>Ga0082212_10013543_pt1 | contig 10194 bp, 1 predicted proteins | sample TergutNt197P3_FD_71548 | JGI IMG/M metagenome (GOLD analysis project Ga0082212, IMG submission 71548) | Neocapritermes taracua P3 segment gut microbial communities from Petit-Saut dam, French Guiana - Nt197 P3 | ecosystem: Host-associated > Arthropoda: Insects > Digestive system > Gut ...
TCAACAGGGGATGGTTACGAACCTTCGAGCATAAGAAGGGAAGATCGCCGCCGTGTTGCTTCTATCACTATTATCACCAAACCAATGGATCCCCGCCGTGTAAAAAACCGGGTATCGGCTTTTCTTGACAGCGTCGATCTCCCCGCTGGTTATTCAATCGAATTCGATCCCGATGCAATCCGGCAGGCACAGGCGCTGTCGGGAACGGTTCTGCATTTTTTGCTGGCCATGCTGTTTTGCTATATGGTACTGGGCGCGGTAAGCGAATCGTTTATCGTGCCGCTTACGATTCTTTTTGCCGTCCCGCCGTCTCTGGCTGTACCGGCAATTGTTCTTGCCATTGCGGGTTTTCCGTTCAACACCGCCGCCGCCTGCGCTTTTGTCGCAGTAAGCGGGATGACTGTTAACGCCGCTGTTCTTTGTGCCGGAGAATTGGAAGCCGCGATAAAGTGTCCCGCCGGTGAAATAAATTTGCTGCTGTACCGGGCCTTGCGGCGGAGGCTGCCGGCATTATTAGCAACGACGTCAATAACCATCGCGGGGGCTCTTCCCTTTCTCTTCCTTAGGGAAGGAGCAAACTTGCTGGTAAGAACTATAGCGCTGGTTACCGCTCTTGGGGTAGGAGGTTCATTCTTCTGTGCCATTGGAGTCGTTCCGGCCTTTATGCTTTTGCTGCTGAAAAATAAATGATTTCCGCTTGAGTGGAAAATATTATTATTTTTAGGAAATAAAAATGAAAACAAATAATAAAATAACCGCAATGTTCTTAACGTTCATTTTTATGTCAGGTCTTTTTCCGCACCGGGGATTTACCCAAAGTATGTCAGACACATTGCCGGGATCGAACGCCGGGTTTAACCGCTCTGTTTTTGATTACCATTTTAGCAGGGCCGACCGGGAGCTTAGCCCCGATCGCTGGCTTTTTGAGGCAAGACGCGGCATAGGTCTTGCGATGAATGTTTGGGAAATTATTTCCCTGGATATGTTTGATACTGTATTGGAAAGGGATGAGTACAGAAAACAGCTTGAAAAATGGAGTGAAGAAGAGCTTGAATCGAGGTTTACCCAATGGCTTGTACAGAGGTTTTTTGGAGCAGAGGCGGAGAATTTTGCCGGGGTTTTTTCAGCTCTGATCAGTGAAACTCAATTGCGTTACACCTACCATCTGGATGTCAATGGGAATTTGCTCCATGAAAAAACAACAGGCGATCTGAAGATTGTGCGTCCTATGGATGAAGGCAGGGATTATTCTTCCGACCTTGCCGGATGGCATGAAGATTCCCGGCAGAATATCGCATCCCTTTCGGGATCATTTGAGGCGTTTACGCTGGCTGCATATCCGCAGCTCCTTGCCTATATTCCCATTCAGGAACGTGAGATTCTGGGAGCGGCAATAGGCAGAGCTGCCGAGGCTGTTTTCCCGGCGCTAAAACTCGAATTTGAAAATATTGCCGCAAGAGAAGAGCGTCTTTTTGCTGCCCGCCGTACCGGTGATATTTATAGCCTGAGAAAGAAAAGCGAAGAACAGGAGGCAAGCCATATTACCGCGGGCCTGATTGAACAGGCGAAAATGTTCTGTGATACGGGTATTGCCGCATTGCAGACCCGGATAGAAGAAGCGTCGAACGGGGAGGGAGATCTTGTCTTATTGGGGGCTGAATGGCTGGAAATGTACCGGCAGCAGTTTGAATACGGACTGAAAATTTGGGAAGAAGCCGAAGAGCGCTTTTTTATCCGCCGTATTGAGTGGGAACAGGATTCGCTGCGGCTTTTTGAGAGCGGAGAAGAAGCATGGGCATTGGCGTTTGGCCAGCTTGAAGAGGAAAGGCAAAAATGGGAATTGCAGACTAAAGCATTATTTGAATCCGGCGAAGAGCTTTTCAAACAGGCGTCCGTTAATCTGGAAAAAGCCATTGCGGAGGCAAGAATTGAATTTGAAAACCATTTACGCATCAGAACCGAATCCGGCGCTTCAAAGGCAAGAGCTCTTGTCGATATGTATTTTGCCTGTGTATCTGCCGCATTTGCCGCAAAAGAAAATGCCCAGTACTGGATGCGGCAGTATGACAATAAAAGCAGAATGGATGTGACCGATGAATCTATTTATGTCTGGATCGAATTGGAAAAAGCAAATACCTGGAAGAGGCTTGAAGAAGCCTATGTTTCATCGCCAGACTATATTAATGATTTATATACTCTTAAAAAATTAGAGGATGATGCAAAATCCTATCCGTTACTTTCTCCCGTTATTAAGGATCTGTATAATAAAACACTTGCCAGCCATAATGAAAAACATGAATTGCTGTTCAGGATACAGGCTGTAATTGCCGGTGAATATTCCGAAAGTGAGAAACTCAATCTGATAAGTGAAATAAGGGCAAAAAACATATTGAATACTATTGCCTTTGAGTATTTGGATGAAATTAAAATATCTATCGATTTGTTTATCTCCTTCCATGCAAAAAGCCTGGAACAACTGGCAATTCTTTTGAATGATTATGACAGTGTTTTCGGTTCAGGGGCAATCAAAGGCATATTAGGCGATATTTCAGGTGAAGATTATATTCTGGACGAATACCAAATTGCACTTGCAAGGGCAAAGGTCCTTGCCCAATATTGGGACAGAAGAACAGATATTGCCAAAACCGTTAACGACTATGCTGCGGAAATTGGAGCGGGAAGAATGACAGAGGCGGAAAGCTTGCTGGAATGGGAGAGGGCAAAAGCCGCCTACGAGACGGCAATAACCGTCTATGAAACGGAAATGGAAAAACTCAAGGGTATTGGGTTGGAGATACAGGAAAAGAAAGAGGCCCTTGATGTTCATGTTCAAAAAATTAATGAAACTGCCATAATGCTGGAATGTCTGCAGGCCGAATATATTAATTTATTGAATATAAGTTCGCTGCAAAACAATGATTTTCTGAATAACCAATTGAATGTGAAATATTCAGAACTTCTTTTTGAATACAAACTTATAATGGATAATGGTGACAGGCCATTTTATATCAGAGAACTCGAGCTTGCGGCAAAAATGGAATATGTACAAAAATATACTTCCATAAGCAGCATCCTTGGGATTTTGATTAATGGCGACGGCATGGAAATACCGTCTTTGACTGTTTTAAGGGAAAATGCTGAACGTATTGCTGCAGTTGCTGAAGATGATCCAATCCATGGAAATGCTGAAGATTATGGTATCGGCTCCGATGATTCCCGCAGAGAACTCATAGATACGCTGATAAAAGAGCGTGATGCAAAAGTCCATGAATTATTGACCGGTCCCGGTATTCATGATTTGGAATTAGAGGTAAAAAAAATAAATTCCTATTACAACGGCATCATACGCGATTTATGTTTAGCGGCCAGGCAGGAGGCTGAAACGATTCTTGCGATTCGCAATATGGAAATCAGGTTATTCAGCGATACAGAGGGAATGGATATGCGCCCCGTTTTTAACGAGTATGGCAGCGCTGACTGGTATGGCGAAGCGTGGAATATAACCGTTTCAAACGAAGAAAGAGAATCAATGAGCGGCCTTGAGTTTGGCCAGTACCTTTATAATGATTATGTTGATAAATATAAAAATCTTATTGAAAAACGATTGAAAATCGAAGCAGATGCTTTGCGTTATATCCTGACAGGTGATGCCGCTGCGGAACATGACGTGATCTTACTGGCATCGCATTCTGACATAGACAAGGAAACAGCGATAACAGGATTGCAGGCACTTATCTTGTTATCTGAAAGAATAAAGGACGATGATTACTGGATATTTGGAACCGGTGAATTGGACGAAATAATAATCTGGTTTGTATCCGGCGGAAGTTTTTTTCCGGTTTCTGAGCGATATACTTCCAAAGAATTTACCGATTATACATTCGCAAAGGGGCTGTATGAAGCTTATTGCAGTTATGCCATGGATTGCTTTTTTATAGAAAAAGAAGAATGGAAAAAGATCCCTGGAAAATTGAACGATCTGTTTGCCCGCTATATGATTGAAACAAGCGGTGTTGTTCTGCCGGCAATTGACGTTGTTGGCAATACTGTTTTTTTACTTTCGGACAATTATATCCAGGACATCGCATTTCTGTTTAAGGAAATGGATCAATTATTCTCTTTTGCCCCATTTTGGATTCAGGAGGAAATCAATGACTGGAAAGATCGTTTAGTTGATTTTGTAACGGTATACGCCTGCAATAAAGGGTATAAGCCGTCAAAAACATCGGAATCATACCTGGCAGCTATTGATGAATGCACCGCTTATTATGACGAATTGATCCAATTATATGAACCTTTGCTGTTGGCAGATGTAAAACGCCTGGAAGACATGAACGATCACTACATCACGGCAATGGAATATGAAACACAGCTGATTTATTGCTATATATTAACTTTGGTTTATGAAAGATTTCACGAAAATGCCAGTCAAAATGAAAAACACTGGAGAATGTATTTGAATAAACAATATCTGGACCATTGGGAATTATTGCCTGAAGCCGGAAATTTGATTGGCGGTATATGGTCTGATGTCATTGATTCTGCACATTATACCAGTTCAAAAGTTAATAATGCGCTTCGTCTGTATTTAGATAATAAAAGCAGCATCTATGAAGGAAATATCCTGGAACTAATGGTTGAATATTTACAGGAAGCTGAAATGAATGCATTTCGCATGAATAATTTTGAAAAACTAAAAAACGAATTTGCTGACATAGGAAAAAATGTAGAGTATTCAATAATGCCCGATGAAGCGATTTTGAAGGAATTAACGGCGAGAAAAAATGAAATTAATACTCTTGAAAATTTATTTGAGGCGCAAAAATTTGAATACCTGAATGAATCAAGGAGAATGACAGAGATTGGGCAAAAATATGATTTCCAATATACATCAACAAAACTTGCTTTTGATAATATGGAGAACATGCGAAACGAATATGACAAACATGATGCTATCAGGAGATGGGCAAGTACCGCATATCTTGACAGAGAAGACAATGATCTGGATTATTGTGAAGATAAACTAAACAGGGCAAATGTCGTGCTGAACCTGCTCCTGAATATAAATAGTGATATTGGAAGTAATCGGTACAGCAGTTCTGACTATGAAAAAACATTTCTTGCATATGAGAAATCATACAGCGAATTGCTTCTTGGCGCCAAAACAATTAATAACCTGAATTCCGATCTTTCCAAAGCAATAGAAAACAGCAATAGTATTTATGCCCAATATATAAGTGAAATCAATGCCCTGGGCGGCAATTTCAATTATTCATCTGGGTATATATACACGGATGACAAGGCCCAATGGTCAGTGAAGGATATTATTTCACTTGATGACGGAAGACTTGCATTCTCCATAGATTCACAATTCAAAATAAATCAAATGAGTCAGGATAATTTGGAAGACTTAGTGGACTATTTTTCAGGCGGAATTCTTAAAGAAGGGGAATATCACCAAAGAACCAATTTTCAGAATGAAGTCGCCGAACTGGGAAGCAGAATGGCCGGGTATTTCGAAGACCGGAATAAGATGCTCCAATGGGGTCTGGCAAGGGACTATCTTGTCAGGAAACTTGTTGAGGCAAATACCGATATAAATTTCCTGGCAGGGATGTCTACACAGGCTGACATGCTGAAACCAAATGCTTCGCTGGGGATGCTGGTTTATCAGCGGGATATATTCTCTAATATAGAACAACTCGGTGATCATATGAATAACAGCCAATACATTTTTCACAATGAACAGGAAAATGCCTGGAATAGTTTGAGCAGTGCGGAAAAAGCCGATCTGGAGTTTTATGTAATCTTAACGATGAATGGACAAACCCCCTACAATTTTGGCTTTTCGCAGTTCACGGTAATGCGGGAATTACAGTTTGCCTATGACAAAGTAAAATTTTATTATGAGCAGGCAAAAAAACAGGCGGATGTGTTTTTATTTGGACTATTGTTTAGAGGAGTGAGGGACAGAAACAAGGCAACATTGGACCGTATAGCAACCAGCCTGGCAGATACAATAATAAAAACCAACAATTGGAAAATAGGCATTATTTTACATACCGGAAAAATAGCAATATACGGAAATGAATACGCAAAATCATGCGCATTGATTGATTCATTGCTGGGAACAAGTGCCGATGAAGGCGGAGTAAGCTGGTTTGATGTTAAAAATGTTCTTGGTGCGCTGAGCAAAATTGACACTGCGGAAATAGCAATACTTGAGACGCTGTGGAAAGAAATGGAACAGGAAAGCAACAAACGCTACAGCAATGTATATGACAGCCTTAACGCTCTTGCTGACTGGCTGAGAGAAAAACAGGAAAAAAGCAGGAACGCGCTGGAGATGCAGTGGGCAAAAGATTATCTTGCCCGGGAGAATAATGAAAAAGCATTTTATGAAATTATGGAAGCATATATGGCAGGGCAGGCCGGCGTTTCTGATCTGGTTAGCGCAATGGAAAACGCATATGGTATTGGTTCTGCTGCATGGAGAAACCACCATCAGAATACAGGGCAGGTTATGATAAATACCATTGTGGAATATCATCAATATGGACCGGACTATATTGGCGATTTCTCCTCAATTGCAAAAGAATATGCTGATCTGGCTGGAAAAAGTTATGGAATGGGCCTTTCGGCAGAACTTGCTGCTCGTGAGGCTGAATGGAATGAGCAGCGTCTGGATATTGCGGAAAAATATCAGGCATGGCAGGAAACGGCAGCGCTTATTGTGGAGAGGGGACGTAATGACTGGAAAGACAGCTACCAGAGAATGGCGGATTCCCGTGTGCGGTGGGCTGAAAATTTCAAGAACGAATATGAGCGGGTATCCGCATTATGGGCTGATGCGTATGCATCAGGTCTGGAAAACAAAGAGCAGTGGCTGGCGCGGGTTGCCGATGTTGCAAACCATGCCATGAGCGGCGCCATGCTGATCTCTATTGGCAATGAGGCGGAACGATACTCCCGCATTATGGATACAATGGAATTTAACGGAATATTGTTGTCTGATGTATCTATTGAAGCCGGAAATGCACTCGCGGAACTCCTGAACAGCGCCGGTATCAATGGCATGAGCGCTGCCTTTAGCGCAATTAATAACATGGGCAATCCCGGCGCTGTTTATGTCAGGAGCGGCTTTAACATGACGGGAAACTGGGATGCCGCAAACACAAGACTGGAAGCGGCTGTTCTGTCACAGGAAATAAACAGGGAAATCGCCGCAAGAGAATCCAAAAAACTCGCCATCAACGTTCGTAAAGCAGCCGGTGAGGCGCTGGAGATGCTTGCCGACAATGTAAATTCAGCTAATGAAAATTTCAGAATGAGCATGGACAATCTTTTTGTTTTGCAGGGACAATGGAGAAGAACCGGAAATTGGTATACCAAGAATATTATCAGCGGTTCCACGCTGTTTAAACCCGTCCTCTACGACAGGCAGCAAATCCAGGGATATAAAAATTACCGCACGGGCCCCGTGAGCCTGAAAACCAGACTGGACGATGAATACCTGGAAAGACTCGAATCATTTGCAATACATGCTTTGATTCAAAATGTGTATGACGAGGTAAACGCTCTTGCCTTTGAAATATTCGGCGATGGTGAGAGCGTCACCATAAACAGGACTTATGAAGAAGCATTATTTAATTCACCCGTTCGGAATATGGGTTCAGGGAAATTCGGGGAGCACATCGGATATGAGCCGTCAATTCGTCCCGACGGCGGCAGTTCCAGAGAACAGTTGTTTTACGATCAGGGAAAGGGCGAGCTGGGCCGCCTGCTGACGGAATATATTTATTGGGCACATATTGACGCAAATGGCGTTTCTGAGTTTTTCATCGCGCCCTGGGAAAAACGCATGTGGGATGACAGAAACAACATTTTTTCTTCTCCCAGTCTTCATTCGGCTACCAATACTGCTTTGAAGGTTGGCGTTACTATATTGTCCGCTGCCGGCACATTTGCATCTGCTGGTCTGGCTGCTCCGGCTGCCATAGCGCTTATGGCGGCAATTAGCAGTTATGGAGATTTTATGTTTAGCGGCCTTGATGTCAGTCTTGGCTATAAGAGCCTTGATGAAGCTGCTTTTGCCGTTGGCAAATCGGTTGTGTTAAATACGGTCAGCGCCGCCGGTTCTGCTGTTTTTAACGGTATTTCCGGTGTTGAAAATGGATTTTTTTCCCAGGGTCTTAATAAAATAACACTGGCAGGCACCAGCGAAATCATCGGCAAAACGACAGTGCAAACTGCTATGGCAGCGTCGCAGACATTCACTGTTGGTCTTGCAGGCAGTGCAATCGGCGGAATTACTTACAGCAGGGAAAATGGTTTTGGGTATTCTGCTGATACTTTTTTCAGCGGCATGGAAGGAACTGTAAGAAATATTTATTCGTCCGTCGCCGCCAATGTGATGACCGGAATGTTAACAAGCCTTAACTCCGGCTACAATATGGAAAAATTAGGCCTTCACTCCCTGGCAAACAAAGAAAATGTTCAAAGGCTCAATAACATGGCAGGTGCGCTTGCAGGACAGGGGGTGAACTATGCAATGGGTGATGACTTTATCTTAAATCTGCTTAATACTTCTTTCCTGGAATTTCTGGGGATTAAGGAAGGAGGAGGCAATTCCGGGTTACTCGAATTGCATATTGGACAGGGTGGATCTGCCAAAATGAACTTTGGTACCGGTGGAGCGGATATTAGCTTTGATACCGTTTTGGCAGCAATGAAAGGAGCGGCAGTATGGGGTTATGATATTTTGACGGATATATACATGGCAAACCGGCAATTCGATGTGAAATACGCGTTTCAGGAGAATTACAGTTTTGGCGATTCAAAACAAGTATCCCAGATGTTTAGGATCCTTTTTGGAATAGATCTGCTGGATGTTAATGACGGCGGAAATTACGCCGCATGGACAAACAGAGATGATAATGGCAAAAGGATTGTAACGATTAACGGCTACTATGACAATATGGGTCTGACGGATCAGGCGCTTCTTGGTATTCTTCTTGGGCATGAGGCGTACAGAGATGGATATACTGCCGGCGAGCAGGACAAATATGGCAACCTTGTGACTATGGAAAGCAATTTTCTGGAACTCAAAAATGCGGTTATTGCGCATATTGATATGGCCGATCGCGTGAATAATGATTATGGCTGGTTGTATGCAATAAATATGGGTTTATTGTACGAGTCTCTTTTGCTCGAAAATGCCAGACAGACCGATCAAATGGATTATTTAGACATATATGTCATGGTTGGTTATTTTAACGATAATGATTATTTCTGGAGGGCTGTCAGTACGAATGGTGATTTCCAAACCAATCCCGGATACAAAGATATCCCATTGCTAAACGGCAAAAGCAGGGAGGAAATAAACGAGATTAACCGGTCAACGATTGACAGTGCCGTTAGTCTTATCATGCTGCAAAAAGCGCAGGATGAAAACTATAACGGGGATATAGCGAATTTTATCCCGGCTGACGGGATGGGTGCCGATGATCTCAGGGAAAAACTCATAAACGACGAAAGCTTCAGAAAACAGTATGGTATTGTGCTTGAAGACTATTATTCGCTTTCCAATGCCGGCTGCATGTTTTTTTCGTTGATGTACGGAATTGAAAATATCAGCAATCTTCAATATGATGCCGAGCTGCTTAATGACTATTTGAAGACGAAAGGTTATTACGAAGAAAGCGGAACGGATCTTTCTACTGCTTTAATGGCAAAAATATGGAACGAGCTTGCAGGAGGTTTTTTTGAAATAAATGTGGAATACAGAGGAGACACGCCGGCCTGGGAAAGACTCTTCAAAATTGACAAGGACCAAAATGGCTATTTGGCGCATCTGAGGGTTGATAGCCCAAATACTGTCACACACTCAGTAATGCTTCAGAGTATTGAATATGAGCGTAATGCCCAGGGTGAAATAATTGGGGTAAAAAGTGTGAATGTGGCAAACCCCGCTGAAGGGAGTTCCTCGTTTAATGGCAGGACATCCTATACTCTGGATGAGATAATACGCTGGGATATTTTTTCGGTAACGCCTACCCAGCAGTATTATCGATACCTTTCATATAATCAGGGTGTATTGATTATTCCAAATTATTATCGGCCATAGGTCATTATGCAAACAACATCACTGCAGCCGGATCAATCCATTGCGGGCTTCACCGTAATTGGGATTTA
>Ga0082212_10013544_pt1 | contig 10194 bp, 10 predicted proteins | sample TergutNt197P3_FD_71548 | JGI IMG/M metagenome (GOLD analysis project Ga0082212, IMG submission 71548) | Neocapritermes taracua P3 segment gut microbial communities from Petit-Saut dam, French Guiana - Nt197 P3 | ecosystem: Host-associated > Arthropoda: Insects > Digestive system > Gut ...
CTTTTACGAAGCTTGATGTGTATGACGAAACAAATGATGAAATGTACGACAACATCCGGGTAGAAGTCATCAATACCTACGAGCAAGCCACCGGCGGGTTGATCCTGGGCAAAAGGCTGGCGGGGGACTACGGCGACTACAGCGTCACCGGGGATACCTTCTTCCACGCGAAAATCAAGGCCGGCAGCCAGTACCTTATCTTCGACGAGGCTAACGCCTGCACGGGGGCGGACGGGATAGGCACGGCGGTGTCCTTCAGCGTCAACTCCAGCGCCACACTGAGAAACATACCCGTAGGCACGGTGACGGTGGAAGAGGTCACCGGGGCGGGGTACGCGGCGAGCTACTCGGCGGAAAGCTTACCGATACTTAGCGGCGTCAACGCCGTGCTGACGGTGACCAACACTTATGAGCTGAAGACCGGGGAAAGCGGGCAAAAAGCCCTTATCCAGTTCAATAAGCAAGTGCTGAACTATCCGGGCGGGGATATGGCTTTCACCTTCATCCTCACGGAAGTCACGGACGATGGCGGGGGCGAGGTCAAGCCCGGGGGATATGAAATTATCAGCACGAATATCATCGAGGGGCCGAATACCATCGAAGTGCCTAATCTGGCGGCGGGCACCTATTACTTCAAGCTCTCCGAAGAGCTGGAGCCCGGCTGGTACTCGGAAGGCTACGCGATGATCTTCCAGGTGGTAGTGGATGGCGCCGGGGCCCATGTGACCAGGCTCACCGCAGCCGACGCCTTCGTCAACTTCTATGCCCCGGAGACCTATCCGTACAAAGTCAAGTACTATAAAGATAACATCGCCAATGAAGACAACCTTCTCTATGAGACGCCCTGGATACCCGGGTATGTGGAAGGGTATACCATCGAAGAAGGCGACGTGGCAGCCGCCCTGGGCGCGGACTGGGTAGACGCGGAGAGGCCGGAGGACTACAGGGAAGGCGAAGTCGTCAATTATACGAACATTGAAGTAGCTTATGAGGGCAATATCGTCATCGTCCTGTATCTGCCCGCCGAGTCTTATCCGTACCGGGTGGAGTACTACATCGATGAGATCGAGCCGGAGAACATCATCGGCGACCCGGTAGGCGGCAAGACCCGGTTCGCCCGGGGGCATCAGCTGACCCCGGGGGACGTGGCGGCGGATCTGGGTCAGGACTGGCTTGACGAGAGGCGGCCGGAGGACTACGGCCACGGCGCCGCGGACTACTACCCGGAGATCACTGTGGACATAGAAAACAACGTGGTGAGGGTCGTGTACCGAAAGACGCCCCTGTATCCTTACACGGTGGAGTACTACAAAGACGAGATAGGCCCCGGCAACATGATCGGCGACCCGGTGGACGGGGTCACCAAGTATAACGAGTTATATCAGTTGACGGAAGGCGATGTCTCCGGCGACCTCACCGGCGGATGGATCAATGCCAGGAGGCCTCCCGGCTATGGCCCCGGCGCGGTGGAGGGCTACCCGGTCATCACCGTGGACGTGGAAAACAACGTGGTGAGGGTGGTCTACAAGACAGCGGTGAAGTACCCGTACCGGGTGGAGTACTATAAAGACAGCATCATCCCGGAGAACAAAATCGGCGATCCCGCGCCGGGCACGACGGAGTTTGACGAAGGCTACCCCCTTACCGCCGGGGACGTCACCAGGGATATGCTTTCCTTCTGGATCAACGCCAGGAGGCCGTCGGGCTACAACTCCGGCACGGTGGGGAGTTATCCCGTGATCACCGTGGATGTGGATAACAACGTGGTGAAGGTCCTCTACGTGAGGACTCCGCCGCCGACGGTGATACCGGACGATACGACGCCTTATGTGCCCGACCCGCCGCCACCGCCTCCGCCGCCTCCGCCGGTCATCACAACCGATCCACCGGGGGACGAGGATACTCAGGAAGACGGCGAGCCCCCCGATGATGATGAGACAGAAGGGGGCAGGACGACCCAAGGGCCGCCACCGGTAGAAGGCGGCTATGACCACGACCTGCCGCCCATACCCCATGTGACCGGCGACTCCATCGTCTACGTGGACGACGAGCACTACCTGGAGCTGGACGAAGACGGCGTGCCCCTGGGCGAATGGCGCTGGGACGAGGAAATGGAAGAATGGATATTTGACGAGTTCCCGCCCCTGGGCAGCCTCCCCCAGACCGGGGCGGCGGGGATCACCGCCATGGCCCTCCTGGCGGCATGCGGCTCGTCTCTGGGCTTCGGCCTCTCCGTCAGGCGCGGCGCCAAGCGCAAGTCCCGTCATACGAAGCTGAGATAAGCCGGCGAAGAGCCACGAAGCGCCACGAAGCGCCGGGCTTCACATTCCGCACAACAAAGCATAAAAGACGCTGCACCGTCAAAAAGTGCAGCGTCTCTGTCATGGCGCGGTTACGTAGCGCCACCGGCATGGGCGATGACTCGGGGTTCATTGCGAGGCGGCTGGCGGCGCATAGGGCCTGGGAAGCGGAAGGCGCGGCTTCCCTCAGCCTACATCAGGCGATCAGCCCGTAGTCCTTCATCGCGGCTTTCAGGCCTTCGAAGGCGGCTTCGCCCATCTCGCACAGGGGCGCCCGGTAGTGCATGGCGCCGTAACCCATCAAGCCCAGGGCAGCCTTGATGGGTATGGGGTTCACCTCGCTCATGGAAGCCCGGCAGAGGGGGAGCATCCTAAGCTGCATGCGCAGGGCGGTCTCATGGTCGCCGCTAAGATAACTCATGATCATATCATGGGTATCCCTGGGGATCACATTGGCGACGACGGAGATCAGCCCCAGCCCGCCCATGGAGAGTATCGGTATCGTGTTGTCGTCGTTCCCCGAGTACAGCGCCATCCTGTCCCCGCAGAGCTCGGCGATATCCATGATCTGGGCCAGATTCCCGCTGGCCTCCTTGATCCCCACGATGTTGTCGAACTGAAGCAGATCCTTCACCGTCTTTGGGTCGATATTCATCCCGGTGCGCCCCGGTACATTATAGATGATGCAGGGGATGTCCACCGCTTTCGCCGCCGCCCCTATGTGCTGGATCAGGCCCTTTTGCGTGGTTTTGTTGTAATAGGGGCTGATGATGAGGCAGGCGTCCGCCCCGGCCTTCTGGGCCTCCACGCTGAGCTTCACGCCGTGTTTCGTGTCGTTGCTGCCCGTACCGGCTACCACGGGAATGCGCTTCTTCACCGTGTCCACGGTGAAGCGGATGACCTCGATCTGCTCGTCGTCCGTAAGCGTAGACGCCTCCCCTGTGGTGCCGCAGGTTATGATGGCGTCCGTGCCGTTGTCCAGCTGAAAGTTGATCAGCTTCTCGTATTCGTTGAAATCAATGCTGCCGTCCGCGCCAAATGGCGTGACGATGGCTACGCCGGAACCTTTGAATACCATATTATCGAGCTCCTTACCATGTTGAGATGCGCGGTGAAAATCCGCGTGGGGTCAGTCGTTGCGCGGCACGACCAGCTTTTTCCTGGTAGTGGCCGCCGCGGGCTTCTTCTTTTGGGCGGGTTTCTTGCCTTCCTTGTTTCGGATGTAGGTATGCTTCACCCCCGGGTTGGACGTGGGCCTGAACTCGATGTCGAAGCAGTCCAGGGACTTGACGAACTGCGCCAGCTTCTGGTAGCCGTAGTTCCGGGCGTCGAAGTCCGGCTGCTGCTTGTTGAGCACGCTGCCCACCATACCCAGGAACGCCCAACCGTCTTCCTCCGAGGTGTCTTCGGCGATCTTGCAGATGATCTTCATGATCTCATCCCGGCTGGCTCCGCTTCCGTGGGAGTGGGCTTCCTTGCCGCCGTTGGCGGCATTGTCCGTATCCGGGGGCTGGGCGCCTTCCGGGGCGGGCGCCTCGTCGGATATCAGCGCCTTGTCCGAAGCCAGCACTTCCAGGTACTTGAACACTTCGCAGGCCGATATAAAGGGCTTGGGCGTCTTCTTCTCCCCCATGCCGATCACATGCATGCCGGCTTCCCGGAGCCTGGAGGCCAGCCTGGTGAAGTCGCTGTCGCTGGATACGATGCAGAAGCTATCCACATGCCCCGTATACAGGATATCCATGGCGTCGATGATCAGGCTGGAGTCGGTGGCGTTTTTGCCGCTGGTATAGTTGTACTGCTGCACCGGCGCGATAGACCAGGTGAGCAGGACGCTTTTCCATGTGGTCATCTCCGACCTCGTCCAGTCGCCGTATATCCGTTTATACGTGGGCGTGCCGTATTTGGATAGCTCGTCCAGGATAGCTTTGATGTATTTACTGGAAATATTGTCCGCGTCGATCAGTACGGCTATGCGTCTTTCGATATCACTCATTGCGTCGCCCTCACATATCCTCGATCAGTCTGTCCGGGCGGTTTTGCCCTTCGGTCATGTAGCCTTTTTGCAGCATTTTTTCCAGATGGCGCTGCAATGTTTCTTCGATATCCACGTCGTATTTCTTTTCCAGCACATACATCATGGTCACCGCGGTCTGGGCCACGTCTACCAGCTCCTCCACGATCAGCTGCACCACCTGCTTCTCTTCGGGGAAGCCGGTCTCGCCGCTCATGCCCCTGTACTTGCCGATGGCCTGGGCCAGCTCCCCTGCCTCTTCCATCAGCTTCAGAGCGGTGGACTCCAGCGTCGGGCTCAGGGCGTCGAGGCAGGGTAGGGATATGGTCTTACCCTTCATTCGCCACCTTCTTCCGGCCGGCTTTCTTCTTGGCGTGCTTATGGCAGAATACCCCCGCCTCCTTTAGCAGCTGCAGGGACATGTCGTCGGGGAAATCGCCCTCGAAGATGATCTCCTCGACGCCGGCATTGATGAGCATTTTCGTACAGATACTGCAGGGCTGCGTAGTGGCATACACCGTAGCGCCCTGGAGGACTACCCCGTGGCGGGCGCCCTGGATGATGGCGTTCTGCTCGGCATGCACGCCCCGGCACAGCTCGGTGCGTTCCCCTGAGGGGATGCCTTCCTGCTGCCGACGGCAGCCCGTCTCACTGCAGTGGGCCACGCCGCTTGGGGCGCCGTTGTACCCCGTAGACAGTATGCGGCGGTCTTTCACAAAGACGCAGCCTACCTGCCTCCGCATGCATGTGGAGCGGCTAGCCACCAAGCCGGCTATATCCATGAAGTAGTCGTCCCAGCCCGGCCGAGTATCCATCTATACCCTCCATTCTTCCGCGAAGAGGGGGAAGCTGTCCGTCAGCTCCCTGACTAAAAGCTTCGCTTTGAGCATGATCTGCTGATCCTCCGGGTTGCTCAGTACCATGTCCACGATGTCCGCTATCCGCTCCATCTCGCCTTCCTTCATGCCCCGGGTAGTGGTGGCGGGGGTGCCCATACGGACGCCGCTGGTGATCAACGGATTCTCCGTGTCGAAGGGGATGGCGTTTTTGTTGGCGGTGGCGCCCACCTCGTCCAGGAGCTTCTCCGCCGCCTTGCCGGTGAGCTTCTTCGGTCGCACGTCCACCAGCATGAGATGGTTGTCGGTGCCGCCGGAGATCAGGCGGAAGCCCCTCTTCTGCAGGGCCGAGGCCAGAGCCTGGGCATTGGCCACTATCTGCTGCTGATACGCTTTGAACTGCGGCGTCAGGGCTTCTTTGAAGGACACGGCTTTTGCCGCGATGACATGCATCAGCGGCCCGCCCTGGGTGCCGGGGAAGATGGCTTTGTCTATGGCTTTGGCAAGCTCTTTCTTGCACAGGATCAAGCCGCCCCTGGGCCCGCGAAATGTCTTGTGGGTGGTGCCGGTGACCACGTCGGCGTAGGGGGTGGGATTGGGATGCAGCCCCGCGGCCACGAGGCCGGCGATATGGGCCATGTCTACCATAAAGAGGGAGCCAACCTCTTTCGCTATATCGGACATCGTCTTGTAGTCGATCTTCCTGGGGTAAGCGCTTGCCCCGGCTACCAGGAGCTTGGGCCTGACCTTCAGCATCAGGTCGCGCAACTCGTCGTAGTCGATGACTTCCGTGTCCTCCCGGACGCCGTAGTGGTGGAATTTGTAGTATTTGCCGGAGAGGTTGGCGGGGGAACCGTGGGACAGATGCCCGCCGTGGGTAAGGCTCATGCCGACGATGGTGTCCCCGGCGTCCAGCATCGCGAAGTAGGCCGCGATGTTTGCCTGCACCCCGGCATGGGGCTGGACATTGGCGTGCTCCGCGCCAAATACCGCCTTTACCCGGTCGATGGCCAGCGTCTCCACGATATCCACATATTCGCATCCGCCGTAGTACCGGTTGCCCGGGTAGCCCTCCGCGTACTTATTCGTCAGTTCCGTGCCCATCGCGGCCATGACCGCCGGGCTCACGTAGTTCTCCGAAGCGATCAGCTCGATCTTGTTCGTCTGCCGCTCTTTCTCCTTGGTCACCGCCGCCGCTATCTCCGGGTCGGCTTTGGCAAGGATTTCCGCCATGTAGTCCAATTTGTTTTCCTCCTTGTGCAATTTCTTCAGTCAAACAGTGTCGACAGGCGTATTCTGCTCGTAGGAGCTGTAGTTGACTGCTGCTACAGATACTGTGCGCGTTCGCCGCCGATGAGCTTCGGCCTCGTCCGAGCCATAGTGACCCGGGCTTGGCCTATCCAGGGCTCCGTCGGCCTGACCATGACCGCCACGGGCCTCAGGTGCATGCCCACATTCGTCTCGCCGATATCGAGGCCTGCGGCGGCTTTGTGGCAGCCTAAGTCTTCCACCACCACAGGTTTGTCTAAGCTTCGGTAGGCTTTAGCAGCCCAGCTTCCCCCGGCGTCTGTGACCGGCACTACCGATACCGGCGGCAAGCCGTAGCGGAGAGCCGCTTCCTTCTCGATGACCAGAGCCCGGTTCAGATGCTCGCAGCACTGCGCCGCCAGCCTCACGCCCCTTTCCCGTAGCAGGGGATGTATGGCGGCGAATACTTCTTCAGCGGCTTCATCCGCCGGGGCGCTGCCGATGCGCTTGCCCATGATCTCGCTGGTGCTGCAGCCTACGACCAGGATATCGCCGGCTTCCAGGCCCGCGGCGTCCAGGAGCTGGCGCATGCATGCTGTTGTCTGCCGCTTTATCTCGTGACTCGTCTCGCTCATGCTTCTTCGATCTTCATGATTTTGTCTACGCGGGTCTTATGCCTGCCCCCTTCGAAGTCCGTATGCAGCCATATCTCCACGATATCCAGCGCCAGCCCGGCGCCGGTCACCCTTTGCCCAAGCGCCAGCACATTCGCGTCATTGTGCAGCCGGCACATCCGAGCGGAAAACGTATCGCCGCAGAGGGCCGCGCGTATGCCCCTGACCTTGTTTGCCGAGATGCTGATCCCAATGCCGGTGCCGCAGACCAGTATGCCCCTGTCCGCTTTCCCCGCCGCCACGTCCCTGGCCACCGCCTCGCCGAAGTCGGGGTAGTCACATGAGGCCTCGTCGTATGTGCCTTTGTCTTCCGTTTCGTAGCCTTGCTCAACGAGCCAGGCCTTGATGGTTTCTTTGAGCTGGAACCCGCCGTGATCCGCGCCTAACGCGATTTTCATATCCCATCCCCCCGCTGCGGTGATTCGTAAATCTCAAGCATTATTTTACCATAATACCCGTTGCCATGAAACCGCAAAGAGAAAAATACTTAGGCGGCTTCCGGCGGGATAGCGTGCCATCATCTAAACAGTTCGTCCATGTTAACCTCGGATTGGACTACGCCCGCGTATTTCCCCGGCTTGACGCCATAAGTCGTGATCATGGTAAGGTGGAGAGCCTTTCGCGTCTTTGTCTCGCTCCGGAAGATTTCGATCCTCTCCCGCAACGCAAGGTCATAAGCCCGGTCTATCTCAAAGGGGCCTTTCGTGAATTTGATTTCGCAGAGATTAATCACCCTGTCCGCGCGGTCGATGACAAGGTCGATTTGCGCGCCCTTTCCGCTGCCCCGGCATATCCATGAAGAGATGTCGGCGTGGATGCCGGATATCCCCAACGCTTTCTTTATCTCGCCGATGTGAGCCAGGCAAACCTGCTCGAAGGCGTAACCGCTCCAGGCGCGGTGTCCGGCGTTGTCGATATAGGCGCTCCAGAAATCCTCATTGTTCGCATGGCGGATATACGTAAGATGAAATGCGATGAACGGATCCGTGAGATGGTAGAGCGCCTTGTTTTTCCCGTTGCCGAAAGGTTTGTACCGGCGGATAAAGCCGCATTCTTCCAGCTCAAGCAGAATCCTTGTTAGATTCCCGCCGTTTCCGAAGTCGATAAGGCTTGCGATATCTTCGCGGGTCAAGCCCATCTTTTTCGCGTGCAGCGCTTCCAGTACATGGATGTATTTCGCGGGGTTCGTAAATAGCGTATCCATCAACCGGTCAAATTCATGGCGCAGAGGCGCCGCTTCCGCAAAGCAAATCCGATCCACATTCAGCGCCAGGCTGTACCGTCTCTCTAACATGCGGAGATAATAAGGGATTCCGCCAAAGATCATGTAACTCTCAATGACGTCCTGGGTATTCATGGCGACGCCCCGGCTTGCGAAGTACTCCCCGCACTCTGTAAGGGTAAACGGTTTTAGCGCGATCTGCCGCGTCGTCCGATTGTAGAGGCCGCCCTTGTTTCTGAAAATCTTCTTCGTGATCCATGAAGCCGCCGAGCCGCATACGATCAGCATGATATGCCTTTGACCGGAGGCCCAGCTATTCCAGAAATGCTCGAAAGCCGGGACGAAGTCGGATTTCTTGTTGTCCATCCAAGGCATCTCATCGATGAAAATCAGCAGGCGCTCATCCTCGCTCGCTTTTGTGATCAATGCGCGCAAAGCATCGAAAGCCTCGAACCAATTTCCCGGTACTTCGCTGCCGCCGCCGACGGGCGCCCATCCGTGTTCGCGTAAGGCTTTCGCGAATTCGGCCCGTTGCTGCCGCGCATCGACATTCGCGACGCCGGTATAGCTGAAAAAGAAATCATCGCCAAACGTCTCGCGTACCAGAAATGTCTTTCCGACGCGGCGGCGGCCATAGATTACCACAAATTCCGATTCTCCGCTCAAAGCGAGCTCCCGCAGGAGCCGCTGCTCCTCCAGCCGTCCGATCACATCGCGCCTCCGAAATATATAATGCTGAAATATGGTGATTTAAACCTTATTCCAGCATTATATATTATGCGAATGCTCATGTCAAACGTTATATAATAAGGATCATCGCGAATAAGTAAAATTATAAAATGCTGAAACATGGGGTAAAAACCATGGTTTCAGCATTTTATAATTACGAGAGATCTAATGATTGTCAGATGTCACTCATTATGTTATTATGGGTGCAAAGGAGGGCGTATTATGACAGAACAGATGACAACATTCAGCGTACGCATGGATTCGGCGGTAAAGAAAAGATTGGACGAGTTTTGCTCCGCTGTTGGAATGAACACGAATACAGCCATCAATATGTTTGCCCGTGTAGTGACCCGCGATAACCGCTTGCCTTTCGCCGTGGCGGCGGATCGGTTTTACGACGATAGTAACATTCGTTATCTAACTGCACTAAAAGCGGACTTGGAATCCGGGAAGAAAACATTGACTGAACATGAGTTAATAGAAATTGAGGGCGATGATGCGTAAGTTGTGGTGGGACGATGCCTGGATTGACTATATCGGCTGGCAAGCGGAGGATAGAAAGACCTTAAGGCGTATTAATCTGCTAATTAAGGACATTGAACGGAATGGATATGCCGGTATCGGAAATCCAATCTGTAAAAGGGCATACAGCGGAATAGAAACGGAGCTGCCAACAACAAAACGCCACGACGCAATCAAAATGAAAGCGGACGTGGCGTTTTTCGGGCGCAGTTGATGATGCTGTCAAGTATTTCTCTAATCATCGCTATCCTGCTCATGCCAATCTTTTAAGACTGTTTCAACCTGAGCAATCAGTTCTTCCTTATTCGGGATATAGTAAACATAGCGTGAGGCAAAAATCTTGTTTGACAGACCGCCCAAAGCGTACTCAGCGTCAACACTTTCTTTATCAGTACATAGAATAATACCGATAGGTGGATTGTCGTTTTCGTCATTGACCTCTGCGCTATAGTAATTCAAGTATGCGTTAAGCTGACCGACGGCTTCCGGTAATAACTTCACCGTTTTTAACTCAATTAGCACATAAGCTCGTAAAATTTTGTTGTAGAAAACCATATCGACATATCTATGGATATTGCTAAGCGTGACGCGCTGTTGTGTGCCAACAAACATAAAACCACGACCAAGTTCTAATAGAAGCTTCTCTATT
>Ga0082212_10013545_pt1 | contig 10193 bp, 5 predicted proteins | sample TergutNt197P3_FD_71548 | JGI IMG/M metagenome (GOLD analysis project Ga0082212, IMG submission 71548) | Neocapritermes taracua P3 segment gut microbial communities from Petit-Saut dam, French Guiana - Nt197 P3 | ecosystem: Host-associated > Arthropoda: Insects > Digestive system > Gut ...
ATGCATATTATAACATCCCACATCTTAAGGAGGGAAATTTCTTGAAGACGAAGAAAGTTTTAGCTTTACTTGTTTTGGCCGTGATGCTGATCAGCATTATGCCGATTAGTGCGTTTGGGGCGACTCCATTAGGTTTTAATGTCTATGCTTCTTCCGTTATCGCGCCCACCGGTAATGTCGGCGCCCAGCAGAAGCTGTATGCCAACAGTGATGGTAACGAGTTCACCGTGACCGTCGTTTATGATTCCGGTGCACCCTCAGCATCCGCGGCGCCAGTTGTGTATGCAGCGTCAAGCCGTGATTCAGAAGATGTATTCATGTACTGGGACGATACTGATAATGAATGGTATGGCGTTAAATCCGGGTTAGTCCATGATGGAGAAGATTACGCCGGATATACAGGGTTTGCCACCTTGGAAGTTGGCATGGCTCTGAAAAAGAGTTCTGGAAGCAGTTCAAATGTTTTTGAATTCTTGATCAAAGTCGTCTCAAAATCGGCTGGTGTCTCCCGAATCGCATTTGGTAACTGCAGTGATTGCGTGCCAGGATATGCTACAGGGAAGAGCCTACCTGCCAATGGATGTACCCACGATTCCAGTGGACACACAATTTACAACACAATCATCGAAGGAACTAGATTCCCTGCGGAATTCACCGCACCAAAAGCCGGTTATGTTTGGCTAGCTCCTAAAGATACAAGCACCACTAATAAGTATGCTAATGACGTTGAGTACTACACACTCTGGGCGTACGTTTATACTGGCGTCAATGGGACTCCTGTCAGTGGCCAGTCTGTAAGCTTCAACCTGCAAACAACCACAGGCGCAGGTGCAAGGCTAAGCGCCACAAGGGCGACCACAAATGCAGCAGGACGCGCAGAAATATACCTTTACTCTTCTAGCCCTGGGCCAATCACTGTTAGGGCTTCTGTCAGCGGTGTAATTGAAGATGGAACAGGCATAAGCCATTCCGGTAATGGCACAGATATTCCTGAAAACTGGAAGGTATTCTACTTCCAGGCTACTGGGATCACCGGGCTTCGTGCTGTCTCAAACGATAATCAGAAGGTAGCGAGAGACGAGGATAACCGGGCAAAAGCCTTCCGCGTCAGCATATTTGACGCAAACGGAAATCGGATGAGCATCTATGATCTCGCTCTTGCTGATGTTACCCATCCTGACGTGACGCCCGCTACAGGGGATCCAAATTTCTACTTTAGCACAAACGGTAAAACCGAAGGTGGAAACAAAGACAAAGTTGACCTTAAGACAGAGATCGTGGCTAAGCCTTCCGGCGCCGCCCTCCAAGATACTAATGTTTACTTCCGGACACACAACTCTGGCGACTTCGAAATCGTCATCCCTTACCGTTACCTGAATAAGGACGGTGTCTACGAAGTCAAAGTCTACCTCCAGAATGGTAGCAGTGTTTCCTACAGTTTCGACGTGAGAGATCTGGGTGAAGTAACAGATATGCGCTTATCTTATGGCGCGAACAGCTACTCCGCCGGGACAGTAATGCCCGAACCCACAGTCTATTATGACGATGCGAACGGCTACACCCTCAGCAGGGCTTACAATGCCGCTTCCGCGATTGGCGGAACCAGTATAGCCCTCAGCATCAGCGACGCCTCCTTCATGGACGGCAGGATGGATACCAAATACGGGACATTCAAGCTGAAAGACGATAAAGTTGGTTCCTTCACCATGACATTGATCGACAGGAACAGGAACCGAGTCGCCACCACCCCGATCACCGTTACTGCTCCAGCTTCCTATCTTAAGCTGACTGCAAGAAACGTTGGTGCTGTTGGAAGCAGTGTGACTGTGGATATCGAACTCGTCGACATCAATGGCGTACGCGCAGTCACTGGCTTATCTGCTGATGCAGGGTTATCCAGGGCAGCTGTGGTCGGCTCGCCAACAGGTTCCGTAGCCTCTGCAGGTAGACTGTTCGTCTCAGACTTCTGGCTGAACGGCACAGGTAGCTTCGACGTAAGCAGCAACATGGAAGGCGACGTCTCCGTACAGGTGATTATCACCGAGCAGGAGAAAGTACTTCCAGGGCCTGCTTCCGAAGGCAAGACCCTCACTGGTGCAAATGGCACAACCGTTGCAACCGCTGATGAGAAATACGGCGGACGCACCTACACTGGCCCCGGCGTCGTATCCTTCGGCACCACGTCAGCCAGCAGCAGCACGCTGATCTTCATCATCGGCGCCCCGACCTTCGTCAGCGGCAGCTCGCCCTTCTCTGCTCAGTCCCCGGCCTTCATCGAGAATGGCCGTACATTCCTGGGCGTCAGGGATATCGGCACCGCCATCGGCGCCACCATCGACTGGGATCCTGACACAGAGACAGCCACGCTCGCCAAGGGCAACGTCGTCGTCAAGATCACAGTAGGCGCAGATGCGATCACCGTGACCAAGTCCGGCGTGACCACAGAGCAGCCCCTCGATGCAGCCGCGATAAACAAAGACGGCCGCGTCTACCTGCCCTTCCGCGCAGTGCTGCAGGAATTCGGCTACAAGGTCGAGTGGAACGAGGACACCCAGTCCATCGTCTGCACCATCTGAGCTGAAGCAGGCTAAACAGTCTCAATCGCATAACAACATAAGGGGAGGGAGCTTCGGCTCCCTCTTTCTACTAGATCAGAAAGGGAAGCATGGCCAATAGGGACAGTTACGAAGCATTCAATAGTGATCCGGTGCAAAAGAAAGCCGTAGACAAAAAAGCTAGTGTACGAGGAAACAAAGTATTCGACGAGTCTACCATGAGCAAGGGATCGGCGCCTGGCAGAAAAAGCAGCCAAAATGGCGCCTCCTTCTTCGAGGAGGTCATGGCATTCCTGATCCTTGCCGTGGTATTTAGCAGCCTCTTATGGCAGGGGCTTCTCTCTGACCAGCAGATGATCATTGCGATCCTGCTGCTTACCCCTCTTTGTACACTTGTCCTGGTTCAGGCAGTTCTCAGGGGCGAACGGAGTCAAGGTCATCTGCCAGCCCCGACACCAGCACTGTCATCTGCCACGTCCTTGCTCATGGCCATCGGCGCGGCCATATCACTGCTCAATGCTGCACACACGCACGACGCTCTGCTCGGTTTGAGCAAGTACTGCGCTCTTGCCCTCGTCTTGCTCACGGCGCAGGCGTTGAACCGAAAGATCCCTTTCCAGGAATGGCTGATGAATGCCCTCGTCATCGCCGGGGTAGCATGCGCCATCCTAGGCGTCGACGGTATCTTGGGCAGCCGCATGGTCAGTGCTGTTAACGCCGCATTGAGCGGCGGGGTGCAGCCTGAGGCAGGCATGGCCTTCCTCTTCGATATGGTGCTTGGCGACCGGCTCGCCTCCGTATTCCAATACCCGAATACTACCGCGTCTTTCCTATTCTCTGCCTGGCTTGCTACGGTACATCTCCTTGTGTTCCGGGACAGACACAGTCCTGGAGCAAAGAAGAAACAGCTCAGCAAGCAAGCCGAGGCATATCTGCTATACACAGCCTCCTTTATCCTGTTCGCCTCGTTCCTCCTCACCTTAAGCAGGGGGATGTTCCTGGTCGGCGCAGTAGCGGCGTGCACCTACATTGCTTTGGTAGATAAGGACAGAAAATGGAGATGCATACTGATCATGTGCACTAGCCTGTTCCCTGGGGGAGCAGTCGCGCTGGGAATGCTGCCAGGCAGCTTCCTGCGCCAGCAGCCGGGGATAGGGATTGCCGTATTCACCGCAGCCATGATCATAACGAGTTATATTGGTACTCTGGTTGAGGGCAGGCATATCAGTAGTGCAGGAAAACGCGAACGCAAAGGGATGCGCAAAACTATACTGATTGATAAAAAACGGATTACCGTTCCGATTATCGGTATCATAACTTTATTACTTATTGTCTCTGTAGCAGCATTGTCTTGGCTGTGGGAGGCTCCATTCCCCATCGGGCAGCCTGGCGCTTCGCTGCTTAGGCGGATCCAGATCAGCCATCAGGGGGCATACCAGCTGGAGATCCAGCTATCTGAGCCGATAGACAGCAGCTTTGCCGAAGCGTATATCTCGCTCCAGTCCCAGGACGACTTGCAGATGAGGAGAAACCTATACGCCCCTGTCTTGGACGTTCGACTTGACAGCTTCCAAGGGCAAGACAGGGTAAAAATCCCCTTTTCCCTGGCGGAAGGGGAGCGGTATCTGCTGTTATCCGTCTCAGGGGGAGGCCTTTCAGCTGCGCAGATCAGCAAGATCAGCATCCTGGACGCCGACGGGGGCGCTGTCCATCCTATCCGTCTGTTCCGGCGGCTGATCCCCGAAAGGCTAGTCCGCCAGATCGAGGCATTGCTCCACCCGGAGACCGCTTACCAGCGCTTCGGATTCTACTTTGACGCCTGGAAAATGTTCAGGGACTACCCCTTGACCGGGATCGGGGAAAGGGGGTGGAGCTACCTGTATGGGCGCTATCAGGATTTCCGCTATATCGCCAACGACCCCCACTCCTTTGGCGTACAGCTTATGGTGAGCTTCGGGGCCTGGGGTCTGCTCGCCCTGGCAGGGCTTGTGTTCTCCCTGGGGAAAGCATTCCATCGATACCTTCGCCAAAAGGAGCCTGATCAGCTAGTCTTGATAACTATCGCCGGAACCATGCTCGCCCACAGCCTCATCGACGTGGACTTTACCTATTATGGCATGATCCTGGTGTTCTTCTTATTCTGGGCATTGCTTGATACCGAGCCGTCGGCAAAGGGTTACACTCGAAAAAGCCGCAAATCACGAAAATACATTGCCGTAGCAAGCGTGCTTGCCCTGTCCATTGTCGCTATGTATTTCCCAATCACATTCAGGAGCGCCTGGTCCTACGCCCGAGCAAGCGCAGCAGCAGGCAGTGCGCATGAGCATAACCTGGCAGTGCAGTTTGCCCACGATGCAATGCGGCGGGATCCGTTCATGCCGGAGTACAAGGCGGAATGCTTGCGGCAGCAGGCAATCTGGTTAAGCCACGATGGGATCCCTTTGCAGGATAACCGCGCGCTCATTGAGGCTACCGAAAGGCAAGGCCAGTACAGCATCCGCACATGGCGTTATCTTACCGAGCACTATCTTCTGATCGGGGAATGCGAAGAAGCCGACCGCGCGAGCAGGGCTCTTGTGGCATGCTCGCCGCTAAGGGCCGATCTGTGGGAAGAGCGCTTCATGGTGATTGACTCGATCATCGCTGCCACAGCGGATGGTTCCACAGAGGAGTTCAGTGAATGGCTCGGTAAAGGGTTATGCTTACCCGATGAGATCCACTTTTTCAATGAAAACAAGATCGGCGAGGTACTCATCACCGACCAGATGCAAGGCTATCTGGATCGTTGGCATCATATGCGAAACGATCTGTTCGCCGCGATATCGTATTAACTTTTCAACAAAGTCAGGTTCTCATTATACTCGTGTCAGCGGCTCAAACATGAGTTTCATTCGTTCAATAGCCAGTCGAGCACATTGATTTGCCGAATCCCATTATGTATCGCCTTCGGAGAAAAATCCATCGTGAGTAAATACTTTGGGCAATGGTTTCGGATCATGTTAAGAGGCCCTAACTCCCTCTCCAGGATAGGCTTCCCATTCCCCGCCGTACCTTCCACCGTGTATGCGACCTGGTAATACGCCTCGCCATCCTCTCCGGCGACAATGAAATCAACCTCTGCGTCGCTAACTCGTCCCACCCGGATAGCATACCCGCGGCGCAACAATTCCAAGAAGACAATGTTTTCCAGTATTCGTCCCAGATCCGCCGGCTGACTGCCCAAAAGATAGTATCGCAAGCCAATATCTGCTACATAGTACTTTACGCCCGAGCTTAGCAGTTGCTTTCCCTTTATGTCATATCGGTTCGCTTTATATAGAATAAAGCTCTCGGTAAGCGCTTCCAGGTAGCTGTCTACAGTATGCACGGATATTTTCCTGCCACTAGACGTCATCGTGTTTGCGATTTTCGACGCAGAAGTAATATTTCCGATATTATCAAATACAAACCTGACAAGGTTTACTAAACTGGAGGCGTCCGCGATCCGCTTTCGCATAACCACATCCTTTAGTATCACCGAATCAAATATCCCGCCTAAATAGGAGTGGACGTCCCTTTTGCGTGATAGCTCCAAAGTATAAGGGAAAGAACTGTTTTCCAGGTAATCCCTATACTTGATAAGTAGATCCTGCGTCCCGCCTCGTGCTGACAGATACTCACGGAACGACAAAGGCAGCATTTTGATCTCCACATATCGGCCGGACAGAAGCGTTGCTAATTCGCCTGATAGGACATAAGCATTGGATCCTGTGATATAGACGTCGCAGTTTTTTTTAATGAATAACCCATCGATAGCCTTTTGAAAATCCGGTATCGTCTGGACTTCATCGATGAATATGTAATTCATACCATCTTCATGCAACCGAGAGATGACATAATTATACAACTGCATATTGTCTTGCAGTTCATAATTCTCAGGCGATTCTAGATTGATCCAGATGATGTTTTGATCCGAAACGCCCTTGCTTCTCAAGTAATCCATATAAATCTCAAGCAGCGTAGATTTGCCGCATCTACGGATTCCCGTGATGACCTTGATCAGATCCTTGTCCTTGAAGCTGATTAATTGATCAATATACTGTGGGCGCGAGATATATGTATCCATGCTGATCACCTCAATATCGTGAAAAGCGTATCACAAAACACATAAAATAGCAAGTATATTGCATTCCGATGCATTATTTACCGAAGCATAAATCGCAACTAAACCGACAATAGCCATTAGCAACCGTATCTAGTGCAGCGTCCACGATCACATGCCCCCATACAAGTCCACGTGCAGATAAATCTGCATGCATTTTGCATTGCGAATGACAATGATCAACAGGTATAACTATGAAAAATGCGAAATACTCATTGTCATTCAGTTATAACTGTTGTATGATTAATGCTAAGAATCAGGGAGGTTCCGTATGATCGAAAGGGATGCATATTTGAACCGTATTCGTCCATTTTTCGGAAATGGCTTAATCAAAGTACTCACCGGTATTCGGCGAAGCGGTAAATCCGTTATGCTGGAGCTGATACAGATCGAGTTGGCGCGTCAAGGCATAAAGCCACCACAGTTGATCAAGCTCAATTTCGAGGAAATGAGGAATGCAGGCTTATGCAATGCAGCAGCCTTGCATCTGTATATCACGGAGCAGATCGCAGGCATTGAAGGAAAGGCATACCTTTTTCTTGATGAAATCCAGGAGGTTGCCGAATGGGAGCGATGTGTTAATTCACTCCGCGCTGAGTATGACTGTGATATCTATATCACCGGGTCGAATGCAAAGCTGCTATCGGGTGAGCTTGCGACTTATCTTGCCGGTCGTTATGTAGCATTCAGTATCTTGCCCTTCTCTTTTAAGGAGTTCGTCGAGCTATACGCCCAGACCCATCCGAAAGTCGATATCCAGGAAGCGTTCTCGCGCTTTATCGTATTTGGCGGAATGCCATTCCTTGGTGAGCTTCGGTATGAGCAGGAGCCCGTCCAGATCTATCTGCATGACTTATTCAACTCGATAATCCTAAAAGATATAGTCAAGCGAAACGCAATACGCGACGTTGACTTGCTTGAACGTATCATCCGCTACATATTCGCGAATATCGGGACAACGTTTTCGGCAACATCTATATCGAAATACTTCAGGAGCAAGAAGCGTATCGTCGCGCCTGAGACAATCCTAAACTACATTAACTATTGTATCGACGCCCATCTCGTATTTCGCGTCCGAAGACAGGACCTCAAGGGCAAAAGGCTACTGTCGGTGAATGAGAAGTATTATGTCGCCGACCACGGGATTCGTGAAGCCGTCATTGGAGGAAATATGAGGGATATCAACCTCGTTCTCGAGAACATCGTCTTCATGGAGCTTATCCGAAGAGGCTACCAGGTAACAGTAGGCCAATCCAGCGAAAGAGAGGTCGATTTTGTCTGTGAGCGAAAAGGGCAAAGGCTTTATATCCAAGTCGCTTACTTACTCGCTTCTGAAGATACGGTTACACGGGAGTTTGCTGCTCTCGAGACGATTCGTGATAACTACCCAAAGTATGTATTATCTCTGGATGCTTTCGATTTTGGTCGAAATGGGATCATGCATCGGCGGATCACTGACTTTCTCCTCGCAGAAGATTGGGGATAAACGAAATGGAGGAATGATTCATGAATGTAACAGAAGCACTAAATGCACGCCACTCTGTACGGGCCTTCCTATCTACGCCTGTGGAACGGGAGAAGCTCGAGTCCATCCTGGAGGCTGCATCGCGCACCCCCTCCTGGGCAAACTCCCAGCCTTGGGAATTGTTCATTGCCAGCGGGGATACTTTGGAGAAAATTAGGAAGGCATATGCAGATAAATATGCCCGGAAATCTGTTTCCACACCGGAGACGCCCCGCCCTCCCCAGTGGTCTGATGCGGCAAAGAGACACCAACAACAGCTCCACCCCGATATGGTCAGGGACTGTGGGGAAGCAGCGAGCCAGTTTGGCGCTTTGAACCAGGCGCTCTTCTATGCACCTGTAGTGGTCTACATCGGTATGGATAGAGTCCTGTCCGAATGGTCCTTATATGACATAGGCGCTTACTCCCAGAGCCTGATGCTCGCCGCTGTCCACCACGGGCTAGCCACCATACCCGCGATAACGCTGATGCTCTACCCTGATGTACTCAGGCGCGAACTGGGAATCCCCGAGAACCTCAAGCTGACCATAGGCATAGCTGTCGGATACGCGGACACGGGGCACGGGATCAACAAATTCGTCAGCGAAAGAAGCCCGCTTGACGAAACCGTCCGTTTTCTGGATTAGGCTCAAAATGAAAAACAGGACGCCTCGTTGTGCGCCCCTGTGGTATTCGTTATGCGTTAATGCTAATAACCATTTGTTGAGATCGCGCATCGGCAGTATGTATTTTGCGACGGTTTCGTTACTTTCGCTCCATTCAGATTTTACCCGGCAGCGATAAAAGGTACTCTTCGAGATCAGTTAACAAGCCATTATGGAACTGTGTTATTTCGATGTTGGTTTCGTTTTCAAGGCAATCAGTAACGAGAAAGGTCTCAATACCCAACCCTCCTGCACTCATATCCTCGACAGGGTGGTTTCCCGCCATGAGACATTGTTCCGGCGCCTTTCCGATCTTGGCGAGTACTTCGCTAAAATATGCGGGATTCGGCTTGCAGTAAGTGCTGTTCGTGTAGTGCGTGATGTGTTTGAAATCATCCGGCGTCAGCCCGATCCAGCGAAGGCGTGTCTCAACCGCGCAGGCAGGGAACAGTGGGTTTGTCGCTAATACGACTGTATATCCTCTGTCGGATAGCGCGTGAACTAACCGTTTTGAGACGTCGTTTGGTATTAATACCGACTTTACTGCATCGAACTCTGTAACGTAAAATCTGTCACAGGCTGCTTCGACTGTTTTCGTCTGTTCGGCCGTAAGACCCAGATACTCAGAGAAAACTAACCAGAACCGCTCTGAGTTCGTCATGCTCCCGTCATTGAGCGCCATCGCTTTTGTTCCTGCCCATACAGCTTTGATCGATGCTCCGGCGTCCATGCCTAATCCGGTAAACGCTTTTCCGAGTTTAGCGAAATAGGCGTCTATGAAATCGTTCTGCGAGAAATGCAGCAGCGTCCCATCGAGGTCAAATAGTATAGTGTCGATCATTTATCTTTCGTTCTTTCTGTGTTTTATGGCTATTATAATTGGCGTGTCGTAAGGTTGTCAACGCAATTTGCATAGCATGGCGGATTGTGTTATCATCATTGCGTGGTTTGAGTGATTAGCGGCAGCGATGAAAATGTTAAAAAGGAATGGGTCGATGAATAAAATTGTATTTGATAATTATGATGAAATGAGCCGCGCCGCCGCGGAAATGGTAGCGTGTCAGCTCAAGCAGAAGCCCAACAGTGTACTTGGCCTTGCGACCGGCAGTACGCCGCTCGGACTTTACGCTGAACTTATCAGGCTCTACAACGAGGGCGAGGTGGATTTCGCGCAAGCGAGATCGTTTAATCTGGACGAATACTATCCGATAAATAGAAGCCATCCGCAGAGTTACTATTACTATATGCATGATAATTTTTTCAACAAGGTCAATTTCGCCGCAACACGGCTACCTAATGGGGAGACTGACGATCCTTTAAAAGAGTGC
>Ga0082212_10013546_pt1 | contig 10193 bp, 8 predicted proteins | sample TergutNt197P3_FD_71548 | JGI IMG/M metagenome (GOLD analysis project Ga0082212, IMG submission 71548) | Neocapritermes taracua P3 segment gut microbial communities from Petit-Saut dam, French Guiana - Nt197 P3 | ecosystem: Host-associated > Arthropoda: Insects > Digestive system > Gut ...
GGTATATACTCGTTAAAATTTTTTGATTGTAATCCTAAAGTTTCAACCACATTTTCTTCAATCTGGCTGATGAGGTTGGGGTAGCAAGAGCGCAACTCTCTTATCGCGTTCTTTATTAACTCTTGATATTGCGACATAAATTCTTTGTTTGTTGCCAAAGAATCATTTTTGAAACCAAACACATTGGGTAAATCTTCAAAAAAAGTTTTTTCTGGGTCGGTTGCTTTTGCTAATACATTTCGGAATTTTGCCGTTTGGGGATTGTCAAAGCTCAATGTGTTTTTAGCATACTCATTTAGGTTATTGTAAAATGCCAAAAAGGGTTTTATCGTTTCTAAAAAACTATCTTTTGTAATTAAATCTTTGTCATTTAAGTTAATAAAATTACGGTACTGATTAAAGAACTCTATTTTTACTCCTTCTATGGCAAATGTTTTTATTCTAAAATCATTTGGCGATTTTTGCAATAAATCCAGTACTTCACGATTAATATTTGGAATATAGCGACCTTCACTATCATACAAAGAATAATCTTGTTTTCTGATGATTAAATAAATTGGGATCCAAAAATCTAAAAAGCCTTGTTTTAGTTTGAACGGTGCTGTTTTTAATTCTTTAATTAAATCGCCTAATTTACGTTGCTTTTCAATGGCAGATTTTAAAAATTCCTCGCATTTGGTACATAAATACTTAACGGAATCATTGTTAGGCTCGCATAATGTATATGCGCCATTGATTTGTCGGTGGATGCCTGTATTTTTGAGTAATGTATAATAAATTGTTTTTTCGGGTGGAAACTTATCATCTTCAAATCCTAAATCACTTGTTGCTATACAATTATCATCAACTAAAATGTTAAGTAGTGCTACACGAGCAAGCGATATAGCACTATTTACTTTCTGTTTGTTAAACAATTCACTTTGAATAATCGGGGTTGCATGATACACATTATCACATACTTCCGACAGCAATTTGTTAAAATCCGCCTGTGAATGAATTTGTTTTAGTTCGCCTTGATAATACCACTCAATATCTTCTGAAAAAGACACCAAACTATAATTGATTTCCTTGTTCAAAATATCCTTTTCATACGCAATTAAATTCTGTATTTCCCTTTCGGCAACTTTGTCTTCGATTAGGATTTGTTTCTTTACATATTCCAATTTTTGAATTTCATACAAATGATTTACAATAACATCTGATTTTTTGAAATACACATACAATACAGCATTATTTGCATTTTTTGAGGTTTCAATTATTTGTTCTCTACTTTCTGCTGAATTTGCAAAAACAAGATTTATATATCCGTCAACATCATTTGTAGGATTATGTATTTGTGCTTGATTAGAAAGGGTATATTCAAAAAAACGCGGCGTTCCTGTTTTATAAAACGAAGCATTTGCTTGCACAACTTTATTTTCAAAAAGCGCTTTTAATTCATCAATGAAATCAATTGGACGTGGAACTTGTCCGGCGGCATGGTACAACTCATCTTCTATGTTTACATCTGTTCCATCAAAAATAATGTATTGAGATTTGTATTTCGCAAAACGAATAATTTTCAGATTTTCAAGTTCTTTAATTACATTTTCGGGATTAGGAATATTTAACGCTAACTTTGCATATAGACATAAATCAGTCTTAGCAAAGTTCATAGAATTACCAAACAAATTACACAAGCCGATTGTCTTTACAATTTTGCACGCATTTACAATTTTTTCAATTGCCGAAAATCCCTCAACTCGTTCCAATGCAACACGAATCGCCCGCCAATTTGTAGAATCGGCATTTACTTCCGACAAATAAGAATAAAAATTGTAAATGATATAATCATAAACATTTGCCAAATTATAAGTTTGAGTGGCTTCCGGCTCAAAGTTATTGATTGAGTTATTGTCTTTTGAACTTAAAAATGAAAATAGAGAACGCTCATTTTGTCCGTAACGTTGGATGGCATAAGTAAGAACAACCGCTGAAAAAATATCTAAAGGATACAGTTTTTGGGCAACACTAATTTCCAAATCGTTACTAATGAATTTTGTAGATTTTGCCAACCGAAAAAGCGTATCAAAATTCTCTTCCAAAACAATTTTCTTGTTTGCTTTTTCAATTTGTGCAGCGGCTAAATGCAGGAGTTGTTCAACCGGCTCGCTGAAAACAATCTCTTTGAAACGTCCTTTTACTTTTTCCCATTCATTGCGTTGCTGTTCGCTTAGTTTTTTGGAATAAGCCCCGAAATTCTGGTGTAGAGTAGTGATTAAAATAATATTGTCGCGCTTCGGGTGATTGACAAATTCTGCCAACTGTTGCAGAAAATACAACTCTTTTTCGGGATTATTGTTTGCTGCGTGTTCAAGGATTTTTCCAAACTCATCAATTACAATAAGAAGAAATTCATCTTTCTTTTTATGCTCGTTCAATTTTTTTTCAAGACGAGAAAAAAACTCTTTCGTATTTACATTATTGCTTTCCAATTCTTCGCATAAAAGATTTGAAAGCGAATTGTAATCGCCTATAATATTGAGTGTTTGAAATTTAGAATAACCGTTGAATTGTCCTTTATTTTCAAACAAAGATTTGGTATTCGTTTTTAAATCTCTTTCCAACGCTGCCAAAAAACTTGATTTTCCGGTGCCGTAAGTACCTACCAGAGTAAAACAATGAATACCCGAATTGTAATCAGCAACCAAACTGCCCAAAACTCGCCGAGAGTTTGAAGTTACAATGTAGTGGAAATCATTGAACTGTACAGTTTTTATATTTGTTGATAATGCGAATTTCATAGTTTTGTATAGTATTTTTCTAATATTTCGTTTTTATCAATTTCTTGCAGAAAAAATAATTGCTTAATACCTCCATCATCAGTATATCTCAATAATTTAGGATATTTTTCAACTAAGTGCAAAATGGTGTCAATCAGTTCTGTTTTAGTCAAACAGAAAATCAAAGCCAAATCCATTAATTCTTCAAATGAAACAATTTGTTCTTCTTTTTTGCCATCTATAATAGCGTATAAAAAGATTTCAGGGATTAACTCGCTTTTGCCTTTTATGTTGAAATACAGTGATTTGCTTTCGCTTTCAGATTGACGAATAAGATTCAGATTTAACAGTAACGCTGCAAAATCTTCATTTGGTTTGTCTTGTTTTGGCATTACATAATTTTGCAGCAATACACCAATATCTCTTTTAACCGTATTTTCGTTGTAAAGATGTGCATAATCTGTTTCGGCATTTTTGCGTCGAAAAAAAAGTTGTAATTGGTCTCTTGTAAATTCATTGTTCTTTTCCTTATGAAAATCAACAAAAAACAATTTGTAGATGCTTGCTAACTCCGTTTTTACAAGATAATAATGCAAAAGCCACAAAGTGCCTAAATCTTCAATATAGGTGTCTTTGCCGGTTTCGTTATGAAACAGAAAATCTGCCATTTCGGTTGAGTTACCTTCTTCAAGTAAACCAAAAGCCCTCATCCAATAACGAATAGCAGCAACCATATTTTTTCCAACCCCTAAATGAACAACAGCATCTTCGGAGTTAAAATTATTGTTTGCTTTAACAAAATCATAGCCCTTTTTTAACCAAAGCGACTTACAATAAAAGGATTCATGCCCTGAAAATGTGTATCTAATTTTTTCTGTCATCTTAACTTCTGAATATTATATTTTATTTTTATACAATCTGTTATTTTTCGGCAAAAATACAACTTATTTATAAACTACAAATTATGCCATCATCAGCATTATTTTTATCTAAATTTTTCTTACTTCGCCCCACAGAAAAACAAAATAAAAATATTATGAATTACTTTAATTTCAAAGAATTAATGTGTAAGGTTGATGCTTTTAGCGACCTTAACACAAAGCAGCTTCTTTTATACGAAGCACGTGCTATTTATGAGCAAACCGTTCTGCATGCAGATGATTATTTGATGCAAATAGAATCTGCGCTTACTTATTTTCGTATGGTAAATGAATTGTCGCCGCCAATGGATGAGGTTCGAGCAAAATCGAACAATCTTAAAATTGCCACTTGTTTGGTTTTTGAATTGTTGAATTTGGCAGGTAAAGGCAAAAATGTAAATGATTTAACTACTTTGTCGTGGTTGGTTTCGATTATTACCGGTTTTAGCAAGGATAGTATTTTGAATACCGCGCAGAAAGGGTTTTATTTTTCAAAACAATATCACGGTGTTATTATTCAAGAAGTGAATGAGGTGTTGCAGCGGCTACAGATGCCGTTTGCGATTGATATTACGAAAAAGTATTAGGCGAATTACGAATTACGAAAATTACGAATTACAAGTTATATCTTCCATTTCCTACAAATCCTACATTTCCTACATTTCCTACGCTGTTGCTTTTTTGTATTTGTCGTGGGCGAAGTGGGTGATGAGGGCTTTTTGTGTGAATTGTGCGATGTATTTTTCGGCGGCTTTGTCTTGGATGTTGAGGGTGGCGGCAATGGCGATGTAGTCTTTTCGGGAAAATTCGGAGGGCAGGGCTTCTAAAAAGAGTTGCTTTTGGTTGGGTTGGTTTTTTTGCATCTCTTGAACAGGCAGTGTTTCAAAGACTTTGGCGGCGTGTTGGATTAGGACTTGCACCATGGTTAGGGCGGTTTGGAAATCGGTGTCGGAACATTTTAATTGAGAATTGAGAATTGAGAATTGAGAATTTTGATTTGAGATGTGAGATGTGGGATTTGAGATATGAAAATTGGTTGTTTCTGGGGTTTCCATTATTCGGAGGGTAGTTAGTATCATTGCTATACGGAAGGTGATGAGGGCGAGGCGGCGGACGGTGGCGATGTAGTCGGTGCCGCAGAGGTAGAGGTATTGGTCTTGGGCTTGCGAAAAGTAGGTGTTGAATTGGTCTTGCTGCTTTTCGGTAAGGGTAAAAAGGGTTTCGGGTTGTTTTTGCAATGTTTTGTAATAATCGTAAAAGTGGTAGCCGAGTTCGCGAAAATAATCGTCAAGGGTGTGGTGGGTGTTGGTTGCAAATACGTTTTTCCATACGGGTAAGATGTTCATATAGTAGAAAATAAAGCGGCTGAATAAACCGTTTTCGGTGCTTGGTATTAGGGTTGATACTTGCTTTGGCGTTCCGGAAAGTAACGCAGATAAACGCGGGGCTTCCAATTCTACATATTCGCGGTCTTTTCGGCGCAGGTATGATATTTTTTCGTGGTGGAAGGCTTTGCGAAAACCGTCTGAATAGTTGCCGTGCTCGGAGTTGAAGGTTTGCGCCAGTGTATCGCCTTCGGTTTCAAACATAAGCCCTATGCCGTTGTTATCATTAAGAATTTGAAACAGGGCGGTGGCACTGCTGTTGGCAGGGATGAAAAGCGCCCGTAAGGGCGGCTCCTTCGGGCGTTCTCTTTCTGATTTGTCTTTTGCGGCGGCGTATTCTGTTTGTTGGCGTTGGTATTCTTCTTGTTCGGCTTTGTGTTGCTCGCGCAGGGCTCGGTGTATGGGTTCTACCAATTTTCTGCACAGGGTTAGTTTGCCTTTTCCGGCGGAGGCTTGGGCGGTTACGAATAGAAACAGATTGGGGTAAACTTTTCTTTCGTCATAAATTCCGTAGATGTTTGGGAGGCAGGGGGATATGGCGGTGATGGAGCCGAGCAGGAGGAGGTCTTTGTCTTCGGGGGTGAGGGCTTTGGCGGTTGCTAACTGTAAAAGGTTTGGCAAGGTTTGGTAGATAATTTCGGGGAAGGTGTCTGAACCATGATTTTCTTGATTTTCTTGATTACCTTGATTTTTTGTTGTGGGGAATTTTGAGAGGTGGGGGGCTTTGTTTGTGGTGAGGGTTATTCCGGCTTTTTTGGCTAAGTGGTAGAGGGTTTTGATGGTGATGCCGTGTCCGTGGGCTTTGAGGCAGTTATTGTATTGTTTGTCGGTTTCTTTTTCGGAGTAGTTGGGGTGGAAGCGGCTGAGGCGGTGGTAGTAGTTTCGTCCGGTTTCACCGAGGGCGTCGGCGAGGGCGAAGGCGAGGTCGCGCCAATCGGTGTAAGTGGGGGCGATGTCGAGGGCGGCGGATTCGATAAGGGAAGTCAGAACCTCGATTTTAGTAAGATTATCTTGATTGCCTTGATTAGTTATTGGAGGAGATTGCCAATCTGAAGGGTTGAATTTTTTGCTCATTGTCTGAACTTTGATTTATTTGATTTTGATGATTACTGTGATTTTTGAAGGGGGTTGCGGGGCGAGCCCGCAATGACGATGAGGTGAGGCGAAATGACGACGTTAATTTAGGAATTTTGGGTTTATGTAGGCTTGGGGGTCGTGGGGGAGGAAGCAGGCGCGGGAGATGTCTTTGCCGGATTTGTCTATTTCGACGGTGTAGGTTTGTGAAATGTAGTTGGCGATGGCGGAGAAGTAGGTGCTGTGGGGTGAGGTTGTGCTGTCTATTGGGATAATCCATTTTAAGCCGGTGCCGGAAGGGCTGGTAAAGAGTAGTTGGGTTTCAAAGTATTCATCTTTGAGTAGTTTCGTTTTTAAGTCGGTGAGGTTTTGGAGGTGGTCGAAGTCAATACACAATAAGCCGGAGTGTTTGATTAGGGATTTGTCGTTTCGGGTGGTGAATGTGCCGGAAAAGGTGCAATAATCGAAGTTTGAGGCTTTGAATTTTCGGGCTAATAAGGGATCTGAAATTGAGCGTAAATCATCTGTGCGTTGTTTGTAGAAATTGCCTTTAATGGCGTTGTAAACTTGTAATAGATTGGTGGTGTTGTTTGGTTTGGTGTTTGTGATGGGGGCTTTGAAAACGGAAAATTCGGGGATGAAGCGGATGCACGGGTATGACGGTCTGATGTTAGCGGTAGGCGGTGCGAGGTTTGAGGTATGCGGTAGGGCGTTGCACGCAACGCCCGTACTGATGTAAGGCTGTTCTGTGTTATTATTATTCATAGTACTATTTTTTATTTAGTGTGTAATTTTTTGAAAGGATTTGGGTAATGTCTTGTCGGCGGTAGTAGATTTTGTTGCCGATGCGGGAATAGGGTAAGGCGCCGGATGAGCGGAGTTTTTGAAGTGTGCGAGATGAAATGTGTAAGGCTTGCAGGACATCCTGTTTGTCGAGCCAGTCTTCGAGTGGGGTTAGTTCAAGTGCGTTCATTGTTTCGGTTTGTTTTTAGTGTTTACATAGTGTTCGGCTTCGGCGTGGATTTCGGCAGCGGTTTTACGCCTGCCTTCTTTGAGCCACATGTCAATTTCGCTTTTTAGGAACATTAACTTTTTGCCTTTTTTGTGATAGGGGATTAGGCGCTGAACAATCCACCCATAAACTGTAGGTTTTGCGGGGTGGTCGGGATGGTAGTTGCACAGGTCGCTGAGGTTTAGCCAACGGTCGCTTTCCTGTGCTTGTGGTTGTTTTGCAATAAGCAGGGTTTCAATATTTTCCACCTTGCAAATTAGGTGTGCTACTGCTTTGGGCACGTCATTAAAAGAGATTTCGTTTGAAAACATATTATTTTATTTTTCGGCAATTGGGTTTTCTGTTGTGCCAATAAAAAGAAAACCACGACTTCAATAAAAAATCGTGGTGCAAATAAGAAACAAAAAAACGCTTACAAGGGGTTGTACAAGGGGTTGTAAATTTTAGTTGTTTATTCTTTGTTGTTGATATTGAGGATGATAAAATTTAGGTATTAGATATTAGAGTTTAGATATTGACGTTGATTTGCTTGTTTTTGGGGTTTTATGTTCGGAAATGAGGTTTAATTTGATGGCATTGGTAGCCTTTTTTTTCTTTTCATCTACTACTTTCGCATAAATTTGGGTAGTTTTTACGTTGGTGTGTCCTAACATTTTGCTGACGGTGTAAATATCGGTGCCGCTGCTTAGTTGAAGTGTTGCGAATGTATGCCGGAAACAGTGAAATGTGATTTTTTTTGTGATGCCTGCGGTTTCGAGCCATTTTTTTAGAGGGCGAGAAATCCACGAGGGGTCGGGCAAATCTTCAAAAACTAATTGATTGGGCTTTTGCGGTTCGCCGCAGAGTTCCAACGCTTGCGGGGAGATTGGCATATATTCAATGCCTTTCGTTTTTTGTTGGGTGAAATTGAGGCGGGCTTGGGTGCCGTCAATTTGTAGTTCTTTCCATTGCATTTTTTGGATGTCGCAGTGGCGCAAGCCGGTAAGGGCGGAGAACAGGGCGGCGCGCTTCAGATGGTCATACTCGCAAGGAGTACCGGCAAGGATGTTCAATTCTTCAACTGTTAGAAATTCGCGGCGACTCTCTTGATCTTGGATGCCTTTGATTTTTGCGGATAAATCAACTGTTAAATACCCATCAACAAAAGCCTGCTTCAATGCAGCTTTGAAAATGGAAAAGTAAGTGGCGGCTGTGTTTTGGGCGATTGTTCCGCTTTTGTTGCCACCGCAAGGGGCAGATAAAAGGAACAATCTAAAGTCTTCGGCGAAACGGTTGTCTATTTTATTGAATGGTAATGTTTCGCCTGTAAATTGTTTCAGAAAATCAAGGGTGCGTTTCCAATTTGTGCGTATTGATTCGGAACTGCGGGCGTGGCGCTTTTTTGCTGCGACATCAAAATATTCAATGAAGTTTTGTTGGGAGCGCTCTTTTTGTTCGGCTTGAGCGGTTTCGGTATCGCTGTATAAATCGGCGTTGTCGTATTCTCGTTGGCGGAGTTTGCGAACGCTATCGGCATAAAGCATTGTATCTCGATCTTTTTCACTGCGGCAGATGATTACGCCGTTGTCATCGCGTTTTGGTTTGTAGGTTTTTGATATGTCTGTTGTGCGTGCGGTGCGCTTTTTATCCCATTCCACTGTGGAAATGGTGCGGTTAAAATATTCTCTTACACGCTGAGGTTCTTTTGTACCCGGAATAAATACCGGATAACTTTCGAGGTACACATACCATTCTTTGCGGTCTTCGACTTTGCGAAGCCTGACGGTTACTTTGGTTTTGGTTAGTTCTTTCATAGGAATTATTTTAGTTAGTTTTGTTATTTGGGTTAAAAATGTTATCTATCTGTTCTTTGGGGACATATACATATTTTCCGATTTGCTTTTTTGGGATTGATCTTTTACGTATAGTTTTATCAACAGTTCCGAGTGATACTCCAAATTTTTTTGAAATTTCGCCGATGGTGTAACATTCTTCGGGCTTGTAGTCTGTTTTGTAGATTGGAGTTGCCGATGGTTCCGGAATTTCAATGGCAGGAAACATGGCTTCAATATGTGCCCGGCTTACCCTTGTTAATCTTTCTCCCAAATTTATAGCAGGTATTTTACCGGATTTAATAAGCCTGTGCATAGTTTTTTTTGAGATGCCAAACAGTACCACCGCTTCTGCTACTGTAATGTATGGTCTTGTTTGGATGGTTGCAATTGTTTGTTTTGCCTCCTGTAGAATGTTTTGTGTTTGTTCTTCTTCTACTGTTTTTTTCTTTTTTTCCCTGCTTGCTTTAGTACCGCAGTAGTGTGAGCAATATACAGTAGTTACGCTTTTTGCCTCGAAAGGCTTGCCGCATTGAGGGCAGATTTTTGGAATTTTTAGTTTGCTGATACCCATAAAGTTTTTTTTAGAAATGTTAATAATATGTATGAATAGAATGTATTAAGGTATAATAAGGGACACATTATCATCTATTAAGTGTCGTTTCAAATATGGTACAAATATATAATAAAAAACGATATAAAAGCATAATCAACAAAAAAAGTATAAAAAATAATCCGCTGTAAATGTGTATTTTACAGCGGATTGATTATTGTTTGTTTTTGTAATTTATGGGGGTTATTTCACTTCTTCAAAATCCACATCCGTCACCCCTTCCTCGTTCTGCGGTGGCTGCTGTCCGGCGTTGGGGTTTCCACCGGCGTTGCCTGCGCCTGCACCCGCAAACGGGTCTCCGCCGGGCATGTTTTCAAACGGGTTGGCGGTGCCGCCGTTTGGTGCTTGTCCGGCTGCGTACATCTTTTGCGAGGCTTCGTTCCACGCGGCGTTCAGTTCTGCAGTGGCGGCATCAATGGCGGCGATGTTTTTGTCGGAGTGCGCCTGTTTTAGTTTGGCGGCGGCTTCCTCAATTTTCGCTTTGTCTTCGGCAGGCACTTTGTCGCCAAACTCTTTCAGTTGCTTTTCGGTTTGGAATACCAACGAGTCGGCGGCGTTCAGTTTGTCAATCTCTTCTTTGGCTTTTTTGTCGGCTTCGGCGTTTGCCTCTGCTTCG
>Ga0082212_10013547_pt1 | contig 10193 bp, 8 predicted proteins | sample TergutNt197P3_FD_71548 | JGI IMG/M metagenome (GOLD analysis project Ga0082212, IMG submission 71548) | Neocapritermes taracua P3 segment gut microbial communities from Petit-Saut dam, French Guiana - Nt197 P3 | ecosystem: Host-associated > Arthropoda: Insects > Digestive system > Gut ...
CTTGGAGCGGACGCAAAAAACAGAGGTGGACAGACGGTCCGGGGCTGATCGGCGGTCCAGGTCGACCCTGCGGTCCGGACTGGACCGGCGGTCCGGGCTTGACCGAAGAGCCGGGGGGGACCGGCGGTCCGGGGCTGATCGCGAGGCCGAAAAACTGCTGACCCGGGATCGGCATAACTTGCCCGACAAGGCCTCCCTGCGCCAGGAAACCATGCTCATCAACGAGATTTCCCTGGTGCTGGCCGAAAAGCGGACCTCCCTGTCCGTGATGCGCACGGGGCTGGCCGTCATTGCCCTGCCCTTGTCGGTCCTGAGCGTCCTCATCGTCATTTCCCGTTATTATGATCCCTCCAAGGTCATGTACCTTCTGGGTCCCCTTTTGGGCATCTGCGCCGGCTTGGCCGTTCTGGGCATTTATCTGATCCTCTCGGCCCTCATACGAATAAGGGCCCTCAACCGGGTCATCGCCGTCCTCAAGAGCCAGAACAGCAGCTTGAGGGAACTGAGCCTGGTCCTCAAGGAAATGCCGAGCCCGATGCTGGGACCGGACGAGGATTTTTAACAGGATGCCCCATGGCCCAAAGCCTTCTGGACAAGATCTGGGCCGCCCACCTGGTGGATCAGGCTCCCGGCGCCCCGGACCTTCTGTATATCGACCGGCACCTGATCCACGAGGTCACTTCCCCCCAGGCCTTTGAGGGCCTGCGCCGGTCCGGCCGCCGGTTGCGGCGGCCGGACCTGACTTTCGGGGTCATCGACCATTGCCTCCCCACCGACGACCGCCGCCGGCCCCTGAAAGATCAGGCCGCCGAGGCCCAACTGGCCGCCCTGGAAAAGAATCAGGCCGACTTCGGCCTTAAGGTCTTCTTCGGCGCGGATGACCACCGCCAGGGGGTCATCCATGTGACCATGCCCGAGCAGGGCCTCATACTGCCCGGAAACACCGTTGTCTGCGGGGACAGCCACACGGCCAGCCACGGGGCCCTGGGGGCCCTGGCCTTCGGCATAGGCACCAGCGAGGTCGAGCATGTCATGGCCACCCAGACCCTCTACCAGACCAAGCCCCGGCAAATGGCCGTGGAAGTCGAAGGTTTCTTAAGCCCGGGCGTCTCGGCCAAGGACCTCATTCTTCATATCATAAACAAGGTGGGGGTGGCCGGCGGGGTAGGCCTGGCCCTGGAATATCGGGGCGAAGCCGTCCGGGCCCTTTCCCTGGAAGGACGCCTGACCCTGGCCAACATGACCATCGAATGCGGAGCCAGGATAGGGCTCATAGCCCCGGATGAAACCACCCTGGCCTATCTCCAGGGCCGACCCTTTGCCCCGCCGGAAGCCGATCTCAAGGAGGCCGCCCAATGGTGGCGGACCCTCTTCACCGACCCAGGCTTCGAGTTCCACCGCCTTTCGACCATTGACGCGGCTGAAGTGGAACCCCTGGCCACCTGGGGCACCAATCCGGCCCAGAGCGCCCCCCTCACCGGCCGCGTACCCGCCCCGGATGATTTTTCCGACCCGACCGAGCGAATGGCCGCGGCTAAATCCCTTGAATACCAAGGCCTGGAGCCGGGCCGCCCCTTGTCTGACATTCCGGTGGATCATGTCTTCATCGGCTCCTGCACCAACGGGCGCCTGGAAGACCTACGGGACGCGGCGGCCATATTGAAGGGCCGCCGGGTGGACCCGGGGGTGACGGTCCTGGTGGTGCCCGGCTCCGGTCTGGTCAAGGCCCAGGCCGAACGCGAAGGCTTGGCAGCCGTCTTCCGGGAAGCCGGCTGCCAATGGCGGGAACCCGGCTGCTCCATGTGCCTGGGCCTGAACCCGGACCAGGTCCCCCCGGGCGGACGCTGCGCCAGCACTTCCAACCGCAACTTTGAAGGCCGGCAGGGGCGGGGCTCCCGCACCCATCTGGTCGGCCCGGCGGCCGCGGCCGCGGCCGCCCTCCGGGGCCGCCTGACCGACCCCCGGGAAATAATGATCGGGTGAGGCCATGTCCGTGGTCAGGGTGCGCGCCTATTTGAAGCAGTGGGGTCGAGACCGGGAGGTGGTGGAACTGGCCGAGTCCACGGCCACCGTGGCCCTGGCCGCGGCGGCCATGGGAGTGGATCCGGCCCGCATCGCCAAAAGCCTGACCATCAACCGCAAAGGCGGGCCCGGGGTGCTGGTGGTGGCCGCCGGCGATGCCCGCCTCGACAACCGAAAGTTCCGCGACCATTTCGGCGTGGCCCCTAAAATGATGAATCCGGACCAGGCCCAGGCCTTCACCGGCTTTTCCGTGGGCGGTATCTGCCCCTTCGGCCTGCCCCCGGAAGTGGAGGTCTTTCTGGACGAAAGCCTCCGGCGCTTTGAAACCGTCTTTCCGGCCTGCGGCTCGGCCAATTCCATGATCGAGCTCCGCCTGGCCGACCTGGCCGAATATGCCCGCAGCCGGGGTTGGGTGGAGGTCTGCCGGCTTCCGGAAAATCAACCCTGAAAGGAGTCCCGCATGGACAGGCGTACTTTTCTGAAACTGAAGCTCGGCGGCCTGGCCGGCCTGGCCGGCCATCAACTGTTCGGGCCGGCCGCCAAGGCCCTGGCCGCCGGCCCCCCGGATGTGGCCGTGGTCAAAGGCGCGCCGGGCCCGGCCGCGCGGGCGGCCGTGGGGCTCCTGGGCGGTATGGGCCGCTTTGTCAAGCCGGGCCAGAAGGTGGTCATCAAGCCCAACATGAGCTTCGCCCAAGGCGTTGACAGCGGCACCACCACGCACCCGGAAGTGGTGCGCGAAGTCTTGATAATGTGCAAGGAAGCCGGGGCCTCGCGAGTGCGCGTCCTGGACCACTCCCTGCAAAACGCGGAAAACTCTCTGAAAAATTCCGGCATCCTGGAGGCTGTTGGCAGCGTGGAGGAAGGCATCTGCCGCCACCTCATGGACGCCTCCTTCTACCAGGACGCCAACCTGCCCAAGGCCCTGGAAATGAAAACCAACGCCTTTATGCGCGATGTCCTGGAGGCGGATGTGCTCATCGCCGTGCCCGTGGCCAAGAGCCACGGCTCGGCCGGGGTGAGCCTGTCCCTCAAAGGACAGATGGGTCTTATCCTCTCCCGGCATATCATGCATTCCAGGTACAGCCTGGACGGCTCGATCGCGGATCTGAACACCTTCATCAAGCCCCACCTGGCCATCATCGACGCCACCCGGGTGCTCACCTCGGGCGGCCCGGGAGGGCCGGGCCTAGTTATCAGGCCGGGTGAAGTCATCGCCTCCGCGGACCCGGTGGCCGCCGACGCCACGGCCGTGGCCTCTTATGAATGGTATGGCCGGAAATTCGCTCCCTCCCAGGTCAAGCATATCCAACAGGCCCATGAACGCGGCCTGGGCCGCCTGGATATCGACAACCTGGTCACTCAACGAATAGCAGTCTAAGGCGCCATGGCCGGCCCTTCCGCCAAACAGGCCTCCAGGCGGCGGTTTCGCGGCCTGGTCCAGGCCGGGAGCTTGGGGCTGTTTCTCTGGCTGCTCTTCCGGGCCGCTTCCCTGGCCGGGACCGCTATCCCGCCGGATATCTTCCTGCGCCTCGATCCCCTGGCCGTGTCCGCCACTGTTCTGGCCGGCCGGCAATGGATAGCCGCCCTCTGGCCCGCCCTGGCCCTCCTGGGCCTGAACCTCTTCGCCGGCCGCCTGTTCTGCGGCTGGCTCTGCCCCTTGGGCGCGACCCTGGACGCGGCTTCCGCCCTTATGGACCGCCAGGCCGGAGGCAGCCGCAGGCCCCCCGGCCCGCCCGGGGCCTTGCGCCAAACCAAATATCTGCTCCTGGCAGGCTTCCTGGCCGCCGCCCTGGCCGGGGTGAACCTGGCCTACTGGGCCGCGCCCATCCCCCTGGTCACCCGTTTTTACGGCCTTTTGCTCCACCCCCTGGCCCTCTTGGGCGGGCATGATATCCTGAACTTGGGCCGTCCCCTCCTGGACAGCCTGGACTGGCCGGGCTTAAGCTATCTATCCATCGCTCCCCGGCGTTTCGCCTCCATGTATTTTCTGGCCGGGTTCTTCGGCCTCCTGTTCTGGCTGGAACGGGTCAGGCCGCGCTTCTGGTGCCGTTTTCTCTGCCCGGCCGGGGCCCTCCTGGGGCTTTTTTCCCGGCTCCCCCTGTGGCGCCGGCGGGTGTCGGCCTGTGTCCAATGCGAAAAATGCGCCCAAACTTGCCCGGCCATCCAATCCCCGGGCAACCAGACCTGGCCCGCCGAATGCCTGACCTGCCAGACCTGCGTAGACCTCTGCCCCGCCCGCGGCACGACTTTCAGCCTTAAAAAAAAGGGCGCCGCTGTCTTGGATGGGGAAACAATCGCCCGGCCCGACTCAGGGCCTCGGCTTGGTAGTTCGCTCAATTTCGCAGGCCATCGAACATTGGCCCAGGGCGAAGCCCTGGCCCGGCGGGCTTTTCTGGCCGCCGGCCTGGGCGGACTGGGCCTGGCCGGCTTGCAGCGCTCGGGCCTGGCCGGCCTCTTGGGCCCTGACGAGCGGACCATCTGGTCTGAAGATTGCCTGCGCCCGCCCGGAGCCCTGCCCGAAGCCGATTTTCTGGCCCGCTGCCTGCGTTGCGGCCTGTGCATGCGGGTCTGCCCCACCAACGGCCTGCAACCGGCTTGGCTGGCCGCCGGGCCGGAAGGCGTGTTCAGCCCGGTCCTAAGGCCACGGCGCGGCCCCTGCGAGCCGGACTGCAACCTCTGCGGCCAAGTATGCCCCACCCGGGCCATCACCCCCCTCCCGCTTCCTGAAAAGCGCTGGGCCAAGATAGGAGGGGCCGTGGTCCACAACAACCGCTGCCTGGCCTGGGCCGAAGACAAAAGCTGCGTGGTCTGCCAGGAGGTCTGCCCCTACGGAGCCATAGAACTGGTCCGGACCCCCGGGGCTATCGCCCCGGTGCCCCGGGTCGCGGCCGCCAAATGTTTCGGCTGCGGCTACTGCGAACTGCATTGCCCGGTGCGCGTCTCGGCCATAACTGTCCAGCCCCTGAACGCCCTGCGCCTGGCCCCGGGCTCCTCCCATATCCAGGCCGGCCTGACCGCCGGACTGGACCTGGACCCCCAAAAGACCTCTGAACCGCCCCCGGCTAACCTGGAAGGCGCCCCGCCCCCAGGGTTTACGGAATAAAGGGCTGCTAATGCTGTCATTTCTGGAACTGAAGATACCGCCGCCGATCCTGTCCTTCCTGACCGCCGCGATTATGGGCGCCCTGGGGGCCTGGGGTCTGGCGCCGCTGGGCTGGCCATTACCCGGCCGCTCTGTCGCTTTTGCGGTCTTTTTTGCCATAGCCTTGGCTATATTTCTCCACAGCGGCCGGCAGTTGGTAAAAGCCGGGACGACCTGGCGGCCGGGAGACCCGTCCCAAACGACCATGCTGGTCGCGGACGGGCTTTACCGTTTTTCCCGCAACCCCATCTATCTGGCCTGGCTGTTGGCCTTGACCGCCTGGGGCCTCTTCTTGAATGACGGGCTGGCCCTGGCGCCCTGGCCGGCCTTTGTCCTGTATATGAACCGTTTTCAGATAATCCCGGAGGAACGGGCCCTGGAAAGGCTTTTCGACGGCCAATACCTGAACTATAAGCGGCAGGTCCGGCGTTGGATATAATTGGATATAAAATGTTTCACGTGAAACAGGGGCTTTGATGCGGGCCGCCCTGGACACCACCCTGGACGCTCTGGGCCTGCGGCTGGACCCCGAGGTCAGGGATCGCCTCCTGGCCTATTTCGGACTTCTCCTGGCCCGGAACGAGAAGGTCAACCTCATCAGCGCCCGCCAGACCCGCCCCGTCCAAGTGGTGGTCCACCTGGTGGACAGCCTGACCCCCCTTCTGTGGCCGGATTGGCCGGCCACGGGCCGGGCTCTGGACCTGGGCTCGGGGGGGGGCCTCCCGGCCCTGCCCCTGGCCCTGGCCCGCCCTGGCTGGCACTGGAGCCTGGCCGAGGCCACGGGCAAGAAGGCCGGCTTTTTGCGGGAAGTCCAGACCGCCCTGGGCTTGGATCATATACAGGTTTTCGCGGATTATCTGAAGCCGGGAGTCAACCCTCAAGGCCGTTTCTACGACCTTATCACGGCCCGGGGCCTGGCCGGCCTCGGCCGCTTGGCGGCCCTGGCCGGCCCCCGCCTTAGCCCCGGAGGCCGGTTTCTGGCTTTCAAAGGCCCCAAGGGCGAACAGGAACTACAGGCGGGGAGCGCGGCCCTGGCCGCCTGGGGCCTAGAACTGGACCGCCGGCTGGACCTGACCCTGCCCCTGGTGGAGGCCAGGCGGATCCTCTTGCTGTTCACCAAAAGGTGAACATGGGGCTAAGATGTTTCACGTGAAACAGGAGGGCCCGGGGGAGTTCTTTTATTGCAACAAGCCCAGATTATCAACCAGGGCATTGAGGCTCGAGGCCAGCGGCTGGGGGTACTTATTAATAAACGTGACCGCATTCGAGGTGTACATGGCGGCCTGGGCCAAGTTGGCGGTTTGAGGCAGGGCCGGCTCTTTCAAATATTTAGATAATGTTTCGCGTTTATGCATCTCTTCCAAAATAGTCACGAAAAGCGGGACATCGGCCTGATATTTTGTGGTCACGATCCCGAGCAGCTTCGGGCACCCTTTATGATCAACAATAAAGTGGTTCTTAACTTTATCGAATGTCCGCTGCACGCCCAACAGCATGGAAAGATAATCCGGGATGGCCGGAATGATGTATGAATCCGAGGCGTGCAAGGCGTTGCGGGTAAAAAGGCCGAAGTTCGGCGGGCAGTCAATCAGGATATGCGAGAACTCATGGGCCGCGCGTAACGGGGCCAATAGATGTTTCAAGGCTTCATATGAAAACCCCGCCGGCATGGCGCCATCTTGAATGTCGGCCAAGGCGGTATCCGAAGCCAGCAAAGACATGGTGTTGATTAATCGGCCTGAAGTTGACTTTATATTTGACACTCCGTCTTTTCGTATGGCTCCCAGGGGAAACGACATTGACTTAAGCTTGGGAACGGAGGCAAAAAAAGTCTTCAAGGTCTGGCCCGCATCAGCCATTTCCTTCCATCTCTCATGCCCGACCAGCATAACAGAGGTGTCGCACTGCGGGTCAAGATCCACCACCAGGACTTTTTGACTTCTATTGACGAGCGCATCCGCCAGGGCGACCGTCAAGGTGGTCTTGGCCACTCCCCCTTTGAGATTTAGTATGGATATAACTTTGGTCGCATGTGTGCCGCCGGCCATGCTCGCCACGCTCCTTGTATCTTCTGCAAAGAGTATAACCCAACCTCAAAAAATTATCAAAAATAAAAATGAAAACCGGGGACTTTCGCGTCTCCATACTATATGAAACCGGGCTGGCCGTCACGCCGAGGCCGAATCCTTAAGGCTATCCTAGTTTCCGGGCCAGGTGCGACCGCCTCACCAGTTCCCGGTTGTCGGCCACCGCCGCCGAAAGGGCCCGGGCGGAGCCTATGAGCACCACCAGCCGGCGGCCGCGGGTTAGGCCGGTGTAAAGAAGGTTGCGACGCAGCATTATATGGTGGCTGGAGGTCAGGGGGATGACCACGGCCGGAAATTCCGAGCCCTGGGCCTTATGAATGGTTATGGCATAGGCCAGGGTCAATTCGTCAAGCTCCGAAAAATCATAGACCACGGGCCGGCCCTCGAAATTAACGGTCATCTCCCGGGTCTCCGGGTCTATCCTCTCCACCCGGCCCCCGTCGCCGTTGAAGACCTCCCGGTTGTAATTGTTCTTAAGTTGCATGACCCGGTCGCCCGGCCGGAAGCGGCGGCCGAAGCGGGTAAGGCCCGGCCCGGCCTGGGGGTTGAGGGTCTCGCTCAAGACCTGGTTCAGGTGCTCGGTGCCCAGATCCCGGCCGTGCATGGGCGTCAGCACCTGTATGTCCTCCAGCGGGTCAAAGCCGCGCCTGGCCGGCAAGGTCCGGGTGACCAGGCTGAGGAGGCGGGGCAAAATCCGGCCCGGCTCCCTTTCCTCCAGAAAGTAAAAATCGCCTTTTTCCTGGTCCGGGCTGCTTTCCGGCACCTGGCCCCGCAAGACCTGATGGGCGGCCAGGACAATATGGCTGCCCTCGGCCTGGCGGTGAACTTCCGTGAGCCGGGCCACGGCCACGGCTCCGGAATCGATCAGGTCGGCCAGCACCCGGCCCGGACCCACCGAGGGCAACTGGTCCCGGTCGCCCACCAGGATAAGGCGGGCCGTTGGAGGCAGGGCCCCGGTCAGGTGGTTCATGAGCGGCAGGTCCACCATCGAGGCCTCGTCCACCAGCAATAGGTCCAGTTCCAGCTTGCGTTCGGGATGGCGCTGAAAACCGGCCTGGGGAGCGTATTCCAAGAGGCGGTGCACTGTCTTGGCCTCCCGCCCGGTGGCCTCGGCCAGGCGCCTGGCGGCCCGGCCCGTGGGGGCCACCAGGGCCTGCCTGGCCTTAAGGGCCCCGAAAATGGCCGTAATGGCCCGGGTGAGGGTGGTTTTGCCCGTGCCGGGACCGCCGGTTATGACCAGTATTTTTTGGGAGAGGGCCAGAAGCGCGGCCTGGCGCTGGCTTTCGGAAAGGTTAAGGCCCAGGGCTTTTTCCGCCCAAGCCAGGGCCTGGGGCTGGCGGGGCACCTCGACCGTGGGCGGAGTGCGCAGAATGGCCAGAAGGTCGCGGGCCACCCAGTCTTCGGCCCGGAGGAGGCGGGGAGGATAAAAATCCACCCCGCCGGGCTCGTCCTGGGGCCGGCCCTGGATCTGGCCGGCCAGCAGAAGGCGGGCCAGGGCCTCCTTCAAGGCCGCCAGCTCGGCTTCCGGGAGCAGTTCGGCCCCGGCGGCCAGAAGTTCCCGTTCCGGGGTATAGACATGGCCTTCATCGGCGAACTGATTCAGGGCAAAGAGAAGCCCGGCCGCCAGACGCCGGGGGTCGGCTACGGTCAGGCCCAGGCGGCGGGCCACCTTGTCAGCCGTGGCAAAGCCCACCCCTTCTATCTCGTAGGCCAGGCGGTAGGGGTCTTCCCGGATGAGGCGTTCAGCCTCCTCGCCCAGGCGGCGGAGGGCCTTGAGTCCCACGGCCGGGCCCAGGCCGAATTCGGCCAGAAACTCCAGGAGGCGCTTGAGCCCCCGGTTGCGGCGCCAGCCCTCAATGATGGCTTCCCGGCGATGGGCCCCGAGACCCGGCACCTCGATGAGGCGCTCCGGGTTTTGATCCAGTATATCCAGGGCTGCGGGGCCGAAATAGTCCACCAGGCGGCCGGCCAGCACCGGCCCCAGGCCCTTGATGAGCCCGGAGCCCAGGTATTTTTTCAGCCCGGCCTCGGTCTTGGGGGGCAGGAGCCTGGCCCGGTCCACTTGAAACTGGCGGCCGAACTTGGGGTCTTCAACGAAGCGGCCGGTCATTTCTATGAATTCACCGGCCACCGGGGAGGGCAGATGGCCCACTGCGGTCAGGATGCGGGCCGGCTTGCCGGTCCGCACTGAAAGCACGGTCCAGCCATTGTCCGGGTTGGCGAAGGTGATGCGTTCGATGCGTCCGGTGAGGGTTTCCTCCATAGTCAGCCGGCCGCCAGTTCCAGGGCCAGATCCAGGCCCCGGGTGGGGAAGAGCCGGGCCGGGGCGGCCGGGCTTACTTTCCAGCGGCCGTCAGGCTCACGGCGAAGGCGGATGTAGAAATCCTGGGTCAGGTGGCCCTCGATGACCAGGGCCCTTTGCAGACCCTCGGCCCGGCCGGAGTCGTAGATAAACTCCTTGAAGCGGATCACCAGATCCGGGGTGGCCAGGCCTTGGGGCCGGTAGTCGGCCGGGTCCAATTGGGAACGATAAAAAGCCCGCACGTTGATTTCCTCAGGCTTCGCCAGGGCCGGGTGGCGGGTTTTCTCCGCGAGGGTCTTGCCCCCGGCCAGGCGGTAGAATGAGCGCCAGCCGGCCCCCTGCCATTTTCGCTCATACTTGGTGTCCAGTTCCGGCGGCCGCTCGGAAAGGCTCAGAGCCAGCGCCGAATCCCGGGCCTGGTCCAAGACCCAATCCGCCAGGTCGCGGCTGTCCGTGACCAGGAGAAAAAGGCCGTCCGGGGCCAGGCGGTCGGCGGCCAGGTCCAGAAACTCCCGCTGGCAGAGCCGCTGGCCGGCCTGCTTGGGGTTGGGCCAGGGCAGGGGGAAAAAGAGGCGGCAGACGGCCAGGGACTCGGGAGCGAAAACCCGGGCCAGGGCGACCTGAGCCTTTTCCATAACCA
>Ga0082212_10013548_pt1 | contig 10191 bp, 8 predicted proteins | sample TergutNt197P3_FD_71548 | JGI IMG/M metagenome (GOLD analysis project Ga0082212, IMG submission 71548) | Neocapritermes taracua P3 segment gut microbial communities from Petit-Saut dam, French Guiana - Nt197 P3 | ecosystem: Host-associated > Arthropoda: Insects > Digestive system > Gut ...
CCTGCTGTCTACATTGCATTCTCCGAGCGCGACGCATGCCGCGCCTCCTTTCGCTTTGCGTTCGTAATATGACGTCGCATCGGGATGGATGGTTCCGTATCTGTCGGTATACCTGTAGCCTGTGGGCGCCGCGAATATGCGGTTCCGGAACATTGTTCCTCTGAGAATAATCGGCTTAAACAGGTTGGGGTATTTAAATTCGTTCATATTTTTTCTCAAACTCGTACCCGACAAAAGATTTAGGCGTAATCAGTTTTACCGGAGAGGCAGTCTTTAGAAACTTATCATCGCGCGTGATAATATAATCCGCATTTGCCCTTTGGGCGCAAACAACAACCAACGCGTCTTCGAAGTCGTCAATAGGAAGCAACATAGCGGCTTTACAATCTTCATGTGTCACCGAAACAACGCTGTAGTTTGTTAGAAGGAAATCTAAAGCGGTTCGCGCCGATTTCGCATCCCGCGCCTTGCTGTACAGATAAAATATATCCGTAGCGGCATTGGCGGTGAACATGCAGGCGAACTTGCCGTCCTGGGCACGTTTAAGGATTTCTTTCGCTTCAATGTCAAACGGCCGGCGCTCCTGTAATGCATCCATAATGATGTTGGTATCAAGCAAAACTATCATTTGGTTAATCTCTCATTTCTGGCGTCATCAAGGTCAATATCGTTTGGAAGCGTCCCGAATAACTGCTCGACAGACGTTATTTTTTCCGGGATTTTTTTAAGATACCAGGGTTCTCTGTCAAAACGAATAATCCTTGCTGCCGGCTTGCCGTACTTGGTTATGACGACATCCTCTGTTTCCGCAAGGTCAACGTATTTTCCTACATTAATTTTCAAATCCGATAAAGCTATCCGCATAAATCCGACCTCCTTAATAAATTTCTGTTTACATTATAAAATAGGTGCTGTTCTGTCAATAATCTTGGTGCTGTTCTGTCGGTTAAACCGCTCATATATTTATGCAGCGGTTGTATGCCGATAGCGTGGCGCGCTTGATGTTGCCTACTTCGTCTGCGTCGCCCACAACGTAAACTTCAGGAATTAGTTCAACAAAGCGATTCGCAAGGAGACGATTGTTTTTCATGCCGAGAGCTTCGACGACGAAATCCGCCGGCAGCGTTTCGTATTCCCAATCCGTTCCTTCTATCAAAACTTCATTTTCGCCGATGGAACGAATGAGATGGCTGCCGATAAGCCTTATATGATTGTCGCTTAAAAGGGAGAGAAGCATTTGGCGCGTAAGAACGGATATTCCCGACGCGAAATCCGCTGAGGGTATTTTGTCAACTACCGTGACTTCACAGCCCGCCATGGCGAGCGCTAATGCCGATTCGCAGCCGCTTGCTCCGCCGCCGCACACCACAACCCGTCCTGATACTTTCCTGCGTCCCGAATCAACATCAAGCACATTAAAAACATTATTCCGTTTGATGCCGGGAATCTGCGGACGCGCAGGCGCCGCGCCGATGGCGACGATGATGGCGTCAGGATTTTCGGCCATGACAAGTTCCGGCGTCGCTTCCGTAATAAAGCGAATATCCGCGCCGCAATCCTTTGTCGTTCGTGAAAGCCATTCCGTGTAACGAAGCAAATCGCCTTTGAAAGGAAGTTTGTTTATGTCGTGCAGAAGGCCGCCTATAACGCCGCTTTTTTCAAACAGCGTTACGTCGTGTCCCCTTTGTCTTAACGTAATTGCGGCATGCGAGCCGGCGACGCCTCCTCCTATAACGACCGTTTTTTTCTTTTCATCGGCCTTGCGTACCCGCGTGTAGCGTTCCGTGCGTCCGAGCGCCGGATTTACCGCGCACTGAACATGTCCGGCGTAATTTACCAGGCAGCCCCAGCAGCGCAGGCAGGGGCGGACTTCATCCGGTTTTCCGCGATAACATTTTTTCAGCATGTCCGGATCGGCCAGCAATCCGCGGGCAATCGCGACCATGTCGGCGCTTCCTTCGTCGATGATCTTATCGGCCATCTCCACGTCTATGCCGCCTACGACGCTGACGGGAATATGAATGTCGGGGCATTGTTTGACCGCCCGCGAAAGCGGGATGTTTGAGCCGCGCGGATGATAGTACGGCGGCATCGTGTAGAACTGCGCGTGGTTATCAACGATCAGTCCCGATGACATTGTGACAAGATCGATGTGTTCCTGAGCGATTTTAAGAAATTCGATAACTTCGTCGATTTTCATCCCGCCGGGAACCATTTCATCGCCGCTTATACGCATTTCCACGAGGAAATCAGGTCTTGTCGCAGCGCGGACGGCCTTTAAAACCATAAGCGGAAAACGGCAGCGGTTTTCAAAGGATCCGCCGTAGATGTCCACCCGATGATTTGTGAGGGGCGACAGGAACTGCGCTATAAGGTTGCCGTGCGCTCCGTGAACAAGAACGCCGTCGAAACCGCAGCGGCATACGCGGGCGGCGCAATCGGCGTAGCAATTCACAATACGCTCAATATCCTTTTGATCCATTTCCTTTATATATGGATATTGACCGGGAATCGGGAGGCTCGTAGGCGCAAGTCCCCATTCGGTTTTGATGAGTTTTGCCCGCACGCCGCGCCCGGCGTGAAGCAGTTCAACGGAAAGTTTCGCTCCGTGCGTATGCGCGGCTTCGGCAAGAAGTCCCAGGTTGTTTTCCTTGAGATCGTCGGTAATATCAAGCTCGCAGGGAGCGTCCGCGCCGCATGTCCACTCCACGGGCGTCGCGCCGAGGTGAATAAGGGCGACGCCGCTTGCCGCCTGCTCTTCCACAAAATCGATGTAGCGCTGCGTCGCCTCGCCAAGTGAATTTGTGAAATCGCAGACCATTGGCGCGAATTCGAAACGGTTTTTCAATGTCACGCCACCGACTTTTATGGGCGTGAATACATGTTTGTAATTATTAAATGATGGCATATCACCTCTCCTGACATTAAGACATGGGTCGCGGGCGTCACCGCATGCGTTTAAATTAATTAGATTGGGCGCGATTTATCGCGCCCCTGGAGTTTGTACATTTTAGACGGCCTGAAAGGCCGTAGCATATCAGCCCAGGGCAAAGGCGAAGTTCCCTTGCCCTTTCAGGGCGGCTGTATATTTTATTCCCGTACCCAGGGCGACGGCGCTTTGCGCCTTTGCCCTGGGCTGTTATGCGACGCCCCTTCAGGGCGTTTGAACGCGCGCCTTCGGCACGCTTCTTATTTCTATTTCTATCGACATCCCATATTCGAACTATGCAAAATGTACAAACTCCAGGGGCGCGATAAATCGTGCCCCTACATTCCCCGCCGGCGCGCACCCGCTGTCAGTGGAACCCTGAAATCAGTTCAAACGTTTTCCCGGCAAAATAGAGCGGAATATTTGTGATTGCGCCGTTTACCAAATATTCCTTCATACTGAATCTGACTGCTATATCGGGTTGAAATTTTTTTATGTAGCTTTTGAAACTGACGGCGTTTATGTTTTCTCCCGACTTTACTTCGATGGGAATAACGAATTCTTCCAGTTGAAGTATAAAGTCAATTTCACGGTCTTGCGCAAAAGCGTAAAAACTCGGCGGGTACTCTACAATTGGAAGCAGTTGTTCCAAAATATAATTTTCAGCAAGCTGTCCTTTGAACTGAAACGCCTCAGAAAGCATAATTGATTTATTGGTAAGCTGCGCTATATGCTTAATCAAACCAACATCCAATAAAAACAGCTTGAAGTAATTTAATATCTCGTATGCGCGAAGAGGGTACGCCGGCTGTGAAACGTTCAGTATGCGGTACGCAATACCGCTGGAAACAAGCCATTCAATCGCATCTTCAAAATCTTTAGCCCGTGCGCTTCTTGCGATTGCCGCATACATGAACTTTTCGTTATTACCTTTTGCAAGCTGTGGAACGATGCTTCGGAACACTTGTAAAATCCTTCCACTGTTCACTTTGCCGCTATGTTTAGTAAAGTCGTTTTCATAAAGCGATATAATTTCTCTTTGTATTACGTCGATTTCTTCGGGATCTGCATTATTTATCCAGCTTTGCACGCACTCCGGCATTCCACCGATAATCAGATATTTTTTATAGAGATCCGTCATCCTGTTGTGAAATGCCGATGTATAGTCTTTTCCTGATTTAACCTCGCGGTAATACTGGTACATGCCCCTATCGGCAACAGCCAGATATTCCTCAAAAGTCAGCGGGTAGATGTTTAACAAATTTACTTTACCGACAGGGAATGACGTCGGCCTGGCAAGATAGGTTCCGAGCAGACTTCCAGCGGTAATTATGTGATACTCATTTGCCTCTTCGTTAAAGTATTTCAGACTGCCGAGCGCGTTTGGGCATTCCTGGATTTCATCCAGGATAATCAACGTCTTTTCAGGTAATACTCTTTTTCCCCGTATTAAGGCCAGCCGTTCTAAAATCAGCTTCGGCTCTTTTGTTTCGTCGAATATTTTGGCGGCGTCCGCGTCTTTATCAAAGCTGATATATATGGAATCTTCATACTCTTTATTTGCAAATTCCTTCATCAGCCATGTTTTCCCAACCTGCCTTGCGCCTTTAAGGACAATGGGTTTACGGCGCGGACTGGCTTTCCACGCAATTAGTTCGCCCATGGCTTTTCGGAACATACGCAACACCCCAAGACTGATATTTTAACCCGGATTCCGAAGCTAACTGCTACAAACGATCATAAACCACTGTGCCATATTGCCTTGCCCTTACAGGGCGGCTGTATTTTTTTATTCCCTTACCCAGGGCGACGGCGCAAGCGCCTTTGCCCTGGGCTGTTATGTTACGCCCCTACAGGGCGTTTGAACGCCGTTTAACTTCGGAATCCGGGTTTTATCTCAAATACAGCATAGCACGTTTATATGATAATTTTAGCGTGATATGTTGCGTTATTAAGATTTATTCGGGTTGTTTTTCTGCGTTATTATGACATATTGGCTGCGGCTATAGTGTCGTAACATTCAGCCATGGCAAGTTCAGGCGTCGCTTTCTTAAGGAAACGGGGCGCAGCGCGGCTGCGTCCCTACTTTATTGCGGCTTTTATTTCCTTAATATCCTTTGAAGCTTTCTCCAGTATTTCCAGCGCGAAATCAAGATTATGCGCGCCGCGTGAACGGTCGCGCCTGATGAGCGATAGATTGGCGTTGATATCGCTCAGTTTTGCTTTCAGATCGGCGTTGAGCATATCCGGTTTTTCTTTCAGTCTGGCGTTGATTGCAGTTATATCTGCTTCGACCGGATCCATTGCTTTCTTATAAAACGTCTGCCAGTCCGTCAACTGTTTTGCTCGCGCTTTTCGGTTGTTGTCTTTGTGGCAGCGCGTGCAGGTGTCAAGTTTGCCTTCCGGCAGTTTTGGATCATCGGGACGTATTACCTTCAAATCGTGATTAGCTTCAGACATGTGGCATGACACGCAGGGGACGGCGGAATGAAAACTTCGCGTATCATCGATGCCTTTTGCGCCTTTGCCTGTGACCACCGTTCCCTGCTGTTGCGAATGGCAATCGACGCAAAGTTTTTCGGAATTCATGGCAAGCTGTTTTGGATTGGTTTTGCTTCCGGGCTTATGACAGGCTGTGCAGGAAACCGAATGAAAACTGCCCGCGTTGGCAGGATCTACCTTGTTTTCCTGGAGTTTGGCAGCGAAGCCTTCCGCTGTATGACAGACATAACAGTCTGCGCCCGCTTTCGGAAGGCTTGTAAGGCGGTCAATCGCCTTGCTGTGCCCGGTTGACTCCCACGCTTTATATTTTTCCGCGTGGCATGGCTGGCAATCCTTGAAGCCGCTGTGGTCAGGTATGGACTTTTCCTGCGCCGAAAGCCCTGCGACGTGGAAAAGAATCATCGCCGACACCATAATTCCGGCGAAGATCAATACCGAGCGTATTACTTTTTGAAATGCGCTATTTGTCATGGTGATGCCCCGTTAATAACTTCAATTCGAAATGACATGGGAGCGCGGGCGTCCTTGCCTGCGAAAAGCCGCTTGTTTATTAAACTGCCGCATATTTCAGCTTTCGTTTATATCATCAGCTTTTTTAATGCCATCGTTGCTTTCTGCAGGCGGGGACGCCTGCGCTCCCAGGTCATAAATGTGCAAATTCCAATGGGCGTAGCACGCTACGCCCCTACACCCATACACCCATACATGCCGTTACGCAAGAAGCTCCTGCGCCCGGCCAAGACGCGCCTGCACGTGAACGCCGTTCGGACATTGTATCGCGCATGATGAGCAGTCGCCGCAGCGCACGTCCCTGATTTCCTTCGCCAGACCCTGGAAATTCGTTTTTGCCTGATAGTAATTGCCGCCGAAATCGTTGTAGGCGAGATAACGCAATATATCTGTTACAGGCAGGCCATAAGGGCAAACGCCTTTGCAGGAGTAGCACATACGGCAGTAATCAGGACGTATCTGCTCATTCATCACATACAGTAGTTTTTCGTCGGCGGGAGTAAACGGCTCCGACAACGCCCGGAAATTCATCTCGAGTTCGGAAATTTTCTGCATAAAAGGAACCGTCGTCCCGATGGCCGGATTGTTAAGCACCCATTTAATTCCAGCGAGCGGGCCTTCGCCATCGGGCCGCGCCGGCGGATTATCGAAAGCCTTAAGATTAAGCCCCGTCAGCCCCACAACGACTTTCATTGCAATGACGCCTATACCGGCTTCATGCAGCTTTTTTATTGCGTTGTCGCGGTAAATGCCGCCTATTGGAAAACTATAGGTGGTTTGCATTACATCGAATACTTTTGTTTCAAGGAGAAAATCGACCATATTGTTCGGATCGTGGCAACTGAATCCCAGGAAACGGGCTTTTCCGGATTTCTTGCATTCCAGCATCCCCTCAAGAGCTCCATCGGGAATGGCTCTTGGCGTGTCACGCGCGTGCAGATGCCAGATATCGACATAATCGGTACCTAGTTCCTGAAGGCTTGTATTCAGGTCGTTAATGATATCGTCTTTTTCGCGCGACGGCGATTTTGTGGCGATGATAATTTTGTCCCTCTTTCCCTTGATGACTCCGGAAAAGATTTTTTCGCTGTCGCCGTAATCGCGCGAGGTATCGAAATAATTAATGCCCATATCGATTGCTTTCGCGACAACTTCGGTGACAGGATTAAAACCAATGCCATAGCCGACGCCGGTCGGTTTAAGCCCGGTTTTTCCAAGCGTGCGATACATCCCGGTTGAAGCGCCCTGACCATTCTGGGAATCCTGTGATGTTTTGTTCTGACCGCACGATGTAGTGAGTCCGGCGACCGCCGACAGCGCCAGGCCGGTTTGTAAAAATTGCCTTCTTGATTGACTGGAATCCACAACCCCTCCTTTTGTGGTAATCGTTTGTAATATCTCCACATACTATTTTACAAAATTCCGGGAGACGATCACAGCTACCTTACTTCAAATGACTTGTTAAAGCTATTCTTTTATTTTGTATTCGATATATGATTAAACATTAACGTGTCAGATTGAGGTAAGAATAATGAAAAAACCAGTTCGTATCGTGATTCCGGTGATTCTGGTTGTCGCTGCGGGTGTCTGGTTTCTGCTCAGCAGAGGGGAAGAAGATTCTGAAAACCGGATTAAGGTGTCGGGCAACATCGAGCTTACCGAAGTAGGCATTGCCTTTAAAGCATCGGGGCGGCTCATTGATCGCGCCGTCGATGAAGGCGACGCCGTAAAAAGAGGCATGATATTAGCGCGGCTGGACAGCGACCAGTTGACGGCGCAGAAGGATCGCGAGGCTGCCGGCCTGCAATTTGCAATAGCACAGCTGGCGCAGGCTGAAACGGCGCTTGATTGGCAAAAACAAAGCCTGGAAGCCGATCTTGAACAGCGCCGCGCCGATCTGGCCGCCGCTGAAGCCCGTCTGATCGAACTTAAAAACGGTTCGCGTCCGGAAGAAAAAAGGGAAGCCGAAGCCGCCGTTACAGCCGCGCATGCCGAATATACACGCACGAGTAACGACTGGACGCGCGCGCAGGCATTGCATAAAAACGGCGATATTTCCACCGCCCGGTACGACCAATACCGCAGCCAATGGGAAGGCGCGGAGGCCGCGCTGAAGCAGGCAAAAGAACGTCAGGCATTGGTATTGGAGGGGCCGCGCCGTGAACAAATAGATGCCGCGTCGGCACAGGTCGATCGCGCCCGCGCCGCGATAAATGCCGCCGAAGTCAACCGCATCGAAATAAGGAGGCGTGAGCAGGAATTGCCGCTGCGCCGCGCCGACATTGACCGCGCGCGGGCAAATCTCGCGCTTATTGAGACGCAGCTTGCAGATACGGAAGTCGCTTCGCCTATCGACGGCGTCGTGCTGGTCAAAGCAGCCGAGCCGGGCGAAATACTTCCCGCAGGAACGCCGGTTATGACTATCGGCGATATTGACCATCCGTGGCTGCGCGCCTATATCAGGGAAACAGACCAGGGGAAGATTAAACTCGGCGACAGAGTGAGAATTACGACAGATTCTTTTCCCGGAAAAATTTACGAAGGGCGCATAAGTTTCATCGCATCCGAAGCGGAATTTACGCCCAAACAGATTCAGACGCAGGAAGAGCGCGTCAAGCTGGTTTACCGAATCAAAATCGACGTGGAAAATCCGGAACATGAATTAAAATCAAATATGCCCGCCGACGCCGTAATAGAACTCAGATGACAGAGCTTATGTAACAGAGCTTAGAACTTATATAAAGGAATAAAGGAAATATGAAAAAAACAAACAGGCGTTTTATAGTTTCGCTGATACTTTTAATCACGCTAATCATGATGCCCGTCAGCGCGGCGATTGTTCATCTCACGCACGGAACGGCGGCCAGCCACACATGGCTGCACCTTCACGTTGTATTTGCCGTCATATTTACAATCGCGGGCGGTTATCACGTCGCGTACAATCGGCGGGCATTAGTAAATTACCTGTTGAGGTAATTGAGAATTATTCGCAATACGGATTTACCGGAAATTGCAGGCGAATGTCTTCCGAACCGTCTTCTTTCCCTGAAATCAACACTTCCTCGGAATGGAACATAGTAAATGTTCGTCCGTCATTTTTTTCCGGGCAATCCAGCAAGGCGGCATTATCGACAATGATGGTGCCGGAGAGTTTTCCGGCCACTCCTTTTGGGAGGCTGATATGATACTTCCCGTTTTTAAAGTACCTGGAAAAGTTGAAGCTATCCGACTTTATTCCAGCTTCTTTCGGTGAGAAATCAATTGTAGCCTGCTCGGCCGCTTTGCCATTGGGATACCGGGCTTCCACGGAAATTTTAGTCATTTCTTCAAATTCAGGGATACGGAGAATTATATCGTCAAAAAAAGCGCCCGGCGTAATAGAAAAAACTTTCGCATTGTCATTGTCGGAAACGCCCGGAAAATAAAATCTTCGAAAAGGGGTTTCTTCGCTGATCACGTTATATCTGTTTACGACAAGGTGATACTCGCCGATATTACTCGCCCTTATATTGAATTCGCCGTTCTTATCAGTACGTTTAAAGTCTACGGATGCGTTCTTCCCGTCAGCAGTTACCAACTCTACACGAATATCTTGAACGGGCTGCCCGGAGGGAGATAGCAAACGTCCACGAACCGCGTTATCAGGAACAAGCCCAATTTCGATGGAAGCATGTTTTTTCTTTTCCAAAAGCACGGTAGTTTTTAAACCGCTTCTTTCAGGATCGTACCCAACATCTGATTTATCAAAAACAATGGATGAAGATCGACCTGCATGGAATCTCCATTTGTCAGGCAGTTCCGGCACAACCTCATATTCTCCGGCCGGGAGACCGTAGATTTCAAAAACGCCTTTTGAATCCGTGGTCAATTCCCATTTTTTGCCACCCCGGCGTATCAGTATTTTCATTCCATTGAAATCAGGGTGATGCTGTTTACCGGAATAAAAAATCGTAACTTGCCCCGATATGCGGGTCTTTCCCTTGACTTTGGAAATATTGTCAAGAAAGAGAATATCTTCTGTGGCATCATCTAAAGCTCTTGTACGACCGCATAGCAGCAATGAGTTTTGCGGAGAAGTAAATACATTCTCCGGATTGTCCGAAGGCACGAACTGAAAAGGAGGGCCAAAATAAAGAAGAAACGCCTTCCCGACGTCTTCCTTGTGGAATTGATAATCGCAACTGGTACCGCTCGAAATAAATTCAACCTCCTCACCGGATTTAAAGCCGCCTTTATAAACTTTCACAATT
>Ga0082212_10013549_pt1 | contig 10191 bp, 8 predicted proteins | sample TergutNt197P3_FD_71548 | JGI IMG/M metagenome (GOLD analysis project Ga0082212, IMG submission 71548) | Neocapritermes taracua P3 segment gut microbial communities from Petit-Saut dam, French Guiana - Nt197 P3 | ecosystem: Host-associated > Arthropoda: Insects > Digestive system > Gut ...
GAACAAAGATATTAACAAAGCACAAGCCCTCACACTGGCAAAAATCGCGCGTGTGCTTGGCTGCGACGTCGAGGATCTGCTAGAGCCGGACGCCGCGTGAGTTGTTTAAGAGAAAAGGTTGTACAATTACGCACATCCGTAGGGTAGCTTCTCAGGCGTTATTCCGCCACCTACACCTCAACCCCTACTCATCCGACATAACTATCTCATATGCGGGGCGTAGAATCATATCAAATCTTGCCGTGATATACCGCTTAAAAAACTCCTTTTGTAAATCGGTTATATATGGGACGCGATCAATAAACGCCCGGATTTTTGCTATATCCGTCCTGTTGCAAATTCTTTTTAGTGCAGCATTGCAATCTGCGTATTCGGCTTTTATCAAAAAATCATAATAGTTGATCTTCCGATCGTTTTGCTTGATTGCAGAAGTAGGGAATTGGAATACCCGCGCGTTCAGCGCATCATCACTTTCCAACACTTCCCGCATAGCCTTTTCATCGGCTTGCGGCAATAAGCAGCTCCCACAATCAAAAACAGGGGCGATTTCCGATATGCCGGTAGCGGCGTCATGGAGAAAGCCCCAGTTGCCGTTATGCCGGTCGAAGTTGCCAAGCATTGCGTCGATCACGAATACATTCCAGAAATGCTCTGTTAAAACATCGGGAGCAACGAAACACTGTTTTTCAACGGTTTCGAGAATATCATCGAGTTCTGTCCCGTTCCCGCTTGAGTCTGAATCCAAAACCGTGTTCTTGATTGAGCAGAAGTCGTAAAGTAGTTTCCCGCTGGCTGTGAAATCACGGCAGGCGCATACCACTTTCGTTTTGTCTCCTACGTCAAATGTTCCGAGCATAGTATCTTGGGCCGTCACGCCAAGCATATTAAAAATGCTGCAGGCGATGTGTTCGCTGATGCAACTGTTCGTATAGGAAAGCGCGGTCTGTTTTTGCGTGCCGGACGGGGGAAACTTCAGCATATACCGCTCTCCGTCGTATTCAACGGAGATTTTCTTGCCGTTGGCTCCGTTGTACGCCCTGCCGGGTACTTGTTTGCAATCTGTAAAATCTGTTTTATCCATCATACCCGCGCTCATTTCCATAGGTATTTTTGCCGAAGATAATCAGCATGTTCAGGTGTAATGAACCGGTCATTGATCTCCGCCATGTTTATGCTGCCGTACAGTTCCCCCCAAAGGCAATCAAGCAGATTAGACCCGTTTTTCAAACCGTTTTTATATTCGTCCAAGTCGTGCTGCAGATAGTTTGGCAGGTTGTATTCGTATGAGCGTTCGCGCTCTGTTCGGTAAATCCCGCTTTCTGTTATCAGCTCCATTGAAATGCCCAGCGCTTTCGCCAGCCTGTACACCGTTTCGGCGGAGCATTTTTCAAGCTTCGTTTTCCCGCTGCAGATGTCGCTTAATGTTGCGTGCGGTATACCCGCTTCGACGGCAAGGCGGTACTTAGTCATTTTCCGCCGCGCCAATAAATCTTCAATTATCACAACGTCCACCTCGCCCTATAGCGCATTATATCGGTAAACCGTAATAATGTCAATGGGTTAATATCCAATAACCGTTACGCGCCCCAGAACCGCGTATGCCATGGTGACTGTCCCCTTTCACCGCCCATGTCTTTTCGCTGTGTATCATGGATTTCTAAAAATCGAGCGTGAGATTGGCAAAAACCGCAAATAATTTAAGATTTTATATATTTTGCCGAAGATATTAGATATTCAAACAGGAAAAATGGCTGTACAATTATTATTGTGCGGCCATTGAATTTTGAATAAGGAAACAGGTGTAGCTTCATGAACTGCCCGCATTGTAATATGAATCTCCCCGATGGGCTTACAATATGCTTCGCCTGCGGAGGGCAACTGAGCGAGCCTGTGGCGCAACCCGTACCGGCAGCCCAGCCAGCACCGGCAGCCCAGCCAGCAACGGCAGCCCAGCCGACGCCGGCGTATCAGCTACCTCCACTGCAATCTATGCAACCGCCACCCACGCCGCCGCCTACCTTACCACCGCCGCCGCCAGCGGCGAAAGGCAACAAGCGCGCGCTATGGCTCGTAATACCACCTGTTGCCGCTTTAGTTGTCGGCGCGGCATTGTTCCTGTGGCTGTCAGGCGGGTTCTCCGGCGGTTTGTCCGGCGGCCTGTCCGGGCGAAATCCGACCGGCGGGAACGTCCCGGATGACGCCTTGCTATCGGTATCATCAAGGGATGTGCCCGACCTGTTGCCCATGGATAGTTTCTACACGAATACAGACGTAGGCTCCACGGCGAACGGCAATACGCCGGGAGCGAACACAGGCGGCGGTGCTGCCCCAGCCAATCCGCAAGGTGGAGCGAATGGCGACACACAAGACGGTGAGCAGCAAGGCGGCGGGCCCGAGCACACGCTTGATGAAATTATTGTCAGTCTCGGCGCGGTCGATAAAGCGTTGGATTCCCTGCGTGGCTTTTTGACGACCTCCGATCACGCGGCGTTCGGGCTTGTGCCTATGGAGTACGAAGGCGATACTCCGGACGGCGTGCGGTTCTACACACAAGCGCCGGGATCCTACCCTGACGCCGAGGGCTGGAATTTGAACGTGACCGTCCAGGAAGAGCCTCGATACCTAGGCGTCTTTTTTACGAGCGACATTAGAAGTTTCACGCCAGATGAGGTCATAGCGGCGCTGAATGGAGCGAAGCGGTACGCTGACGAAAACAGGGCTTTTTACGACGTTGAGTTCAGCGTCTTTGTAGATTTCGAAAACGGCCGTGAGCAGGGGTATCCTAGCGGCAGTTACGACGAATCGAGGATACGTGCCGCGCTTTCGGGCGGCGAGGACTTTTATTTGACGATGTCCCGGCAGATAGAAGCATATTCTGCATACTACAACATAATGCTTATGTGCAGCGATAATGGAGTCTGGCTGCAAATAGGCGTATCGCTGCTCCCCACGGTTTTTGAAGAGCCGCCGCAGACCATTATACTAAACCACGAGCTGCTCGGACTGCTTAGGCAGAACCACGCCGCCTTGCTCGATGCAATCGGCGAGGGGTGCGAGAACTACTATTGGGACGGCGGCGGCGACGTGGTGATTTTCGATTACAGAAACCAGGCGGTGAAATACCCCATGCAATTCATGTTCGGCATCGCCGATATCATCCAGGAGGAAGGGGCGCCGTTCGTGGGGATAGACGATCCGCTGCACGGCATCATCTGGTCCGGACCGGCGTCGCTGTCGCAGATCATGCTAGACGAGGGGCGTCTGCACTACCTATTTGGAACATACGGCCCGATTACGTTCCCCGACCTTGAGGCTCTATATGCGCACGATGAGCTGATTTATGTCCCCGCCGACGAGAACGAACTGCCCCACGGTATATACCATTGCAGTTTCTTCGCGGAGGGATACTCGATCCAAACCACGTTCCGCGAGTCCCGCGACGGCGCCCACGAACTGATACAGGCGAGGGTGTATTGAGGGAGGCCTATTAATGCAAACTCAGACGAAGAAAAAGTTCCTCGACAACAAGCCTGCTGCCTACTTCCTTTCGCCCGTGCTCGGGGAGGGCGGGACGATGATCGCCACAACAGTGTCTTTCGTGTCGCAAACCGGGGCATGGATGGGAAAGGGCGACGGCGGCGATAGCGGGAGCGGAGGTGGCAACCCCGGCAGCGTGGGCGCAGCAGGCAGCAGCGGCCCCGTTACGGGCGCCATGGGCCTGGCGTCGGTCAAGCCCTGCGGCATGATTGGGGACATACAGTTCAAACCCGGCACAGGACTCAGCATCGCCAACAAGGTAGTGGTCGGCAACGCTATAATTTTGAGGCAGTCCCTCTTAGCGACGGCAAAATGCCGTACCGGATCCGTGTTTCGGCTTATCGGGCAATGGGAATGGCAGCCTCCGAAACGGTGCAGTTCACCGTGCCCGGGGATATGAGATTCGCCGGGATGGGCCCGGTAAGCCCATATATTCTGTTTTCATCTTAAAAAGCGAGCAAATCCCGGCAGCAGTTTTTAGGGAATGTAAAAATAGGAGGGATTGGTAAGACATGATTTCACAGATGATAAGGTTCGTGCCGACTTTTTGGAACTGGCTGGGCGGGATAATCTTCAGCCCGCTCATAGACTGGCTGTTTTTCGGCGGCGTCCCGACGTGGCTCGGCGTAATAATCGCTATCGCTGTGGTAGTCGCCTACTTTTTCGTTTGCCGCATAACGTCAAAATTGCTGGTCAATATCATAGCGGGGATCAACCGCGTCACGCAGGCGAGCAACACCTATGTGCTGTATAACTTCAGGCTGTACTGCGTCGTGTTCGTTTTCCTCGCGCTCGACGCGTTCAACGCCTTTGCCACAGGGATGAGGGCAACAGGTTCGCGCAGCGAGTCCGGGCAGCTTGTCATCGGGTTTTTCGCCCTAATCGCAATAGCGGTCTTCCTTGTTTGCTTCGTGCGGCTGTTTATACGGGCGAAACTGGGCGTGGTGATCGTCCTCCCGCTGCAGATCGTTGTCATAGCATTATTCTACCTTTACCTGCTGATTCTAATCCCGGCGATGCTCATGGCGGGCTTCGGCGCCGCGGCGGCAACGAGCGGCGGCGGGGAGAAAGAGTCCAGGTGCCCGTCATGCGGCATGCCTAAGGAAAAAGGCGTCCCTTGCAATCATTGCGGGGGTGGTTCTTAGAAAGTGCAGGGGATCTTCTGCCATTCCTGTCCTATATGTTATATTTGCTATATAGCGTCAGATATAGTAAAATTAACAGAAACAGACTTACCAAACGCATAAACCGGAGGACGAGCCATATGGAACGCTTTTTTAATACCGCCGGGCCGATGAAGCCTGATATTAACTACTGCATCGACCCGCTGACGCGCGTCGACTGGGAAGAAATCCGAAGGCTTATACGGGACATGCGCTATTTCGTCATGCACGCGCCACGGCAGACGGGCAAGACCAGCGCGCTGTTGGCGATGATGCACACACTGAACGATGAAGGAGCCTACGCCTGCGCTTACTCCAATATAGAAGCGGCGCAAGTGGCGCGCAGTGATGTATCGCAGGGTATCCCCGCCATATGCAGCATAGTCGCGGATGATTTATCCTCGTATCTTCAGAGGTCTGATTTGGGAAAATGGAATTTTACGGAAAACAGGCATCAACCGCCGCAAGATCAGCTTACAAAACTTTTAAAATACTGGACAGAGACATCTGACAAACCAACTATTCTATTCCTTGACGAAATCGACGCACTTGTCGGCGATACCTTGGTATCAGTCCTACGCCAGCTTCGCGCCGGGTACAATAAGCGCCCCGGGGAATTCCCTCAAAGCGTCATACTGTGCGGGGTGCGCGACGTGCGCGACTACCGCATCCATCAGGGCGATGGCGAGATAATCACCGGCGGCAGCGCGTTCAATGTTAAAACAAAGTCATTGCGGATGGGCAACTTCTCGCATGAGGAAACAGTCGCGCTATGGCTCCAGCACACTGAGGAGACAGGCCAAGAGTTCGACGAGTCGATATTTCCAGAGCTTTGGGAGGACACCTACGGGCAGCCGTGGCTCGTCAATGCTTTGGGGCAGGAAATAACTTGGGATATACGCGCCAACCGCGACCGTACACGGAAGATAATGCTCTCAGACTACAAAGAAGCGAGGGAGGAACTGATCCAGTCTCGAGCCACGCACCTCGACCAATTGACGGACAAGCTGCAAGAGCCGCGCGTGCGCCGCATCATCGGGGCGATCCTGTCAGGGGAATCCAATGGCGCAGGCTCTATCCTTACTGACGACCAGCAGTACGTGGAGGATCTCGGGCTCATAAAGACGCGGCCGAAAATAGCGATAAGCAACCGCATATACATGGAGGTCATCCCGCGCGAGCTTACGTGGATAGCACAGACGCACATACCCGAACAGGAGACGGAGTGGTACGTCACCCACGAGCACCGCCTCGACATGCCGAAGCTGCTCGCCGCCTTCCAGCAGTTCTACCGCGAGAATTCGGACATATGGGCCAAGGCGCCGTACTACGAAGAATCCGCCCCGCAGTTGCTTATGCAGGCGTTCCTGCAGCGCATAGTGAACGGCGGAGGGCATATCACCCGCGAATACGGCCTTGGGCGAAAACGCACAGACCTGTTTATAGAGTGGCCACTTGATGAAAAGCAGGGGATACACGGCCCGCTACAACGCGTCGTGATCGAAGTAAAGCTGCTGCGCGGGGCGTTGGAAACCGTCATATCGCAAGGGCTTGAACAGACCGCCGATTACGTCAGGCGCGTGGGCGCGGACGAAGCGCACCTGATAATCTTCGACCGTGACACGGAAAAAACATGGGATGAAAAGATATGGCGCCGCGACGGGGACAGCGGCGGTCTTGACGTCACGATCTGGGGGGCATAGGACAGGGAACCGTACCTGCATATTAATTACTGTAGTAACGCATGAGCGCGAAATTAGCTAAAAACGCAAAAAATTTAAGATTTTATATATTTTGCCGAAGATATTAGATATTCAAACAGGAAAAATGGCTGTACAATTATTATTGTGCGGCTATTTTATTAACATACCGAGAACACTCGTGACTTCAGTCGTGAGATGAATCGGCATACCATATTCCCTCGTAATGTATACTATCATAATACGCAGATACCAGCAACACGCTCTTAGCTTGAGTATCAGTCAGGTAAGCTGCCGCAATATCGCGGCGCCCCGCCCCCGGCAACATATGGCAAGCCTGTTTTTCCCCTGCGCCCGCCCACCCGCGGGTCGCCGCTTTTGCGTTTCCGGGGTAGTGTTTAGAAACAGGGCGGCAACCTTTACAGCTTTGCCGTAAACCGGGTTACAAATAGTTGCATATGTTACTATTTGTATTTCTGTTATACGCTGATATTGCTTGACTATTTGGTCTGCATATGTTATGATATTCAAGGGTGGTTATCGTGTCAAATGTCTCTCATGGCAGGGGTTATGTATACTCTATCCAGTACCATGTCGTATGGTGCGTTAAGTACCGGCACGATGTCCTTGACGGCGCGGTCGGGGAGTCTTTGCGCGCTATTTTGCATAAGATAGCAGATGACAACGGGTTCAGTATAACCGAATATAATGCCAACAAGGATCATATACACCTTTTGCTCGACTGCAAGCCGCAGCACTATATACCTGATATGATCAAGGCGATGAAAGGCGTTTCGGGCAGGCTGCTTATGAAAGAGTTCGGCGACGAGCTCAGGGATAAGCTGTGGGGTGGGCACCTCTGGAACCCGTCGTACTTCATAGCGACTGTCAGCGAAAACACCGAGGGGCAGATAAGGGAATACATCCGGGGCCAGAAGAAGAGGTAGTTGCATGGAAAAGGGCTACAAGTTCAGGATATACCCGTCGCCTTTGCAGGAGGCGCTGATACGAAAGACGTTCGGCTGCGCCCGTTTTGTATATAACTATTACCTCGATAAACGGCAGGCATTGTATAAATCCGATAAAAAAGTAATGGGCTACAAAGAGTGCTCAGAGGATTTGACGCGGTTGAAGAAAGGGCTGGGATGGCTCCGGGAGCCGGACAGCATAGCGTTACAGGCGTCGCTTGAGCATCTGCAGGTTGCATATGACAATTTCTTCGAAGCGCGCAAGCGGGGCGACAAGGGCTGGGGCTTCCCCTCGTTCAAGAGCAAGAAGAATAACCATCAGAGCTATACGACGAAACTCGTCAACGGCAATATACAGGTATTTGAGAAGCAGATACGGTTGCCGAAGCTCGGACTCGTTGATTGCAGGGTGTCGAAAGAAGTGCGGGGACGGATACTCAACGCCACCGTGTCGCGCACGCCAAGCGGCAAATACTTTGTTTCGCTGTGCTGCACTGACGTTATGCACCCGCAGATGGAAAAGACCGGCGCTGCGATAGGGCTCGACCTCGGCTTGAAAGACTTCGCTATAGGCAATAACGGCGAGAGGTATAAAAACCACAAGATATACGCAAAGGAAGAGAAAAAGCTCGCGCGGCTCCAGCGGCGGCACTCGCGAAAGCAAAGCGGGTCAAGGAACAGGGAGAAAGCGAGGATCAAAGTGGCGCGAGAGCACGAGTATATAGCAAACTGCCGCGCAAACGAGCATCATAACCTTTCCACGAAGCTCGTCAGGGAGTACGACGTAATCTGCATCGAGGAACTTAATGTAAAGGGCATGGTCAAAAATCATAAACTCGCGAAATCCATAAGTGACGCGGGCTGGGGCGAGTTCATGAGGCAGCTCAAGTACAAAGCGGGATGGTACGGGAAGACGGTCGTGCAAGCTGACACGTTTTTCGCAAGCACGCAGATATGCTCGACGCTGGGGTGCAGTTACAAGAACGCCGAAACGAAAGACCTAAGTATCAGGGGGTGGGTCTGCCCGGAATGCGGTGCGGACCACGACAGGGACATGAACGCCGCACAGAATATACTGGACGAGGGGTTGCGGATGCTTGCGGAGAAGCGTGACATCGCATAAACTGTAACCAAACGGTAGGGCTGGGACGGCCCGAACCGGCATAAACGCCTGGGGAGAGCATGTAAGACTCCCGATTATGAGAGCTGTCGCTCGACGAACCAGGAAGGGGATGTAGCAAAACGAAAGTTGAGCTACATCTTCTTTTTGCGTAGAGAAAGCGATTTCGGACAAGAAAAAGCAGCCACAGGCGAGAAAATGTGGGCAAAAACCAGAGCCAAGCCTTCCGGCGAGCCAAAATGTGGGAAATATTCATTTTTAGCTGTAGTTAAGCCGAAAGTTTTTCGAATAACTGCCGACCAGTCCGATCATGCTGAATTTTATTGTGCAGCTTGTTGATGTTGTAACCCATCGCGATGAGGAGGAGCTCGGTCCTGACCTTCCTGTTGCCGCGAAGTAGGAACTGCCGGAAACCGTAGTCCTGCTTTATGACGCCGAAGGCGCCCTCGGCCTGGATCGAGCGGTTCATACGCAGGAGGACGCCTGTCCCGCTGACGATCCGTTCCCGCGATTCCTCACGCTGCCGCAAGAATTCTTTTGATATGCGCATTTTGCGGTTGCCCTTGGCCCGGGTGCAGCTTTTTTTGTACCCGCAACCATCGCAGCTTTCGCATTCATAGTAGGTGACCTCGCTCTCGAAGCCGGATTTCGATTGCCTTTTGCCAGCGTATACCGCTTGGAGTTTCTTCCCGTTTTGGCATGTGTACTCGTCTTTTTCCGGGTCATAAGGCATATTCTCCCGCAAGTTCATATCGTTCTTGAATTTGCGGGTCTTGCTCCGCTCGTAGTTTTGCGGCTTTATGTAGCAGGTCTGCTGCTTGCCCTCAAAATACGTGTAGTTTTCCTCGCTTTCATATCCAGCATCAGTCGTCACGTCCGAGTACCTGGCCTCAAGATTCCGCTCTATGCCGTCCACCAGCGGGATCAGCGTCAACTGGTCGCTCCGTTCGCTGGATATATCCACGCCGACGATGTATTCGCCCTCGACCCCTATTTGTACATTGTAACCCGGCTTCAGCTGCGCGTTGCGCATGTGGTCGTCTTTCATATGCATGAACGTAGCGTCGGGATCCGTCTTGGAAAAGCTGTTGCGCCCTTTAAACGTATCCTGATAATTCGCGTATTTTGCCTTTCGGCCCAATAGCTCCCGCAGCTTCTCTATGTCCCTCTGCAGCTCGCTTTTTCGTTTGCCCCTGCCATGCACGAACGGGGCGGCCACCCGGCTTTCCAGCTCGATAAGCAGCCACTCCGCAGTTTCAGAAAGTATGCCGTATTTTGAGCACATCTCCGGCACCAGGCCGTCAAGCTTGTCATTTAACCGGGCCTCATATTTCGTCGTGCTCTTTTTCCAGACAAAGCTGTATTTGTTCGCGTTAGCTTCAATCTTTGTCCCATCCACGAACAAATGCTCGTATTTTATCTCCCCCATATCTCGCAGCGCCCTCACCAGCTGGTAATGGTACTCTTCAGCGCACTCGGGCAGCCGGTTGCTCCTGAACCGGGCTATCTCGCTGTGGTTAGGCGCCTTGGCCCCGTCAAGCAGCCAGATGAAGTTGATGTCCCTCTGGCACGCCGTCGCGACCGCACGGCTGGAGTATATCCCCTCCATCGTCGCGTACAGCATTATCTTCAGCATCGTGACTGGGCTAGTTGCAGGCTTCCGGCCTGTGCGTTTGTATGCTCTCAAGAGTGCGCTGAAATCC
>Ga0082212_10013550_pt1 | contig 10190 bp, 12 predicted proteins | sample TergutNt197P3_FD_71548 | JGI IMG/M metagenome (GOLD analysis project Ga0082212, IMG submission 71548) | Neocapritermes taracua P3 segment gut microbial communities from Petit-Saut dam, French Guiana - Nt197 P3 | ecosystem: Host-associated > Arthropoda: Insects > Digestive system > Gut ...
TATATTTATACTATTATTGCAAAATATAGTTAGCGTTTCTTCCTTATTGTGGCAAAAAAGACCTATTTCAGAGCCAAAGCGCGCGAAAAATCATACACAACCGCAAAAAATACGCAAAACACAGGGGTACAATCTATAATCGTGTTTACCCCCGGGCTATTTTCGCACACTCTGCCGTCCCCCTTGTGTCTGTCGAACACAAAAAGAACCGTCCCCGTTGTGTCCTAACACAAAAAGAACCGTCCCCAGTGTGTTCCTTAAGCCGCCCCTTTAGGTCTGTGCCGTAATGTGATAAACTCTATGGACACGGGCGTTTTAAAGCGTCAATCACAATATTACATGAGTTTGCCCCGGCAGTATCAGGCTGCCGGAGGTGATGCGTTGGAAGGAAGGGACAGATGGCACAGAGAAAGATATTAATCATTGGCGCGGCAGGGCGCGATTTTCACAACTTCAATACTTTTTACAGGGATGAGCCTGCTTATGACGTGGTCGCCTTTACGGCTGCGCAGATTCCGGATATAGCAGGGCGCAAGTACCCCGCGGCGCTTGCCGGCGGCCTTTATCCCGATGGTATCCCGATATATGCGCAGGATGAACTGGAATCATTGATAAAGGAGCTGGATGTCGACGAATGTGTCTTTTCGTACAGCGATGTCCCCTACCAGGTCGTGATGGGCGTGGGGGCGAAGGTAAACGCCGCCGGCGCGGACTTCACCCTGCTGGGGCATAAGGGCACGATGATCAAGAGCACGAAGCCTGTGGTAGCGGTCGGCGCGGTGCGTACAGGCTGCGGCAAGAGCCAGACCTCGCGGCGGATCGCGGAGATCCTGATCGCAAACGGCCTGAAGGTGATCGCTGTCCGCCACCCGATGCCGTACGGGGATCTTGAGGCGCAGAAGGTCCAGCGTTTCGCTTCTATCGAGGACCTTGCAAAGCATGATTGCACCATCGAGGAGATGGAGGAATACGAGCCTCATATTGCGCGGGGCAATGTGATCTACGCGGGCGTGGACTACGAGGCGATACTGCGCGCGGCGGAAGAAGACCCGGACGGCTGTGATGTGGTTCTGTGGGACGGCGGTAATAACGACTTCCCGTTCTACAAACCGGATCTGATGGTCACTGTGGCTGACCCGCACCGGCCCGGCCATGAACTCTCATACTATCCGGGTGAGGTCACGCTCCGCCTGGCGGACGTAGTGGTGATCAACAAGATCGACAGCGCCGACTTCGAGGATATCCAGACAGTCAGGGACAATATTGCGGCAGTGAACCCTTCGGCTACAGTCGTGGAAGCCGCTTCCACCATCAGCGTGGAGGATCCCGGCGTGATACGCGGCAAACGCGTCCTTGTGGTTGAGGACGGGCCGACGCTGACGCACGGCGAGATGAAAATCGGCGCCGGCGTCGTGGCGGCAAAACGGTTTGGCGCGGCGCAGATCATAGACCCGAGGCCTTTTGTCGTAGGCAAGCTGGCTGAGACTTTCAGTATCTACCCGGGCATCGGCATGGTGCTGCCGGCTATGGGCTACGGCGAGGAACAGATGAGGGACCTGAGCGAGACGATCGCCCGCGCCGATTGCGATTCGGTGGTCATTGCCACGCCGATCGACCTGAAACGCGTCATAAAGATCGACAAGCCTGCGACGCGGGTGGAGTACAGCCTGCAGGAGATCGGCCATCCAGACATGGAGGACGTGCTGGCAGAGTTCATCGCCAGTATCAAGGGTTAACGGCCGCGGATTGCTTCGCTTCGCCAGCAAAGGCAATAGTCAGGGAAACACAAAAAGAACCGTCCCCTTTGTGCATGTGTCAATATTGCGTGTTGACAGGGTGTATGGTTGTGTGTAATAATCAAGTGTCAACAAGAAGCATTGGCATGTAAGCTGCAAAGGTAAAACTGGCGGGTATGTAAGCTGCAAAGGGCAATAGTCAGGGAAACACAAAAAGAACCGTCCCCTTTGTGCATGTGTCAACAAGAAGCATTGGCGGGCGTGGAAGGGCCTGAGGTATGGGTTTGGACAAGACAAACGAAGAATACTCGTTGCTTTATGATTATTACGGGGCGCTTTTGAGTGAGCGTCAGCGTGAGGTCTTTGAGCTTTACCACGAGGAGAACCTTTCGCTGTCAGAGATAGCGCAGAGCCTGGACGTGAGCCGGCAGGCTGTGCATATCTCGCTTGGCAAGGCGAGGGACGGGCTGGAGGCGTTCGAGGAGAAGCTGGGGCTTGTCGCGAAGCACGCGGCCTATGAGAAGACGCTGAAAGAGGTGGAGGCGAGGGCTGACGACATACTGAAGGACAAGGAGCGGGCGGCGGCGCTGGATCCGGCGGTAGCAAAGGGGCTGCGGAGAATAAAGAAGCTTGTAAGGGAGCTGGACATATAGGTGAAAGGGAGCTTGGTGTATAGTGGCTTTTGAGGGGCTTTCCGAAAAACTACAGGGCGTATTCAAAAAGCTGAAGGGCAAGGGGGTACTATCGGAGCGCGACATCGACGAGGCGATGCGCGAGATAAAGCTCGCGCTGCTCGAGGCCGACGTCAATTTCAAGGTCGTAAAGGACTTCGTGGCGCGCGTGCGCGAAAAGGCGCTCGGCACGGAGATACACGCGAGCCTGAACCCGGGACAGCAGGTCATCAAGATCGTGTCAGAGGAGCTCGCCATGCTTATGGGCGGGACGAACAGCAAGCTTACTTACAGCCCCAGCGGGTTCACGGTGCTCATGATGGTCGGCCTGCAGGGCACGGGCAAGACGACGACATGCGGCAAGCTGGCGATATACCTGAAAAAGAACGGGAAAAACCCGATGCTCTGCGCCTGCGACATCTACCGGCCCGCGGCGATAGACCAGCTTGAGATAGTCGGGCAGGGCGCGCAGGTCCCGGTCTTTTCCAACCGGGAAAGCAAGGATCCCGTCATGATCGCGCAGGGCGCCATCAAGGAGGCAAGAAGGCTCGGTAAGGATGTGCTCATCGTCGACACGGCGGGGCGGCTGCAGATCGACGAGGCCCTTATGGAGGAGCTGAGGAGCCTGAAAAAGTCGATAAGGCCGCACGAGATCCTGCTTGTCGTCGACTCGCTTATGGGACAGGACGCCGTGAACAGCGCGGAGGGGTTCAACGAGGGCCTTGGCGTGGACGGCGTCATCATGACGAAGCTGGACGGCGATTCGAGGGGCGGCGCCGCGCTTTCCACGAAGAGCGTCACCGGCAAGCCGATCAAGTTCATCGGCGTCGGAGAAAAACTCGACGCGCTTGAACCGTTCCATCCGGAGCGCATGGCCTCGCGCATCCTGGGGATGGGCGACGTCATGTCGCTGATCGAAAGCCTTGAGGAGAACTACGAGGAAGCGCAGGCGGCGGAGCTTGAAAACAAGCTTCGGAAGATGGAGTTCACGCTTGATGATTTCCTCGAGCAGATGGCGCAGATCAAAAAAATGGGCGGCCTTAACAAGCTCGTCGGGATGATACCGGGCATTGGCGCGGGAAAGATGACGGATGAGCAGATGGCGGAAAGTGAGCGCGAGTTTGTGCGCATGGAGGCTGTCATACGTTCTATGACAAAGGAGGAGCGGAAGAACCCGCAGGTCCTGAACGCGAGCAGGCGCAAACGCATCGCGGCAGGGTCGGGTCAGCCTGTCTCCCAGGTCAACAGCCTTGTCAAACGCTACGAGGAAGCGCGCAAGATGATGAAGTCGTTTATGAAGCCGGGGAGCCGCATGAGGCTTCCGGGCGGAATGTTTGGTTAATTATTGGAGGTAAAGATATGGCAGTAAAAATCAGGCTCAAGCGTATGGGTGCTAAGAAGAAACCTTATTACCGGATCATCGTGGCGGATTCACGCAGCCCGCGCGACGGGCGGTTCATCGAGGAGCTTGGCTCCTATGACCCGCTTAAGGATCCGTCAGTAATAAAGGTGGACGGCGAAAAGGCCAAAGAGTGGATTGCAAAAGGGGCGCAACCTACTGATACCGTAAAGACGCTGCTGAAAAGGGCCGGTGTGGTCGAGTAGGGTTATCTAATCATAGCACAATGCAAAGGAGCATAAATCATGGATGAACTCGTAAAGGCGATTGCGCTTGCGCTCGTTGACAACAAAGACGATGTAAGCGCGTCCTTGGCAGAGAGGGATGGGGAAACTGTCGTCGAGCTCAGGGTCGCGCCTTCCGATATGGGGAAGGTCATTGGCAAGCAGGGGCGCATAGCCAAGGCGATCAGGGTCGTAGTCAAGGCTGCGGCTGCCAAGGTGGGGAAGAACATCAGCGTAGAAATAATCCAGTAGATGAAAAAAATCATGATCGGGAGGATATCCGGCGCGCAGGGGCTTCGCGGCGAGGTGAAGCTGTTCCACGATTCCGGCGATGAGGGCGCCATTGCGCGCCTGACTTCCCTTTTTTTGCGCAGGGACGGTGAGGAGACGGCCTTTCGTATCGAGTGGCGCCGCATGCAGAAGCGGACGCCTGTGTTCAAGCTTGAAGGGGTGGACGACCGCGACGCGGCCGAGGCGCTGGTAGGCTGCGCGGTATATACGCTTGAGGATGAGTCCCGGCCCGAAGGGGAAGGCGCCTGGTTTGTAACCGACCTTGTCGGGCTTGAGGCTCGGATCGCGGGGGAAGACGGGGACGGCCAGGCGGCGGGAAGGATAACGGGCATTATCGACAACCCTGCCCATGATATCTTAAAGATCGATATCGGTGGGGATATCCGCCTGCTGCCGTTTGTGGATGTGTTTGTGACGGAAGTAAGGCCGGAAGACGGGTATATTATGATAATCCCGCCAAAAGGCTGGCCCGACTGACCGTTTGTATAAATCCTGTTACAGCGAGTTTACCTTTCCTGTACAAAGCGCCCGGCCATATTGTAAGGAGGCCAAGACTTCTTTAAACTCGATTCATGGCCAGGAGTAGACGAGCAGGAATCGCAATCGGAGTCATCGTGTTTGCCATCGTAGTGACGGTGCTGTACGCTATTATTTACGCGGCGCCGCGCATAGAAGGCTTTGGGATAAAAACCGATGTGGTTCAATATGATGAATTGCCTATCGCTGATACGGTATTGGCGCTTTTTGTCCGCGATGAAACGCTGTACACAGCCGAGTACTCGGGGACGCCGAACTATCTGGTAGAGGAGGGCACCAAGGTGCGTGCGGGGACGCAGGTCGTTTATATCGAGCCGGGCGCGGAGCCGGCCCCACAGTCCGACGGTACAGTGATCATGTCGGATGACGGGATACCCCTGTCCGCGGAGCAGGCTCTGGCCGGGGATGTGGCGGGCGAAAACACGGCAGCGTCCAAGCAGGTATCCGCGTATGACGCGCTGCTGCGCATTGCAAGGGGCGGCGCACAGACAAGCGAGGGCGGCGTATCGCCCTGGACCGCCATCGTCAGCTACTGCGGCGACGGCTGGGAGAAGAGGATCACGCCTGACAATATCCTGTCCATCCCCAGGAATATTTTCGACCAGGCGCCAAACGAGGCGACCGACCTGAAGCGCGGTTTCGCGCGGGCCGGCGAGCCCGTGTACCGCATCACGAACAACCTGCTCTGGCGCGTCGCGTTCTGGATCGACGACGCGGACAAGACCGTGCTCGACAAATACAAGGAAGGGCGCAATGTCATGATCGACCTCGGGACGACGAAGGTGAGGGCGAGCGTCGAGGCGGCGGAGCCGCGCGGGCGCGACCTGTTCATCGTGCTCCGTTCCGATATGTACTACAAGGACCTTGACAAGTACAGGAAGCACGAGATCTCCGTCGTGTTTTCCGAGGTGAGCGGGGCCGTTATCGAGAAGCAGGCCGTCAAGCTGAAGGGAGGCAAGGCCGGGGTCTATGTGCGGCAGCAAAACGGGACGTTCAAGTGGGCGCCAATCCAGGTGATAAAGGAGTCGGGGGGGCGCTATCTCGTGGCGGAGACGAGCTTCGTGGACGAAGACGGGAAAACGGCGCCGACCGTGCGCTACTATGACGAGATCATGAGCAACCCGTCCGCGGAGGGGTATTGACGATGGGCAGCATCCGGGAAAACATTGCCGAGGTAAGGGCACGGATAGCGGCGGCGGCGGCGCGGTCGGGGCGGAAAGCCGACGACATCATGCTCGTCTGCGTGACGAAGACGCGCTCGGCCGAAGAGATAAGGGAAGCGCTCGAGGCCGGGGAGTACGCGCTGGGGGAGAACCGCGTGCAGGAGTTGGTGGAAAAATACGGCAATATCCAAGATATAGCAGAAAAGATCGGCTGCAAACGCAATATAATGTGGAATCTCATTGGACATTTGCAGAGAAACAAGGTAAAATATGTCTTGGATAAAGCGGCGTTGATCCACTCTGTCGACAGCTACAGGCTGGCTGAGGAGATTGACGCGAGAGCGGCGAGGATGGGCAAGCCGGCGCAGGTATTGCTGCAGCTCAACCCCGCCGGCGAGGCGCGGAAGTCCGGAGTAGCGCTTCCTGAATGCAGGGCGCTAGCTGGGGAGATAGCGGGACGATTGAAATTTGTCGATGTAAAGGGGCTGATGGCGGTCGTTCCGGCCGTCGAGAATCCGGAAGACGTCAGGGGGTATTTCCGTGACGCGAAGCGGACGTTTGACGCGCTCTCCGAGGAGCGCGGCGGATTGGCGTCCGGTTTCGTGCATCTGTCGATGGGGATGACGAATGACTTTGAGATCGCTATTGAAGAAGGGGCAACCATAGTGCGCGTGGGGACGGCGATTTTCGGCCCACGCAATTATTAATGTCAGCAGTATTGAAATGGAGGGTGTGAGATGAGTTTATTCGAGAAATTTGCGGCACTGGTGCGGGCCGAGGACGACTTCGACGAGTACGAAGACGACGACGACTTCGACGAGCCCGAGACCCGGTCATACGTGGCGCCCGCGCCGCGCAAGACCTATGGGCTTCCGCCCGGCACGGAGGCCGTGGCGCGGCGGGAACCGCTAAGGGAGCCGCTGGCGCGCGAACGCGAGCGCGAGAGGGAGAACGTGATCCCGCTCAGGAGCAGCGAGGTGATCCAGAAGATCACGGCCAAGTTCAAGATACTCGTTATCGAGCCGAAGGCGTTCGACGAATGCCCCAAGCTCGTCGACAGCCTGAAAGGCCGCAAGCCGGTCATCATCAACCTGGAACACATAGAGAACGACACGGCTCGCAAGATCTTCGATTTCCTGTCCGGCGCCACTTACGCGCTCAACGGGAACGTGCAGAAAATAGCCCAGAACATCTTCGTGTTCCTGCCGGAGAACGTCGATGTACAGGCAAATACCGAGCCGGAGGGCTTCAAGTACGGGGACGACAAGAGAAGCCAGAGCCATTGGAGGTAGGGCGGCCCTTTGCCGAAGTGACATGATTACGCCTGCTGACATACAGAAAAAGGACTTCACTCGGGGCGTCCGCGGCTACAAGGAAGAGGAAGTCGACCTCTTCCTGGACCAGATAGTCGAGGAGCTCGGCGCGCTCCTGCGCGAGAACGCGGGCCTCAAGGAGAACATAGGCGCGCTCTCGCGGGAAATCGACCGCATGAAAAACTCCGAGGCCTCGATCCTTGGCACGCTCGAATCGGCGAAGTCCCTGATGACGGATATCGGCGCGAGCGCGGAGAAACGCGCCGACATCGTGGTGAGGAACGCCGAGCTGGAAGCGGACAGGATCAGGCGCGAGGCGCGCGAATCCGTCGAGGAGATGACGGAGGAGGCCAAGGCCCTCTCAAGGCGCTGGGAGCTTTTCGGGGCGCGCTTCCGAAACCTTCTCGAGACGGAGCTCGACCGTTTTGACAGTTTTTCAGCCAATGCGCTGTTTGATGAGGCCGGCCTGCAGAAACCCTCAGGCAGGCGGGCCATATCGGGCACGGGGAAACCGGCTTTCGGAGGCGTGACGGGGATGAGCCTGGACAAGACATTCAAAGCGTCAAAGCAATAGTGAAGAACAAGCCCGTTTTTATTATTTATTTCATAATGTTCGCGATCCTCTTGTGGTTCGACCGCTTCACGAAGGATCTCGTGACGTCAAACATGGAGGTCGGCGACGCCATTCCGTCGCAGGACGCCTTTTTTTCCATCCACTATACGGTGAACACCGGGGTCTCGTTCAGCATGTTCGCCGGGCACCCCGAGGCACTGATCGCGCTGCAGAGCGTCCTTTTCGTCGGGGTCGCGGCGGCCTGCTTCATTACATACAGGAGGCTTCGCCACCCCCTGCTCCAGACGGGGCTGTGCTGGATCGTGTCGGGCGGGCTGGGGAACCTCGTCGACCGAATCATGTTCAGGCACGTGATCGACTTTATCTCGGTCGGGGATTTCCCGATCTGGAACTTCGCGGACATGTGCATAGTCGGCGGCTGCATACTGCTCGGCATCTATGTCCTGTGGTTTTACGGGAAGAAGCCGGCGGGGCCGGGCGCCGGGCGCCGAGACGAGTCCCGCGACGAACCCCGAGCCGAGTCCCGTGCCGATGAGTGAGATCCTTGTAGAGACAAGCGAATACGAGGAGCGCGAAGCCCTGTTTTCCGAGGCGGAAGCGGGGCTGCGCCTTGACGTCGCGCTTGCGGGGCGCTTCCCCGACCTGAGCCGCAGCCGCATACAGTCCATCATCGATGGCGGGCTTCTGAGGCCCGCGGGCCTTACGAAGAACGCGCGCGTCAAGGCCGGGGACAGGGTATATATAACGGTAAGCGAGAGGGTCCCTTTGGCGGCCGGGCCGGAGGATATCCGGATCGCCGTCGTCTACGAGGACGATGACCTGCTGGTCGTGGACAAGGAGCGCGGCATGGTCGTGCACCCGGCGAAAGGCAGCCCGTCCGGGACGCTCGTGAACGCGCTGCTCGGCCGCTATGCCGGCTCGGGCGGCTGCGCGGCGCTGTCCGGGGTGAACGGGGCGGTCCGCCCGGGGATAGTGCACCGCATCGACAAGAACACGAGCGGGCTTCTGGCCGTCGCGAAAAACGACGCGGCGCACGCGGCGCTGGCGGAGCAGTTCGCGGCGCATACGATAGAGCGCCGCTACCAGGCGATTGCTGCCGGGGGCTTCCCCGAGGGCGAAGGGACGATAGACGCCGCGATCGGCCGCGACCCGAAAAACCGCATGAAGCAGGCGATCTTGGCCGTGGGCGGCAAGCGCGCGGTCACGCGCTGGCGGGTGGTGGAGCGGATATCGGGCCGCCTGGGCGACTATGCCCTGCTCGAGCTCGCGCTCGAGACTGGCCGGACGCACCAGATACGCGTCCATCTGGCGGGCATGGGCCGCCCTGTGCTGGGGGACGACCTCTATGGCCCGGCGCGCGGGCCGGCGGCGCGGGAAGGGCAGTACCTCCACGCCGGCGCCCTCGGCTTTGCCCACCCATCCACCGGCGAGCGGCTTTCGTTCGAAAGCCCGCTGCCGCCGTACTTCACGGAGATGCTCGAAAGGCTGAGGCAGGCAGGATAGACCCATATCGGCAATCAAAGACGGCTTAAGGTTCCAGCCCTATCCACACTGCGGGCCTTAGGCCAAGGTCAGGAAAAGCCGCATCGCCGCCAAAAACCCTTATCTCGCCTTTGGTCAAGACCTGTACAGCGCCTGTTTCGTAGGAGCCGGGCGACCGGGACCACCACGCCATAACGCTTCCGCTTTGCATATTTACGGCTTTCCTGTCTTCATTGTACTCATTTGATAAAAACATGCCTACGGAACCATTGCCATTGGTTACAGGGTCTCCGTAAATGTCCTTCATCCGGATATCAAGATAATCCCCGCTGTCGCCAAAGTACCTGTCGATCTCCTCGACGCTCAACAGGAATACCCTGTCGTCGGTATCGTTGCCGCCCAGGGTGCCATACCAAAGGTTGTCGTCATTGACTACCCTTGTCACGAGGATCATTCCCTGTTCCTCGCTTGAGAAGGATTGCAGGAACCCGTCGTTCAGGTATCCGCGAAGCGGGCATGTTTCCCACGTCACAGGTGTATGCTCCTGGCCATATACGCGTTCCTCGACTACCTCTTCTGTCAGCAGCAGAGCCCTGTCCCCATCGACCTCCAATACGCGCCATTCATACGGGCCGAACAGGAGGTTCCTTGTCTCGCCGGCACGAATCCTTCCCGAGATGTCCAGTACGGTATCTTCGGGTTCGTCTTCGGGGATATCTTCCTCTATGTCGTCCGGGAGGTCTACGGGGGTGTCCTCGGGGGTATCTTCCGGGTTGTCCTCGGGGGTGTCTACCTGGATT
>Ga0082212_10013551_pt1 | contig 10190 bp, 9 predicted proteins | sample TergutNt197P3_FD_71548 | JGI IMG/M metagenome (GOLD analysis project Ga0082212, IMG submission 71548) | Neocapritermes taracua P3 segment gut microbial communities from Petit-Saut dam, French Guiana - Nt197 P3 | ecosystem: Host-associated > Arthropoda: Insects > Digestive system > Gut ...
TCGGCGAACTCCTGTGTGATCGGGGCGCCGCCGACCATGATCTTGACCTGGTCTTTACAGCCTGCGTCGATCATCGCTTTGACAGTGCCCTTGAGCGAATCCATCGTCGTCGTGAGGAGGGCGGAAGCGCCGACTACTCTGCAGTCCGGGTTCGCCTTGATGGCTTCGACGAATTTCTCCGCGGGGACGTCGACGCCGAGGTCGATGACTTCAAACCCGGCTGACTCGATCATCAGGGCAACGAGGTTTTTGCCTATGTCGTGCAGGTCGCCTGAAACTGTGCCGATGACGAATTTACCGTTTTTGCCGACAGCGTCGCCGGCTAGGTGTGGGCGAAGGACTTCTACGCCTTTTTTCATCGTCTTCGCCGCGACGAGCATCTCAGGAACGAAAATCTCGTTCGCCTGGAATTTCGCGCCGACAATGCCCATTGCCGCTATCATACCATCGTTCAGTATGGCGCCCGGGTCTTCCTTGGCGTCGAGAGCTTCCTGGACGAGCCCCTCGATGAGCTTGACTTTACCGCTTTCTACTGCTGCCGCGATTTCTTGGATTTTGGACATAATGATCTCCTCCTGTATTAATTAATATATAAATATGAGTAAAACGCTTTATAAGGAGTTGGAAAACGGAGGTCGCGGTTTTGCGGATAAATGATATCCGCGCTGGGCTTTATCGTTATTTTTTGACGCCGAAGAGGCCCTCTCTGAACGCCGATGTGTACTCTGCGCAGAAGTCGTCGAGGCCAATCATCGCTTCGGCGGCGTAGATAACTCCCCGCAGGTCCTGGCTGAGCGGATCCATAACGGAACTGTCCATGCCGGCGTTGATTGCGAGGACCGCGAACGCCTGATTGACAAGCTTGCGCGCCGGTAAATTGAATGAGATGTTCGATATAGCGCCGGATATGTGTACCTTCGGATGAGTGGATTTGATGTGATTCATGACTTCGAGCACCATCGAGATGCCCTCGCCGTCGTCGGTCGTGCAGAGCATTTCCACCAGCGGGTCGATATGGAAACGGCTTTCTTCGATCCCGGCTTCTTCCGCCTTCGCCATTATCATATCAAATACTTCGATGCGCTTTGCCGCGCTCTTGGGTATGCCCGTGTCGTCGCACAGAAGCGCCATTATTTCCCATTTGCTGTTTTCCGGTTTCGCGAGGACCGGGAAGGCAACGTCGATTTTGTTCCCCTCGCCGGATATTGAGTTAAACAGACCGGGCCTGTTACAAAACTGCATCGCGTCGACGACGATCTGAACGTCGGGGGAGTCCACGGATATCGGGCAATCGGTCACGCTCTGGATTGTGTCGATCATCCATTTGATCGTCTCGAGCTCGCCTTCATTGACAGACGCGCAGCAGTCGAGGAAAGCCGCGCCGGCGTCCGCCTGGCGTTTCGCCATGTCTTTGATGTAAAGCTCATCGCGGGCAGCTATAGCCTTGCCGCATGAGGGGATCGAACCGTTCAATTTTTCCGCAATTATTATCATACCATGAATACTCCTTTAATTACAATATGTTCTTCGCGGCTTCAACGACATGCGACACAAGTACTGATGTGGTCACAGTACCGACGCCTCCGGGTACGGGCGTTATAGCCGCGACGACCGGCTCCGCGTCGTCGAACTTAACGTCGCCGCAGAGTTTCCCTTTCGCGTCGTTCCAGTTGATGCCGACGTCGATGACTGTCTGCCCCGGGCTCAAGTACTCTTTAGTGATACCTTCCATTTTGCCAGCGGCTACGATAAGTATCTCCGCGTTTCTGGCGACGGCCGGCATATCGACTGTGCGGGTGTGGCAAACGGTCACCGTCGCGTGTTTACCCATTAGCATGATCGCGGCGGGTTTCCCTACGACGAGGCTGCGGCCGATTACTACGGCGCGTTTACCTTTGCAGTCGATGTTGTAGTAATCAAGTATCTCCATACAGGCTTGCGCCGTACACGGGGCGAACCCTTTTCCGCTGCCGGTGAAGACCCCGGCGAGCGACCCTTCCGTGATCCCGTCGACGTCTTTTTCGGGTTTTAGGGCGGCGCAGACTGCGTCTTCGTCGAGATGTTTGGGCAGGGGGCGGAATATCAGGACGCCGTGGACAGTATCGTCGTTATTGAGCGTTTCTACGTTTTGAATAAGTACATCCTGCGCGACGTCAGCCGGGAGAACGACGTTTTTGACGTCTACGCCGACTGTTCCGCAGCGTTTGGTCGCGCCTTTTTCGTAAGAAATATCGTCGGGCCTTTCGCCAACCCGGAGGATCGCAAGGGTAGGGGATACGCCTTTGCTTTTCAGTATCTCGATTTCCGCGATCATTTTGTCGTTTAGGGCATTGACGACGTCGGCGCCCTTCAGAAGCTCTGCCATAAGTTGAGTTCCTTTCCAGATTGCTTGAAGTTTCTGCCTGTCAATAAACGCGCCTCGTTTGCAGGCGGGTTACCCACAGACTTTCTCGTATACCTTTTCGACGATCTCCCCGGCTTTTGCCACATACTTCTCCAGCAGATCGTGCGCTTCGGAGTTGACCTTTTCGGCATACTCCCTGTCTGCCATGGATTTTGTGTTGATGTATACGTTGAAGCTGGCGCCGATTATCGCCGCTCTCAGCAGCGCCGCGCCGACGCCGGCGTCAGATATCGCGATCGCGGAACCTTTCGCCGCGAACTCTTCGACCACGTCTATCGCCTTCGCGCACGCGTGCATGATGTCCATAGGGGCGGAAGTAGCGCTGCGCAGCGCTTCTTCCATGATAGCGCCGCGGTTCGGGTCTTCCTTCGGTATGCCGTACGCTTTTGCCAACGGCTCGAACGCGGCGGCGTCCTCGTCGACAAGGCGCAGGAATTCAGCTTGCAGTTCGTCGGATTTCTCTTTCAGCGCGACGATCTCATCCTCGACGTCGGCATATTTCTTCTTGCCGACTGTGAGCGACCCGACCATGTTCCCAAGCGCCGTTCCGATGGCTCCGGCGAGAGCGGAAGCCCCGCCGCCGCCGGGTACGGCTTCTTTTGACGCAAGAATCTCTACAAATTCCTCAGCGTTAAGTTTTACAAATGACATTTCTATTATCTCCTCCTTTTGGTACGGGCCAAAAGCGCCTTAGAGACGCTCTGATAATCGCACCTACATAGGCATGATGGTATATATAGCATCAGAACAGGCCGGATACAGCCCCGGTCTCCGTGTCGACGTCGATGCGGCGGTATGCCGGATTTGAACCCGTCCCGGGCATCATGCTGATCGAGCCGGCCATCGGGCAAAGGAATTTCGCGCCGCCGTATACGAGGATATCGCGCACAGGAAGCTTCCAGCCCTTTGGAACACCTTTAATCGCCGGGTCGTGAGAGAGCGAGAGATGCGTCTTTACCATCATCGTACAGAAATCTGCGTAATACGGATCGCTTTCAAAGCGCTCCGCTTTCTCGATCGCGAGCGGCGCCCACTCGACGCCGTCCGCGCCGTAGACTTCCTTTGCGATCCTCTCTACGCGCTGGCGCAGCGGCATTTCGAGATCATAGAGGTAGTTGAGTTCTGTAGGCTCCTCGCACGCTTCGACGACAAGCTCCGCCAGCTCGCGCGCGCCTTCGCCGCCGTACTGCCAATGCTCGCTGAGGGCACAGCGCACACCCTGCTCGGCGCAGAGTTTCTTCAGGAGCGCTATTTCTTCGTCTGTGTCTGTGTAGAATTTATTGATACAGACGACCGGCTTGATACCGGATTTCTTTACGTTGTTCACATGATGGAACAGGTTTTCCGTACCTTTCTCAAGCAGGTCGAGGTTCTTTTCAGTATACTCTTTCGGGAGCGGGCGCCCCGCTACGACAGCCGGGCCTCCGCCGTGCATCTTGAGCGCGCGGATAGTGGCGACGACGACAGAAACGTGCGGCTTGAGGCCGGACAGGCGGCATTTTACGTTCCAGAATTTTTCAAAACCGATGTCGGCGGCGAATCCTGACTCCGTTACATGATAGTCAAACATCTTGAGCGCGAGGCGGTCGCCAATGATTGACGACTGGCCTATCGCGATATTCGCGAACGGGCCGGCGTGCACGAGGCACGGCTGATGCTCTACCGTATAGCACAGGGTCGGGTTGATCGTGTTGCGCATCCATGCTGTCATAGCGCCGTCGACCTCGAGGTCGGCCGTTGTGACAGGCTCGCCTTTTTTGTTGTACGCGACTACGATCTTACCGATCCTGTCGCGCAGGTCTTTAAGGTCTTTCGCTATGGAGAGGATAGCCATAAGTTCGCTGCCGACGGCGATGCCGAATTTCGAGTCCATCTCAAAGCCATTTGATGTTCCTTCGCCCAGGCCCATACGGATATTGCGCATACCCTGCGCGCAGAAGTCAAGGACCCAGCCCATTTCAATACGCTCGGGGTCTATGTCGAGGCGCTTGAGACCCTTTTCACCGAGCTTGTTCTCGCCTATCGTAGCGAGCTTTTCGTCGTCGTAGTTGCGCTCGTGCTGCATGCGCGCGTTGAGCGCGACCATCGCGAGGTTGTGCGCGTTCATTATATCATTGATATCGCCGGTCAAACCGAGCGAGAATTCGGTCATGGGGATAAGAAGCGAGTTGCCGCCGCCGGCCGCCGTGCCCTTTACGTTCATCGTCGGGCCGCCGGAAGGCTGGCGCAGGCATCCGCCAACGTTTTTACCGAGTTTGCCGATGCCTTCGATGAGGCCGAGCGAGGTCGTGGATTTACCCTCGCCAAGCGGCGTCGGCGTGATAGCGGTGACTTCGATATACTTGCCGTCCGGCTTGTCTTTCAGCCGGTTCATTATTTTTATGAAGTCGAGTTTCGGGGTCTTGCCGAAAGGGATTATCTCGTCGGGCAGGAGCCCCATCTTCTCACGGAAGTATTCGACGCCGGGGAGAGATTTTTCAGCCTCCTCGGCTATTTCCCAGTCTTTGTATTTGGTTGGATCAAGCATTAATAATAACCTCCTATTTTTATGCGTCTCAAAGATTTTGTGAGAGTGATTTTATCATTGTAATGCCGTGAAGTAAATACAAAAACAAGCCGGAAAACCGCTGATTTTGCATGTTTCATACAAATGTCCAAAAATACAGGAACATAATACAAAAACGGTCCGGTTGAAAAATATTCAGATGTTATTGTAATATAGTGTCTATTCAGTACTTTCCTCACCGATACTGAATCGTTACGTATTATTCAGCGCGCAGACGCCCCGTTTGCACGGGGCGCCTGCTTTGGAGGTATGCATTGAGTGTATTCTTTGATTATTGCTGATTTCCGTTGCCGTTACCGCCTTTGCTGCCGCCGCCGGCCGGAACGCCGACATAGATATCTGTGATCTTGTTGTTGCCGTTGACGACTACCGTTACGTCATAATCCCCGACCTTGACAGTCTGCGTCCCGTTTTGCTTCAGTTTTACTGTCGCGCTTACTTCAGCGATGGCGCCGTCGGCATAATTGATTGTTACAGTTATCGTAACTGTCGTATTGTTTTGAAGGTTTGTGCTTGATACTTTTACATCATAACTCAGGACCCTGACTTCCAAAGCGTCGATCGCGGCCAGTATCGCGTCCGCCCAGTCGGCTATCTGGGCGCGGACCGCGACGCGGTTGTCATAATCCGAAGCGAACCCGCCGGTGTAATAACGGGCGATGATGCCCCACTCGACCGCGTCTATAGCCGCGTCTAAATCCGCGAGGCTTTCCGCTGTGTAAATAGACCTGTCGATTTCATCAGCCAGCGCTATCGCTGCGTCTACCGCCGCATAATTGGCATACGTGACGAATGGGGCGCCGGAGTAACTCTGGAGGCTGCCTAACACCTGGCCGTCAAGTATATACAGTTCGCCCTGGTTTGTCACAGTCGGGAAGAACCCTGTGTACATGTTTATTAAGTTGCCGCGTGAAATATCCATTACGGCTAACGGTATCCCGTTGGTTCCGATGGTCACGGCATACTGCCCTCTGATAATAAGCGTCCCGCCGTCTTCAAGCAGGAACGTGCCGCCGTTCATAACAAAGAGGCCGCCTCCGTCGAGGTCGAGCACGGCGTCCCCTTCAAATATCAACGTGACCCCGTAGGGGACTATAAGCTGGTAGCCTGCAGTAATTACGAACGTATCGCCGGATACAACGACGACTCCACCTTCTCCGGCTGCGTCAAGCTCCGCCTGCAAACGCATAAGGTATGTTTCCAAAGCGTCTACTACGGCCAACAGTGCTTCAACAGCGCTGTCGACAATATCTTGATCTTCGATTTCAAAATAACGATAAACAGCTTGGGCTTCATCGAGCGCAGCTTCCAATGCCGCCCAACTCTCCTCTGTGTAACCTGCAGGGCTGAGAGCCTTGGCCGCGTCAATGGCTTCATCGAGCGCGTCGTAGTTTGCAAACGGGACGATATTGCTGGTACCGACAAGGATGCCGGACGGGGAGCCAATTACGCCGATTTGCCCCTCATATGCAAGATAAATGATTCCTGAGTTTCTCACACTGTTATAGCTGTATTGTATTTGCGCGTTGTCGGAATACGGTTCGCCGCGGTCGAATGTGCCTTTCCGCGCGTTCAATACCCCGGGGTTGCCGGTGTTGTTATATACCCAAATGTGCCCGGCGCATATTCCATTTTTCTCTGTCCAGACAATTTTACTGCCCTCATCCATTATGAGTGTGCCGCCGTCGCTGATATAAATATCATTGAAGTTTACTGTCCAGTCAAAATAAATAGTGGAGTTCCTGACGATAAGTATCACATCTTCCATGATATTCATCCCTGCGGTGAACCAAAGCCCGCTGCCGACTAAACTGCCTAAATGTATCTCCGAGTTCTCCAGTATGACCGTTCCTCCACCGGCTTCAGATGCTGCTTGCAGATCCTGCGCCAGTTCCAGATGAGTCGCGTGCGAAGGTTCGTCCGCCGCCGCAGCGGGTACGAACATGGCAACCGTCATTGCCAGGACCAGTAACGCAACTAATAACTTCTTCTTCAAATCTTTTTCCTCCTAAAATAATATATTGAGAGGTGGGCGTTTTCCCACCGCCGCAACCAAAAAAATAGTAATTGCCCGCCGGAAACAAAGAGTTGCATGGATCGTAAACCGGGGCGCTTCACCTTCAGACCAGCCGCAAAATGTCCGAAGGATGGTCGAGATAATGATCCGCTTCGACCATGCACCGCTGCCCGGCGCCCCACACGGCCAGAGCGAAGTCCACACCCGCGCCTTTTGCGCATTGAAAGTCGTACTCAGTGTCCCCAACGTACAGGGTCTTCTCCGGGATGGCTTTTGAGTACTCAAGGAATTTCAGCATCGGATCCGGGTGCGGTTTGTGTTTTTCAGTACACTCAGCCAGGACAGTGAAATCAAAGTAATCAGAGATACCGAGCCGGACTATATCATTGGCATACTCAGATTCATCCTTGGAAGTAACAAGGCCCAAAACACGCGGAAGCCCGGCGAGTTCGTCAAGTACTTCCCGGATACCTTCAAATAGCGTGATGCTGCCCGAGTGTTTGAAGTAATACTTTGTCCACAGGATGTTAGCTTGCTCAACGCTCGCGACTCCGAGCCTTTTCCATACCTCCGCGCTTACCAAACCGAATGAGAACCTCAGATCGTCAAGCGCTATGTCTTTGCCGAATAGTTCCAGTACGACGTCGCGGAGTGATAACAAGCTTACATTCTCAGAGTCCAGGAGCGTCCCGTCGGCGTCAAACACGATGTGAGTGTACAATGCTGCCTTACCTCATTGCTTTTTGTTCAGATATTCCTGTACCAGATCCGCGTAGTTTTCAATGTCCGCTGAGGATAGGTCGACCACAGGCGTTATCGGATAGTCAACGGCTTCTGTCGAAATGATGAAATCATAATCCCCCGCAGTTTGAAGATCCATTTGATATGTTGTGGAGCAATCGGCGATGTCGACCGAAGGCAAAGCGTTCCCAAGAACTGCCATGAGTTCCATGCGTTCTATGATCCCCTCGTTGCATACCAGCAGCGCTTTTGGTTTGCTCTTGTTCCTTTGCAGCGACAGTAAGAGATAACACGTTATGTTCAAGAGTTCCTCTTCATCGGGCTTTACATCGCAGATTTCGGAATATAGCCCTCCCGCGTTCACGACCGCGTTGTAAACGTCCGTGTCGCTGTCCGATAATGGAAACAGGGACGTTTTTTTGTAATATACGTCCCTTTGCAACCTGAAAACTTTTGATTTCAAATGCAGGCACAGTCCGAAAAACAGAAGCTCGTCGCTTATAAAGCGCGTGTCCATCTGTGCGTCAACAGCCTTTATCAGCTCCAGCGCAAGGTACTTGATTCTGTCGGGGATCTCGGTGGCTGCTGACTGCTCTGCCGAAAGGGCGTTGAACCCGACCAGATGGATGCAGATATACGCTTTTTCCATATCCGACACTGATATTTCAAACACGGTTTCCAGCAGCCCGGACATGTAATCAGCCGTCTCAATAATGAACAGCGGGTACTCCTCATCATCGGGAGGAGCAAAATCCGAGGGTACTGTGTTGCCGCTTATGAACCTCGATACGCTTATCACTATATGGGTCAGCAGCGAGGTGTAGTAGTCGTCCGTCAGGAAGAACCTGAACTTTTTTTCCGACGCTTCGATGATGCCGGCCACTTTTTCGACCGTATCGCCCGGATAGATGTTCATAAGGTCCAGCAGCCTCTGGCTGTGCATTCTGCCATGCGGCCTCAGGGCGGCCTCCGCGTTTTTCTCCACCGACATGTATGAGTCAAAATACCCGGCTATGGCGTTCCTGTAAGAAACTTCGCCGCCGGATACAGAAATACCTTTGCGCCTTGGCGCGCGATCCGGGCCGTCCGGCCCGCGATGATTGGTCATATGGAGTTCAAGCTTATACGCCGCCAACCATTCCCGCACCCATTCCAAATCCGAAAGCACAGTCGAGCGGCTCACATAGAACATTGCGGCAAGGGACCTGACGGTTATTTCATCTTCAAGGATGATGAGTTTCTTAATGATGTCGAGCCTGCGCTTGTTGTCATCCCTGTTGATGCTCAAGCTCCTGCCGGACAGGAGCTTTTCGATTTTCAGCCTTTCCGCGGCGTCTGCTTGCAGAGCTATCCCTTTGCCTTGCTTCCTGATTATTTCAGTATGCAGCAGGCCGTTTTCCGAGACCCAGCCGTCGATATCCAGGAGGTAGTTCTGCACTGAGCGTTTTGAACAGCCTGTACGCTGCGCGATGAGATCCAGCGTCAGGAAATCTTTGCCGCCCGCGCATAACAAGACGTCTATTATTACTTTTATCTTGTCCTCGTAGCTCACCGTTAACACCGCCTGCGCAGCTATTTGCTTGAGACTGAGAAGTATATGCCTTTCCCGTAATCGGTGGACTTGATGGCGGTTTTCACAACAGCGGCCGCGTCGATGTCCCCTGTGCCGGCGCATTCCGCGTGAAATGTCATATCCATACCCTTTTTATCAACGAATGAAAAGCTGACGCCGTCAATCGTTTTGCCATCAAGTAATTCCCTGATTTTGTCCGCCATAAGGGCGCTTTTTACTATGACGTCCATCTATATCAGCCCCCGGCGTCTATGACTTTCGTGACTACGAAAACATCGAAGCCCGAACGCCCTTCGGGGCTGCCGAACGACGTCAGGCACATGAAAATGAACGGGATGGCTGAAAGCAGGTATATGGACAGCGCCTTGACTATTGAGCGAAGCGCAAGCCTCAGTTTGAAAACAAGCGGGTTTTTGGGGTCTTTTGCGGGAACCACGCGTAAACGGAATATCAGTTTACCGACGGATCCGCTGAAAACCATCATCATAAAGGCTTCATAAACAACGCTCACGGCGAGAGTCGTGACCAGGCATTTCTGGTACAGCGCCATGCGTTCCATAACAAGCGGGTCGGAAGCGGGCAGATCCCGGACCGTTTCCTGCATCTGCATATAGCCCGCCCAATCAGGCGCCCCGAACAAAAGGAAGATGATATAACATAGAAGCACGATCACTATAATATCAACCAGAAGCGCCAGAAAACGCTTGCGCATAAACCCTTTTGGGCGTTCCCGCATGAACACTTGAATAGCGGAGCTTCCCGATCTGTTTTTCATTTTTGGATGTTCTCCTTGCTTCGGCGCGGCTCGCGCTTTTACATTCGGGCAAAGCCGCGGTAAGGCGTTAATACCCAAAACCCCCGATCCCCGTCATCGTTCATGCGCCGGTCC
>Ga0082212_10013552_pt1 | contig 10190 bp, 10 predicted proteins | sample TergutNt197P3_FD_71548 | JGI IMG/M metagenome (GOLD analysis project Ga0082212, IMG submission 71548) | Neocapritermes taracua P3 segment gut microbial communities from Petit-Saut dam, French Guiana - Nt197 P3 | ecosystem: Host-associated > Arthropoda: Insects > Digestive system > Gut ...
GGGAAACTGTATTCCGCAGATCGGTTCGGTGCAGGAGCAGGGTTACACCTCAGAGGAACTCAAATTGCTGTACGAAACCCGAAAAATTTTGGGAGACGACTCGATCAAAGTTTGTCCGACGGCGGTGCGCGTTCCCGTTTCCAACAGCCATAGCGAAAGTATTTTGGTCGAAACGAAAAAGAAGATTACCGTCGAAAAGGCGAAAGAACTCTTCGAGTCGATGGAAGGAGTTGTTGTCTGGGACGATATGGCGCAGAAAAAATATCCGATGCCTCATCTTTGTTCGGGCAAGGACGAGGTGTTCGTCGGTCGTATTCGAGAAGACCTGTCGCATGACAACGGTTTGGCGTTTTGGTGTGTCAGTGACAATCTCCGTAAGGGAGCCGCCACGAATGCCGTGCAAATTGCGGAGTACCTGCAAAAGAATTAAACCATCGCCGGAAACAGAGCCGTTCCGTGATGTTGCGGAGTGTATAAAATGCCCAAGCGATCTGCTAAAAAGGTTACAAAAAAAACGTATCGGCGACCAGTGAGAAAGACGACTCGCAAGAGTAGCCTTTTTGAAAAAGAATCGCCGGGAGAACATCGTTTACAGAAAATTTTGGCTTCGGCAGGCTTCGGCAGCCGTCGGCAGTGCGAAGAACTCATCGAGCAAGGTCGCGTTGAAGTGAACGGCACTATCGCCAAACTCGGTTGCAAAGTCAATTTGATTCACGCCGAAATCAAAGTCGATGGCGAGCGACTCAAATCGGCAAAGCCTGTCTATCTGGCACTCTTCAAACCGAAAGGCTATCTTTGTACCGACTCTGACCAGCAAGGTCGGGCACGAACGATAGACTTGATTCCGCCTTCATTCGGTCGCCTGTTTTTGATTGGTCGGCTTGATAAGGAGAGCGAGGGACTCATTTTGTTGACCAATGACGGAGCACTCTCTGAACGGCTCACGCACCCTAAATATGGTGTACCAAAGGTCTATCGGGTGCAAGTTGCCGGGGAGTTGACAGAGGCAGGAGTCCGGCAACTTCGGGAGGGAGTTCATCTTGCCGAAGGGTTTGCCAGGGTGGAAAGCGTCGTCATTAAAGGGCGGCACAAACAGAGTACCGTTTTGGAAATGACCCTTTCGGAAGGAATGAATCGGGAAGTACGGCGGTTACTGGCACGAATCGGACACAAAGTGATGACTCTGATACGTGTTGCGGTGGGACCCGTCAAACTCGGAAAAATGGCTCCGGGAGAGTGGCGAAAGTTGACACACGTTGAAGTGGCACGACTCTACGCCGCCGGAAGGTAGCAGATCGCTGTTTGCCGCGATACTACTACCCCGTCAAATCTAATTTTGTGGATGAAAGCCGGGAGCGCAACGCAGTAGAGCAACCGGATAATGCAGAACGGTTCCACAATTTTAGACTTGACAGGGTACTACCCATGGATCAACAGAGCATTGCAACAGGACTATCTTTCAATCATTCTGCTTATGAACGAATTGTTTCCGGCAACGTCAAACATGGGACGGTACGAATTGATCTGACGACAAGCCGCTCCACCACGAAAATACAGGACGACTCCCAACGACATCGACCAACTTTCCCGATAATTGCCTGACTCGCTCTGTCCTCCCGATGGCGCAAGCAAGGAAATTCCGCCGTTGACAGCCAATCGGTCACTCACCGCCACTTCGGCGAGACCATTCATGATGAATTCCCCACGGTCTGACGCACCGCATCGAAATTCTGCCTGCCCGCCACAGTCCAAATGCATTCGGGCAAAAAGAAGATAATAATTTCGGGCACTAAACTCATGTTCATGCCAAGTATTGGGGGACAATGTGTAATGTATGACCTTTGGACGATCCCTAAAGACATCAAACCCGCCGATGAACCCGCACTCAACACTGTTGAACACCCGAGTGGACAGTTCACACCTCATTTGGCGAAGGTTGATTGTTCTAAACTGCTCTGAAGTGTCCTGCAACCAATCGACAGCCACACCGCCTTGTGCGCGAGCAAAATCGAATCGCTTAAAAAGACCCGCCGTCATAAAAAGTTGGCTTCGTGCAGGCTGTGAAAAAAGGTCGCTTTGCACCGCTCGAACGCCATACTGGGCTGCGACTGCTCCCTGTGGAGTCATGGCGGTGGACCAGTTGATTCCCTCGCCGAATCCAAAACTACCCGCTCCTTCGTTGAAACTCGTCTTGAATGCCGTGGATTCGCTGAAAAACGAGACATTATCGAACAATCCCATCCCAAAGGCAACGGGAAACGCACCGGTCATGCAGACATCCCCTTCGAAGGGGTATTCGCCAATGATCCCGCCTTGAAACATTTCGCTATCATCCATGAAAATGTTACTTCCGGTGTCAATCACAGATGACTTTGGAGTTTTTCGCTGGCGGACGACTTGTGGTTGATAGTCGATTTCCTCATCACTTAGCAAACTGTTCGGGATGAGAGAACTTGTTGGGTCAAGGTCATCAAAAGTAACCTGCCTGCTATCTGGACGCTGAAGCAGGAGATTGCGTTTGGGCATCGGTAGCGGCAGGGGTTCAACGGCTTCCGAAGCCATAAAACTGTCGTCGGGAAAGACCGGTCCCAGGTAATCGTCGGCGAAAACTATCGGGGCATTCGTGACGAACGCCAAACAAATCGCCCACAAAACTGGGAGATACAATGGGGGGGAGAAACGTATTGCCATATTTTTGGAAACATCACATTTGTGGATTTCCTCACTACCTATATCGGCTTGGAATAATCGTTACTTTCGGAATAATCGAAAAAATCGTTAAATTTTGCCTAATTTTACAGTTTTAACATCATGACCTATACAATCGCTTTATCCCGCCAATAATCGAGGAAAATTTTGTTTTTTTGTCCTAACTTCTTGACAAACGGTTATTTAGAGGCAAGACTACGGAGGTTGCAGTGTGCGGAGAGACGCGAGTTTTTCGATGCCGAGGAAGAAAGGATAGACATGCTGGTTCTCACCCGAAAAATAAATGAAAGTATTGTCATCAATGATGAAGTTTCTGTCCTTGTGGTAGAGGTGCGGGGGGATAGAGTACGTCTCGGAATTGAAGCCCCAAAAAATGTTACCGTACATCGAAAGGAAGTTTACGACGTAATCCAGGAGTCTGGCATCCGAGATCCCGGCATAGATAAACCGAAACAAAGGGCAGGAGCCCATCGGCTCGTGGAGTAAATGTGAGACAAAGGCGGTTAGTTGTGTTTGAACTGTTTCATGATGTTTTCCGTTTGGACATTGAGTTCCAAAACGAGTCGGGCAAGCCGGTTTTTGAATACTTCGAAGAGAACCAGTGCCGGTATTGCGATTATCAGACCGATCTCCGTTGTGACCAGAGCGGTTGAGATACCGTCTGCCAGTTTGCTTGGTTGCGGCGCACCGGTTTGGGCAATCACGCTGAACGCTTTAATCATTCCCCAGACTGTTCCGAGAAGCCCGACCATAGGGGAGACTGACGCGATGGTACCGAGATAACTTAAGCGGTGCTCTAGAGTCATCACTTCCTCCTCGGTCGCATCGCTCATCGCTTGTTTTACTGCGGCAGCACCATCGGACATCTTGACAAGACTGACCGTCAATACCTTTCCGAGCGACGAATCGCTACTCTTTGCTATTTCGTATGCCTCCTGATATTCTTTGGTTTCCCACTTTTCATGGAATTGTTCGATCATCTCCGCAGGGACGATGGCATTTCGTGAAATCGCAAGCCAATTCATAATGGTCAGCGTTACGAAGACAATCGAAATAAGAACAAAGAGCGTGCCAAAGTAGGGTCCGCACGCTGTGAAGTAGGAGTGGAGGTAACTGACCTCATTGACAGGTTCCCCACCGCCTTGCGCAAAAAGGATTAACGAATTCATAACCCAATTATATCCGATGGCAACAAAGAAAAAAAGGTTCGTCGGAAATAGGCAGGCGATCTGCAAGTTTCACATTTTGTTAAACCCGAGAAGTTGGAGAACTTTTCTGGGAGAATAGCGAAGTTCGTCTGATAGTTCCCGCCGGTTTTCACCGGATTCTCGCGCCAGATTCAACAAGGAAACCGCCGCATTCGTCAACGCAATAAAAATGTTGCCTACACGCTTCAAGTAATGCTTGTCCTCGTCCCACCACTGATCCTTCATCCAATGCAGCCCATTTTCCACCTGTCAGTGTCGACGGGCGGCTTGGTGCGTTTGAAGCCGAGGGGTTTTCGGAGGATGTGCCAATATCGTTGTGCCCATCGCCGGATTTGGGCGATGTAGGGCATTTCGGCGAGAAGACCGATGAGAACGAGGGCGAGCATGCCGTGATAGGGATGGGAAACGCCTTGTTTGGAGCGGGGATCGGGCAGGGAGTGCAGGGTCTGGGCGAGGGCGGAAAGGGACGTAGCGGACATAGAAAACCTCCGAGTGGGTGAGTGAAATGAAAAAAAGGCGGATGACGACGGAGCTCTATACGTAAAAAACCGCCCCTTGTAGGGTAAAAAAAACTTGCAGATCGCCTGTCCGATCTGGGCGGGCGATTGCGACTCTGTTACGATATGCTATAATCCTCTCGCTAAAGTACCCCCTAACAATGCAGTTTTTCTTATGAAACGTCGCGAATTTCTCACCGCCAGCAGTATTGGTCTTACCGCCTTGGCAACCACGCCAACAGCAACGTCTCAGGTTCTTCGACCAAGACGCAATTCCGCTAAACAGTTTATCGAGTTGCGAAAATACACCGTTAAGGACGCAGACAAGCGAGCAAGACTTGTCGAAATCCTTGATGAAGCACTCATTCCAGCACTGAATCGGCAAGGTCTCAAGCCCGTCGGCGTGCTCGTTCCCAAGGCAGAAGCGAACGATGCAAAATTTGTCAACAACATCTTCGTGGTCATTCCGCACAAAACGACTGACTCCTTTGTCAACGTCAATGCCAAACTTGTCGCTGATCCCGTTTATCGAAGGGAGGCTGCCCCTATTTTTGAGACGACCTCGAAAGACCCTGTCTATACGGACTGCGAAACGAGCCTTCTCCAGGGCTTTCCCACGATGCCGGGCTTGGAAACACCGTCGCTTGGTCCAGACCGTGTTTATCAGTTGCGGCTCTATCGCAGTTTCAACATCGAGCGAAATGTGGCGAAAATTAAAATGTTCGATCAAGGCGGTGAATTGCCGCTGTTCCGCAAAACCGGGTTGAATCCTATCTTCTTTGGAGACATCATTGCGGGTCCTCGGATACCCGCCTTCTGGTATATGGTCGGTTTTTCTTCACCCGCTGCACAGGACGAGGCTTGGAAAGCGTTCGTCTCGCATCCGACGTGGGCAGAAATAAAAGACAAGCCGGAATATGCGGATACGGCGACCGAAATCGACAACATTGTGTTGCTCCCCTCGCCCGGCTCGCAGTTTTAGACTTGCGCCTACAAAAAGTGATGTGCGGCATCCAATAAAGCAACGCGGGTGTTGAGAGCCAATGAAAATATTGGTCTGGTGCACCGCCCTCACCCTAACCCTCTCCCAAAGGGAGTGGGGGCAATGGAATTGCGTCTTGACCAATTTGTAATATGCTCCAGCGTTTGTTGACAACAATAACAACTTAACCGAGAGTTTAGGAGAGTCCCATGAAAATCATTTGTCTATTTCCCGCTATTATGGTACTGAGTGCCGCCGTCGTTGCCTCGGCGGAGCGACCAAACATCGTTTTCATTTTTGCAGACGATCAAACGTTTTCGGCACTCGGAGCACTCGGACACCCGATTGTCCAAACTCCAAATCTTGACCGTTTAGCCGACGAAGGAACGCTTTTTTCCAACGCTTACATTCAGGGAGGTTGGCATGGTGCGATTTGCATCCCCAGCCGGTCAATGCTTAACACAGGACGGTTCCTCTGGCACGCCAAAAGCGAAATGGATCGAGGATTTCAGCATCAGAGAGAAACTGCCGATCCTGCGGAACGAAAACGATACGAGTCCAACTTTTGGTCACGTCTTCTTCACCATGAGGGTTATGAAACCTACTTTGCCGGAAAATGGCACGTTGATGAGCGAAACATTGACGGCAAACATTATGTTTGCGTGCCCGTTGAACCGCTTTTCGATCATTTCGGAATTGTGCGTCCCGGCGGGATGCCGCCGACCGTAGAGTCCTCGTACAATCGCCCTTTTGAAGGAGAGGTCGATGCTTGGTCCCCACATGATCCGCAATTCAGAGGACATTGGGAAGGAGGCCAGCATTGGGCAGAAGTTCTTGCCAATAGCGCAACGGAAATGATCGGTGAAGCGGCGAAATCGAACAAACCGTTCTTCATGTACCTGGCGTTCAATTCTCCGCACGATCCCCGGCAGGCTCCGAAAGAGTTCCTTGACTTGTATCCGCAGGAACTTATGGATGTTCCGCCGAATTTTTTGCCGGAAAATCCGTTCAAAGACCCAATGGGATGTCCCGCTAACCTGCGTGATGAACAACTCGCACCCTTTCCCCGAACGGAATACGCCGTGCGTGTCCATCGTAGGGAATACTACGCAATTATTTCACACATGGATGCCCAGATCGGTAAGATTCTTGAGGCTCTCGATAAATCCGGCAAGCGAAACAACACATACATCATATTCGCTGCCGATAACGGACTGGCAATGGGGTCGCATGGTCTTTTCGGTAAACAAAATCTGTTTGACCATAGCATGAAGGTTCCGTTGATCATCGTTGGTCCCGGTTTGCCGAAACGAAAACGAATTGACTCACCGGTGTACATGCAGGATGTGATGCCGACGACATTAGAGATGGCAGGAAAGGAAGTTCCATCGCACGTTCAATTCAAGAGTCTGTTGCCGTTGTTGCGTGGCGAACGGACACAGCAGTACGACTCCATTTATGCGGCATACGAACAGCAGTCTCAGCGGATGGTGCGTTGCGGCGATTTCAAGTTAATCGTCTATCCGGCAGCGAAGGCGATCTTGCTGTACGATTTGAAAAATGACCCCCACGAAACAACAAACCTTGCTGACCGACCGGAGCATGCACAGACTGTCAAGGAACTTTTCGCAGAACTACGGCGATTGCAGCAGGAAACCGGCGATCCATTGCCTCTCGATGCGGCAACATTTTCGCTTGAACCTTAATGTTGGAATGTCGGATCAAAGAAATGAAAACAACGAACCAATTTTTTTACGACGATGGGCTTCCGCCCGAAAATGTCATGCCGCTTTCGTCATTCCTGTGTAGGCAGGAATCCAGACAGAAGACTTTCATATCAACTCTCTGGATTCCCGCTTTCGCGGGAATGACGGTATATTACTTTTCGGCGAAAGCCTAATCCTCCTAACTTCTCAAAATGTTAGACACCGCTTTTTTGAAAAAACTGGAACACCTTTCGCTTGTTTCTCGGCGAATTTATCCGGGACAACTGCTTGCCAACCGGCGTGCGAGACAGTTGGGGAGCGGTATCGAGTTTGCCGACCATCGAAATTACAGTTTCGGCGACGACCTACGTTACCTCGATTGGAATGTCTATGCCCGATTCGGGAGTGAACTAATCCGCCGTTTTGAAGAAGAAAAAGATTTGAACATTTACTTTCTTCTCGACTGCTCCAAAAGTATGTCGGTCGGTACGCCGAATAAATTCGACTATGCCCGGCAAGTTACCGCCGCTCTTGCCTATATTGCCCTTGCCGATCTCGACAGGGCTTGCATTGTTACCTTTGCTGATCGATTGTACCAGACGTTTCCGATGATTCGCGGCAAGCAGCATATATTGAACGTCATTCGATTCTTGGAATCGTTGGAAACAGTGGGTAACACCACTGATTTGGCTACGTCGATGAACGAGTTTGTCCGGCAAAAACAACATATTGGTTTGGCAGTGGTCATCAGCGATTTTTACGATCCCCATGGATTCAGACAGGGACTGGACGCACTGCGGTATAGGAACTATGAACCGCATATTATTCAGATTCACGATAAGTTGGAAGCCGTCCCGGCAATGTTAGGAGATCGGCAACTGCACGATGTCGAGACCGCCGGAATTTATGATGTAACCATCAGTGAAGATATGGTTCGCCGGTACAAACAGAAGTTTGTATCCTTCCTCGACGAGATCAAACGTTACAGCATCGACAATGGTCTGAATTGCATGATTTCCTCGACGGCAATTCCGTTCGATGAAATGATTTGGCGGATGCTTACGAATCAAGCGAGATAGGCAAGGTCTTTCAGTCCACACAACGAAAGCCAACGTCCTGAAACGAAAAGGACTGCGGTTGGTTGCCCCGTGCCGTGGTTCGATAACCTGCGTCGGTATTTTCTGCACTCAAAAATGAACCGCCGCGAATGACCCGAAGAGAAACCGTGTCCATGTCGCCCATCGTTTCTCCCACGTACCGTCCCCCCTCTTTACGGAGCATCAGGCGAGTCACCGTTGCCGTTTCCCCTTCTTCCGCCGATGGTCCCGGAGGATTGTCCAGTGGGCATCGCCGGTAATAATCGGCAACATACCGGTCGCCGCACCACTCCCAAACATTTCCGCCGACATCGAAAAGTCCATACGGATTCGCCGGAAACGAACCTACCGGAGCCAAGCCCAAAAAGCCGTCCGCTCCTGTGTTTTCATCGGGAAATCGACCCTGCCAATAGTTGGCGAAATACTTACCCTCCGCTGACTGCCGCTGATTTCCCCAAGGGTACAGAGCATCCATGAGTCCCCCCTTTGCCGCATATTCCCACTCCGCTTCTGTCGGCAACCGTTTTCCTGCCCAGCGGCAAAATGCCGTCGCATCGTCCCAACTGACATGGACAACGGGCAAATCGAGTCTTGCCGTCAACGCACCACTGTCGAGGTCAGTGTAGGGATTGTTGCCCGAAGGGTTCCGCCAATTCACACCGACCATCCGTACCCACGCCTTGCTTTCCGAGTGGAAAACGAAACTCCAGCCGTGCCGCTCCGCTGTCGTTTCGTAGTGCGTTTCCCGAACGAACATCTGAAATTGCCGATTCGTTACCTGATAGATGTCAATCCTGAACGGAGCGAGTCGAACTTCATGAATGGGACGCTGATCCCCTTCGGGCGCAGTGTTATTTCCCATGCGAAAAGTCCCGCCGGGCAAGGATTTCATTGGTGCCATCGCATCAAGTTGGGCTCGGTCAGTAATCGGAGCGGACGTTTTTGAGGAGTCGGAGTGATTCCGATCCGGTGTTCCGAGAGCGGGCAGTTCAGCCTGCGTCAATGCTTCTGCGGAAATGATGTCGGTATTGCCGAAGTCGATTTGATTCTGTCGCGGTTGAAGTTGTTGTGTTTCACCAATGGTCGTATTGGGTAATGATTCGCTCCGGGAAAAAATGTCCGGCGGTAGGGTTGGCACATCATGACGCTGGATCGAGAGGGAGACTTGATACCATACGATTCCCACGACAGCAGCGAGGAGGGCAAGCCAAGCAATAATTTTGATAATTGTGTCGTGCATTTTGGGGGAGTCCATGGACAACTTTGTTGAGAGAAGGCAGATACGGGAATAAGGCTTTCACCGAAGAGTATTATATCGTCATTCTCGCGAAAGCGGGGGACAACTCAGTCATTCCTGCGTAGGCAGGAATCCAGACAGAAGACTTTCATATCAACTCTCTGGATTCCCGCTTTCGCGGGAATGACGGTCTATTACTTTTCGGCGAAAGCCTAAAACGTATTGACTCCTCCCAGAGGGAGAGAGGCGACATTTCGACCGCACGTTGCCGTCTGGCGATCGGCAACCTACCTTCGGGGATGAATGTTCCGGCAAACGCCTGTTGTCTCTTTTTCAAGCGTGTCCCGATTGGGGCTGGGAAGAGGAAAAAATAAAAAAACAGAAAATCTGAAAATTTTTCCACGTAGGTATTGCAATTCCAAATGGAATAGGGTACAATAGGGTAGGCAATGTACCCCTTGCGTCGCGTGTTGCAAGAAGGTACAATGCACACCGAGGAGACAGGCGGTTTCCAAAGCACAATACTTTACATCACTTAACATCCCTTTTTTCAGGAGCATTTCATGAAAAACTACGACTTCAGCAATTTCGATTTTTTTGGTAACACCACCCCCTCTTCGAAGAAAGCCGCAAAGCAACGACGCGGTCGCACCTGTCGAATTGAGGAACTCGAAGGACGAGAGATGCTCTCGGTCTCGCCATTGGCTCTCGCCAACGATTATTACGAACAACCGGACACCGTACAAACCGAATA
>Ga0082212_10013553_pt1 | contig 10189 bp, 6 predicted proteins | sample TergutNt197P3_FD_71548 | JGI IMG/M metagenome (GOLD analysis project Ga0082212, IMG submission 71548) | Neocapritermes taracua P3 segment gut microbial communities from Petit-Saut dam, French Guiana - Nt197 P3 | ecosystem: Host-associated > Arthropoda: Insects > Digestive system > Gut ...
CTTAGTTCGAATATTCTGGTTTATTTGGTCGATTTTGTCATCTTTATTTACAGTGACTGTAGCGCCCTTGTAAGTGAGAGTATTGTCGCCATATTCGGTGCCATACACTAAAGTGTCAAGAATCCTGCCATAGAGATTAGCACGACCGGCGTCATCAAACGTAACATGCGTGCCGTTGATGGTGACTTTGACATTACTGCCGGCAGAGCCGAACACTGTTGCAACGCTTAATCCGGACGGCTCAATCGACCCATCCTGGTTTAATGTGAGCCTATAAGTTTTTCCGTCCGCACCGATTACATCAACAGGGGTCCTCATATTTTCAGCTTCTATCACGGCTTGGGCATCTTGAATCGCATCATCGATTATACCTTCGAGCGCACCCGTTTTAAACCCGATGCCGGAGGGGGAAGAACCATTATACTCAATAATATCCTCCCAATTTACTTTAAACGGCTCACCGTTTATATTAAAATGAAAAGCAACCTTAGCATTATCCCCCAGAAGAGCTAGATAGTCATCAAGTTCACTTTGATCATCAAAAGGAATAATAGCACCGGTGCCATCCTTGGGAATAAGCCTGTTAAGCTCGGTGGCAAGCGAATTGGAAATAAAACCACCGGGCTTAATATCATCATAAATCGATATCGAGTCATTATATATTTTACCACCGATGTTTGCGGTGAACCGGCTCCCAAATGTTAACGAATCGCGAATAACTCCGTAGAGTTTATCTTCATCAACAACACCGGAAACGACAATATCATCCCACGTAACATAAACGTCCTTACCGTTAATATTAACTTTAACGCTATTATCGCTTGGAGGAGTTGCACCGCCAAATGCAAGAGTAAACGCATCTACAATATTTTGACTAACCTTTTCACTTGGGTTTCTGGATATCGTACCTGTCTCCGTAAATACGCCATTGACGGTGACACTGACATCCTGCTTATCAGATATGTTTATACCCTCACGAATCGCTGTGTTCAGGCCGCTCGCCTGGTCTATGCTTTTGTAAAACTCGTTTTCATAGACATAAATCTGCTTACCGTTTATGGTTACCGAGGCGTATCTGCCCTGATACTCCGTACTTCTGTTAAAATCTATCTGTTGACCGGCGCCCGCATCTCTGATTTTTCTGTTTATGTCGTCGATCGTATCGTTTCTGTTCAGAACGATATTCGCGCCGTTGATGTTGACGTTTGCATTGCCTGTCGTGCTGTTAAATTCAATGTTCCCTGTAGACGTCCTGATGTCGCCGAGTTTATCCGTCAGCTTAAAGCCGTCGCCGCTCCTCGACGCGCCGCCCACCGTAACGGCTTTTGTGGCGGAAGCAAGGCTTTCTATCTGACCGATCTTCAACGTACCGGTCGACGTCCCGACCGAGGTCTTTATAGACACGGCTCCGGCGTTTTTCCCGGTGAGCGTCGCTATGGTTGAATTATAGGCGCTCGACACCCTCATGGCGTTCGGCCCCATCATAGTCAAAAACGACCGTCTGAAATCTGTGATCTGATCCTTAACGCCGTTGAGCGACTGTTGTTTCCATTCCAGCATCGTTCTCGAACGAAATCGCGAATCGATCCTCATCTGATGGACTCTCAGCATTTGTTGAACGATAGAGTCCGTATCCATACCGGAGGATAATCCTATCATCCTTGTCGGCGTCGATCTAAAAAGCGGGTTTATAGCCATAATAAAAGCACCTCAAATCCTTTTGTATCACGGTCGTCCATGACCTGAATATTATATCTCTATAGTTAATAATCGTAATTTCTTGAGAAAATCTTTACACTTTTTTGAGAAACTTCTTTAAAACTTTGTTCATTGCTTCCATATCCGCGGGGTTGTGTCCGGACCATGATTCAAACACATACTCTATACCTGCGCGCTTTCCGAGCTGCGGCCCGGCGTTCTTGCGTATGCTCTCGACCAACCGGTCGATGATCTCTTCCACATTCTTTTTTTTCAGTTCCACAAATAGTATCGCGAATACTCCGTCGCCCGCATAGGCCGGGACGTCGGTTTCACGCAGCGCGCCAATTATGGTCCTTGCCGCCGAACGAAGGAGTTCTTCCTGTCCGATCCCGCAATCGCTGTCGGATGTTATCGTTAAAACGGCAAATGTCAGAGTACCGCCAAATCGCCGTTGCCTGTACATTTCACGCGACAAGGCTTTGCGCATCCCAGTCAAACTCAGCATATCGTATTCCTGCGCCAGCCCTGTGTAGTACTCCTCCCAGCGTTTCGTTATATCCCGTCTCCGCTTTGATTCAAATCTCTCGTCAAACGAGCGCGTCAGTTCGCTCACGCCTCTATATCCGAGATAAACTCTCCACATGCCGTTCTCATTGATGACCAGCTTTTCAATACTGCCTGTCTGCGACGGTTCGTCTTCGAAGTTTTCCTCCGTCACCGCCACGCGGTATCTGCGAGCCTGACGGATACGTCCGTCGTCGAATGAAACCGTTGCGGTAGGCAAATCTCCTGTTATTTTAAATTCGCGCATCGGGTAAAGCCGCGCGACCGATTTTCGCCATTCAACAAAGCTTTCGCGCGTGATATATCGTTTGTCGTAACTGCACAAATAGTTGTACGCGCCTGAATAGTCGCACGCGCTTATTAATTTGAAATAATTGTCCAGCACTGTAAAAGCTTCTTTTTCCGCTTCCACGCTTCCTTTGCGCGTATCAGCGCCGCGGTTGTACATGTCCGGCCCCGTATGCGTATGACGCCTTACCGGGCGCGCGTATGACTGGCGTTCGCGGAACGCCGCGTCCCGCATGAGCTTTTCCCGCAATACCGCATAAGCGATATTTATACGCTTCATCATCTCCTCGGAGCCCGGATCGTCGTTGACGTCGGGATGGTGAGCTCTGCAAAGACGTCTATAGGAGGATATAACGTCAGTTATACCCGCGTCCACATCGACGCCGAGAACTCTATAATGTTCAAGGAGACTGGTCAATTTTATCCCTCTTTTTGAGTGGCTAGTCGTGGACGAAGTAGCTTACGTTTTGCTGTCCGTTCGTGCTGTATATGCTGGACAGGTGCGTGTAATTGGAGACGATCCGGCCCGCCTGAGCTATCGTGACGCCTCGTATCGGGTCAAACCCGCCGTCCCTTGACGGACATACGATCTGCACGTGTCCGAGGCTGCCGGCGGTCGTGACCGCGGGTCTGCCCTCATTTGCATACCGCTGAGCCGTTTCCGCGTCGACCTGTATCCAGCCGTAGTCCGGACCGTGCGTCTTTAGCCATTCGTCGGTCGCGATGGCTCCCATCGATCTGGCGCCTCTGATGTCCGGATAATACATCGGCTCGCCGGTACTTGGGTTCGTGTAGTGAGGTATTTCCGCGCCCATTGCTCTTGTAACGTCCCACAGAAAAATATTGCAATATGTAAACCCGTCGCGAAACGGCGTATAGCGTTCCGCCGTCTCGACCCTGAATTGGTCGATAACCGCACGGTAAAGCTCGGGGCTTCTTGACTCCGTGTCGCTTGTGAACGCAGGCGTCGCCGGTCTCCAAATCTCCGCCGGCAGCGTCACCTGTCCTACGCCCCTGCCATCCGGCAATCTCGTATTGAACACATTTCTATCGACCTCGTCCAAAACGAACGGGTCGTAATCGGACGTCATAACTGTAGTGCGCAGAGCGTCTGTGTCGCCTTGTATCTGTGTCAGCATTGTCGCCATCATCTGCATAACCACTGAAAAATCGCCATCCTGATCGCCTTGCATCATCATGCACAGCATGAACAGCGCTATTTGCGCGTCCGATGTTTCCCCGGAGGCTGCCGCTGTCATGATCATCTGCTCTATCCCCTGTGTTTGGGACATCATGAAGTCGCCGGGCATCCCGGCATACGAGCCGCCTGAATATCCTCCGGAATATCCGCTGCCCGCGAGGACTCCCATGCGCGTGACTTCCTCTTGCATGGCGTCGGCAAGCGCTTGAGAAAAGTCCGCACCGTTCCCGGCGGGGGTTGCCCCGCCCGTCCCGGCGCGTACTGTATAGTCGATATTATTGGCGTTAGCTACTGCGTTGACATTGCTCATAATGAACACCATTCCTTATCATCGGACAATCATTTTCTCACATTTCAAAAAAAAATACAATAGCAAAATTTAAAATATTTACAAAATTGTAAATATTTTTACACATACACCGTTCACTCCCATTTCCAATCGGTGTCTATTCAGAACCCCCGTTCAGGTGTTGTATTTGCATTCCGTTAGCGGAGCATGGATGCGGAGCGGCGCTCAGTGAGCACATGGATGTAAACTCTGAGCGAAAAGGAATGCGAATGCAACGCCTGAAGTTAGTGGGGTTCTGAATAGACACACACCTTTTTAGGAGCGAAAATGGAAGAACAATCAACTAATTTCATACATGCGTTCATCGAGGAGGACGTTGCGCCCGGGGGGCGCTTTGAAGGCAAACCCGTCCACACGCGGTTCCCGCCCGAACCCAACGGATACCTGCACATAGGACACTGCTACGCCTTCAACATCGACTTCGGCACAGCAGCGAAATACGGCGGCCTGTGCAACCTGCGCATGGACGACACGAACCCCGCAAAAGAAGACGAAGAATACGTCGACGCCATAAAAGAAGACATCAAATGGCTCGGCTACGACTGGGGCGACCGCTTCTACTACGGCTCCGACTACTTCCCGCAGACATACGACCTCGCAATAGGCCTCATAAAAAAAGGCCTCGCCTACGTATGCCAGCTCACGCCGGAAGAATTCAAAACAAGGCGCGGCGACATAGGCGTCCCGGCGACGTCGCCGCACAGGGACCGCCCCGCGGATGAAAGCCTCGACCTTTTCGAACGCATGAAAAACGGCGAATACCCCGAAGGCGCAATGACGCTGCGCGCGAAAATCGACCTGACAAGCGGCAACTTCAACATGCGCGACCCTGTACTGTACCGCATCAGGTATATAACGCACCACAGGCAGGGCGACAAATGGCGCATATTCCCCATGTATGATTTCGCGCACCCGATACAGGACGCTCTCGAGGGAGTTACACATTCGCTGTGCTCGCTCGAATACGAAGACCACCGCCCGCTCTACGACTGGGTCATAGAAAACACGGACGTACCAAACAAACCGAGGCAGATAGAATTCGGCAGACGCAGCATAGACCACTCGGTCATGTCAAAAAGAAAACTCCGCAGGCTTGTCGAAGAAAACTACGTCAGCGGATGGGACGACCCGCGGATGCCGACGTTATGCGGACTGCGCCGCCGCGGGTACACGCCGGGGTCGATACTGGATTTCTGCGAGAGGATAGGCGTCGGCAAAACGTCAAACTCGATAGAATACGCTTTACTTGAGCACTGTCTGCGAGAGGAGCTTAACAGGAACGCGCTCCGGGTCATGGTCGTGACCCGACCTGTCAAGCTGGTTTTGACGAATTACCCCGAGGGCAGGTCAGAGACGTTCGAAGTCGAAAACAACCCTGTCGACGAGAGCGCCGGCTCCCGCAGCGTCACTTTTTCGCGCGAGTTATGGATAGAAAGTGACGATTTTATGGCAGACCCGCCGAACAAATATAACAGGCTTTACGTCGGCAACGAGGTCAGGTTAAAATCCGCGTATATCATAAAATGCACAGGTTTTGAAACAGACGAAAAAGGCGCGGTCACAACCGTCACAGCGGAATACGACCCGGAGACGCGAGGCGGCACGACGCCGGACGGGCGTAAAGTCCGCGGCACTATCCACTGGGTCGACGCCGCCAACGCAGTAGATACCGAAGTGCGCATATATGACAGCCTGTTTTCCGACCCCGACCCGGACGGCGCCGGCGTTGATTTCACAGAGCTCCTGAACCCCGGTTCACTGGAGACCCTACGCGGTTGTAAAGCGGAGAAAATGCTCGAGACGGCAAAACCGCCGGACGCGTTCCAGTTCCTGCGGCTCGGTTATTTCGCCGTCGACAGTAAGGATTCCAAACCGGGCGCGCCGGTTTTTAACCGCGCCGTCGCGCTGAAAGACAGCTTTAAGAGCTGATGCAAATGAAATGTGCGAGGAAAGCTAATGCTGAATGAATCTCTATCGGGTATTATTATCCTATCCCTTGGAATCCTATTATTCCTGGGGATATACACGCAGCTCCGGTGCGAAAGCAAAATTAAAACCCAATTTTTGGCTGTTTTAGTCGCGATGTCCATTTCTTTTTTAGGTCAACTGATGGAAATAAGCGCATATACGACGGACGGGGCTTTTCTGGCGAGAAAAGTTCAATATCTCGGGGCGCCGTTTCTAGGGGTGACAAACGTCCTCTTTGTAGCTGCATATTGCGAAATTAAGATCAACAGGATAATAAAAGCGGTCATGTATCTCATATCGACGGCGATCCTATTGCTTGTCTGGACGTCAGGGAGCCATACGCTATATTATTCTTCGTTCGAATTCAGCGCCGAAGGAGGTTTGCGACATTTGGCGGCGACGGCGGGGCCTATGTCAAATATCGACCTCGCTTTTTCGTCCATTTGTATTCTGGCGTCGATATCGATGCTTGTATACAGATATATCGTCTGGGACAAGCGCAACCGCGCCAAACTTACTATACTCATTGTTGGAATAGCTTATCCTTTGTTGTATTACTTTTTTGCGACGCTTACCGGGATTCCGAACGGCACGGCGTACACACCGGTGACAGTGACGATAACGAGCATCCTTTTTGGCGTATGCGTAATAAAATACGATATGCTCTACATGACAAAACGGCTTGAAGCGCTTGTGCATGAACGGACCGCGCAACTGGAAGCCGCAGTCGAGACCGCGGAAATCGCCAACCGCGCAAAAAGCGAGTTCCTCGCGAATATGAGCCACGAGATACGCACACCCATGAACGCGATCATAGGTATGACAAATATCGCCAAATCTTCGCAGAGCATCGAGCGGAAAGACTACGCGTTGGGGCGCATAAGCGAGGCGTCAAACCACATGCTCGGCGTAATAAACGATATACTGGACATGTCAAAAATCGAGGCTGACAAGTTTGAGTTGCACCCCGAGCCTTTTATCTTTGAAGACCTGCTGAAAAATGTCATAAACATCATCAATTTTAAAGTTGTCGAAAAACACCAGAAGCTAGCGGTGTACATCGATGAAAACATCCCGCGCGAATTGATATGCGACGACCAGAGGCTGGCGCAAGTCATAACGAACCTCTTGTCCAACGCTGTAAAATTTACGCCGGAACATGGCACTATCAGCCTTAACACGGCGCTTCTCCGTGACGAAGACGACAAGTGCGAGATAAAATTCGACGTCATAGATACGGGCGTGGGGATCGACGCGGAGCAGCAATCCCGTCTTTTCAACGCGTTCGAACAGGCCGAAAGCAGCACGACCCGCAAATACGGGGGTACAGGGCTTGGGCTTACGATTTCCAAACGTATTATTGAGTTGATGGGCGGCGGCATTTCAGTGACGTCAGCGCTCGGCGAAGGGTCGACTTTCTCATTTACGGTCATATGCGAAAAACCGGATGAAGAATCGGATGGCAGCCTGTTTTCCACGAAAAACACTGAAGTGGAAGATCTCCGGGTCCTTATCGTTGACGACGAAGATGATATCCGGTCGTATTTCGTCGATATAGCGATGCGGTTCAGTATACACTGCGACAAAGCCGCAGGAGGAGAAGAAGCGCTCGCCCTCATAAACAGCGGCGTTTCATACGACGTCTGTTTCGTCGATTGGGATATGCCGGATATGAACGGCATAGAGCTTGCGCGACGTATAAAGGAAATAAAATCCGATGAAATGATAATCATAATGATAACGTCGGTCGAATGGCAGGGTATCGCGGAGGAGGCAAAAGACGCGGGTATTGACAGATTTCTGCCGAAGCCTATTTTCCCGTCGGGTTTTATTGATTGTATAAACACAGTATTCGGCCTTGATCTGTTGAATGAAGGCAAAAACGATAAATCCGAAAAAGTAGACCGTTTTTGGGGGTACCGCGTGCTGCTGGTCGAGGATGTTGAAATCAACCGCGAAATCGTTACCGCGCTTTTGGAGCCGACGCTCATAGATATTGACTGCGCGGAAAACGGCGAGGAAGCCGTAACGATGTATAAAGAAAACCCCGAGAAATACAATATCATCTTCATGGATCTTCAAATGCCGGTCATGGATGGTTATGACGCGACGCGCGCTATCCGCGCGCTTGATGAAGCCGCCGCCGGGGCGGAAACCGCGGAATATGCCGAAAGCGTGCCCATCATCGCCATGACCGCAAACGTTTTTAAAGAAGACGTCGACAACTGCCTCGAAGCCGGCATGAACGACCACTTGGGCAAACCGCTGGATTTCGACGACGTTTTGCGCATACTGAGGCACTATTTATACAACCAAAAGCCGGCGAAAGAACGGCGCAAGCAGGAAAGGCGGAAGTATAATTCCGACAGGCGGCAAGTAGCCGACAGGCGTAAAGCGGACAGGCGGAATTGATTTACAAAACCCGAAACGTGTGATATTCTACATTTTATTAACTCTTAATTGGAAATGGGGTTGAAAACGAAAATGAAAATCGCGATGGACAAACTGTGTATATTGTTTTCACGCGCGTTCGATATCATTGAAGAAGAGCAGATAGGAGCCAGCGAACGCCACAGTATGCGCGTCGCGGCGCTTTGCGCGAGGATGGGCAGACTCCTAGGATTTGACGACGACGCGGTTTCGGGTATAGCGACCTGCGGCATGTTCCACGATAATGCCCTTACGGAATATCATCTTTCGCTGAAAAAGGACGAGCAGACAGCGCGCAATATGATCCTCCACTGCGAAAAAGGCCAAGAAAACGTGGCATGGCTGCCATTTAGAAAAAGCATCGACGGGTTTATAAAGTACCATCATGAAAGCGGCAACGGCGCGGGGCCATATAAAAAGCGCGCGGGCGAGTTCCCTTTCGAAGCGGCGCTTATAGCCGCCGCCGACTCTGTCGACGTGACCCACCGCCTGCAGCAGATCACGCCCGCTACGCTGCCCGGTCTGCGCGACAGCATAGCGCAGAACGCCGAGGTGCATTCGACGCGCGAAGCGACAGAAGCCTTGCTTGCGGTGCTTGACGCGGACGCGCTCAACAGCCTGCTCGACGAGAACATTTCAGATACGCTGGATCGCGAATTACCCTCATGGTCGGAGGAACTGACCGACCCCGGCGTCATCCGTGCCGCCGGCTTTGTGTCGCGCGTTATAGACTACAAATCGCAGTTCACGCAGAAGCATACGAGCCAGATCGCAAACCGCGCCTGGATAATGGCGGAACATTACGGGTATAGCGCCGAAGAAAAGGCCGGCGTTTTTTTGGCAGCGTCGTTGCACGATGTAGGGAAGATCGCGACGCCGATAGAGATTTTGGAAAAACCCGGCAAGCTCGACCAGGAAGAATTCGCGATTATTAAGCTGCATGTCAGCAAAAGCCGCGAATTCCTGAGCACGCTGCCGGATTTTGAGTTGATCACGAACTGGGCGGCCGACCATCACGAAAAACTGGACGGCACGGGTTATCCTTTCGGTAAGGACATTGCCGCGCTGGATTTCAACTCGCGGTTGATGGCGTGCATAGATATATATCAAGCAGTCAGCGAGGCGAGGCCGTACCACGACGCGCGGTCACATGAAGATACTATGCCTATTCTTCGCGATATGGCGTCAAAAGGCTTTATAGATCCGGTTATAGTCGCCGACGTGGACGCCGTAATGGAAAAATACTCCATGCAGGACGTCCCGTCCCCGATCTCATAATAAAAAATCGAGCGCCGGCTTTTACACTCCGGCTTTTACACTCTGGCTTTTACACTCCGGCTTTTACACTCCGGCTTCAGGCGCTTTCAGCGCTTTGGCAAGCTGGTCCGGGCATGATGTATTTTTGCGCCCGCATTTTATACCTTCAAACAACCTGACGACGTCGTCAGCGTTCATGCCGGCGACCAGCCTGGATATAGCCTGAAGATTGCCGTTGCAGCCGCCCGAAAAGTCAACGCTTTTAATGAGGCCGTCCTCGACTTCGATTTCTATTGCGCTCGAACACACTCCGTGTGTCTTATAATTGGTTTTCATACTTTCTTAAACCCATCCTTTAGCGCGACGGCGCGATTGAATACGAGCGCGCCCGGTTTCGAATCTTTGCAGTCGACAACAAAATAACCCAGCCG
>Ga0082212_10013554_pt1 | contig 10189 bp, 7 predicted proteins | sample TergutNt197P3_FD_71548 | JGI IMG/M metagenome (GOLD analysis project Ga0082212, IMG submission 71548) | Neocapritermes taracua P3 segment gut microbial communities from Petit-Saut dam, French Guiana - Nt197 P3 | ecosystem: Host-associated > Arthropoda: Insects > Digestive system > Gut ...
ACGGAGATACAGGCACGAACATGAGCATGACTATCGGCGCGGCCGAAAAGGCTCTTGCCGCAATGACTCCGGGAACACTGAGCCACGCAGCGGAAGTCACGGCCGGCGCTATGCTACGGGGCGCGCGCGGTAATTCGGGGGTAATCCTGTCGCTTTTATTCAGGGGCTTTTCCCGGCGCCTGAAGGACGTCGATTCCGCTGACGCGGCGGGGTTTTCGATCGCGTTGGCAGCCGGCGTAGACGCCGCGTATAAAGCTGTGATGAAGCCTGCGGAAGGCACGATACTCACCGTGTCGAGGCTGGCGGCCGGTTCCGCCGTCTCAGCCGCCGAGAGCGAAGCCGACGTAGAGGTCATACTCGAGCAATCGCTGGCGGCGGGCTATATAGCTCTGGCGGATACGATAAACCTGAACCCGGTGCTTAAAAAAGCCGGGGTCATCGACGCCGGCGCAAAAGGTTACCTGTATATTCTGGACGGAATGCTCAAAGCATTGCGCGGAGAGGTTATTGTTAAGGTAACGACTGACGCAGATACGGGCGGCAAGGCGGACTTCACCCAATATACTGCCGAGGACATCAAGTTCACCTATTGTACAGAGTTCATAGCGGAACGAAAATTCAAATCCGATACAAACCGCCTTCGCGATTTCCTCGACGTACGCGGCGACAGCGTCGTGGTGGTCGACGACGATGAGATAATCAAGGTCCATGTACACACGAACGAGCCGGGCGCCATATTGTCGGAAGCGCTGACCTACGGCCCCCTGCTTTCGGTCAAGATAGAAAATATGCGCGAACAGCATTCCGAAACCATAACCATGGATGCTCCTGCGCGGCAGGAAACGAACAGCCCGGGCGCGGCGGAGGCTGCTGCGGAGACGGAGATCATGAAGGAATTCGGCGTCGTCGTCGTCTGCGCCGGAACAGGGCTCGAAGATGTTTTCCACGACCTCGGAGCGGATAAAATCATAACAGGCGGCCAGACGATGAACCCTTCTACCGAGGATATACTCGAGAAAATCAACGCGACGCCGGCTGATACCGTATTTGTCCTGCCTAATAACAAGAATATCATTATGGCGGCTCAGCAATGTATCCCCCTGTCGGGTAAAAATGTCGTCGTCGTCCCGACGAAAAGTATCCCGCAGGGTATATCCGCGATGCTCGCTATCGACAATTCCGGAGGCCTCGCGGACATGGCCGGCTGCATGGCGGAAGCGGCGTCGCGCGTACGCACCGCTCTGGTCACAATGGCTTCGCGCGATTCTGTATTTGACGGTTATGAAATAAAGGAAGGCGAGTACATCGCGCTGATAGAAGACTCACTCGCAGCAAGCGGGCCTGATATCAACGTAGTGATCGACGCGGTCGCCGAAGCGCTCAGCGTCTTTTCACCCGAGTTTATCACGGTGTTTTTCGGCGAGGACGTCGACGAGCCTGAAGCTGCGGCGGTAGCGGACCGTATCGGCGGAGTTTCGCCCGGCGCCGAGACCAATTTCATATGCGGCAGCCAGCCGATATACCACTACATCATTTCAGCGGAGTAAGACAGGCGCCGCCTAATAACTGTACAGGCTCGTTTCCCCTTCCTCTTTCCCGGCTGTCCTTGTGCTTGTGTAGAGCGGGTTCATGGAAATCGAAAAATGCAGCACGGGCCGGTGCATCTCAAGTATCGAAAGCGGCAGATGCTTCATCCCCGCGGGCACGAATATTATCGAGCTCTTTGTAAGCCTGTGAAGCTCACCATTTATACCGATCTCTATTTCAGCTCCCAGATCATACGGGTCGTTGTGGTCGGAACCGAGGAACCCTATCATCTCGTCGAAGTCGTGTACATGCTCTTCGTGCCTGAAAAGAGGGCGCATATCCGGGGCGTTTGTGTACCACGAGGTATTCATCTGGAATGCTCCGGGCACGACGTTTGTGTCCATCCAAAGCAGGCGGCTCGCCCATTGCTTATACATAGCGTTGAACTCCTCGTTCATTTGCGGCGCTTTAAGGTCTTGCGCAATATACTTGCCATACTCGCCGTCAGTGTTCATGACATAATCTGACATATTGATCTCCCTTTCACTTTTTTGTTGTTTTTCTTTGTATATTATGCATTATCCATCAAAAATAATCAATAATAACGCTCGAAGCAGTATCATTATTTCCAAAACTATGATACTATTTTGAAAATGTTAACATGAAGAGGCGGTGGTTTGATGAAAATCGCTATGGATAAGCTTTGTATGGTTTTTTCCCGCGCTTTCGACATCATTGAAAATGAACAGTTGGGCGCTAGTGAAAACCATAGCCTGCGGGTCGCCGTAATGTGTATAGCAATGGGAAAGCGCCTGGGATACGATAATGATACGATATCGGCGATCACATTTTGCGGCATGTTCCATGACAGCGCGCTGACGGAGTATCATCTTTCACAGCAGGAAGGCTCCAACAAGGAACAGAATATGCTCCTTCATTGCAAAAAGGGCCAGGAAAACGTGTCGTGGCTCCCTTTTGACGCGAACATTGAAAAACTCGTGCTTTACCATCACGAGCGGGGCGACGGGCAGGGCCCGTTCCGAAAAAAAGAAGACGAGATCCCGCTGGAGGCAGCTATTATCGCAGCGGCGGACGCGGTCGACGCGACGCACCATCTGCAGCGTGTTCCTCCCGTTGAACTGCCGGCTTTGCGGGAAAGAATAGCGTCCCGCGTCAATACATACTCCACCGGCGCGGCGATCAAGGTCCTGCTTGAAGTGCTGGATGAGGATCTGCTCGAGAAGATGCGCGATGAAAATATAATCAGCACCCTGGAACATGAGCTGCCCGCCTGGGAGACGGACATCAACGACCCGAAAATCATTCGCGTAGGCGAGTTCATCGCTTGCGTTATTGACTATAAATCGAAGTTCACTCATATGCACACAAGCCAGATAGCAAACCGGGCATGGATCATGGCGGAACACTACGGATACGAGCCGGCGGAACGAAACTCATTATTCCTTGCGGCGTCCCTGCACGATCTCGGGAAAATAGGCGTGCCAACGGAAATACTCGAAAAACCGGGCCAGCTCGACGATGAAGAGTTCAATATCATTAAAGGGCATGTCAAAAACACGCTTGACTGGCTCGACAAGATGCCGGACTTTGAGAATATAAGAAACTGGGCGGCCGACCACCATGAAAAGCTGGACGGGTACGGCTACTCGCAAAAGAAGCCGGGAGACTCGCTTGACTTCAACGCCCGTTTGATGGCTTGTATCGACATTTACCAGGCTGTCAGCGAGCCACGCCCCTATCACGGGGCCAGGTCTCATGACGAAACGATGCAGATACTTTTCGATATGGCTTCCAAGGGCTTTATAGATGCGAAAATCGTCGACGACGTCAATGAAGTAATGGCGAAATACTCTCTGCGGGCAGTCCCTTCACCTTTTGACGAGAGTCCGGGCGAAGCCGCGTATGAAATATCTGAGGAAGTGCCTGAGGCGCAAAAGAGCAGTTATACGAGGAAATCAGGCGGCTACAGTTGCGACATTTGCGGCTTTATATTTTCCGGAGATCAGATACCTGATGATTTCACTTGCCCGGTCTGCGGGCGCGACGCGAGCCATTTTATAAAAAACAGCAAATGATTGCAGAGTATAAACGGAGGGTAACTCCTTATGACTAACGAAGACATATTTTTTGAAATCATTGAAAACATGCGGGAAGGCGCCTATTTTACGGATACGGAAAGGCAAATCCTGTATTGGAACAAAGCCGCCGAAAACATAACCGGGTATAAGAGGGACGAAATACTCGGAAAGCCGTGCCAGGGCACGCTGCTTCATCATATCGACAGCGACGGAAACCTTATTTGCGTTTCAGGCTGCCCGCTCCACCGTGTCCTCAGCGATGGCCAGCAGAGGAAACACGAGGCGTTTCTCAGGCACAAAGAAGGGCACCGCATAGCCGTTTCAGTAAACACCTTCCCGTTTATTAAAGACGGGAAAATACTCGGCGCAATCGAGATATTCACGCCGAGTTCCCTGGTTATTTATGATGACGAGCTGATAACCCAGCTTGCAAATTCAGCGATGAACGACAAGCTTACGGGCATTCCTAATAGAAGGCGGATCGAGAGCTTCCTCGATTTGCGGTTAAGGGAGATGGCGCTGTATAAATATAATGTGTGCGTGGTCTTTCTGGATATCGATAATTTCCGGGATTGTAACAATACCTACGGGCATGACGCCGGAGACGCCGTTTTAAAGACTGTATCAGACGCGATCATGCAAATGACAAGGAATACTGATCTCTTCGGCCGTTGGGGCGGAGAGGAGTTCGTCGGGATATATACGATCAAAAATATCAGCGATACTCTACTGATAGGCGAAAAGATAAGGGCGTTGATCGAGGGCACACAAATCAAACACGAGGATCTGACTCTTTCAGTAACGGTTTCTATTGGCGTCACTGTCGCGCAAACCGGCGATACGGTAGATACCGCAGTAAAAAGAGCTGACGAGTTGATGTATCATAGCAAGCAAAACGGAAAAAACCTCGTTACGACGGATTATGAATGACAACGGCTTAATTTAAGCCCGGGGAAAAATCCTCCGGGCTTAAGTAAAAACAAAAGCAGCTATTCAGTATTTACTTTCCGTAAGTCGCCGCCATTACATCCGTAATGGCTTTTTTCCTGCACATTTCGCACAGTTCGGGCGTTTCGTCGACGCCCGTCTTTTGCGCGGCGCGCCATAATTCCGGCATTGTCCCCACGACCGCGCCGCAGTTTTTACAAGTAACCAGCGGAAACGTCTTATTCCATATAGTACGCCGGCCGTCCGCTTCACTGACCTCGATGCAACCCGTCGGGCAGACGGCGGCGCAGCTCGCGCAGCCGACGCACGCGAGGGAAGGTTCGTCATATGGAGTCGTCACGGTTTTCGCGACGCCGCGCCCGGCAGTCCCTATGGCCCCCGTGCCAAGGCTCTGGCATGCTTTGACGCACAGAGCGCAGAGTATGCACTTGCCATCTTCGTCTTTTACAAACCTGTCATCGTTTTTCGCCACGCCGTATTCTTCACATAGCTGAGCCACCTCGCCGCTTTGCGGCGCCCTGGCTCGCATCAGCCTGAGAACCATGCGCCTTTTGCGCTTTATATCTTCGCTTTCCGTAAACACCGCGCATTCCTTTTCAACAGGATATACGCACGCTGTCACGATACTCCGCCTGCCGGCTGTCTCGACCTCAACAATGCAGACCCGGCAGCAGGCTTGCCCCGGCAACCCGTCGTGGTGGCATAAATTCGGGATTTTGATACCGTTTCGCGCGGCTATGTCAAGGAGGTACTCGCCCGGCTCGCAGGCATAGGGCTTGTCATTAATAGTAATTGTCATGTTCATTAAATCCCCTTTCCTCATTGGGGAGTTTGTGCCGTAGTCATATCTTTAGCAATCGACTGATCCTGCAAATAAGGCACAAAAACCCGGATTGAAAGCTTGCTTTCAATCTCGCCTCCCTTTGGCAGCAGTTCTGATCGCGTCCGATACGCAAACGTCACGGCACGCCCCGCACGAAATGCAGATGTTCATATCGATCGAATGGGGTGACTTAACGCCGCCGGCTGGCTTATCACCGGATACCGCGCCGACGGGACATGCTCGTTTGCAGAGGCCGCAGCCTGTGCAAACTTCGGAGTCTATCCCAAAAGCGGTCAGCTCCGCGCAGACTCCCGCGGGGCAAACCTTGTCATTTATATGGGCGTCATATTCCTCCCGGAAATACCTGATCGTCGTCAGCACCGGGTTTGGCGCGGTTTTGCCTAGCGCGCAGAGCGAGGCTGCCGCAACGGACTCGCCTATCTCTTCAAGCATTTCGACGTCGCCGTCCTTGCCACGCCCGCTGGTGATATCTGTCAGGATTCGCAGCATCTGGCGCAGGCCCTCCCGGCAGGGCGTACATTTTCCGCAACTCTCTCCGGCGAGGAAAGCTGTGTAATAACGCGCGACTTCGACCATACAGCTCCTGTCGTCCATTACGATCATACCGCCGGACCCCATCATAGCGCCGCGCTCAGCGAGCGTTTCGAAATCCACCGGCAGGTCGAGCAGGTCTTTCGGGATACATCCGCCGGACGGGCCTCCCGTCTGTACGGCCTTAAAAGGCCGGTCTCCGATCACTCCCCCGCCTATGTCGTAAATCAAATGCCGCAGGGTAACTCCCATAGGGACCTCGACGAGCCCGGTCCTCTTTACCTTGCCGACGAGAGAGAACACCTTTGTCCCTTTCGACGCCTTCGTACCCAGTTCGGAAAAACGCGCTCCGCCGCCTGAAATAATGACCGGGATATTCGCGAATGTTTCTACATTGTTCAGTACGGTGGGTTTATCCCATAGACCGCGCTTAGTCGAATGTATATACTTTACGTGCGGTTCTCCGACCCGCCCCTCTATCGACGCCATCAGCGCGGTGCTTTCCCCGCAGACGAACGCCCCGCCGCCGCGTACTACTTCAAGGCGCAGGCTTTTATCGCTGCCGAGGATGCTGTCTCCAAGTATGCCGGCCTCCTCTGCGTCACGGATCGCCTTTTCAACATGCTTCAGCGCGAGTCCGTACTCGTCGCGGATATATAAAAACCCTTCGCGCGCCCCGATAGCGAGGGCGCAGACAGCCATACCCTCAAGCACAGTATGCGGGTCGCCCTCAAGAATAGACCGGTCCATGAACGCGCCGGGGTCGCCCTCGTCTCCGTTGCAGACGACATATTTCGGCGTACTTTCATCTGTTGAGCGATGTTCCGCCGCCTTGCCGCCGCCTGATGTCGCGGCTTTCCCTGCTGTTTCAGTGCCGGCCGCTGCCGCGCTGCCGTCCTCCGCCGCGTTGTACTCAGCAGCGTTGTACTCCGCCGCCGCGCGCCATTTGCGCCCGGTGGGGAACCCCGCGCCGCCGCGCCCGCGAAGGCCTGATTTTTCGACCTCGCTTATGATTTCATCAGGAGTCATCCCGAGCGCCTTGCGAAGCGCTTCGTAACCTCCGCGCCCCTGATAGTCCGAAAGTTCTCCCGGATCGATCAGGCCTATGTTACGCAACGCCGTTTTATGCTGCGGGGCGTAAAACGGGTTTTCGTGCCGGCTCAGAACTGTCTTTCCTTCGCTCCTGTAAAGCAGCCGCGCAACAGGATCGGCGCCGAGACTCGACACTATCTCAGGAACGTCGCCCGGCTTAACTTTATAATAGCAGATATCGTCAGGTATTATCGTAACGATGGGGCCGTTCTCACAAAAACCGTTGCAGCCTGTTTCTTTAACGCCGGTTTCTTTTGCGTGGGTATCCTTGGCGTCGGTTTCCACTGTCGCTTCAACTCCCGCTTTCAGAAGTTCGCGTCTCAGTTCACCCGCAACGTCATGGCTGCCGGTCGCTATACACCCGGTTCCGCAGCAGACTAAAATCGTTCTGCTCATGGCGCCGCCCCCTCTCTTACAGCCTGAAAGACGTCGGGCAGCGACTCCAACGTTACCTTCCCGTAGTATTTTCCGTCAATCACCATAACAGGAGAAAGCGCGCAGGCGCCAACGCAATTGACAAGTTCCAGGGAAAACGCCCTGTCCGCCGTAGTCTCGTCCGGCTCTATCCCGAGCGTACGCTTCACAGCGTCGATCAGGTTCACCGACCCGCGGACATGGCAGGCAGTACCGTCGCAAACCTTAATAACATGCTTGCCTTTGGGTTTGAGGCTCAGCGCTTTAAAAAAAGTCGCCATTGAGTACAGTTCCATCAGCGGGCAGCCCAGATAAACCGAAAGCTTTTCAAGGCCCTCTTTAGGTACATAGCCGAAAAGCCTCTGCATATCCTGCATTATGGCCAAAGAATACCGCCGCTCTTTCGGATACTTCTCCAGAATGCTTTGTATCTGCTCCACCGGTATCTTCCACTCTTCCATAAAACCCCTCCTTGTATCGTTACTCCAAGACTGCACTTGCTAAGACGAGCGGAGTGCGGAGTGTGGCTTAATCAAACTCCACACCGCGCCGGGACGGCGCGTTCCACACTCCACTCTTGCGCGGGACGTCGAGGACGCCGTCCCCTACAACCGTATCTCCAGTCTTTCGTCCTCCAGATCCAGGCGGCCAAAGGCCGCCCCTACAAAACGTGCCCCTTGTCCCCTAACTCCTAACTCCTGCTTTACCCCCCGGCTACCATCGGGAACAGTGAAACTACATCAACCTCTGTAAGCTCTGTGCTTTTCCCGGCCAGATGCGCTATGTTCCGCCCGTTGACCAAAACGATCGCTTCATCGTTTACATCGGCTTTATCGGGGGTCAGAAGTTCCTTGCCAAACCCGTTGTACCGTTCGGCGAGATCCAACAGCAGTTCCCAAACGTCGGCAGGCGCCGGGACGTCCTCATCCTTGCGTCGCGTGATATCCCTGTACGTCGCAAAGAACTTAACTTTCATAGACCCGCGACCATTCCTTTCGCGACATTCACAACACAGCGTTGGCTTTATGTGTCCCTTCCTTCAGCAGATCGGTCGCTGTTAGGAGTTACTCATACGAAATGCCGAGAGCCTCGTTCTTGTCGGCAGTCGGTATGCCGTCCTTATCCCAACCGCGCAGTTCGTAATACTCGCCGAGCATAGTTTGCAGCTCCGCGACCCTGCCCGCGGCGGGGCCGCCCGGGAGTTTTTCACGCAGCAGGCGTGGAGGAAGCGTATCTTTCTCCACACCGGCGGCCATGTTGAAATGCTTCTCAAGATTCCAGACGCGCTCGCCTTTGAGCAAAATATCCTCATCGGACTCGTCCGTGCCGACGGCTTCGCGGTACTGGGCGGCTATCTCCGGCAGCCCGAGCCCGAATGTAGTGAACAGGCATATGCCCGCGGAATCGATAAGAGCCGTCAGATCCTGGAATAGTTTCAGAACAGCCGGTTTGCCCTCTGTCTCCAGCGGGTCGATCTTCATCGGCACGCCGAGGATCTCGGGCGAAGTCATATAACCGCGCACATGGCATCCGCCGCGGTTCGACGTCGCGTACTCCAGCGCCATGCCCTGCTGCGCGCGCCCGTCGTAAGCAGGCATCTCCTGCTTCTTAACGCTCATCGACAGCTCGGGGTGGCCGTATTTCTCAGCCAGCCTGTACGAGCCGAGCGCCAGTACTTTACCGAAGCCTTCGTTTTTTCCCGCGGCTTCCGTCAGGTCGACTATCGCGTGAGCGTCGCCGAAGCGAAGTTTGAACCCGATATCTTCCTCCGGGATCGCGCCCATCTCAGAGAGTTCCATCGCGCAAGCAATGGTGGCGCCCATTGAGATCGGGTCCATTCCGTATTCGTTGCAAAGGAAGTTGGCCTTGCAAATCGCGGCCAGGTCGGACACTCCGCAGTCCGCGCCGTATGCCCAGCCCGCTTCGTATTCCGGGCCTTCGCCCGCGCTCTTGAAGGGGCCGTCCGGAATGTTGGTCACGCGGCCGCAGTCTATCGAGCAGCCGAAGCAACCCTTATTCTTTACCAGATACTGCGCGGCAAGGGATTCCCCGCCTGTGGCGTCCGCCTCCGGGAAATATGAACCGTCGCGCCAGTTGCGCGTGGGCAGGGAGCCGCTCTCGTTGATAATATTGACGAGCACTTCCGTTCCCAGCGCCGCGAGGCCTGTCCCGCCGACGGGGTGGGCTTTTAGCTTAGCGCGGGCGTCTGTAACGGCTTCCATAAACTTTTCGGGGTTTGCCACGCATACGGAGCCGGTCCCACGCACTGCCACAGCCTTGAGCTTCTTTGCGCCCATGACCGCGCCCAAGCCTCCGCGACCGGCGGCGCGGTGTTTGTCGTTGATAACGCCGCTGAGCAGGCAGCCGTTTTCACCGGCGGGGCCGATACAGGCTACTTTAAATGATTCGCCGCATTCGGCGTTTAACATATCGACAGTTTCATAGACTGTTTTACCCCATAGGGCAGCCGCGCAGCGAAGCTCCACTGCGTCGTCGTTGATATAGAGGTAGACCGGATCCTTGCTCTCATTTTCGAAAATTATCCCGTCATAACCGGCATACTTGAGCTCCGGAGCGAAATAACCCCCGGAGTTAGCGGCGCCGATAGTTCCCGTGAGCGGAGACTTCGCGACGACATTATACCTTCCGCCGGAAGCGGCGCCCGTTCCTGTCAGGGGGCCGGTCATGAATATGAGCTTGTTGTCGGCGGACATGGGGTCGGTTTTTGGCGATA
>Ga0082212_10013555_pt1 | contig 10189 bp, 10 predicted proteins | sample TergutNt197P3_FD_71548 | JGI IMG/M metagenome (GOLD analysis project Ga0082212, IMG submission 71548) | Neocapritermes taracua P3 segment gut microbial communities from Petit-Saut dam, French Guiana - Nt197 P3 | ecosystem: Host-associated > Arthropoda: Insects > Digestive system > Gut ...
TCCGCGATACGTCTCGGCAACAGGCAAATGGGGGAATTATACGACCTTGTCAGTCAATTTGAGGTGTCTGACTCGTATACCCAGATCAATTTCCGCGGCAGGCCGGTTCGAGTCACCTACCTCAATTACGGAGATTTTTTTAAGTGGTGGAATAACAAAAGCTCGGGATTGCCTGCATATATCACCATCGATATGGTAACGCAGGAAGCCAACGTCGTCAGGCTTTCCGGCCTCGGACTGGACGGAATTAAATACTCCCCTTCCGAATGGTTCAACCACAAGCTTGAGCGCCATATCCGTTTCCGCTATCCCACTTTTATGTTCAGTGTGGCAACTTTTGAGATTGATGATGACGGGCGGCCTTGGTGGATCTGCCCCAAAATCGAAAAAAGAATCGGACTGTTCGGCGGCACCGATATTAACGGCGCGGTACTGGTCGACGCCATTACGGGTGAAGTGAATTATTATGAAGAGCTTCCCTTATGGTGCGACCGCGTGTACTTGGCAAGCCTTATAATGCAGCAATACGACTATCACGGCACATATTTGAACGGGTGGCTCAACTCAATATTCGGACAAAAAGGCGTTACCGTTACGACCTCCGGTTACAACTACATTGCAATGGACGATGACGTTTACATGTATACCGGGGTAACATCCGTCGGAAGAGATCAGTCCAATATCGGATTTCTGCTTTCAAACCAGCGCACAAAACAAACCACATACTACGCCGCTCCCGGCGCAATAGAGCAGTCCGCCAGAGACTCCGCTGAAGGCGTCGTCCAACACCTCAAGTACACCACAACTTTTCCGTTGCTCCTGAACGTTTCCGGAGAACCCACATATTTTATGTCTCTTAAAGACGCCGCCGACCTTGTTAAACAATACGCCATGGTGAACGTCGGGCAATATCAAATCGTCGCGACCGGTTACACCGTATCGGAGTGTAAGGATAATTATCTCAGGCTTTTGGCTTATAACGGGATAACCGAAATAAAAGATCTTCCCCAAGCTCAAACGGAGGGCGTTATCAGCGATCTTCGCGCCGCCGTCATGGACGGCAACACACAGTATTACATAAAGCTTGACGAAAACGAGTTTTACTACATTATATCACTGGCTGACTGTGAAACGGCCGCCGTCCTCGACATAGGCGACAGCGTAAGCGTTACGGGAGTTGAAGAGACCGGTGTCCTCCGGCGCGCTTATTCGATCGTAAAGACGGGATAGAATAAGTATAGCGTTACAGCGTTTTATCTTTGCTTTGCAGCGAACCGCTTTATAAATGCCGTTTAATACAAAATATTTTGATTGGAGTGCAGTTTTATGAAAACATTGAGCGACGTCAAGAAAATAGCCGTTTTGGGCGCAGGAACTATGGGCCCGGGCATAGCGCAGATATTTGCCGTCGGAGGCTACAAGGTCACTATGTGGACGCGCAGAGAGGAAACCCGCTTAAAGGCGCAGGAAACGCTCTATAAAAGTCTTGAGACATTTGCCGACGAAGACCTTATAGCGAAAAGCGACGTTGACGCCGTATATGCGCGCGTTGATTTTGCTCTGACCGTTGAAGAAGCCGTTAAGGGCGCCGACTTTATCATGGAGACCATAATCGAAAATGCCGACGATAAAAAGGCGCTTTTCGAAAAGATCGACACCTGCGCCGGCACCGACTGTATAATAGCCTCGAATACTTCCGGACTGAATATATTTGAGGTCGTTCCCGAGCGCCGGCTTAAGCAAATGGTAATTGCTCACTGGTATGCTCCCGCTCAGCTCATTCCTCTCGTAGAGGTCGTAAAATGCGATCAAGCGCCCCAAGAGTATTGCGATATCACCGTCGCATTGCTTGAAAAATGCGGCAAAACCCCGGTCGTAATGAAAAAATTCATTCGCGGCTATATTGCAAACCGCATGCAAATGTGTATGAATCTGGAATTGTTTTACCTGCTCGATAACGGCTATTGCACGCCGGAGGATATCGACAAAGCCCTTAAAGCCAGCTTTATTCCCAGAGCTGTTGTACTCGGCATTTGCAAACGCATCGACTTCGGCGGTCTTGACATGACAGCCAACAACTATAAAAATAAAAGCTACGACATTCCTCCGGCCGTTGATATGCCGAAAACACTGCAAGAACACATCGACAAAGGCGAACTCGGATTTAAAGCCGGAAAAGGTTTCTATGATTACGAGGGCGTCAATAAACAGGAACTGCTCGCAAAACGCGACAAACAACTGTTTGAAGTCTTCAAGCTCGCTATGAAATTCATGGACGATCCCGTATAAACGCGAATCCCGGTGAATTTGCTGATAAAAACGCTTCCGGCGACATTTGTCGCCGGAAGCGTTTTTATCTGTTCGCAGGAAAGCAATGAAAAAATCTATTTTCGTCTCGCTGCGTATGTTTCCGATGCCTTCAGTCTTGCAATGGCGCGGCTCATGGCAGCTTGAGTCCTGACATATTCCATGCGGCTCATATTACTGTTTATTCGATGCTCCGCGCGTTCAAGGGCTTCTTTCGCGCGGATGGCGTCTATTTCATCCGCCCACTCAGCGGTATCCGTAAAAAATTCAGCGCGGCCATAGGCTATTTCACAGAAGCCCTGCCCGGTTGCGGCGGTTTTGCGGTCATTTTCGGTAACTATCTCGATTATCCCTTCAGCAACGGAAGCGATAACAGGGGCATGTCCGTACATAACGCCCACAGAGCCTTCCGGTGTTGAAAATATGACTTGGCTTACATCGCCTTCAAACAGTTTCTTTTCGGGCGTCAGAATCGCAAGGTATAAGAGCGACGGCCTCATAATATCACTCTCCCGTAGCCGCCGTCTCTTTTTTGAGTTCTTCGGCGTGCTCGTATACTTCCTCTATGGCGCCTTTCATAAAAAAGGCTTCCTCAGGCACGTCATCCGTCTTTCCGTCCAAAATCTCACGGAAACTGCGGATCGTATCGTTTAAACTCACGTATCTTCCTTCATGCCCGGAATATGTTTCGGCAACATGAAAAGGCTGAGACATGAATCTTTGGATTTTCCTGGCGCGTTTGACTGTCAGTTTATCATCTTCGGACAATTCGTCCATTCCCAGAATAACGATTATATCCTGAAGCTCCCTGTACCGCTGCAGTACCTCCTGCACACGTCTTGCGGTACGGTAATGCATTTCGCTGACCGTATCCGGTTCAAGCAGCCTCGAAGTCGATTCAAGCGGGTCAACTGCAGGGTATATACCGATCTCCACAATACTTCTGGACAACACCGTGGTTGCATCCAAATGAGCGAACGTTGTTGCCGGAGCAGGGTCTGTCAAATCGTCCGCGGGCACGTAAACCGCCTGCACGGAAGTTATTGAGCCGTTGCGCGTGGAAGTGATCCTCTCCTGCAAAGAACCCATTTCATTGGCAAGAGTCGGCTGATAACCTACCGCCGACGGTATGCGGCCCAAAAGTGCTGAGACTTCGGAACCGGCCTGCAGAAATCTGAATATATTGTCAATGAACAAAAGAACATCCTGATCCATTTTATCGCGGAAATACTCCGCCATAGTAAGGCCGGACAGAGCCACTCTCATACGTGATCCGGGAGGCTCGTTCATCTGTCCGAAAACCATAGCAGTGCGCTTGATAACGCCTGATTCCTGCATTTCCAACCATAAATCATTTCCTTCTCGCGTGCGCTCTCCGACGCCTGTGAACACTGAGTAGCCGCCATGGACAGTCGCTATATTGCGTATAAGCTCCATGATCAAAACAGTCTTACCGACGCCCGCCCCTCCGAACAGTCCGATTTTGCCTCCCTTTGCATAAGGCGCCATCAAATCAATAACCTTTATGCCTGTCTCGAGGATCTCCATGCTTCCTCTCTGTTCCGCAAGAGGAGGAGCGTTCCTGTGAATTGGCCAAAGCTCTTTTCCCTCAATGTCCCCGAGTTTGTCAACGGGTTCTCCCAATACATTAAAAACCCGTCCCAATACTTTTTCTCCCACAGGAACGCAGATCGGGCCGCCCGTATCCCTTGCAGCCATGCCGCGAACCATAAAATCCGTTGATTTCATGGAAATGCAGCGCACTGTATTGTTACCGGTATGCTGCAGCACCTCTGCTGTGATTTCTCCTCCGGGAGTATCAATTATCAATGCATTATATAAACGCGGCAGTTTTCCGCTATCGAAGCGAACGTCCAATACCGGTCCGATAACCTGAACTATATGCCCGGTTTTTTCTTCCAAAGCTGTCACCACTCTTTTCTTTTGATCATAAAATGACGCGCGGTTATTGCTCTGTCCCCAAAGCGGCGGCTCCCGCCACGATTTCCGTTATCTCCTGCGTTATCGCGGCTTGACGGGTATGGTTGTATATCAAATGAAGCCGGTCGAGCATTTCGTTGCCGTTTCTGACGGCGTTGTCCATTGCGGTCACACGCGAGGTCAGTTCGCATATCCATGTGGATATCAGGCAACCGTAAAGAAAGCCTTTAAGGTATTTCAGAATCACCGATGCAAGCACCTGTTCGGGATCCGGTTCAAAACTGAAATTATTTCTGATTTCACAGGCATTGTCAAATAGTGAACGGTCGAGCGGGAGCAGCCTCTGTAAAACCGGGTTCATCCTTACGGCTGATTTGTAGTCGGTATATATTATATCAAAAGTGTCTGTTTCACCGCGCTCCAACATGGAGGTGACTTTTTCCGCCAATTCTCTGGCGGTAAACATAGCGGGAGGCTCAAGCGGCCGGTCATATTCAGGATCGACCGGAAATCCTTCATGAATCAGATGATTCCTGCAAGCTTGTCCGAGAACCATAATGTATGTCGCAGGTTTTTCATTCAGGGATTGCTCGACAAACCGGATAATATTACTGTTAAATCCGCCGGCAAGTCCCCTGTTTGCCGACAAAACCAACAAACCGCGCTTCGCGCCGCCAAACGCCGCCGGTTCAGTATAGCGGCAACTCGCTTCAGGGCACATAAGGAACAGTTCGGCAACGGCGGCGGTGATCCTGTCGTGATACGGTTTGGCTTCGGCAAACAGTTTTCTCGCCTTGCCTATTTGGGCCGTGGCAATGAGCTTCTGCGCATTGCCGATTTGTACTGTTTGCTTAATGCTGCCGATCCTGTGTAATAATCCTGCGTTATTCATGAGTTCTGCGTTAATTCCGCGCCCGGCTTCGTCGTTTTGGTCTGAGAATGAGTGAATTCACTTCGGTAACTGTCAGCCATGTCTTTTAGCCGCTGCTCAGTTTCCGGCGGAAAATCTTTATTTTCTCGAATATCGTTCGCAATACCGGGATCGTTTTCCCGCACAAATTTGATAAGGCCCCTGTTAAACCTGTCAACATCATAATACGGAAGTTCCGAAAGATAACCGTGTTTGGCGCAATACAGCATTATTATTTGTTCTTCAAGCGGTAAAGGGCTGTACTGTCTTTGTTTTAACGTTTCCATCAGTTTCGAGCCGTGATCGAGCCGCTCACGGGTAACGGCGTCCAAATCGGACCCCAAGCGTGAAAACACTTGGAGCTCACGATATTGCGCAAGGTCGATGCGCAGCGACGCCGCAACTTTTTTCATGGCTTTTGTCTGCGCCGCGCCCCCCACGCGGGAAACGGAAAGGCCTACATTTACGGCAGGCCTGAAGCCTGAGTGAAAAAGCTCCGATTCAAGAAAAATCTGTCCGTCGGTTATGGAAATCACATTAGTCGGGATATACGCTGAAATATCTCCGGCCAAGGTTTCTATTATCGGCAGTGCGGTAAGCGAACCTCCGCCCATTTCACCGGAAAGACGCGCCGCCCTCTCAAGCAGCCTTGAGTGCAGATAAAACACGTCTCCGGGATATGCTTCGCGTCCGGGCGGACGTTTCAAGAGTAAAGACATGGAGCGATAGGCAACTGCATGTTTGCTCAGATCATCATAGACTATCAAAACATCTTTTCCGGCATACATAAACTCCTCAGCGACAGCGCATCCCGCGTACGGCGCGAGAAATTGAAGCGGAGCCGGGTCGCTTGAGGTTGAAGCCACGACAACGGTGTTGTCCATAGCTCCGTGCCGTGTCAGAACATTAACGATGCCGGCGATTACAGACGCTTTTTGCCCGATAGCCACATAAACGCATATAACATTTTTGTCTTTTTGATTAATTATTGCGTCCACCGCTATGGCGGTTTTTCCTGTCTGCCTGTCGCCGATAATAAGTTGGCGCTGCCCTTTTCCGATGGGAATCATTGAATCGATCGCCAAGACGCCCGTTTCCAGAGATTCATTTACCGGTCTTCGTTCTGTCACGCCCGTAGCGACAGCCTCTACCGGCCGGGTTTTTTCCGTATGTATATGGTCTTTCCCGTCCAAAGCCTCTGTTAACGGAGATACGACCCGCCCCAAAAGGGCGTCTCCCACCGCAACTTGCATGGTTTTTCCGGTCCGCTTGACCTGAGTTCCCTCCGCCACCGATTCGCCCGGAGTAAAAAGAACGCAGCCGATGTTGTCCTCTTCCAGATTAAGCGCCATACCCAAGTCATTTGTTTCAAAATCCAAAAGCTCGCCCGCCATGCAGTTTTTCAGCCCGTAAATACGGGCTATGCCGTCTCCTATAGAAATAACAGAACCGACTTCTTCCAAATTTGAGGCGTCCGGCGTGTTTTTTATCCGCTCCAATAACGCGCGGCTGATTTCATTAACATCAACATTCAAAGCTGTGTACCGTACCTTTCCGCGCGGCTGATTTTTGCGAGCATCGTTTTCAGGGAAGCGTCTATTTGACGTCCGTTGCAGTATGCAATGAAGCCGCCGATGATTTTTTTGTCCTCTGTGATATCGATCGTAATTCTTTCAGCGTTTTTCGGTATCAAGCCTTCATTCTCAAAGCGTTTTGTCAGTCGTTGCATAAGCTCCTCGCTCGGTTTGTAAGGTATTCGAATCGAAACCGTAATCCTTTGATAATAATCATCGCGCTTACGCCGGAAAATTTCCGTCGCATACGGCAAATACTTCAAATGATCACGATTTATCATTATGATCACAAACTCCGAAACAAGAGGGCTGAACTGTCCGGACAGCGTTTCACGAAGAGCCGCTGTTTTTTCGCGGACTGAGATAAGCGGATTGTGAAAATACTCTTCGAATTGTCCGATAAGTTCACTGATCCCGGCTAATTCATCCGCCGCCGTCTCGATACATCCGAGGTCCTCAGCCGCCTTAAATAAGGCCTCGGCATATTTTTCGGAATTTTTAAGCATTAAAAAGCTTCCTTTTCCGCAAGATAATTATTCAGCAGCGCTCTGTTTTGCTCGCTGTCCACCGATGAACTCAGCAGCATTCCGGAAATATCCAAAGCAGCGGCGACGATCTGTTTTTTTGCCTCCGCCATTACTCCCGAATATTCACGCTCCGCTTTTGCCCTCGCTTCAGCCAGTATCCGTTCAGCCTTTTTTTCGGCGTCAGCCACTATACGCTCATACTCGTGACCGGCGCGCGCGCGTGCGTCTTTCATCATCTCCACCGTGTTTGTTTCCAAGTCGACGTCAAACTGCTGTCTCAGCCGCTCCATCTCCGCTTTCATTTCTGTCGCTTCCTTCGCGTCCGAGGCAGCTTTTTCCGCTCTTTCTTCCCGCTCGTCCAATATCCTGTTCACGGGCTTCCATAATAAAGCTCTCAGGACCAGCATCAAAATGAGCAGATTAACAGCTACAAAAAACCATTCCGGTATGTAAAAATCCAGCAGATTCATAGTAATTAAATCTTAGAGAACAGGAGCAGCGCTATAAGCAGTCCGTAAATCGCGCATGCTTCCGATAAAACCATGCCGAGAAAGGCCAATGAGCGTATGGATTTTTCTTTTTCAGGCTGCCTTGCCATCGCTTCAACACCTTTGCCTGCAGAGAGTCCCACGCCGATTGCCGCTCCGATACTTGTAAGCACGGCTATTCCCGCTCCGAGTGCTGCGAGTGAGTTCATGTCTGTATACCTCCGGTTTTTTTATTTTTGTTTTACGATTTTATGATTACAAAGAATTACCGTTATGATTTTCATTCCGGTTCCGTCGCTTCTCCGATATAAACGGAGGTCAGATACACAAAAATATACGCTTGCAGTATGCCGTCAAACAAATCGAAATATGCGGAAAAAGGAGACGCAACATAAGGCATGAAAGCTAACAGTAATTCCATGATGATAAATCCCGCGACAACGTTTCCGAATAACCTCAGGCACAATGAGAGCGGTTTTGTGGCGTATTCCATCAATTTGAACGGCGCCATAATAAACATCGGATCAACAAGACTCTTTGCCCATCCGGAAAATCCTTTGTATCGGAAGCCCGAATATAAAACAATAATTATGCTGATCGCCGCAAGCGCCGCCGTCACATTTATGTCTTTGGTCGGCGGGTAAATATGCAAGCCGGGTATAAAATTGAAGATCGCCGTAATATTGGCCATTCCTATGTATAAAATCAATGTTCCTATGTAAGGCGTGTATTTCTTCCAATGCCGGCCAATGGTATCCCTGCAAATATTGTTGACTGTTTCCGCCAAAAGTTCAACAATGCATTGAAGTTTGCCCGGACGCTCAACGGACAAATTCCGGGTAAAAACATAAGCAAGTATGATCAGGACTGCCATTATGATCCATGAAACGAAAATAGTGTTCCCTATTTCAAGTTCAGAGCCGAACAGCCTGAAACGAAATATGACTATCCTGTTCATTTTTTCAAAAACATGATCAAGCAACTAACGCAACCTCCACGGCAAAAATATCAGCATGTTTCCGCGTTTTTAATCAAGCTGAATTTACCTCCGGCAGTTTCGTTTTTGAGTCTATCACAAAATCATAAAAAAACAAATCGCAATGCTGTAAAATTTAATAAAAACTTTACGTTAAAAGGGAAATAATGTCTCAGCATTTAACAGTCCAAATACGGCGGGCAATTCGTTTCGGGTTCGGCTAATCCTCATTTCTCTCGCTTATCAATCAGCCGACAAACCGCTGAGCAGCATTATGCGAGAACGAAAAGGAACGACCGCAACAATACAAAATGCAATTTTAACGATATCCAACGGTATGAACGGATATACCGCGAGGGCCATCGCGGCTTTAAACAAAACTCCGGCTGTAATGCTGAACCACAGCGTTCCGCCCAAATATAAAACGATATGAGCGCAGCACATTGAAGCCCCCGCCCGGATAAATACTTCGGCTTTTTTTCGGTCGTTTTCCCTTTGCCGGCTGAAGCGGCTGTTCAGCGCCATCGACACTATCCACGCCATGCAGGGATAAACCATCAGATACCCTCCCGTAGGCCCTAATAAGGCTCCAATTCCGCCGCGAAAATTTGCGAATACCGGCATACCGAAAGCGCCGAGCAATAAATAACATATTTGCGCGAAGACGGCATGTTTCGGTTTTAATAAGATGCCGGTTGCATAAACTGCGACCAATCCGAAAGACACAGGCACGGGCGTAAACGGGAGCGGTACGGCGATTTGAGCCGAAACTGCCGTTACGGCAACAAATATTCCTGTAACGGTTATTTCTTTTGCTTTTATTTTTTCTCTCATATTTCCTCCCGCCGGTTCAGTTTTATTTCTCCTGTCGTGACATGCCGCACATTACCGCAATCGTCTTTTACGACTAAAGCCCCCATATCATCAATGCCGAGAACGGTCGCAAAATAATCTTCTGCAGCATCGGTCACCATGACCTTTTTGCCTGTTATGAACAGCCTGTCCGCATAGTATTCAAGGATGCTCCGGGTCTTATTGCGTTCGGTACAGTCAAGGTAAACCGCTTCAAATCGATTCAATACTTCGGCAATCAGCCTGTTTCTTACGCCGACGCGCCCCGTTACTTCACGAAGTGATGTTGCAGTGTCTCTGAGTTCAAACGGAACGCTGCCGGTGTTTATACCAATGCCGACTACGACTGTGCTTAACTCCTGCAATTCGCCGGACAAAAAAGCCTCCGTCAGTATTCCGCATACTTTTTTCCCGTTGCAGTATATGTCGTTGACCCATTTAATTTCCGCTTTAACGCCGCAAGACCTTTCGATCGCTTCGGAAACAGCGGCGGCGGCGCAAATCGTCAGCAGTCGAATATCCTGCCTCGTTTTTTCCGGTTTCAAAAGAATGCTTAAATATATTCCTTCTCGTTTTTGCGAAATAAACGATCTGTTTCTCCTGCCCCGCCCGCT
>Ga0082212_10013556_pt1 | contig 10189 bp, 5 predicted proteins | sample TergutNt197P3_FD_71548 | JGI IMG/M metagenome (GOLD analysis project Ga0082212, IMG submission 71548) | Neocapritermes taracua P3 segment gut microbial communities from Petit-Saut dam, French Guiana - Nt197 P3 | ecosystem: Host-associated > Arthropoda: Insects > Digestive system > Gut ...
GACGGAACAATCGTATCGTTTGTTGGGAACACCGAAGCGTCCAGCTCCTGAACTATGCGCTTCACCACAGGCAGCGACGCGCCGCCTTGCGACGAGAGTTCTTTCACAGTCCCGTCAGCGCAGTATTCCACGCTGTACAACGAAGGCACATAGACGCCGCCAATGGCGGACGCGGCCTTGAGGAACTCCCCCCTGCCGCCGCCTTCTTTCCTGACGTCACGGAAAACGTCGATTATCTCCCCGGCAGCTTCCTCCCCCTCGCCGATAACGAACAAATCAATAAAATCCGTCAGAGGTTCCGGATTATAACAACAAACACCGCCTGCTAAAACGACAGGGCCCTGTTCGTGCCTACTGTCCGCTCGATGAGGTATACCCGCGAGGTCCAGCATATTCAGCACGTTAGTGTAAGAAAGTTCGTAACCTATAGAAAACGCGATTATGTCAAAATCGCGTATCGGGTCTCCGCTCTCAAGCGCGTAAAGCGAAAGACCTTCCGAGCGCATTTGCTTTTCCATATCGTCCTGCGGCGCGAATACGCGCTCGCACCACACATCGTCAAACCCGTTGAACACGCCGTACAATATACGCAAACCCAGGTTTGACATCCCGATTTCATACGTATCGGGAAAGCAAAACGCAACGCGGATGCTAACCGCAGCCTTGTCCTTAATAACCTGGTTATACTCCCCGCCTGTATACCGCGCCGGTTTCTGAACATTCCGCAAAACACGTTCCAGTTTTTTGTCAAGCATTATTCAACATTCTACACTTTTCATTCTGACCCGTCATCTTGCCTCTAAGCGAGTATAAACAGCGATGAAAACAGGTCTATTATTTCTGCATCCTGCATTATTATTTGTTATTTCTGCATTCTGCATTGCGGCGCTAAACGCCGCCTAACAAAGCTATAGCCTCCGTCACCAGCGCCTTGAACTTCGGTGCGGCCTTATCAGCCGCCTCCTGCACTTCCCGGTGCGTCAGAGGCGTTTCAGAAATGCCTGCAGCAGCGTTGGAGACGCACGAAACCCCGCAGACTTTCAAACCCATATGGTTAGCCGCCACAGCTTCGCAAGCCGTACTCATGCCAACTACATCCGCGCCCTGCGCAGCGTATGCGCGAATCTCCGCCGGAGTCTCAAAATTCGGGCCGGACGTCTGAATATAAACGCCCTTGCGCAACACAACTCCCACAGCGCGCGCCGCCTCATCTATCTTCTTACGCAAATCTATGCTATAGACCTCGCTCATATCCGGGAACCGCGTCCCAAGCTCGTCGATATTCGGGCCAATAAGCGGAGACGGCACACCGCTGAGTATATGATCCTCTATCAGCATAAAGTCACCCGTGGAAAACGACCTGTTGATAGCTCCGACTGCATTAGTCAGAAACAGAGTTTCTGCGCCAAGCAAACCCATAAGGCGAATCGGCAGCACGACGTCGTTTATATCGTACCCCTCATAAAAATGCACGCGACCCTGCATAACGACCACAGGCACGCCACGCACACGCCCGAAAACAAACCTGCCCTGATGCCCCGGCACGGTACTCACGGGAAAACCCTCGATCTCCCCGTACCCGACGGCTGTTTCTACCTCGATTTCATCAGCATACCCGCCAAGCCCGGACCCTAGCACAAGCGCCACCCTGGGCTTTAAGCCCGCCTTCGACTGAACGACCCCTAAGCATTTGGTCAGCTTCTCATATACGCCGGTCATAGCCGCTCCCCTTTTCGCACAAAAATACCACGTGTTGTATTATACAACAACTAAAATGTGCTTGCAATATGAATATGTCTTCACTGTTGAAAAGCACAAGCATTTTGGTCTTTTTTCATTTTCCCGCACAGTTGACAGAACACGCGAAAAGATATAAAATCGTGCGGTGGCCGCAGGTTCTTCAGGCGGTCCCAAAACAGATTATTCATAAGGAGAAAAGTATGAGAACAACATATGCAATACTAATAGCCATCCTCTTGATTATGGCCTTGGCGCTCACCGCCTGCAACGGCGACACTAGCAATGACGCAAACAACACGGCGCCCGCGCAAAACTCGCCCGAACAAGCGCCCCCCGCGCAAACAGCGCAGCAATCAGCGCCACCCGCATCGTCGCCCCAGGCAGCGCCCGGAGCCGACGGCGGCTCCGTGATCGACACGCCCGAATCGGGCAGCGTGGGTTACTATACCGACGAATTCGACCCGTTTTCCCGTGAAAGATACAAGCTGGCGTACATAGACATAATGCTGACGAATTTTTCGGAAATAACATGCCAGGTATGGACAGAACTTGGCGAATACCTGAACTATGACTTCACATACTTCAGCGCCAACAGCGACGAAGACTACTATGTCAGCATAATCGAAGACCTCGCCAGGCAAGGCTACCACGGCGTTATACTCAACGGCGACGCCACGGACTGCGTCCGCCACCAGGAAGTCGCAGACGAGGTCGGCATAACATGGCTGCCGTTCCTGTCAACATACGTTTACGAAGACGGAAGGCCCAGCCACCCGTCCGCCATCCTCAACGGCAGAGGCGCCGGAGCGGCGGCAGCGGACTGGGCAATCGACAATTTCGCCGCATACAACGGATACGAACCGGACTGGGCTGACATAGGCGTCATCACCATATGCCTGTCGGTATCGCTGGACATGCAAACAAGAGCCGACGGCTTTTACGAGCAGTACAGCAAACGCTTCCCCGAGTACGCCAACACGAACTTCTGGGCAGCCGACACTCTGCCCGGCGGCGTGGCCGCATGGGTCAGCCCGCAAGGCGCATACGACTTTATCGCCCCGATAGTGGCCGCCAACCCGCAGTTTGAGGGATGGGTGATATTCGGCGCGATAGAAAACTACTCCTCCGGGGCGCAGACGCTCCTGACCGAGTACGGACTGGCCAATACATCTATAGTGACAGCAATCCACGCTACCATGATGATGGACGAATACGACCAGGGCATCATGACATGCTGGCGCTCATCCATTGACCTGCCGCAGCAGGAATGGGGCGCATTCCTCATGCACGGCCTGCTCGCGATGATCGACGGCAGGGCGACGCCCGAGACACTATGGGAAGAATACAAAAACCCGGGCGACACATACGCGACAGTCAACCTCCCGTTCACGCTCGTAACATACGACAACTACAAAGACTATCAGGTATATCTTGCCAACTACATAAAAGAGCGCTACGCATAGAGCCTAACCCACGGGCAAAAACGAGACACGGGGTCTCTTGTAAAATGTGAAAACGGGACGCCCTGGTGTGCGTCCCCTATGGAATGCGTTATGTATAGTTGTACGCACCGCACCATGTAGGGGCCGCGCACTGAGCGACCCGCGTTTTACATCTGACTCAATATGCATCAAGCCGAAATCCATCGGCAAAGCACGCGCAGGAGTGGAGAAAAAATGGAGCGATTCATCGAATTCAAAGGCGTCAGCAAAGCCTTCCCGGGCGTGAAAGCGCTCGACAGCGTCAGTTTCCGCGTGGACGGTGGAAAAGTATGCGCTCTGCTCGGAGAAAACGGGGCGGGAAAAAGCACACTCCTCAAAATACTCAGCGGCGACCTGAAACCGGACGAAGGCTGCATAGTCGTAGACGGCGCGGAAAAAACATACTCCACGCCGCACGAAGCTATCAGGGACGGGATAAGCGTAATATACCAAGAAAGGCAACTTGTGCCCATGTTGTCAGTGGCGGAAAACGTCTTTCTTGACGATTTGCCCAGAAATAAGCTTGGACAGATAAAAAAAACCGAACTGAGGAGAAAAACCCAGGAACTAATCACAGAATTCGGGCTGCAGATAATGCCCGGCGACATAGTAGGCTCGCTTCCGGTAGCACACCAGCAGATGGTGGAAATAATGAAAGCATACCGCCGGGACCCGGACATCATATGCTTTGACGAACCCACCGCGTCCCTAGCGGAATCGGAGATCAAATCCCTTTTCAATGTCATAGGTGAACTCAAGAAAAAAGGCAAATGCATAATCTACGTATCGCACCGCATCGCCGAAATATTCCAGATATCGGACGACATCGTCGTACTAAAAGACGGCCTGTTCGTCAAAACTATGAAAACAACGGAGGCTACCGAAAACGACCTAATCAGCCTGATGGTCGGCAGGGACGTCCTGGACACATACACGGAGCTAAAACGGAACGAAACGATAGGCGAAGTCCTCCTTGAAGTAAAAAACCTCCAAAACAGTAGGCTCAACGACATAAGCTTCACACTTAAACGCGGGGAAGTGCTGGGGTTCGCGGGGCTCGTCGGCGCCGGCCGGACAGAAGTCATGCGGGCGGTGTTCGGCGCCGACCCGATCAACTCGGGCGAGATCTACCTCAAAGGCAGCAAAGTCCGCTTCAAATCCCCATCCGACGCGATAAAAGGCGGGATCGCCCTTTGCCCGGAGGACAGAAAAGAGCAAGGCGTCGTCCTCCCCCGCTCCATAAAGGACAATATAAGCATACCCGTACTATCGAAAATAAGGCAATGGCTGTTCCTCAACCGGAAAAAAGAAAACGAGCTGGCGGAGGACGGCGTGAAAGCATACAACATCAAAACCACGACGATCGACAAAATAACCATGGAGCTATCAGGCGGCAACCAGCAAAAAGTGATATTGGCCAGATGGACGTCAGGGCTGCTCGACACGGATATCCTGATACTCGACGAACCGACAAAAGGCATCGACGTAGGCACGAAAGCGGAGATATACCAGATGGTCTGCAACCTCGCGCGCGAAGGCAAAGGGGTCATCTTCATCTCGTCAGAACTGCCGGAAGTACTCAACGTTTCAGACAGGATCATAGTAATGCACGACGGCAGGATCACGGGCGAAATGACAAGGCAGGAAGCGACCGAGGAAAGCGTCCTGGCCCTTGCAATGCTTTAGGTAAGCGCCAATTCAGACGGTATCCGAAAAAATGCTTTTCCCCGGACGCCCCCTGAATTCTTAGTAATTGACAAAGTCGGAGGACAGAATGCAAAAAACAAACAGACTAAAAGTATTCGCCAAAACACAGGAGTTCTCCCTTGTTATACTTCTGGTCGTTATGATACTGGCATTTTCCATCGCGACAAAAGGCGATTATCTGGGCGTGGAAAACATAACCAGCATACTCAATACGATGGTTATAGCCACATTCCTCACAGTAGGCGAAGCGCTGCTGATCCTCTACGGAGTAATCGACCTGTCGCCCGGATACGTCGGGACAATGTGCTCGCTTATCATGTGCACGATAATCGCAAGGGCCGGGATGCCGTGGTGGCTGGGATTCCTCGGCGCGTTTGCGGCGGGCGCCGTGTGCGGCCTTGCCAGCGCATTCATGGTGAACAAGCTGAATTTCCAGCCATTCATAGCGACGCTCGCCATGTTCAACATCACCCAGGGCCTCACCTATGTAATACCGGAACGCACAAACATATACGTCAACGACCCCGTCATCAACTGGCTGAGCGAAACGAGGGCGGGCGTCGTCCCGGTCACGGTATTTATTGCCCTGGCGGTTTTGGTCGTGTACGGGATCATACTATCAAAGACAAAATTCGGGCGGTCTATCTATCTCTGCGGAGGAAACCGCACCGCAGCATGGCTTGCGGGCGTCAAACCAAAAAAAATCAGCTATATCCTCTTTTGCAACATGGGGTTCCTCGCCGCATTCGCAGGGTGCATGTACGTGGTGCGCCTAAAAAACGCGACAGTCACCGGCATATACATGAACAACTTCACGGGCATTACAGCCGCAATACTCGGCGGCGTCTCGTTCGGCGGCGGCTCCGGGACGATGTTTGGCTGTTTCCTCGGCTTGCTCGTGCTCAACTGCTTCAACAATGGCATGACGTACCTCGGCGTGAACACATACCTAAGGACGATGTTCAGCGGCCTTATCCTGATAATAGCCCTGGTATTCGATTACATCAACAAAACCGCCGGGACAAAACGCGACGTCCGCGCCCACTGGAGGTGAAAAGAGCATGAAAAGAGCAACAGTACTCAAATCAATACTCCGTTCAAAGAGTGTTCCGCTCATTGTTGTGCTCGCGGCAGTGATCTGCATGTTCTATGTAGTCAACCCCGCATATCTCAGTACCAACAATATCCGCAATATAATGAACGCCAGCAGCCTTACCGGACTGATAGCGGTCGGGATGGGCATCCTCCTGATAAGCGGAAACGTAGACCTTTCAGCCGCATCTGTGGGCATGTTCAGCGGCGTGATCCTGGCGATCGTCATGAGAGCCGGGCTGCATTGGATACCGGCACTTGTTCTAGCGCTGCTTTTTGGCGCCGCAGCCGGCTACATGAACGCCCTGCTATCTTTCCGGATAAAAATCATGCCCTTTATCGTAACAATAGCGATGGCGTCATTCTGGCAGGGCCTGGGCGGCTTCATAACGAATAACCAAATGATACCCATAGCAAGCGCCGGACTGGGCAAACTCGGCTCGTACAGGGTATTCGGCCTGCTCCCCCTCCCGTTCGTAATATATATCGCGGTCGCAATAGTGTACGGCTACATACTAACCTCCACAAATTTCGGCAGAAAAATCTACATGTGCGGCGGCAACCCGACAGCAGCGAGGCTTGCCGGGATAGACGTCAGGAAAATAAACTCGATACTAATGGTAAACTGCGGCGCACTGTCCGCCCTTGGCGGCTGTATCCTGGCTGCAAGGCTCAGGACAGTCTCATGCACCGCAGTCCTTGGCTCGGACTTGGACTCCATCACCGCCTGCTGCCTAGGAGGGATCGCATTTATGGGCGGCGAAGGCAGCATGTTAGGGGCATTGCTCGGCATCCTCCTGTTATCATCATTCAAAAACGGCCTTACCATCATCGGTTTTCCGACATACTGGCAAGTAGTCGCCGGCGGAGCCCTGCTGGTCGTGGCGCTCACCGTAGACTATGCAGGCGTCAATTCGAGAAAACGAGCGCTTGAAAAACAAGGCGAACGATGATCAAGCTACTCTAGTTTCCGTCTGTCCTCCATCCTCCTGTCCAGCGCCTGGCGCCTGTCGATGTTGCCCTTTCGCCTTTCCTCCTTACGCCTGTCTCTGGCGGGCTTTTGCTGGAACAGGTGCTGCCTGAGAATCCGCAACACAGCGTCAAAATCCAGCGGCTTCCCAAGATGATCGTCCATACCGGCTTCCCGGCAATTCTCGACGTCTTCTTTGAACACATTGGCAGTCATAGCGATGATAGGAACAGTCTTGGCGTATTCATCATCGAGCGCGCGGATAGCCCTCGTGGCCTCATAACCGTCCATTTTCGGCATTTGCAGATCCATAAAAATGATGTTGTACTTCTCAGGCTCCTCGCTGTACATACGGACAGCATCCTCACCGTTCAACGCGCAATCTATTTCCAGCAACGTCGGCTCAAGCAACGCAATCACGATCTCGCGGTTTATCTCCACATCCTCGGCCAAAAGCACGCGATAACCCCAAAAACGATCTACCATATCGGTTTTCTCGTTGCTGTTTTCATTCAGCAGATCAATGCCAAAACATGTGTTGATGCACTCAATGAACGTCGATGGAAAAACAGGCTTGGGCAAAAACCTGTCGATCCCCGCGTCCTTAGCCTCATCCGCGATTTCCTGCCACTCGACCGACGAAATCATAATAATGATCGTTTCGTTGTTATCGATATCCCTTATGCGGCGCGAAAGCTCAATACCATTCATGCCGGGCATCTTCCAATCAACGAAACAAAGGTCATATGTAGCGCCGCCCTCTATTACCGCAAGCGCTTCTTCGCCGCTTGCAGCCGTATCGCACAAAATATTGAAACGCATGGCAATATCGACAAAGTATTCCCGTATATCCGCATCGTCGTCAACAATCAAGACCCGGATGTTCTCCATAGCGACGCTATCGACCGGAAGCGTACGGACGTCCGGGTCTTCGTCCGGTTTTTGGGCCTGTATCGAAAAAGTAAAAGTGGAACCCTCCCCGATAGTTGACGAAACGGTTATACTGCCGCCCATCAACTCAACAACGCGCTTTGTTATGGCAAGGCCCAGCCCAGTCCCGCCGTACTTGCGCGTCGTACTGCTCTCTGCCTGCTCGAACGGCCTGAACAACCGGCTCATCTGCTCCTCAGTAACTCCAACGCCCGTATCCGACACCTCAAACTGAATGTCGCACACCCCGTCCTCGTCCCTCAAAAGGCTAGTCTTCAAACTCACCGTACCGTTCTCCGGGGTAAATTTGACAGCGTTTGAAAGCAAGTTGGTAATCACCTGCGCGAGCCGCTGATTATCGCATATCAAAGTGCGTGGAATATCCTCGTCTATATACACCGCAAACTTCAGATGCTTTTCCACGACCGGGAAATTGATAATGCTGATAGTCTTTTTGAGCATCTCCTCAAAATTGAAAGCCTCTGGGTGCAACTCCAGCTTGTCAGCCTCAATTTTGGACATATCCAGAATATCGTTGATGACGCCGAGAAGATGGTTTGACGCATCCTCTATTTTACCCAACGAATAATCCTTTCTTTCGATGCTGCGTGATGTTTTTGCGATATTGGTCATACCAATGATCGCGTTCATGGGCGTACGTATTTCATGGCTCATATTGGCCAGAAAATCGCTCTTGGCACGGCTGGCCGCCTCAGCCGACCTGAGCGCAACTTGCAAATCCTTTTGCAGACGGACAACATCGGTTATATCGTCCGTACTTCCGACAACCGCCACTATTTGCCCGTTGACGTCGTATTCAGGCACAGTGGTTGAAGAAAAAACGCTGTCGCCGATTTCACCTATCCAATCCTGCGGCCCCTCGATGAACGTCTTTTCAACATGATCTATGATATCAAGATGCCTGTTTTTCATACGCGCCAACTCAAGCTTCTTGCCCTCAAGGAATTCCGGCGTAACGCCTATGACTTGTAAATACTGCCCCTTAAAAGTAGTGATGATCCCCTCTTTGTCAACGCGCCATATGACGCCCTTGTAGTTATTCATTATGGTTTCCATCTCGGAGGTGCGATTCATAAGGTCGGTAATATTGACCGCAATGACCAGAATGCTGTTTTCAACTTCATCTATCAAATCGATCTCTTTGAAAATGATCGAAAAACACTTGCCATCTATCCAAACAGTCTTATTGTTAGTTTCCTGTTCCAGCGTTTCCAGGCCGCGCGCTTTAAGATGATCCTGCAACTCCTGCGGCGACAACTCGCTTTTGTCATGCGGGAAAACATCAGAAAGGAATACGGTCGCATCGATATCGCCAAAGCAACCTTTATACTGATCGTTCCTAAAATATATATCCAGTTCCTTGCTCATGATAAAGACGCTCTCAGGGATGCTGTTCAAGTAAAGCGTCGTGGCGTCGAGCGCGTCGTTTATCTGCTTGATAACATTTTGTATGTCGCCCTTGAATTGCGTGGGATCGTTGCGCATATCCAGCATACCGATATTCGCGGCGTCGAAAAGTTGCCCGGTGCTGCTTATCATCTCCTGATAAATGAAACTCATATCGCTGATCGCGCTGGCAAGCATCCCTATTTCGCCGCGCTGCTTCATAGCCTTTCCCGAAGTCAGCGTGTACACATTCCCCTGCGCCAGCTCGCGCGCCGTATTCGTAAGGCTGACCAGCGGCCTTGTAATACTGCGCCTCAGGAACAAGAAAACAAACAGGAAAATAACGACAAAAAACGCCAAAGTGATCATATTGAACAACAGCGCCGACCCGGAGATCGCGCTGTTCATATTGCCCAAATCCAAATCGGTACCCAAAACGGCAATAACGTCGCCGTAGCTGTTCAAAATAGGCGCATACGCATAGTAAAGCTCCCCATAGTCGCCTGCATAGTATTCGACCCGTTCCATCTGCCTTTTAGTTTCGTAGATCATCTTCAAATGATCTTCGCCCACGTTACACGTACCCAGCCCGTCCGTATCGGGATGACCGACTAAAACGTAGTCGTCCGCGTCAAAAATAAAAGTGAAAAGCTGCTCCCCATCATCGGTCATCAAACCGGTGTCGGCCAGAACATACAGATACGTAGAGTGGCTGACTTCTTTCAGGTTTTTCAGTTCATATAGCGTGTGTAAAAAACCCTCCGTCTTAAACGCCGCCATTTCCTTGTAGAAAGCCTCTAAACGTTCCATCAACACCAATTGATCTTCTTCGGGCGCGTCCGCCTCCTGAAGGTCCCACAAT
>Ga0082212_10013557_pt1 | contig 10188 bp, 5 predicted proteins | sample TergutNt197P3_FD_71548 | JGI IMG/M metagenome (GOLD analysis project Ga0082212, IMG submission 71548) | Neocapritermes taracua P3 segment gut microbial communities from Petit-Saut dam, French Guiana - Nt197 P3 | ecosystem: Host-associated > Arthropoda: Insects > Digestive system > Gut ...
GCGGGAAGGACCGTGAGGTTCGGCATATAGGTGAGCAGCCCCCCGCCGTAGGGAAGCATCTGGATTTCCAAGGGTGAAAGAAAATCTTTCGCTGTTTCCATATAACCGCTTGTATAGGCTTTGAAAATCTCCATATTCACTTGGATACGGTCTAAGTTTTCATCGTCTTCGGTGCCGGTATTGCAGGCTGTACGAATGAAATCGCCGATGTCGGAAAGCACAAATCCGGGCATTACCGTATCCAAATCAATCACACAAAGCACTTTGCCCGATTCTTCATCGAACAGGATATTGTTCACTTTGGTATCGCAATGATTGATGCGTTTTTTCAGTTTGCCCTCCCGATACAGCCGCTCCTGAATGCAAAACGATTCGGAACGTTCCAGCAGGGCATCGACCAATTCCCGCGCTTCTTCCAATCTGCCCGCAGGGTTCGCATCGATTGCGTCCCTAAATTGCTGTAAGCGGAATTCCATATTGTGAAAATTGGGGATTGTTTCGCCAATAATTCCTTCCGGTATATCGGACAGCATCTTGTGAAAGAGCCCGAAAGTTTTGCCGGCTTCAAACGAAAATACAGGATTGACTTCTTCGTAAGTCTTGCTCCCCCGAATATACGGACAAACACGCCAATAACTGTTTCCGTCGAAATAATGGTAATTACCATCTACTGCCGGAAGAAAGTTCAATACCTTGCGGTCGACTTCTGTTTCTCCGGAAGCAATCAGCTTTTCCCTGATATGTGACGTAACGATACGAATATTGTTTTGTAACATATCCACATCTTTGAATATGTGATGATTGATGCGTTGAAGTATATACTTTGCAGCGCCATCATTGTTTCTTCCCAAAAAAGTATCGTTGATATGACCGTTACCGAAAGGTTCAATAACGGTCACTGTATCCTCTAATTGAAATTGTTTAAATAGATCCGGTGAAGGTATTTGTATTTTTTCCATTTGTTTATTCTGCAAAAGTTACCGTACTTAATCTGTTCCATGCGCCGCGTGTGAAATCGGGAATTTCCACCGGCATTGAATGATTATCCAAAGATATTTCCGACAATGGAATCACACTGCACCATTCAGCCAAGTCGTAGACGTCCATATCCAATGGCAAACCTCTTTGCAAACAATAGATCATGCGATAATCCATGATAAAGTCCATACCTCCGTGTCCGCCTACTTCTTTGGCTTTTTCTTCAATAGCAGCAGCAATTGGATGTTTGTATCTCTCCATAAGTTGTATCCTAACCGGTTCAGGAACAAAACTATGGGCATTCAATCGCTGATAATCGGCGGCAATTTCGGGATCAATCTCTCCCTTATCCAAAGCAAAACCGGGAGTAGGATATTTGTTGGCAAAACCTTTGGTTCCCGTCAACTGAAACATACGGCTGTAAGGACGCGGAGAGGTGACATTGTGTTCAACAAGGATGGATTTCCCCTTTTCCGTAGAAATCAGTGTACAGGTATGATCACCGTTGCGAAAATCGGTCACCTCTTCACCTGTTTTTTCCTTGATGTAGGCCGGATTTCCGATGGGTTTTGTATCCACGGCAACCAAATAATTTAATTTATCACCGCGATGAATGTTCATTGCTAAACAAACCGGACCCAGACCGTGTGTAGGATATACATCTCCACGATGTTCGCGGTTAAAATCCATACGCCAATTGTTCCAATAGGAGCTCCAAAATGGTTGAAGACCGTGTATGTAAGCGCCTTCGCCATGAATGACCTCACCCAACAGTCCATGTTGAACCATATTCAGCGTGGTTAACTCAAAGAAATCATACACGCAATTTTCCAATTGCATACAATGCTTGCGCGTTTGTTCCGAGGTATTGATTAAATCCCAAATTTCCTCCATACTGATTGCTGCAGGCACTTCAATAGCGACATGCTTGCCGTCTTTCATCGCTTGAACGCCCATTTTAGCATGATTTTTCCAATCGGTAGCAATATAGATCAGGTCTACATTGGGTAAAGCGGTTACTTGTCGCCAAATTTCCGCATCGCCATAAAATTCTTTGGCTTTCGGGAAACCTCTTCTTTCCAAAATTTTGTTAGCCGACTCTACCCTCTCTTGTCGAATATCGCAAAGAGCAACAATTTCTACGCCATCGATATGTGTCATTCTCTCGACAGCTCCCGGGCCACGCATACCCAGTCCGATAAATGCGATTCGTACAACCGGAATTGGCTTTGCTGCCAGTTGTAAAACATCGGTTTGACCTGCCGGCCGCACCGGACTCTTCGTCTCAATTAGTTGAGCTGTGGTTTGGTTTCTACAACCTAAAAATAAGATAATGCTTAAAATAAATAAATAATACGGTTTCATTGTTAATAATGATTAATGTTTAATGTATAATGTTTAATATAACTCGTAACTTGTAGCTAATTCGCTCTTCCTCTTGAACGGATGATTTCGCGCAGCATATCATTCCATTTTGAGCGGAGCGTTTCACGCACAACTTTTCCCCATTCTTTCAAATCGCTCTCTGCCCAGGGGCCCTGAGGATCGACGGTATCATCTTTTATCATGGAACAAGTTTCATTTTTAGATGAAAGTGACCAGCATGCCCACGACAACTTGTTCGTTTCCATCCAATTCAGCCATTCGTTCCATGAGTCCATATCCAAAGTACCATCGCCGCTTGCCTCCATTGCCGCACATTCCGAAACAAACAGCGGAAGTCCTTTGCTCAAAGCATAGTCTCCTCGGTCTCTCAATGATTTTTTATGTGTCGCTGCATAAAAATGAAGCGTGTACATCAAATTTGAAAAGCCCGTGATGGGAGAATCAGCAGCGATATGAACGTCCTGATCCCAATGCGTGCTTCCTACCAATATTATGTTGTTCGGATCAATTTCTCGAATCGCCCGAATAACAGTTTCCGAGTATTCTTTTACTTCTTCCCAGGACTGACGAACCGGTTCATTGAAAATTTCATAGATGATGTTTGGATATTTGCCGTATTTTGTAGCCATTTTCTTAAAAAAATCAACGGCTTCATCTGTCTTTATCCCGTGACTGTGCCAATCGATGATTACGTAAATATCATTTTTTATGGCAGCTTCAATCACATTCACGGCTAACTCGGTATGTAGTTGAGGATTGGATATATAAGCCCCATTGGGTTCAACTCCGATAGCGGCTCTTACCACCGTGCATTTCCAATCGGAAACCAACCAGTCGACAGCAGGTTCATTATAGAATTTACCATACCAGTTCGACCAGCCAAAGCTAATACCTCTTAAGACAACTGGCTGATTATTTTCATCCACCAATTGAACGCCTTGCACTTTCAACTGCCCGTGTTTCGAAACAGAGCCTGCATAGATAGAAATATCCATTCCTATAATTAAGACGATTAAAAACAACAATTGTTTCATGAATGTTTATTTTTTTTATGATTTCACCTGCTCGTTTCACACGAATTCCAAATTTATACAAACTTAACACTAACAAACGACAAAGTTACGGAAATTTTTTGTTTATACAATAAGTTTGACATAATTATAATCGGATTTGATTACAAATTTTAAAGATGTTAACAACTATACTCATTACATAGTTGATAACTTTTTGTTAAATATCTGTTACATGCTTGACAGGTATGGTAAAAAACCATTATTTTTGCAAAAAAAATAAAAAGCAAATTTAAAGTATAATTTTAAATGTAGAAATTAATGAAAAAAGCAAAAATTTTCTTACTATTGATGTTGTTTATTGTAAGCACATTATCTTATTCACAAGTTACAACGTCAAGTATGAGCGGACGTGTAACCGATGGAAATGAAACTTTAATTGGAGCTACTGTCAAAGCCACTCACGAGCCTTCGGGAACGACTTATGGAACAGTTACTAACAACGACGGTCGATTCGCTATTCAAGGGATGAGAATCGGTGGTCCTTACAAGGTGGAAATTCTTTATCTCGGCTTCGCAAATTATGCAAAAAACGACATCTATTTAGAATTGGGTGAAACATTTATTTTAGATGCGATAATGAGTGAATCGGAATTGTCGCTGAGTGAAGTAGTAGTTACCGGTATCGCAACTAAATTTACAACGGAAAAAACAGGAGCAAGTACCAATATCAATAACCGGCAAATGCGTTTGCTTCCAACCATCAACAGAAGTATTCAGGACATTGCACGTTTGTCGCCCTATGCCAACGGCATGAGTTTTGCGGGTAGCGACGGTCGTTCTTCCAACCTTACGATTGACGGCGCTAATCTCAATAACAATTTCGGTTTAAGCTCGGCGCTGCCGGGCGGAGGCAATCCGATTTCCTTAGATGCAATCGAAGAAGTTCAAGTGGTGATTGCACCTTTCGACGTGCGGCAAACAAACTTTATCGGCGGTGGAGTCAATGCCATTACCAAGTCGGGTACGAATACCATAAAAGGGAGCGCTTACACTTATATGCGAAATCAGGATATGCGCGGGAACAGAATTGGTGACCATGACTTTGGTGTGCGTGCAAAAGAATCAAGAACCATTTATGGGGCTACGCTTGGCGCTCCGATTATCAAAAATAAATTGTTCTTCTTTGGAAATATTGAATATGAAAAGAGTCCGCAACAAGTAATTAACTGGCGGGCTTCGACCGATGGCGTGAGTGATGGACAGACCATTTCTCGAACTACCGAAAGCGATTTACAAAAAGTTTCCGACCATTTGAAAAATAAATACGGATATAATACCGGTTCTTTCAAAGATTTTCCTGCCGACGAAAGCAATTTGAAATATTTACTTCGTTTGGATTGGAACATCAACGATGCCCATAAACTAAGTTTACGTTATAACCATACAAAAAACATGAGTTGGTATCCACCTAACGGAAACTCAAACGATGCTGACCCCCGCAGTCCTGTAATGCGTGTTTCGGCACATTCGATGACCTACGCCAATTCGATGTATTCGCAGGATAATTTAGTGAATTCGGTAACGAGTGAATTGAACAGCCGCTTCAGTCCAACGATGTCGAATCAACTCCTTGCCACTTATTCGCTTATCAAAGATACCCGAGGTTCAAACTCCGAGCCTTTCCCGTTTATTGATATTATGAGCGGCGATATTGCAACAGGAGCTGAAGCTATGTATTCTTATATTGCAACAGGGTATGAATTGTTTACATGGAACAATGGGGTAACCAACAAAGTTACTACCATTACCGACAACTTTACTTATTATTTGGATAAACATAAATTGACGGCTGGCATCAGTTACGAATATCAATATGCCGACAACAATTATATGCGTAACGCAACCGGTTATTATCGTTATGCCAGTGTAAGCGATTTTTTAAATGGCGCAGCGCCCATTGATTTTGCGTTGACTTACGGAGCTAACGGCAATAAGACTCCATCCAATGCCGTCGCTTTCGGTCAACTCGGTTTTTATGTGCAAGACGAATGGAATGTACTCGACAACTTAAAACTTACAGCAGGAATCAGAGGTGATAATTTGGCATTTTTGAACGATATAATGAGAAACAATGCGATTTATGAACTTGATTTTGGTGGACGAAAAATTGATACCGGTGTTTGGCCTAAAACAAGAATTAATTGGTCTCCACGTGTTGGCTTTACTTACGATGTAAATAAAGACAAATCGTTGATCGTTCGCGGCGGAACGGGCTTGTTTACTGGCCGTTTGCCTTTGGTATTCTTTACCAATATGCCTTCCAATGCCGGAATGAACCAGTTGTTGATGAGAGTTGGAAGTACTTATGAAGGTGGTGCTTTGGTCGAACGCAATCCACTTTTAGATAATTTAGCCGGCGGCATGATTACCAATGTTGATGAAATGATTAAATTGTTTAATTTCCAAACCGAAGTAACTCCCGATATGGGCAGTCGTCCCAGCAGTATTGCCGGAGTAGATCCTAAATTCAAAATGCCGCAGGTATGGAAATCATCATTAGCCGTTGACTATCAAATACCGGTTACATTCCCATTCACAGCAACAGTAGAGGGTATATTTTCAAAAAATATAAATGCGATAAGGTTGGAAAATTATGCTATTAAAAATCCGGATAACACATGGGATAAATTTGCAGGGGCTGATGATAGATATATATTTCCATCCGGAAATGCAAGATATTACTATCCTGAGTATCTTTTTAATGCAACAACTAATCGTTGGACCTCTTTGACAGATGCTTGTGTCTTAACAAATACAAACGAAGGATACGGATATACTTTTAACATTACGCTAAAAGCGCAACCTGCGAAGAATTTAGATCTGATGGCTGCCTATACGCACACCGAAACAAAAGAAATTTCCGGTATGCCGGGCAGTAATGCCCAATCAGCATGGCAAAATGTTCCTACTGTCAACGGATCGAATAATACCACCATACAACGCTCACAATATGTAATGCCTAATAAAATTATCGGTAATATTTCATACATATTACCCGACCTGAAATATAAAACGACTACATTAAGTTTGTTCTATACCGGCTATACGCCTTACGGAGATTCATTTATGTATTCTAATGATATGAATGGAGACGGGGTAGGCTATGACTTGATTTATATTCCAAAACAAAGAGGCGATATTAAGTTTGTTTCGCAAGCCGATGAAGATGCTTTCTTCACATTTATGGCGCAGGATAAATATTTAAGCAAACACAAAGGCAAATATGCAGAAGCATACTCCTCTCGTGCTCCCTGGGTAAACAAATTTGACTTTCGTATTCTCCAAGATTTCAAAGTAAAAGTAGGTAAATCGCTTAATACATTACAATTAAGTTTCGACATCCTGAACATAGGTAATATGTTAAATTCGGAATGGGGAGTAAATAAAAATATGGCTGTCAGCAATTATGGACGTATTCTGACGTATGTAAGAGACAATGACAATCCCTCCATACCAACATTCTCAATGGTGAAAGTTGGTGGTGAATATCCTACAAAAACGTATGATACTTACCTCAACTACGGACAATGTTGGAGTTTACAGGTAGGACTGCGTTATATCTTTAATTGATTTTAGTTGCCTGAAGTATGAACAGGCTACCGTTTTTTGAACGGTAGCCTGTTTTTTTTATGCGCAAAATTTATTAAATCTTAATCTTCGGTTTATACATATCTTTCGCCGTTAAGCCGCATTCGGCTTTCATACGGATGGCATATTCCATTTTACCCATATCATCGGCTCCCGCGTTGTTGGTTCCAAAGGTGAATTTCACGCCGGCCGTCTTGGCTTTTTCGATAATGGCTTTATTGGGTATCCGGTAGCGGTTGTTGATTTCAAGCGCCTTACCACTTTTTGCCAAAGCATCGATAAATTTATCCTGACGGGCTTCTGTCCAGAAAGTATCGTAGCGGTCGTTCATCTGATCGGGCAGGAAACACGGATTGACATACACGTCGAACGGTTCTTGCAACACACTGCATATCCTATCGACTATCAAATCCATATACTGCTCTTCGTTGTCGATATGGGTTTCTTCCGGTATCCAAATGCGGCTGCGGCGTCCTTTGTGGTCGGTAAAAGTCAAAGCATCGGTAATGACATAGTCAAATTCATCCCGTACTTCCTGAGAGAAGGTAACTACCCATTCGCGACCCTCCGCCTGCATAACCAAAATAAAAGGTTGCGTGCGCATCGAATCGAGATAAGCCAACACGCCCGCATCGTCAGTGATGGGAAAACCAATCCCGCAGTTGGGCGCAACGGCATAGTTAATGCCTGTATTACGTGACCAGCGGGCAGTTTCTTCTTTACTCATACCGCCTTTCAGGTGAATGTGATAGTCCAATACGGGAAAATCTTCCTGATGCAAACGGATAATCGGATCGGTTTGTTCATCAATCGCTTCCGCCAATTGGGCTTGAACGTCTGTATCGTTGGGATCAAGTGCGGTTACACTGATGCGGCGAAACTGAACATCGCCGGTGCCTTCGCTGACTAAAGCAAAAGTCCCGGAAGAAAGCAGCGATGAAGCAAAAACGCCGGTACGGAACGGATCCGTCGGCTCGATGTATTCCACAACCGGAGAGCCATTGATAAGCACTTCGACGGCTTTTCCCCTCACGGTAATATCCATCGTGAACCATTCGTTTTCTTTCACAAAACTTTTGGTCAGATTGCGTACCGAGAGCAGACTTCCGCTCATCTTCCACCACGCAGGGTCGTCGCGGTCGTTATTGATAGCCACTGAATAGCCTTTGCTTAAAGCCGGATCGGAGTGAAACCGGATAGCGCCCTTTCCTCCTTCCGTTGTACGAAGTTCCAAACTGAGCGTAAAATCCTTGTACTGACCATTTTTAAGAATTGCCTGAGCGCCGGCGCCCGACAAGTTCAATATACCTTCGTTGACTTCAGTTTGTCCGGAAGTGATCCATTGTTTGCTGTCTTTTCCGTCGAACAGCAGTCCGCTGCCGCTTTGGGTGCAGGACAGGAGCAGTAAGCAACACAAACCTGCTCCGATTTTCATTAGATTTTTCATGAATATTTATATTTTTATGTTTGTTTATGTTTTATTTTTCTGCGATAAACGATTTGCCACCAAACCGAACTGACAATTCCTTTCAAAATAGAAGATACGGTGAGCGCTATCCAAACACCGTTTATCCCAAACTTTGGAGCCAAACTCAAAGCCAATGGTATCCTTGCCAAATTGAAAACGATGCTGACCAAAGCCGGAGGCAGGGTACGACCATAGCCGTTCCATATTCCCATAGTGGTTATCTCAAGCATCATAAACAACTGGCAGAAAGCAATGATGAACAAATATTCCCCGCCTGCTTTCCTTGCAAGTTCTTCCATGACAAAAATACTGAATATTTCTTTTCCGGCAAATAAAAAAGAGAATGTAATCACAATACCCAATGAAAATAGTGTTAAAAGCGTATAACGGTATGCCCGCACTGTTCTATCTATTTTTTTTGCGGCGTAGTTTTGAGCGATAAAAGTTCCCAAAGCAGTCGAAAATCCCATAGAAGTACTCCACGTAATTCCTTCTATCTGTCCGCCGGTGGTTTGGCTCATCACGCCGAGGTGTCCTCCGTAGATAGAGGCAACCCGAGCCATATAAAAGTTGATGGCGGCAAAAAGACAATTCATGGCAGCATTGGGCGCTCCCAATTTAAAAACTGCCCAAGTATATGATTTTTGCAACCGGACGAAAAAAGGAAACCGGTCGAGTACTCCGTTTTTCTGCTTCATTTTCCGGACAAACAGCACAACGACAAGTGTTTCCGAAAAAGCGGTAGCAATTGCTGCCCCTTGTGTTTTCATAGCCCCGAATCCACCTATTCCGAAAATCAACAAGGGGTCTAACAGCATATTGGTAATTAGTCCGGCCGACAAGAAATAAAAAGGAATCGAAGTTCTTCCGGTGCCATTGTATATCCCTGAAAAAGTATGAACCAAGAAGACGGAGGGCAGGGCTATAATGGTAATTTGCAAGTATTCCCTTGCCATCTCCGTTAAATGTGTTTCTAATTTGAATAACGCGATGATGGGATTCATAGCAAGGAATACCATTCCGGTAATACATAAACTGAGAATTACAGAGATGGTAACGGTATGTGATGCGTATTTTCGGGCTTTTTCCCATTGCTTGGCGCCGATACATTGTGCAATGCTGATTTCGGCTCCGACTTTGGTCAGCAAGGCTATCGAAGACAGGAGCCAGAGGATAATACCCATAGCGCCGACAGCCGCCATTTCTTCGCTTCCCAACCTTCCCAACCATGCCATATCCATGAGCGTATAAGCCATGTGAACAAAATTGGTTGCCATAATCGGCATTGCCAATTGGATAAGTTGTTTGAAGATTTTTCCTTCAGTAAGTATGCGTACTCCGGATAATGACATTTAGATTTGATAATGAAACGGCTTGCAAAGATAGGAAAATAATTTTAACTACTTCGCTTCCACCCGGCAGGAAAGCGTATTCCCTTCTCCATCAACTACAGTGATTGAATGTATGCCGACGGAAAGTTTGACCGACAATGTATGAAAATCGGTGGTAGAAGTGATGTAGTCATTGTCGATATGCCAAAAGACAGTGGCATTACGGTTGCTGTGTGCCAATTCAAAGGTGATGTCGCCCATTGAGCCGTCCAATTGCTTTTGCAGATAGACAACTGCGTTGTTTTGCGGATAAATAAATTGCATGGGATTTAAACCATCTTCGCCGCAACCTGTCAAAAGAGTA
>Ga0082212_10013558_pt1 | contig 10188 bp, 9 predicted proteins | sample TergutNt197P3_FD_71548 | JGI IMG/M metagenome (GOLD analysis project Ga0082212, IMG submission 71548) | Neocapritermes taracua P3 segment gut microbial communities from Petit-Saut dam, French Guiana - Nt197 P3 | ecosystem: Host-associated > Arthropoda: Insects > Digestive system > Gut ...
TAATCACTAATCACTAAAAATGAGCAACAGTCCCGTAGCTCAGTTGGTTAGAGCACTACACTGATAATGTAGGGGTCAGCAGTTCAACTCTGCTCGGGACTACCAAAGAAATTCAAAATAGAAAAAATGCTGCTGCAACTTAGGGCTGAGAAATTAAAAACTTATCGAAAACCCTGTGTTTAGAAAAAAAATCATTACTTTTGCTATTCACCGATAAATTTGTTCTTTGTTCAAAGAATTGTTGATGTAGTATATTTTGCCATTTAATCAGTATTTCCATATCATTTCCGGTATTTTTAATCTTTCCGACCGGCGAATGTTCCGTCGAATGGGATTTTTCGGCGATCAGAAGGGTATCATCCGCCGTTACCGGCGCGAACGGGAACATTGGGACGAACATTTGCAGAACACCCGTCAATTTGCCATTGAAGCCATGCAGGGGAAAAACCGCAGATCGGCTGCCGTTTTGGGAAGCGGCTGGCTGCTTGATGTTCCGATTGATGAAATGAGCCGGTATTTTGAAAAATTGTATCTGTATGACGTCCGGCATCCCGCAGAGGTAAAAAAACGGGCGCTTTCGATGGGCAACGTGGAATTGTGCTCGTGCGACATTTCCGGATTTGTCCGTCCCGTATATCAATATGTACAGCGATACCGTAATTGTAAAAATCGTCCGCCCGTCAGCGCCATCCAACCGCAAACCGAATTGAATCTGAATGGTTTCGACTTTGTATTTTCATGCAACATTCTGAATCAGTTGGACATTCTGTTGATTGACTATCTGACGCGGTTCTTCGATTTGAGCCGCGAGGAAACTACGGTTTTCCGCAGGAATGTTCAGCAATACCATATCAGCCTGCTGCCGCAGAATCGTTCCTGCCTGGCGGCAGATTACGAAGAAGTTACCTGCACGCCGGAAGGCAAGGAATTATCCCGAAAAACATCGGTGCATCACCCCATCATTCAAAGCAAGGACGTTCGGCGCTGGACATGGAAATTCGATACGAAAATGACCTATTACGAGGACCGAATGACTTTTTTTGAGGTGTTTTCAATTAAAAATTAAAATTAAAAATTAAAAATTAAAAAGATTACCTACATTTGCCACGATATTTTTTTTAACCATTACTTTTAAAATTTTTCACATGAAAAGGATTCTACTTTTAGTTTGCCTCTTAACGAGTGCCGTTTTGCAGGTAAAGGCGGGTGGCTTAGTCACCAACAGCAATCAAAGCGCATCGTATTACCGTATGTTAGCCCGCGGGGCTTCCATAACAGGCGATGCAGTGTATTACAATCCGGCAGGTTTGGCGTTCCTGGATCAGGGGCTTACTATTTCGCTCAATACGCAGATGATCTGGATGCAACGTACTCTGAACAACGACCTTGCTACGCTGAATACTTCCGAATTTATCGGAAAACTTTATGTGCCGGTGTTTCCGGGTGTGTATGCCGCTTACAAAACCGGCAATTGGACTTTTTCGCTGGGTTTCAATCCTCCGGCAGGCGGTGGCAGCGTTGAGTTTGCCGACGGTTTGCCAATGCTCGAAAAAGATATTTCAATGATTCCCGGATTGTTGACGAGCAATGGGATACAGACCACGAAGTATGAAATGAAGTCAATGTTGAAAGGCTCCTCCATAGTCTATGGCGTTCAGGCAGGCGCTACATACAAGCTCAATGATATGATAAGCGTGTTTGGCGGCGTGAGAATGTTATTTGCCAGCAACGGCTATGAAGGCTATCTGAGGGACATTAAGGTCAATCCGAATGTTCCTGGACTTCTCGACGGTGGAATGTTGGGTTCATCAGGACTTGACGCCAGTGGTAATGCTATTGATGCACAGGCAAACGCTATTCCCCCTGAAGCACTTGCTGACCCACAAATATTAGCACAATATACTCAGTTGAAAACGCTTGCCGGCGGCTTGAAAAACGTGGCTTCACAAATTGGCGATAAATCGCTTGATGTGAAACAGAAAGGAAACGGTTTTGCTCCGATACTCGGTGTTCATTTCAATGTTAACAGTCTTCATCTGGCTGCTAAATACGAATTTAACGCCAAGATTAAAATCAAAAACGAAACCAATAAGGATGACGTCAATATGTATCCCGACGGGCAGGAACTTCGTTCGGATGTGCCGGCTTTACTGTCTTTGGCAGGAAGTTACAATCTTACATCGGCAGTGAAACTTTCGGTAACCTATCTGCATCATTTTGAACCGCAGGCAACCCTCGAAAGTTGGGATGCGGCAAATCAAAAAATCGTAAACCGTCAGGATTTTGTTGATAAAGGCACCAATGAATATCAGGCAGGATTAGAATGGATATTAAACAACAAATTAACGCTCAGCACGGGATGCCAGTGGAGCGACGTGAGTGTATCCGATTTATGGCAGAATGACATCGCTCATAATTTAGACAACTTTACATGGGGTTTAGGAGCGGCTTATCATTTCAACGACCGCCTGACGCTGAATATCGGAGGTCTCTACACATGGTACACTTCGTCGTCCGTCAAGATACCTGCCTATACCCAGACATACGAGCGTACTAACAAAGCGCTTGCCATAGGGATAGACTTTAAGTTTTGATCATCCAATAGTCATCAAAATTTTAGATGCGGACTTTCAAAACCAAGTTTCTTCAATCCGTTTTGAATATCGGGATGGCTCATCAACAAATTCCAAAGCAACTGACTGCGGTGATTTTCAATCATCACGGCAATCGGACCCTGGTCAATTGCTAAATAGCGTTGCGGGAACCAGTTTTCCGTCAAACTGAACGCATCGTAAAATCCGTATTGTCCCCAGAGTTGATCGCCCAGATGATTATAAAAATAACGCATAGCATCCATGGAATACTCCGGCGTATAAACGATAGACGACAAGGCGGCAGTCGGCGAAATAACACCGTGATCATCCTTTTCGGTCGGGGCATGTGCTGCATAACCTGCGGTTGAATAACTTGCGGTCAATCCCCAGCAATCGGCGCCATAACCTTCGTATCCTTTGGGATTACGGATGCAGTAGGCACGATTGATGAGGGTTTGGTTTACATTTTCCGTCCAGTAATCGGCATATCGGTCTTTCAATTCTCGCGGGTCAAGTCCCAAAAAAGACAAATGCTCCCAAAACAAAGGACCTGCCGGACGAACCTGTTGAAACATTTGCAGCGGAAAACCTTCCACTTCACTGGGAGCGGACAGTTTCCCCGACATTGCCCAGCCATCGTGATAAACCTCTGCCGGTACGCCATGAGTGGGTGAAGATGCCGCAAGTATATACATGATGAGACATTCGTTGTAGCCGCGCACCGGAAAATTCATTTCCCATTCGTATTCGGGACTCCAATGCCAGTACAGCACATTCTGTCCGTTCCGGTACCAGTCAAATTCCACTTCCCGCCATATTTGATCAATTCGTGCGGCAATCTCTTTTTCGGCTTCGCTTCCATCTTTATAATACTGATGCACGCAAAGCAATCCCTGAAGCAGATAGGATGTTTCGACCAGATCGCCGCCATTGTCTTTTCTGCTGAATGGCTGTACTTTACCGGTTTCGCCGTTCCACCAGTGAGGGAATGCGCCATGAAAACGGTCGGCTTTTTCGAGCCAGTCCAAAATTTGCGTGAAACGCCGTAATCCTTCCTCACGGGTAATGTATTCTCTTTCGATGGCGGAAATAATCGCCATGACGCCAAATCCGCTCCCGCCGGAAGTAACGACATGTTTATCGTTTTGCGGATAAACGTCGTCCACATGAAAACGCTCCCGCGCTAAACCGCTTACAGGCTCGGCGCCGTCCCAAAAATAATTGAAGGTTTGTTTTTGCACCAGATCCAGCAACTTTTCGTCTTCGGCGGCGAGGGGCAGCCCTCCATTTCCGGTTTTGCACGCTCCAAAAAGCGTTGCGAATAATAAAATTTGAATGATAAATTTTTTCATTTTGTCCGTCTATCTAAAATGCTGTGCCGCAACATGATTATTAGCGATATGCCGAATTAAATAAATATTGTTACATTCCTGATAAAAAATATACCACGATGTTTTTTTATTGGCACGGTAAGTAATATATTTCAAATTTTGCCCGAAACGTTTAAAATAATCGGGAGCAATCTTTCCGGGAAGTATGCCTGTATGATTTTCCGCAAACAAAATCAAACGGTCAACGTATGATTTTGCCGAATCGGGAAATCCGAAATATCCTTCCTCAAACAGCAACATCATCAACTCGTTTAAGTAGATTTCAACCTTTTTTGAAAAGATTATCTCTCGTTCCATTTCCACGCATCAATTCGTTGATACATACGCTGACGAAGTTCGTCGCTGGTAATGGCGCTTGCATACTCTTCCCAAAAATCATCATTTCGGTCAATTACACCGATTTGTTCAAAAAAAGGTATCATGGCTTTGCCATACCGGTCAAAGTCTATTCTGACGTATCTTTTCTTTGTATCTATGTCTGTTTCAAAAACGACTCCTGATGAACTCATTCCATTTCTTTTTTTATTCAAATGCAAAGATATACTTTTTTATTGATAAATAAATCTTGCCATTTCCACATCGCGGCTGTTACCGCCGATTTGTACTTCAAATTCGCCCGGTTCCACCACATATTCCAAATCGTAATTGTAGAATTTCAACAATTCGGGCGTAATGGTAAAACTCACGGTTTTGGTTTCGCCGGAGTTGAGGCTTATTTTTTCGAAGCCTTTCAGTTCCTTCACGGGACGGGTAACGCTTCCCACCACGTCGCGGATGTACATCTGCACCACTTCCTTACCGGAAATGGCTCCTGTGTTGGTTACCTCCACCGAAGCGGTCAATGTTCCGTCTTTCCCCATCACGTCCTTGTCCAAAGCGATTTTTCCGTATTGGAAATTAGTGTAACTCAAGCCGAAACCAAAAGGATACAGCGGTTCATTGCTCGCATCCAAGTAATTGCTGCGAAATTTACTGAACCATTTGCCGTCTTCCAACGGTCGTCCCGTATTCTTGTGGTTGTAATACAACGGTATCTGTCCGACATTCTGCGGGAAAGTAGCCGGCAATTTACCGCTCGGATTGACGTCGCCGAACAGGACATCGGCAATGGCGTGCGCCGCTTCGCTACCGCCAAACCATACGTTCAGAATTGCCGGTACGTTTTCCTGTTCCCAAGCGAGCGTCAGCGGACGTCCGGTAAACAAAACCAATACGACAGGTTTTCCCGTTTTCAGCAATTCTTCGAGCAAATTACGCTGTACATCGGGTATGCAAAGTTCGGTACGGCTGCTGCTTTCTCCGCTCATTTCCGACGATTCGCCCAATGCAGCCACAATAACGTCGGCTTGACGGGCTATCTGCAATGCCTCGTCGAGCAATGCCCTGTCCGTGCGATTGTCGCGGTTCAGACTTCGACCAAACAGCGTGGCGCGTTCCTCGTAGGCGGCGTCGCCAACAAGGTTGCTGCCTTTGGCATACGCCACTTTTACTTGTGCGCCGACAAGTTCTCCGATGCCTTCCACCAAAGTGGCGGGTTTCGATAAATCGGCGGCAACGCTCCATGTTCCGGGCATATTGGAGCGCGTATTTGCCAAAGGTCCTACTACCGCAATCGTTCCACTTCTTTTCAACGGTAACGTTTGTGCGCTGTTTTTGAGCAATACGAAACTTTCGGCAGCAATTTCACGGGCAACCGCACGGTGTTCGGGGGTGTAAATCATCCGTGCAGCGCATTCCTCATCGCAATATTTGTAAGGATTGTCGAATAAGCCGAGTTTGTATTTGGCTTCGAGAATACGGCGGCAAGCGGTATTGACCTGCGTTTCCGTTATTTTGCCTTCCCTGAGCGATTGGGGCAGGGTTTTCAAAAATCCTTCGCTGACCATGTCCATGTCAATGCCGGCGTCCAATGCGCGCGCCGATACGGTTTGAAAGTCGCCGATGCCATGGTCTGTCATTTCGGGAATACCGGTGTAATCGGTTACTACAAAGCCTTCAAATCCCCATTGTTTGCGCAACACGTCGGTCATCAGCCAGCGGTTTGCCGTTGCCGGAACGCCGTCCACCTCGTTGAACGACGCCATCACGCTGCCCGCTCCTGCCTCAACCGCAGCCTGATAAGGATACATGTATTCGTTGAACATGCGTATTCGGCTCATGTCCGCAGTGTTGTAATCGCGTCCTCCTTCGGCTGCACCGTACAGCGCATAATGTTTCACACAAGCCATGATGAAGGTATGATCATGATAACTTCCGTCGCCCTGATAGCCGCGCACCATCGCTTTAGCCATTGTTCCGCCCATAAACGGGTCTTCGCCGAAACCTTCGGCAATGCGCCCCCAACGCGGGTCTCGCGAAATATCCACCATCGGACTGAAAGTCCAGCAAATACCGTCGGCGCCGGCTTCAATGGCGGCTATGCGGGCGGATTGTTCCACCGCCGCCGGATTCCACGTAGAAGCCAGTGCGAGCGGAATAGGAAATACGGTTTCGTAGCCGTGAATGACGTCCATCCCAAACAGCAGCGGAATTTTCAAACGGCTTTCTTCCACCGCTAACCGCTGTATTTCCTTTATTTTGGCAACGCCTTTGATATTAAACAATCCTCCGACTTTGCCTTCCCTGATATTTTGCGCTAAACCGTTACTGGAAGCCTCTCCGGTGGTAATGTCGCCGGCTACCGGCAGATTCAACTGCCCGATTTTTTCCTCTAAGGTCATCTGTTTCATCAACTTGGAAACAAATTTATCCATTTGAGGATTTTTGGACTGTTCTTCCTTACAACTTGTATGGAAAAACATGAAACCAACTAATAAAAAACTAATTCTTTTCATTTTATAAACGATTTTATGGTTAAACTCTAAACAGTTATACTTTTTTGTGTAATCATTCCAATTCAAATTTACGTCAATAATTTTATTTTATTGCCTGTTTATAGCGATTAATTTTCTTATTTCTTCTTTTTTGTTTTTACGGGCAGCGTATCGCAAAAGAGTATTTTGATTAACAGTGTATTGATTCATAGCCGACTCGAAAATAGCATAAATTTCGTTTTCTTGAAACTGCATAAATTCCTTATCCACAGCCAAATCAACAAGTATTTTTTCGAGTGTAGCAGTATGGATTTTCCCTGTTTTTTGAATGGGGGCTTCAGTTACAAGCGGACGAACAATGATATAGTTATTAAATTCCGAAAGTCCATCGTACAAATTTTGAACAGCCATTATCTTTTTAAACTGTTCTTTCAAAGCATAATATACAGAATCAACGACATCTTTTTCCACATCAACAAACGACACATTAAAATTAATCAAATGGTGTGCAAAGGCATTTATTCGTGATAAATCCCATTGACAATATTGAACAAATGGAAACCTTTTTTGTAAAAAAAGTTCTATCTTTAACATTTTACTGTTTATTGGCGGAACATAAATAGTTGTTTTGCCATATTGGTACAAACCTTTACCAACACGCTGTAATATACCCAACCGAACAAGTTTGTAAATTCGCCAATTTACGGTAGTATATGGGATTTCAAGCTCGTTTGCGCAATAATAATTTCTTATATCTTGAAAAGTAATAACATCCTTATTTTCAAAATATTGTTCAAATTTATATGTGTCCAATCTCTTTGATATATTTTAATAATTCAAACTGCAAAATTATACAAATTTACGGCAATAAATGAGTTTTATTGCCGTTTTTTTGATAATATATTTTGAATAAAAATCAATGTTCTATTATAAATCCAAGTTTTAAAAGTCCCGCCTGTACTTCAGGACAAGACATAAAAAGATCCCAGATCAATCCTGTCCGGTAATTTTCAATCATCACAATAATCGGACCCTGGTCAATAGCGAGGAATTGGTTATCGAACCATCCGGCAGTCAGGTTAAAGGCGTCCGTAAAACCATATTCTTTCCAAAGTCTGTCGCCCAGCATGTAATAAAAGAAATGCAACGCCCGCATAGATTCGTCGGGTGTGTAGGGCATGGACGACAATGCGGCGGTTGGCGCAATAACGCCTTTGTCGTTAGTTGGCGAATGGGCGTTATACCCGTCGTTGCCGTCCGAAGCGGTCAATCCCCAGCAGTCGGCGCTGTAGCCAACATACTTCAACGGATTTTGCACACAATAATTCATGTTGATCAGGGTATGGTTTACATTTTGTTGCCAATAATCGCTGCAATAAGCATCACTCACGTTTTTGGGATTTAACCCAAGGAAAGAATAATGCGCAAAAAATAACGGTCCTCCGCGATTACTCCCCAAAGGCAAGGTAATTCCATAATAGGAAGCGCCGTTTTTCATTGCGCCGTTTTTTGCCCACCCCTCGTCATATACCGTTTTGGGTATGGTATGCGTTGGCGATGACGCCGCTAACACGTAAGTCATCAAACATTCGTCCCAACCTCTGATCTGATGGTTCATTTCCCAACCGTAATTTGGACTCCAATGCCAATACAGCACATTTTGCCCGTCGCGGCGAAACCAGTCCCATTCCACAGCCTCCCACAATTCGTTGATGTCTTCCCGCAATTTTGCTTCTGCCGGTGCGTCTTCCGAAAAATATTGCCGTGCAGTAAGCAGTCCCTGCATCAGGAAAGCGGTTTCCACGAGGTCGGCGCCATTGTCGTGCTGACTGAATGGCTGTGTTGCTCCGGTTTGCCCGTTGATCCAGTGCGAAAACGCTCCGTGATACCTCGTGCAGTTATTTTTGAGAAACGAAACCATGGTCTGTATTCTTGTTAAAGCGTCGTTTCGCGAAATAAAATCCCGTTCAACGGCAACCATCATTGCCATCACGCCAAAACCTGTTCCTCCGGTGGTAACAGTATTGCCCGATGTGCTGCGTTCCCGCGCCATACCGCTTACCGGATGTCCAAAATCCCAGAAATATTTGAATGTCTGTTGCTGCACCAAAGTCAGAAGTTCTTCGTCGCTGATGAACGGAAATTTAGGCGTCGTATCCAAGCCTGTAAACAACGTACAGGAAAATTCATCTTCGATTTGAACGCCAAGATATTCTCCTGTAAGAATATAGAGTTTATAGGATGAATATGATTTGAACGCCGTTTGATTGATTTTCAGAACAATGTGTTTATCGCTACTTCCCTGTTGGATTTCAAAATTTGACGGATTGATATTTGAAATAAATATTTTTTCCGCATCCCATTCGACCATCTTAACAGAAACAGAAAATTCAATATCAACAGTTACAGGCTCTTCTATGGATAGAGGGTCGGTTTTTCCGCCGTTTGCAATCTGTTGTCCGTTAATGGTCAGCGATTTAACAGATGCCGGTTTGGGGAAAGTTTCTTCATTTGGAGTTTTGTTGTTACATGAGAGAACAAGCATCCATAAAGATACAACAAAAACGATTGAGAGAAAGTTTGAGGCGCTTCGATAATTTAAACCTGATTCAAACCTAATTCTATTACAAAACAACCTCAATAGTTGAAAGGAGGTAACATTCATTTTCAACCTGATTACCTCATTTTTCCTTATGAATGGTTTGTTAGTGAAATTTGGCATATCCTTCATATTCTTCATTTTAATCAGGGAATGAGGTTATTGATTATCGTGTTATTTGATTGTTACTGAGGTTGTTTTGTTTATAAAATTATGCGTAAATTAGGTTTTCCAAATGATTTGTACTTACAAGAAAAGCATAACCATTACAAAGAAAACCTCAGCAGCCTGATGTTTTTTAATAACTTATTGCTACTGAGGTTTTAATTTGTTTAGCTACACCAAAAACTAATCGTTTACTTGCGTAACTTCGGCATCGTACAGGTCTTTTGCTTCAGTGGCAGTTAAGGCTCTGTCATAGATACGTAATTCGTCTATCATTCCTTTAAACGGCGAAGCCCATGCATCTTCCAGTAAATCTGTGCCATTGAGACGGTTGCACCATGCTCCGATTGCTAAACGTTCCGCATCTACAAATTTCAAATCGCCCAATGCAGGTCCGTCTTCATCTTGTTTTCTATTAACTCCCTGATATTCTGTGCCGTCAAATGCGGTAACATGAAGACCGTTTACGTAAGCATGAAACGTGGACGTTACATTGTCGTAAGTGCAAATGATGTGTCTCCATTGTGTCGCTGTAACATCAAGAAACCAACCATTTCCCCGTTGCCCTTTCCAATTGACGCCGTCTTTAAAAAAGAAACAATCCATTTCAGCATATTTTTTATCTT
>Ga0082212_10013559_pt1 | contig 10188 bp, 10 predicted proteins | sample TergutNt197P3_FD_71548 | JGI IMG/M metagenome (GOLD analysis project Ga0082212, IMG submission 71548) | Neocapritermes taracua P3 segment gut microbial communities from Petit-Saut dam, French Guiana - Nt197 P3 | ecosystem: Host-associated > Arthropoda: Insects > Digestive system > Gut ...
CTCCAATGTACCGATGAAGCACCTTTGCATGAGAGGGGTGTGCATGAATCTTATATTTATTTTGATCCTGCGCGGCCGGATATTTCCTTAAGCGATCCGTCTCTTAACTGGACACAGGCGCGCCAGGCGCCTTTTCCCGGTGAAAAGCCAAGCCCCTTTTCCAATGATGGCGAGCGTTACCGGGCTTTTGAAAAATTGGGCGGCGGCAGGGTTGTACGCCTGCGCTTGTTAACCCCCGTTATCGAAAAACTCAACAGAAAAAAATAGGCGCGTGTCCTATAATATTGCGGAGGCATAAAATAATGAGCGAATACAAAACCACCTTTAACTATCACCTGACCCACAGAGTATTACCCAACATCTACTACATAAACCTTGATATTATCTACGAGTATATCATCACCAGCCCCGAAACCCTGCAAAAGTTTATGCAGGAAGCCATGCAAAAAGCCGTAGAAATGGCAAACCCCGACATTGAACCCCCTTACCCCATAGACGAATTTTGGCTGGCCATGCAGGGCGAAACCGCCGACACCGCCGTTATTGTAATAGCCTTTCCCAAATGCGAAAGGGACTGCGACTGCGTACAAATAGCCTTCCCCCTCGTTTTTGAAAAAGCCAAGTACTACACCTGCGAACTTTCGTCAAATCCCCTGGACGGAGAAAAGTATTTTATCATCGGCGCATGGGAGCAAACTCAGGACGGCTTAAAACATATCAACTACGGCAGACAAGAAATCACCGACAGCAAAAGTTTCGGCAACATACTGATAAAAATGATCTACGGCAAAGAAGCCGTACCCGATGAAGAAGAGACCGGCACGGACGGGCAGGAAAAGCCCAAAATCGTTACTATTAATGGAAAAACATTTGAAATACCCGAAATGGAATTGTACTGCGAAAAATGCCAAACCACCAACTACATTTACGATGACATGAAGCCTCCCTACAAATGCGATAACTGCGGATCGGAATTGAAACCGTAACAAAAAAAATAATTTCAAACCAGACGGTGAAAATGTCAATGTTCTTTGTTGCTTGTTACTTGCCCTCTGTTGAGCAATTTTCCAATTCCCAATGAAACCCCATACCCGCCGAAAATAACAATAAAACGGTCTACAATATTAACCGGAATACGGGAAAGAATATTGATAAACAATATATGGATACCACTGTCCAAAAGGCCGATTTTGAAAGTATCTTCAGGGTTAAAATATTCGTTGGGTCTTAACAATACATCATAGTATATAAAATCAATCACCCCGCCCAAAACGCTGATCGCCAAAGCGCACACAATATACAGTACCATCAGCCGCGCGAAAATACCTGCCGCCACAGCCACCGATTTTTCCTTTTCAGTCCGCCCTCCAGCGGCAGGTTCCCGTGACAAAGAGGGTTTTAAGAGATACACAAAAAAAACCTCGGCAATACTGCACAGAATAAAAGGAGTAAAGCTGCCGGTTATGACCGTAAACACCACACCGGGAATCAGGGCTGTAACCAGGCCCGGCGCCAGACCGGCGGCAAAACAGACAGCGGCGGTAAAAAGTGTATCAATATACAGCGGGGTTTTCATATAATAAAGCGAAATGCTATGAAGCAGCTCATTCGCCACTGCCGCTGTTACACAGAGTAAACCCAAGGTAATAAACTGCCAAACTCGCTTTTTCATGCTATTAAGAGACTACCGGAAAAGTAAAAAAATTCATATCATTACATAAAACATGAAACCGGGAAAACGGCTTTTTACATTGTTCCCCCTTCTCCTGCTTATCGGCGTACACTCCGCTAATGCACAAAACCAAGGCGACACTATTCAGGATATAATCGAACAATGGACAGCAATAGAAAACCGTTTTATCAACAGGGAAAATATCACTGCCGATGTGGACGCATTTTATAACGCGATACAAACCTTTCTTAATACCAACATCTACCGCATGTACCGCCTTGCCCCCTTTCACCTGAAGGAACAATGGCCCCCCGTTGTCCGCAATCAACCCCTGAATGAACTGCCCGAACTTAGTGCCGCCGCCGGCCTTGCTCTTGATTTTAGCCAGGCAGTTTCGCATAACGAGAGGGAAGAAGCCCTGCGCATAGCCGCCGCCGTATCGGACAACCTAATACGATCCCTCAAACAATACGGAAAGCTGGATCAGTTTGTCAAAACTGCATATTACCGCCTGCTGACAGTGTTCATCGTTTTCCTCGCCGTTACCGCATTTATAATGTGGTTCCTGTACACAATGTTGACCCGATCGCTCAGAAAAGAAGCCGAAGGATCAGAGTATTCAAGAACAATCCTTCTGGCGCAGGAACAGGAACGCGGGCGGATAGCCCGTGAATTACACGACACCGTAGCACAGGATTTATGGCGGCTTTTATTCAGAACAGACCTTATCAGCAAAAGTGAAAATACCGTAGAACGTAACCGCCTCTGTGCCGAAGTATACAACAGTCAGAATGAGATCATGATCCGTGTCAGGGACATCTGTGATAACCTCATACCGCCCGATTTTCAATACAGCCGCCTGGACGGAGCCTTATACAACCTGTGTCATAAATTCAAACAACGCACCGGTATAGATTGCAGCCTGACAATACCGGGTAACTTACAGCTGGGCTTCCTGAACAGCGATATGCAGTTGCAGTGTTTCCGCATTGTACAGGAATGTTTGTCAAATATAGAAAAACATTCACAGGCGACATCAGCCCCGGTAGTAATCCGCAACAATACCAAATCAGGGCTTTTAATTATCGTTTCGGATAACGGCAAAGGCTTTATTCCGCCCGGCGGAGATTCCGGCCAAAAACTTAAAGAGCAGGGACATTACGGCCTGCGGAGCATTTACGAACGCGCCGCTTCCCTGAACGGCACGCTTACCATTGACAGCGAAATGGGAGAAGGAACAACAATCACGTTAAGTATACCGGCGGTAACGTTATGATCCCGATAGTCCTCATAGACGACCACCCGTTGGTGTCAGACGGAATAGGCGCATGGCTGACCGCTACCGGCCGTTTTACCATCACAGGAACAGCGGCAAACCTTGCTCAAGCCCGTACCCTCCTTACTAATCTCGACCCCCTGCCCGAAATCGTCATACTTGACATATCGCTGGAAAAAGAAAACGGCCTTGAATTTATCCCCGAACTCAAAAAAATCAGCGAACAAAGAAATGCCCCCTCGCCCGGTATTATTGTATGCTCAATGCATGAAGATATATTTTTAATCCGGCAGGCAATGGATTCGGGAGCCGCCGCTTATGTTGCAAAGTCGGCGGGAACTGGGGAAATCCTGATCGCCATAGACACAGTACTTGCCGGAAATACCTATATCAACCCCAAATATGAAACAAACGAGCAATACCACGCCTTCGCCTCCCTTACCCCCCGCGAAAAAGAAATAATCGCCCTGCGCAAACAATCCCTTACCAACCGCCAAATCGCACAGCGTCAAAACATAAGCGTGCGAACCGTAGAAAGCCACTTAGCGCACATCTACGCAAAAACAGGCGTTACTTCATGGGAAGAATTAATTAAGTTATAGCGAGCCATGAATAGCCTGATTTTTTACTTTTCAAAAGAGCAAAAAAACATCCCCTTGACAGGACAGGGGTTAAGAGGTATATTTATTATATAGCGATGGGCGGGCGTGGCTGCCGTCGGGCGTAGGTTTCCTATGCTTCATCGCCGGGATGGCCTCCGGCTGCTATAATTTTTTTTGCCCTGCTTAAATCAGATATTCCGTTCATATTTACAATTCTCTCAAGGTTTTCCATATTTAGCGGTTTAACAATCTTAAAAAAGGTACTTCCCCGTAAAGCTTTGTTACGATTACTGTCTAATACCTTGTCAAAATACAGGTATGTTACTCCCGGCTCCATTTTTACATAAACATTGCGTAATTCGCCTTTCCGAATAGTCCCTATAATTGCCAGATCAGGTTTCCTTACAATTTCCGGTAGTTTCTCAAAATCTTTATCGGTAATTGCCAATACACCCTGTCCGTGCCTTTTTTCAACATGATCTTTAAAGTCGTTTGTTACTTCATGGGATAATTCAGAGTAATTAAGCCCGATTTCTGCGGCGGCTTCTATAAGCCACTTTTTCGGCTTACCTATTGTTGTCTTATGAAAAGGATTCACGGTTATTTTATAACGGAATAAACCTTATTTTTCCAGACCATTTGCCGGCCCCCCCCCATCTCCGTAATTTTTTACGGATGACAAACTTCAAAAAATAACATTGAATTTAAGCAGTGCGCCTTTGGTGCGACCCCTCCGTGGGGCCGATTACACCACATTATTAAAGAGGAGTAATACAATGAAAAAGAAACTATTATTTGCGGTCTTTACCCTTTGTGTAGCCGTAATATTCGCCCAGACCGAAGCGGATTTCGGCGTAACGTTGAACGATGCAGGGGACGGGGTGGTTATCACCAAATACACCGGGAAGACGCTGGCAGTAAGAATACCCGCAACCATTCAGGGAATGCCGGTAAAGGAAATCGGAGATAGGGCTTTTTATGGTTTTAACTCAACTAAAGATCTAACCAGCGTGATTATCCCCGCCGGAGTAACGAAGATAGGAAATGAGGCATTCGTACTCCAGCAAAAACTAACATCAGTTACAATCCCCGACAGCGTTGCCGTAATCGGGAATAGAGCGTTTGATGGCTGTCCCTTTACAAGCATTGTTCTGCCCAAAAGCCTTACCGTAATTGAAGAAAATACCTTTAGGAGTTGTCGAAGCCTTGCCTCCGTTACCTTGCCCGAAGGCCTGACAGAAATCAAAAAAGAAGCATTTATCTGGTGCGAGAAACTTACTTCTATAAAATTCCCCAACAGTGTTACGGAAATTGGGGAATGGGCTTTTGGCAATTGTACTTCGCTTACGTCCGTAACGTTTGGCACGGGCATTAAAAGAATAGGCGATAGTGCTTTTTATTATTGCCCCAAGCTTACTACCGTTACCATTCCCGAAACGGTAGAAAAGATTGAGTTTGGGACTGTATATGATAATGGTCATGTTACCAGTGGTGATAATGTTTTCAATGGCTGCACCATGCTCACCTTGGCAAGCCAGGCGGCAATCAAGCGGGTACGGGTAGCGATTGTACGGGAAAGACAAGATGATTATTATGGTTATGATGATGAGCGGTAATGCCGAGTGTCAGACACTGTAACCCCTGGCGTTGTTAGGCAAAATGCTACGCCAGGGGTAGCGCACATCTACGCCAAAACAGGCGTTGCTTCATGGGAAGAATTGATTCGCAAGCTGGTTTAATACCCAAGAACTCGCTTTCGCGAGGGAGCTTCAGGGCGGTTTTTTACTAATCAGAAACTTGGTAGTATGGGTGTTAAACCAGCAAACAATCCATACCTATCAGAACCAACATACCCCGTCCTTCAGGGCGGGGTATGTTGATTAAGTTATAGCCCACGGGTAATTACAAAATAACCTGATATATGCCATAATCATCCACACAGGAGAATGATATGCCAGTAATACGCCCGGTATCAGATTTGGAAACGGATTTACTCGGAATTACCAAAGTTGTACATGAAAACGGTGAACCTGTCTTTTTAACCAATAACGGATACGGCGACATGGTAGTTATGAGCATGGAAAACTGGGAAGAAATGAATTTTGAAAACGAGATTTACCAAAAGTTGCTGGAAGCTCGGGCCGAAGCCCTCAACCCAAAACGGCTTTCTCATGACGAGGTTTTTAGCCCTCTGCGGAAAAAGATTGCTGATTATAACAGATATTATTGAAATTCACCGCATCATCTACAAAAAAAGAAATCTATCTCGGGGAGGGCTATTGTATTAGCTCCAATTTCCGTAATTTTTTACGGATGACAAACTTCAAAAAATGCCATTGAATTTAGCAATGCGCCTTTCAGGAGTTTTTGACACCACATTATTAAAGAGGAGTATACGATGAAAAAGAAACTATTATTTGCCGTTATCGCCCTGATACTGACGGCTGGGGTTTTCGCTCAGAGTGAGGCGGATTTTACTGTTGATGCCAATGGCGTTATCACCAAATATGTCGGGTTTGACACCGACGTCGTCATTCCCGCGACCATCGGCGGCAAAAGGATTACGGCTATCGGCGAGAAAGCATTCGAAAAAGCCGACCTCACCAGCGTTACCATTCCCATGGGCATTACCTCGATTGGCGAATCCGCCTTTGCCGACAACAAAATCACGAGCCTTACCCTGCCCGGCACTGTAAGAACGATTGGGGACAGAGCGTTCCAAAACAACCCCCTAGCTGCCATTGTCCTGCCTGAAGGCGTGGAAACGGTTGGGGAAAACTCGTTTGGGGGAACAAAATGCACCAGTGTCAGCCTGCCGTCAACGCTTATCAGTATAAGTAAACCGTCTGGGTATAACGGGGATTCATTTGACACAAGCGCCAACCCGTCCTTTATTCTCGCCGCCAACATCAATGCCGACTTTTCTAGCTACACGTTTTATTATCGTTATGGGGGAAGGACGCAACCGATGTCAGTAATGTTTGCGAACTATATCGCCAACGGCCGCAAGGCGGGAACGTATACCTTAAATATGAAATGCGACCCAAAGACCGCGGAGGGCTACGGGTATTACGAGACCGAGTACGGAGCGGTACTCACACACTTTCAGGACAGAGACGCGACACGGGTACGGGTTCCCTCCGAAATCGGCGGCATGGCAGTAAAGGCCCTGTACGAAACGTATTCCGGCATGAGTAGCATTGTGGCAGTTCAGATTCCCGAAGGAATTACCTACATCGGAACAAGTGCGTTCAGCGGTTGTCAACTGGCAAGCGTCGCCATCCCCGCAGGCGTTACCTATATCGGCAATGGGGCGTTTGGTAGTAGTAGGGATTCAACCGGAAAAATGACCTCCGTTACCATTCCCGCAGGCGTTACCTATATTGGCGATGAGGCGTTCAGTGGCAACGAACTTGCATCCGTCACCATCCCCACAAGCGTTACCTATATCGGAAACTTGGCATTCGCGAGGAATAAACTGACCTCCGTTACCATCCCTGCAAGCGTGACTTACATCGGGTACTTTGCGTTCGGAGGCAATGATATAAAAACCATTACCATTCCGGCAACCGTCAAAACGTTAGACGGACTTCCCATAACCCACATCGTAGTGACGACCGGCAACACCATCGTGATGGGTGCCGGCATAAACGTGATAGTGAGTTATGCAAACAAAGATGGTTATTCTTCTTATGAAGGGGGTAAATGGTTTGCCGAGGCTTACCAGAAAAACGGGGCAGGACGATATACCTACGATTTTAACAAAGGATGGGTTTACAGTACACGATGATGTCCGCCGAAAATAGCCGCAAATGCCCGTCCTGCGGGGCGGCGGCGGCAGCGATGATTGTAAAATGCCCGTACTGCGGACACGAATACGGCGGTACGGGAGCCTCCGACGGCGTAACCGCTTTTTTTGAACGGCTGGACGCCCTGGACCAGGAACTGTTTGAAGCGGAAGCGGCAAAAGGTCCGAAAGGCCCGCTTGGTGCCGTACTGGCTGAAACGGTTAAACAGATTGCGGGACCAAGCCTGGGGGACAAAAGAAAACTGGAGATGATACAAAACTTCCCGATACCCAATTCGCGGGAAGACATAACAGAGTTTGTTATACTGGCAAGTTCCCGCCTGAAAGCCGTCCCCGGTCTTTTTTCCATGGCAAGCCATTCGGAAATACGGGATGCCGAAAGATACAACGAGGCGTGGAACGCAAAAATAAAGCAAGCGTACGCAAAAGCCCGGATTGTTTTTGCGTCCGACCCCGTGGAAATGCGGAAGATAGACCAAATGCTTAAGGACTTAAACGTCACGCCCGGCAAAACGGCATCCGTCCCGAAACAATTGCTCGTTCTGTTGGCAATCGGGGCGGTTGCTGCAATCGTTCTCGTTCTGGCGCTTGTATTCGGCTGATAATACAACGGTGATGGCCGCTGAGCCTGGCATACAACCTACCTTGTATTAATAAAGCAAAGGGGTAGGGAAAGCCCTGGTAAGGAGCCCTGTAGAACCCGAAAAAACAGCCTTCCAGCACTTAAATTGGATTTTTTCTTTATTTGTATTTTAAGTGCTGGGCTTTCTTGCTCTTAATATTCCTATTCCTCGCAGGTCTGTTTTTCCGGGGAATTCCAGATGCTCTTACCATGGCTTTCCCTACCCCTTTCCATGCAATACTACAAGTAAATTGTATGCCAGGCTCAGCGGTAAATTGGGAATTTATCTGCTAATCTGCAGCACTATGGGTGCTTCGTGGAGGTCCTGGATTCCTCTGGTGCCGATGCGTACATGGCTAAGGGTAAGGGTTTCATCAGTTTGGTTTACTATAAAAGTTTCTCTTTCCGTTTCTCCATTTCCTTTTTCATTGCGTAATTCCAGCAATTGATGCACATCGAGTATAAAAAACACATATTGTCCGGTGCGGCTGAGTTCCGATGGGCCGGACAGGAGGTCGATACGGTAGGAACCATCTTTGTTAAAAGTAATTGTTCCGTCCTGACCGGTAAAACGATCATCTATGTATGAATTTGTTTTCTGGTTATCCGTTACCGGTTCTGTTGCCGGCAGGCGTGTGTAGGAACCGTCCCAAATGACACTAGGTCCTGTTCGCAGATATGCATCCTGTAATACTCTGAGCCGGATGCTTTCCAGGGAGACAAGTTCTACGTTAACGGTGCGCCTGAGTTTGGTTAGCGATACATTCCAGCTGTTTATGAGTATACCCAAACGGGTGGGAGTGGTATTTTGCCAGACAAACATTTCTTCAGAATTATCATTATAAAAAATCAATTCCCGTGTATTGGTGTTAAAATACACATATTTCCGCAGCGATCCGTCTTCCTGATACCAGAGTCCGTCAATGAACTTCTCAAAGCGTTCGGGGTCTCCGTTCAGTAGTTCCCGTACCCGCATTTGTTCAATCTGAGTCCCGGGAATTTTAATCATTCGGGACTGTTCATAAAGGCCGTTGACAGGATTGTAGGTGTAGTTTACTTCAATTTGGTCCATTATATTGGAAGAGCTGTAATCTCTGCCATAGGTAGCTATTCCAAGGCTTCGTCCCTGGGCTCTTCGGCCGTATTCCGGTTCTTCCACGGCAATGGAGCCTTCAATAAAAAATTCGGCGATTTTGGTAAACGGTTCGTCCTGGTCATTGATTTTTCTGAATGCCGTTAAGGTTTGTTCTCCCGCACCGTTCATTCCCGAAACTAAAACACAGATTCCCCCGTCGCCTATTAGATCTTCGCTATAGAGGATTAGTGTGCCTGGCTTTGTGGCAGCGGTAGAAGCGTTCCATCGCCTGGAATAAGAATCCTGCCCTACATTGTATTCCGCGTAGGTTATATATATGGGGGAGTCGATATCCTGAAGTTTTCTGTATGCTATAACCTGCCCTTCAAAAGAATCTCCTTCAAAATCCCGGGTCAGAACAGCTACGGGGATTTCATCTTCCTCCAGAGTGATCCTTAATGACTGGGTATCTTCTCTGTATGCAGAACGAATTGATTCATCCCCGGCACCCATACCCTGGGGAATGACCACTTTTGTCCTTTGAGTTTCGCGGTTTTTGGAAGAAAAAAAGTCCCCGGGTAAAAAAACCAACGCCCCTATAACTCCGGCAGTCAGGAGAAATACAATTATCGTAAAAACTTTAAAATATCCCCTGGTCATTAAAAATAGCCTATTAAGACCCGCTTTACCGTCGGTTCTTTATTTTAGAGTCTAAATCAAGCCCAATAGTAAGGACCCTCCAGCCGGAAAAGCTGTCTACCCGGGAATATCGCAGCAATCCTGCCGATTCCGCTTCCCGGGAAGGGGGATCTTTGGCTCCGGATCCGCTTATAAGGAGGGTATAGCTGGTTCTGTTGCTTTTTACTGCCTGGGATTTTGCTTCCTGCAGGGCTCCCCGGTAATCTGCTGCGTCCCCTTGATACCGGATAGACCGTATCGCTGCTTTTGCCTCTTCTTTGTTTTCCATTGTCCCTGAATAGATCAATTCCGGCCTGCTTCCGGCGGTCCAAATCCAGATCCGGTCTTCTTGCAGAAGCATGCCGTCTATGACGGTATTGCACAGCCAGTTGGTTGCTTCTTCCCTGCCTTTTTCCATGGCGGAAGAACTGTCTACAATAATGAACACATCTATG
>Ga0082212_10013560_pt1 | contig 10188 bp, 6 predicted proteins | sample TergutNt197P3_FD_71548 | JGI IMG/M metagenome (GOLD analysis project Ga0082212, IMG submission 71548) | Neocapritermes taracua P3 segment gut microbial communities from Petit-Saut dam, French Guiana - Nt197 P3 | ecosystem: Host-associated > Arthropoda: Insects > Digestive system > Gut ...
CAAAAAAGAAAAAATCTGGCATACTAAGGCTATAAGGAATTGTGCGGCAACGAAAGTCAAATGTACGAAATATGGATAACACGAATCAAAGCGCGTTTTCGCGGCTGTCGCCGTTTATCAGGGAATACATATACAAAAACCGCTGGGACGAACTGCGGCCCATCCAGGAGCAGGCCTGCAAAATCATATTCGACACGGACGACCACCTCATACTTGCCTCCGGCACTGCCTCCGGCAAAACCGAGGCGGCGTTTCTGCCGGTGCTGACGCAAATCGAGGCCGATCCGCCTTCGTCCGTGGGCGTTTTGTACATCGCTCCGATGAAGGCGCTGATCAACGACCAGTTCTACCGGCTCACCGATCTGCTCGAAGCCTCCGGCATACCCATATGCCACTGGCACGGCGACGTGCCGCAGAGCAAAAAGACGAAATTTTTGAAAAACCCGGGCGGGGTGCTGCAGATAACCCCGGAATCGCTTGAGGCCATGCTGATCACGCGGGTGCAGGACTTGGTGAGGATTTTCGGCGATTTGCGCTATGTCATAATCGACGAGATGCACGCCTTCATGAGCTCGGAGAGGGGGCTGCAGGTGCTGTGCCAGCTTGCGCGGCTGCAAAAATATATGCACAGCGAACCCCGCCGCATCGGACTTTCGGCCACGCTGGGCGACTGGGACTTACCTGCGGCCTGGCTCTCGGCGGGAACCGGGCGGAGCGTTTCGATCCCCCAAACCGGCGCGATCGCCCAAAAGATACGCCTCTCGGTGGAGAATTTCAACAAGGAATTCGCCGAGGAGGACCCAAATCTGTTCGAGCATCCGGCCGTCGAGTATATGTACGAGCGGACGCTTGGCAAAAAGGCGATAATCTTCGGAAACGGGAGGCCCACCCCCGACGCGGCCATCATGGCGGTGCGCCATCAGGCCAAGCTGCACGGCACGCCGGATATCTACCATGTGCACCACGGCGCGATCTCGTCTACATTTCGGGAAACCGCGGAGCAGGAGATGAAAAACTCGGAAGGCTCCGTGGTGATAGGGGCGACCGTGACGATGGAGCTGGGCGTGGACATAGGAAAACTCGAGCGGGTTTTCCAGATCGGCTCGCCGATTTCGGTATCGAGCTTTGTGCAACGGCTGGGCCGCACGGGAAGAAGGGGCGAGGCGCCCGAAATGTGGTTTGTGGACTGCGAGCGCGAACCGGCGCAGGACGCACCCCCGCTGCAGCTTATCCCGTGGTACCTGCTCAAGACGATCGCGATAATACAGCTGTACATCGAGGAGCGCTGGATAGAGCCGCCCAAAATTTTGAAATACTCGATGAGCGTGCTGTATCACCAGATAATGAGCCTCACCGCGTCGGCGGGGGAGATCGCGCTTCCTGCGCTAGTCGAGTCGCTTGGTCTGCTGCCGGCGTTTCGCGAGGTGGACAAAGAGGACATCGTGTGCTTTATCTATGAGCTCCTGGAAAAAAACCACTTGCAGCAAATGGACCGGGGAGGTTTGATAATCGGCCTGGAGGGCGAGAAGATCGTCAACCACTACGAGTTTTACGGCGTGTTCCCCACCGAGGAGGAATGGATCGTGATGCACGACAGCCAAAAAGTCGGGCACATGGAAGAGCCCCACTACGCGGGCGAACAGATCACGGTGGCCGGGTACAACTGGCTGGTGGTGGGGACCGACACAAAACGCCTGCATATCTTCGTGAAGCCCTTGCCCGAGAATTTGCGCTATTGGTGGCCCGGGGACAGGGCGCTCACCCACGACAGGATATTGCAGCGCATGAAACAGGCGCTGCTCGAAGACAAGGAATATCCCTACCTCGGCCAGAGCGCGCAAAAGAGGCTGTGCGAGGGGCGCGAGGCGGCGCTTATGCTCGGTTTTGACAAGTACAATGTGATCGATTTGGAAAACGGGCTGGCGGGGATTTTTCCCTGGATGGGCCACCGCAATTTCAGGACGCTCAAAAGCATCATATCCCACTATATGAAAAGCGGGGGAGCCGCAAAACAGATGGGCGGCTGGGGCACGTTCTATATGACATTGAAAGGCGGAGCGGGGGAAACTCTCGCGGACTTGAAAAAAGTTTTTGAGGGCCAAATAGACCCAAACGAATTCTTGCATGAGGACACTATACGCGCCGAAAAGAAGAACTACGAATACAAGGTTCCCAAATACGACCGCTTTGTGCCGGATGCGCTGCTAAAAAAGCAGCTCATCGAGGACTATATCGACATACCGGAGATAAGAAAGCAGGTGAATAATTGGAGTGCGACGAACAATGAATAGCCAAATTTTCGACAACAACGAAAACAACAAAATAAAGGACAAGGTTTTTACCCCGCTGCACGGGATAGAGCTGACGGGCGGGCTGTTGTTGCGCGCCTTTGAGAACAACATAAAATACCTGCAAACCATAAACATCGATTCCGCGCTGTACTGGTTTCGAAAACGCGCCAAAAAATACGCCCCGGGCGAGCCGTACCGGGGGCATTTCGAGGACAACCTGCACGGCCAGACCGCAGGGCTGCTTCTCATGGGGGCGGGAAACGCGCTCAGATGGGCCGAATGCGAAAGTTTGCGCGAAATCGTGGACTATATAATTGGGGAAATAAAAGACTGCGGGGACCCTGACGGATATATCATGGCAATCGAGCGGGAGCTGTTCGCCACGAAGGAATACCCGCACTATGTGCGCATTTGGATCACCTACGGGCTGTACGCCGCGTATCTTTCGGGAAATTCGGATGCGGGGATACTGCTTTTAAATTGGCAGAACTGGTTCAACAACGAATGCGGCGACTTGCCGGTTATAAAATACCTGTGCCTCGCCTTTCAGGGCACGGTCTGCAGCCCATATGTCTACAATACGCCGTTCGGCACGAAAAAAGACATAGAGATCACCCAAAAATACTATGAGGAACCCTGGCGTTTGGCTCAATATATAAACGGCGAGAAAGACGCGGTCCAGACCCGCCGCCAGCACGGAATCGAGCCTCACGCCCACGGGACCGAAATCGAGGCCTTTGAGGGATATCTCGATTTGTACAAAGCCACGGGAAATTATTATTACATAAACGCGGCGTTCGCGTTTTATGAGGCGTACAAAAAAGACTGGCAGCACGCGGGCGGCGGGATAGTGATGTGCGAAGCCGAAACTTCGACGCCGGGCTGCGCCTGGCTTAAGCCTTCGAGGGCGTACAACGAGCTGTGCTGCACCGCGTTCTGGATTTGGCTGAACCAAAGGTTCCACCGGCTGTATCCCGACGAAGAAAAGTATGTGGGCGAGATAGAAAAATCCTTGTACAACATCGCCATAGCCAATCAGGACGGGGGCAATTCGATAAGGTATTTCGCCTGGCTCGAAGGCAGGCGGGCGGCGGGCGGCAGCACCCACGGCGGGCTTGTGCACTGCTGCTGCGGGGTGGGCACGCGGATTTTCGGGATGCTGCCCGAATTTTTGTATTCGATAAGCGACGACTCGATTTATTTCGATATATACGGCGCCTCAAAGTTTGCCTGGGAACGCGAAAACAACAGCGTAAGCGTGACACAGATCACAAACATGCCGTATGACGGGAAAATAAAAATCGAAATATCCTGCGAAAAAGACGAAAAATTCAAGCTGATGCTGCGCATTCCGGCCTGGGCCGAAAAAGAAGCGGAAGTCGTTTGCGGCGACGACACATACATCGGGAGCCCGGGATCGTATCTGTGCATAGAAAAAATCTGGGAGAGCGGCGTTTGCCACATGATAGAATTTGAGCTGAAATTCCAATGGAGCCTATCATATTATACGGGAGCCGAACAGGTTGCGGGGCACAACAGATGCGCCCTCGAATGCGGGCCGCTTTTGATGGCGGCCGTTTCGGATGCGATTGAAGCGCCGGCCGACAATTATCTCGATTTGTTCAAGCTGAACCTTTGCCCCGAAGATTTCAGTTCATGGCTTGCCGAAGACGGGAAAGGCTCTTTGAGATACAAGATAAAAGGCCATGGCGGTTTGACGCTTATGCCGTACTTTGAAGTGGAAACCGGCCGCTATTTCACATGCTATCCGCTGTACGGCTGATTTAACGAACGAGGTGAATATGTGATGTTTGACGTTTCCTGCATCGGGGTGATAACCGCCGATATTTTCGCCAAGCCCGTCGAGGCGCTCCCGCAAAAAGGGCTGCTTGGCAAAGTGGACCAGATTCAGCTGTCAGTCGGGGGATGCGCCTCAAACGCGGCGATCGCCCTCGGCAAATTGGGTGCGAGGGCGCAGCTGTTCGGCAGGTTGGGCGAGGACAGCTTCGGCAGGTTCGTGAAAGGCGAAATCGAAAACGCGGGTGTGAATACCGACGGGCTTTGCATCGCCGGCGGCGCGCAGACCTCTTCGTCGGTGGTGGCCGTGAATGCGGACGGCGAACGCTCTATTCTGCACTGTTTTGGCGCCAACGCGAAATTTGGGCTCGCGGACATCGATTTCGAAAAAATAAGGCGCGCCCCGGTTTTGTTTGTCGCGGGCAGCTTTCTTTTGCCCTCTTTTGACGGAGAGGGCGCCTCGGAGTTGCTTAAAATGGCGGGCGCGGAGGGGATTTTATGCTGCCTCGACACCGCGTGGGATCCGTCGGGGGCCTGGATGGACAAGCTTTGCGGCTGTCTGCCCCATCTCGACTGGTTCATGCCCAGCTACGAGGAAGCGGTCATGCTCAGCGGCGGCAATAAAAATCCCGAAGAAATCGCGGAAGCCTTTGTTTCGCTGGGGGCGAAAAATATCGTGATAAAGCTCGGCGCGAAGGGCTGTTACGTAAAACCGCAAAATGGGGCGGGATTCTCTAAAAACACATATGGCGACGTCCCGGTCGCGGACACGTCGGGGGCGGGCGACTCCTTTTGCGCGGGATTTATTTTCGGGCTTTCAAAAGGCTGGGCGCCGGAAAGATGCGCGCAGTTCGCCAACGCTGCGGGAAGCATGTGCGTGATGCAAATGGGCACCACCGCCGGAATAAAAAGCGCAGACGAAACGCTCGCCTTCATCGATCGGCGGGAAAATATAGTGAAATAGCAAATAAACAGCAAGGAGTTATCGGAAATGAAGAAACTATACGATCTTTCATCGCTGGATTGGAAACTGGCGGGATACGCCCCTTATGCCTGGCTGGGATTCGACGACCGCAACCGCGAGCCGTCGGCCGAAGTCCGCCCCATACCGGCCGTGGTGCCGGGTTCCGTCCAGCAGTCCCTGCTTGAAAGCGGGATTATAAAAGACTGGCTCTTTTTTAGGAATTCGCTGGAAATCGAATGGATTGAAAACCGAAGCTGGGTGTACTCCGTTTCGCTTCCCGACGAATGGACAAAAAAAGGCGGCGAAATACTTCTGCGATGCCTTGGCCTCGACTACAGCGGCTGGATTTATCTGAACAGGCAGGAAATCGGCGCCTTCAAAGGCTCCCATCTCACATATGAGTTTTCGCTTGGCGGCCATCTGAAAGAGGGCGGCAACGAACTCGCGATCGTCTTCGACCTCCCGCCAAGATGGCTCGGGCAATTCGGCTATTCGTCAAAAATGACCGAATGGAAAGCCAGGTACAACTACACCTGGGATTGGGTGGTGCGGCTTGTGCAGATAGGCATATCCGACTCCATCTATCTGTCGGTTTCCGACGGGAACCGCTTTGAAGAGGCGAGTTTTGTCTCGGACTACGATCTGAAAAAGGGCGCGGGGCGCTTGGAGCTGTACGGCAAGCTCACAGGCGAAAAAGGCAAAAGCGTGCGGATGTCGCTCTTGGACGGCGAAGAGACCATAGCGCAAAAAGAATTTGCCCGGGACGAGTACGAAAACGGCGCGGCATGGGAGGATCTCCCCGTCGAGCCCTGGTGGACGAATCTGGAGGGGGCGCAGCCGCTATACGGCGTGCGTTTCGAGCTTTTGGGCGAAGACGGAGCGGTTTTGGACACGGAGCAAAAAACCACCGGGTTCAAGCATGTCGAATGGCGGCAGTGCAAAGACGCGCCGGAGGGCGCTGATCCGTGGCTCTGCGCGCTCAACGGCAAGCCCGTGTTTTTGCAGGGGGTGAATTTTCAGCCGATACGCGCCAATTATGCGGATGTGGCTTATGAAGAATATGAAAAGCGCATAAAATTGTACGCGGAGCTCGGTGCGAATATGTTTCGGATAAATGCCTGCGGGTATCTCGAATACGAGCGCTTCTACGAGCTGTGCGACAGGTACGGGATCATGGTCTGGCAGGAATATCCGCTGACCTCGTCGGGAATAGAGAACTGGGCGCCCGAAGACGATGAATCGATTGAAGCGCTCAAAAAAATAGCGGCCTCGTTCATCAAGCGCCGCCGCCATCATGCCTCGCTGTGCATCTGGTGCGCGGGAAACGAATTGCAAGGCACCTTCGACGGCAAAAAAACCGCCGGCGGCAAACCCTGCCAGGCGGACCACCCGATGTTACACGCCTTGGGTATCGTCACCGCCGAGCATGACAGCGTCCACCGCTATCTTTACAACTCCCCGTCGGGCCCTTCCGTGGGCGGCGTCCCCGAATGGTACGGCAAAGGGATGCATTATGACGTGCACGGGCCGTATAACGGCTTCGCCACCGAACAGGATCTGGAAAATTACTGGCGCGGCGACGATTCGCTGTTCAGGTCGGAATGCTGCTGCCCGGGAAACAACCCCGACGACATAACCGAATTTTACAGCAACGGCCACCCCATATGGCCGGCCGACCATTCCAACCCGCTTTGGTGCAAGCCTTGGTCGTGGTGGATCAACAACGAGGAATTCAGGATCGCAAACGGGCGCCCGGCGGAAAACTTGGAAGAATTCACGAAGTGGAGCCAGGAAAGGCAGGCCATAAATCTGAGCTATGCGGCAAAAGTCTGCAAGGACCGGTTCCCGGGGTGCGGCGGATTTCTTTTGTGGGGCTCGCATGACACCTGGCCGCAGCCGGCCAACACGACGATAATCGACTTCTGGGCGAGGCCGAAACCGGCCGCGTTCGCCCTTGGGGAAGTTTGGCGCCAGCCGCCCAAAAACGATGCGTGAAATAATTATATAAAGTTATAACAGGAGGAAAAAATCATGATCAAACAATTTCCCAGAACCGAAGTTGAAGGGGTGAGCCTGCCCCGCCTTTTGATAGGCTCAAACTGGTTTGCCGGTTTCAGCCACACCGGGCACGCGGCCGACATGGACATACACGCCACGAACGACACGCCCGAAAAAGTCGCGAAAATTTACCAAGCGTTTTCCGACTACGGGATCGACGCCGTGATGGGCGGGACTTCGGGCGGCATAACCGGGGACTCGATAAAATGTTTCGAGGACATGACCGGCAAAAAATTGATCCGCATAGACACCCCCGGAATAAACGTGGACGACTCAAAACAGGCGAGGGCGGAGGCGGAGGCCACGATCAAAAACAGCGCGAAATCGGGCGCCACGTTCTGTTTCCCGCACCACTCCTCCGCGGAGCAGCTGGTCAACAAGAACAAGCGCACCATCGACAGGCTGCCCGACTACCTCTCCATGATCCGCGACAACGGCATGATACCAGGCCTCTCCGCCCATATGCCCGAACTCATCATGTACTCCGATGCCAACGGGTACGACGTGCAGACCTACATACAAATATTTAATTGCATGGGGTTTTTGATGCAGATCGAAATCGAGAGCATAATCCGGATCATACACAACGCGAAAAAGCCGGTGATGACAATCAAGCCGATGGCGGCGGGTCGGGTGACGCCGTATGTGGGGCTTACGTTCAACTGGAATGTGCTGCGGCCGCAGGACATGATCACGGTGGGGTGCAAGACGCACTGGGAGGCATACGAGGACGTGGAGATCTCGTTCGCGGCGCTGGAGGGGCGGCTGCCGGACCTCGAGGGCCGCAACTCCCCCAACAAAACAGATATTATCAAGTAAGGGGAAATGCCGTGAAAAAAATCATTGTTTTTGTAATTTGCATCGCCATATTCGCCGGTTTTTCGGGGTGCGGAAAAAAAGACCAGGACGAAGGCGGCGAGCCCGACGCAAATTCCAACGCCGCTGCCGCAGAAGAAAATTCCGAGGAGCCCGCGACCGAAAGGATATATCCGGAACTTGACGCGGTCGATTTCGGCGGGCATGAATTTTTGTTTTTGTGCAGGACGGTGAGCAATCCGGACTGGGCCGAATGGGATCACAGGGATCTGTGCGCCTTGGAAGAAAACGGGGACGTGATAAACGACGCGGTCTACAGGCGAAACAAAAAAATAGAGGAAAAATACAACATAAAGATATCCGAGCTTGTGGTCGAATACCCGCAGGTGACCACCATGACGCAAAAAGCCGTAAAAGCGGGCGACGACACTTACGACGTGATCGTGCCGCATATCGTGGAAGTCGCCGCGCTGGCGCAGGGCGGAAATTTTTTGGATCTGTTCAAAGTCCCGTGCCTCGATTTATCGAAGCCCTGGTGGAACCATGACGGCATACGCGACTTGTCGATCATACGCAAACTGTTCGTTTTGCAGGGCGATTTGTTCATTATGGACAACGACGCAATGACGGCGATGATCTTCAACAAACTGCTGATCAAGGACCATGCCCTCGAAAGCCCGTATGACATAGTGAACAAAGGGGAATGGACATTCGAAAAGCTGATGGAAATGGGCAGGAGCGTGTCCAAAGATTTAAACGGCGACGGGGTCATGTATATCAAGGACGACTTGTTCGGCTATGTGATCCAGGGCGGCACGGAATCTTCGTTCATCGTCTCGGGCGGTGCGAAAATAGTGAGCAAAGACTCCGACGACCGCCCTGTGATAACTTTCGGCGACGAGAGATGCTACAGGATCACGGATTACCTCTCGGAAATGCTCTCCGACACGGAAAACTCCGTGAATCTGCACACTTATGAGGGAAAATTTCCCATATATGACGAGCAGGTGAAGATGTTCTCCGAGGACAGGGCGCTGTTCACCTGGATTCGGATAAGGATCGTCGAAAGGCTCCGGGGCATGGAGACCGACTTCGGGATCCTGCCGTGCCCGAAGCTGGACAAAACGCAGGAAAAGTATATAACAAACAACGAGCCGAACGCTGCCACGGGGCTGTCGATCCCGCGCACCGCGTCAAACGTCGAACGGACGGCGATGATCCTCGAGGATCTGTCCGCCGAGTCGAGGTATAGCTTGCAGCCCGCATACTACGAGATCAACCTGCGGGGCAAGTACGCGCGCGACGACGAGAGCCAGGAGATGCTCGACATAATATTGTCAAACGTCGCATACGACATAGGGTATATCTACAATTTCGGCAGTTTCATGGAGATAAGCTGCTACCGCTACGGGCGCGACATGAAAGTGGACTGGGTTTCCGCTTTTGAAAAAAGCCGGGGAAAAATGGAAAAAGACATAGAAAAAGCGATAGAGGCTTATGAAAAATTGGAATAATATTTGATAAACAAGTAAACAAGGAAGGACAAAATATGGAGACAAACAACGCATTTCCCCGCACGACAATAGGGGGGCTGTCCGTATCGCGCATGATCATGGGCACCAACAACATCATGGGGGGCTCGCACCGCACATTTGCCCGCGATACCCACATAAAAGAAATCAACAACAACGCTCAGGCTGTGGCCGATATAGCGAAGGCCTACCTGTCGCACGGCGTGGACGCGGCCGTGGGCGGCGGGCTGCCGTACAACCGTTTCTTTTTGGACGGCGCAAAAATGGCCGGCGAGGAAACCGGCCAAAAGCTGCACCTGATAGACCTCTCAAACATCGACACGCATGACTCCGCCGAGTCGCGGCAGGCGGCCGCCAAATACATAAAAGACTGCAAAAGCGCGGGCATCGAAATCTGCCTTTTGCACCACTATTGCATCGAGCAGCTGGTCAACAAGCAAAAAGGGACGATAGAGCGCATTTCGGATTACCTGAACATGGTCAGGGAAAATGGCATGATACCCGGATTTTCGGCTCATATGCCCGAAATAGTGCAATACGCGGACAATCAGGGATACGACGTGGAGACATATATCCAGATATACAACGCATCGGGATTTTTGATGCAGATGGAAGTGGAAACCGTGCACAAGATAATATGGGGGGCCAAAAAGCCGGTGCTCACGATCAAGCCGATGGCGGCGGGGCATCTGAACCCGTTTGTGGGCCTGACTTTCGCGTGGAACACGAT
>Ga0082212_10013561_pt1 | contig 10187 bp, 11 predicted proteins | sample TergutNt197P3_FD_71548 | JGI IMG/M metagenome (GOLD analysis project Ga0082212, IMG submission 71548) | Neocapritermes taracua P3 segment gut microbial communities from Petit-Saut dam, French Guiana - Nt197 P3 | ecosystem: Host-associated > Arthropoda: Insects > Digestive system > Gut ...
AATGAATTTTCTATGTACGGTATTAATAACCTAACTTGCATTTATTTACGTTTATGATTGATCGTATAATCACAGGAAAAAATGGGTTCTCCCGCTTTATTATAAACCAAAACGGTCACAGTATTGAAAAACTCGTATTTTTTGCGGAATTTGCTTACATGATATGTCCTTAGCAGGTATGTATCGTCTACTACAATAAAATTACCTTTTTTGGGGTCATTCGGAATTTTTTTATACTCGTGCATATCACGGTCGTAATAGTCTTTTTTGGGATTCCCCGATTCGTCTTTAACTACATATTTGAAATTATCGGCATCGGGAGAGGCGTCAAGATATTTTATAATATCCCATTTATTAATGGGAAGCTGAAAACTTGAGTCCGATTTGAGCTCATACTCAACCGTGGCAACGGTAATTACGTTAATGGCTATTGGTTCATCGATAAGGTTTTGAAACACCATTTCGATCTCAAGTATTTCCCCGAGACCTGCCGGGTCTACGCGCTTATTGAAATAAATAGGAGATATTTTAAAAGTTTCGCTGTATTGAGCCTCCGGAGGTATGTGGACCGTTTCAAGAGAATCCATTCTCGCTGTATATTGAGCAGAAAGCAACAGCGGTATAAATACAAAAATTATTGAAAAGAAGCGTTTCATCATAGCCCCCGCAAATTGGTCTTATATCTTATATGTATTTTCGGCGTGATACTTAGCGAAGTAAAGAAGTTTTTTTAATTCAATTGAAAGGCGTTCCAAAGTCATATTTGCGTTTTATGTACTTCATTATGATGGAAGTATCGATTTGTTCTATTCCGTCTATAAGGCTTAGCCTGTTGTACACCAGATCGTGGAGTCCGGCGAGGTTTTTTACCACGAATTCGGCGTTTATGTTGCAGGCTCCGGTTGTGACGACAATGTACCAGAGTTCATTAAAGCCTTTAAGGGCGGCTATGACGTTATCCATCTTTTTCATATCAACCCGTATATTGAGGTCGCCGGTTACCTCAAAGCCTAATTTAAACGGGTTAGATACTGCGACTATTTGTATAATATTATCATCGGTAAGGCGTTTCAATCGCGTCCTTATCGTGGCCTCCGATACCTTGAGGGCTTTGGCTAACTCGGTATTGCTGGTTCTGCCGTCGATTTGAAGGCGGGAGATAATTCCCGCGTCCAAATCGTCTATTTGTTTTTCTTTTGGAGGCGTCATTTAAACGTATTTTCGGCTCCGGGGAAAGAACGGTCTTTTACCGCCGCGTCATATTCGTTAAACGCGCCCTTTATGAGCGGGAGAAGTTCAACGAATTTTCTGGCAAATTTCGGCGTAAAGCCGGTATTCATGCCGAGCATATCGTTTATGACCAAAACCTGCCCGTCGCACTTGTTTCCCGCGCCGATGCCTATGGTCGGTATATCAAGGTTTTGGGATATTTCCTCGGCAAGCGAGGCCGGAACCATCTCAAGCGTAACGGCGCAGGCGCCGGCGTCTTGCAGTATTTTGGCGTCATCGAATATTCTTTTTCGCTGCTCCTCCTCGCGTCCCTGTACCGAGAAGCCGCCTAATTTGTGCACGGACTGCGGGGTCAGGCCCAGATGGGCGACGACCGGAATTGAGGCTGTGGTGATAGCTCGGATTTTTTCGGCAAATTCGCGTCCGCCTTCGAGCTTTACGGCGTTGGCCTCGGTTTCTTTCATAATACGGCCGGCGTTACGCACCGCGTCTTCAACGGATATATGATAGCTCATAAATGGCATATCGACGACAAGAAACTTTGCGGGCGCGCCCCTGCGGACGATGCTTCCATGATAGATCATCTGATCTATTGTCACCGGAATAGTCGTTTTAAATCCAGCGATGACATTGCCGAGCGAATCGCCCACCAGCAATGTGTCTATGTCGCTGAGTTCGGCTATGCAAGCGAAAGCGTAATCATAGCAGGTGAGCATTGAAATCGGAATGCCGGCTTTCTTTTTAGCCTTGAAATCATTGACCGTAAAGGGTTTTTGTTCGCCGCTGGCGTAAGCCATATATCCTCCTCTGCCGGGTCAGGGCTTTTATTTTGTAGAATATGCGGTTATGTTCGATTTATATATAATTTGTCAATAAAAAATTCGATATTCGTTGATTTTTGATTCAAAAAATGCTAATGCAGTGGAAAAATATGTTATTTATTAGCATTTTATGGGATTGACAAAGCGCCGAATTGTATTCAAATGGCTTGATTATTAAATCAGGGTTACTTTTATGAGGCATACTCTTACGATTAAGGCGCTCGTGCTTGCGGGTTTTATCCTTATTTTGCTTATTCCGCTTTTTCTTATACGCACCATTGTTGATGAACGGAAAGAAATGGCCGGCCTTGCCGAAAAAAAAATAATGGATTCGTGGGGAGGACGTTTTAACGCAAAAGGGCCGCTGCTTGTCATTCCCGGGTTGAAAAAGCAAGCTGTAGAAGTTTCAACTCCGCAGGGCGATATGGTTGAAATACAGGATATCCCCTTTAATTTAGTGATAGCGCCCCAAAAATTGGATGCCTCGGCCGATTTTAAAACCGAAATTCGAAAATATGGCATTTACGCTACGCCCTTGTTTGCCGGTGGAATTAAATTTTCGGGCAATTTTGACTCATCCGGAGCCATAGCCAGTCTCGCGCCCGGTGAAAGAATTTTCGTGGATAAAGCCGAAATACACCTTATGCTTGACCAGCGCGGCATACGCAAGATATCAAAAGGTGTCTGGAACAGACAGGAACTTTTTTTTCAGCCGAAAGGAAGTTCCGGAATTAAAGCAGAGCTTAATGGTTTCAGGAACGGTCAGTCGGATTTCGATATCGCCATAGACATACAGGGCGGACGCTCGGTGCGTATATCCCCTGTTGGTCAGGATACGCATTTTTCCATTTCGGCTGACTGGCCGTCGCCGTCATTTCAGGGTTCTTTTTTGCCTGCAAAATCAAATATTACGGAAACTTCTTTTGACGCGCAGTGGGACGTAAATTATTTGAGCCGCGATATACCGCTCTTTTGGGATAAGGAGATTTTTTCCGAACAAAATGATTCCGGTTTCGGAGTTGATTTTTTCAGGGCGATAGATATTTACTCGCTTAACACGCGCGCGGTGAAATATGGTATTCTTTTTATCGTTATTCCGTTTTTAATTATTTTTCTGCTTGAAATATTTACAAAGCAAGAAATACATTTTATATCATATGCGCTGTGCGGTATAGGCGATTTAATCTTTTATCTGCTACTGCTTTCGCTTTCGGAACAGATGCCTTTTGTTGCGGCTTATTTTATAGCCTCTCTTGCGGTAACGGCAATGATAACGCTGTATTCAGGTTCGATTTTGGCGCTGAAAAAAAACTTGTATGTGGTAGTAGCGACGGTTATGGCGGTGTCGTATATTTTGCTTTACGGCATTTTAAACGCCGAGTCTTACGCGTTGTTGATCGGTTCCGTAACTGTTTTTGCGGTAACGGCCTTGATAATGTATTTGACGCGAAAGATAGACTGGAGCGGGCTGAAGTAATGGTTTGCTATGCATGAGTTATCCATAGCTGGCAGTCTTTTTGATATTCTTATGGATATTGCCGAAAAGAATAATCTTAAAAAGATAGAACGCGTTGTACTGTCTGTAGGAGAAATCAGGCAGGTCGTTCCCATAGCAATGGAAACCGCTTTCGCGGCAGTCACAGCCGGAAGCATAGCCGAGGGAGCTGTGCTTGAAATGGAGGTAATTCCCGTGGAAATGAGGTGCGCCTCTTGTGACGCTGTTTTTGCCGTTGAGCGCAATATTTTTGTATGCCCTTTTTGCAGCGCGGTAAAACTTGATATAGTACGGGGAGATGAACTCATTATAAAAAATATTGAAGGAGAAGATTAACTGTTTATGGAAATAACCGTTATGAAAAATATCATGGGAGCGAATGAAGAAAAGGCTTCGGAATTGCGCGCCATGCTCAAAAATAAAAAGGTGCTGATGGTAAACCTGATAGGCTCGCCGGGCGCGGGTAAGACCACGATTCTTGAAAATACCATCGCGGCCCTTAAAAAAAAGAATTACGGCGTGGCCGTAATCGAAGGCGATGTGGCGACCGACAGGGACGCGAGGCGGCTGCAACATTTTGAGATTCCCATTACATTAATAAATACCGACGGCGCCTGCCACCTTGAGGCTCTGAGCATCGAGGCTTCGCTTGAGGGTTTTGATCTCGATAATCTTGATATCGTCTTCATAGAAAATGTCGGCAACCTTGTATGCCCCGCCGAGTTTGATATAGGCGAACACGCCAAGGTTGCCGTTGTCAGCGTTACTGAGGGCGACGATAAACCTTTAAAGTACCCGCTGCTTTTCAGAGAGGCGGAGGCTATAATTTTGAACAAAACCGATTTGGAAAAATATACCAATTTCAACCGTCAAAATTTTATGGACGATATAAAAAACCTGAATGGAGCAATCCCGTTTTTTGAAATGGCAAGCATGAACGAGCCCGATCTCGGCGCGTGGATTGACTGGCTTGACGCCAAACTTAAAGAGGTGAGGGAAACTTGAATGAATACTATCACTCGTTTCGGGGTATCGATTGACGAAAGGCTTTTAAAAAAGTTTGACGATCTGATTGAGGAAAGGGGATATGTAAACAGGTCGGAAGCCATCCGCGACCTTATACGTTATATGCTTGATACAAATGAAATATCGGATCCCGATGCCGAAACCGTTGGAACCTTATCGCTTGTATATAAACACGACTCGCACGAAATCGCCGATAAACTGAACGATATAGAGCACGGCTATTTCAACAATATTGTTTCGTCAACCCATGTTCATCTCGATCACGACAACTGCCTTGAAGTGCTTATTCTGAGAGGCAAGGCAAAGGATGTCAAGGCGATTGCCGACAAATTGCGCGCCGTTAAAAATATACAGAAAGGCTATCTTACGCTGACATCGGCTATTGAGGGACATGAATCTGCAGGTATTCGGAACTAAAAAATGCCGCGACACCCAAAAGGCGCTTCGCTTTTTTTCGGAACGCGGGATTGCCGTACATTTTGTTGACCTGAATGTAAAGCCTATATCAAAGGGAGAGCTTGAGAGCGCGGCGCGCAGTGTTCCGCTTGAGGAACTCATAGACAGCGAGGGGCGTCTTTACGAAAAGATGAACCTTAAATACATAAGTCATGATATTAAAGAAAAGATATTGGAAACCCCTCTGCTTTTGAAGACGCCCCTTGTGCGCGTTTCAGGAAAAGCCGCCGTAGGTTACAATCCAGATACATGGAATGTCTGGATTAAAGAAAAGGCTCTTTAAGGTCTTGGTTAAGAGGAAATAGCTTGAGTTTTTTATCGCATAGTGATTTGCGTTTTTTTGAAAAGATTGTCTTGAAATCCGGCAATATGGCGCTCAAGATACAGCGGCGCGGCTTTTCGTCCGCCCGAAAAAAGGATTTGTCGATTGTCACCGATGCCGACACCTCTGTTCAGAATTATCTTGTTAAAAAAATATCCGCCCGCTTTAAAAATGCCGCTATAATATGCGAAGAAAACTTTGAGCCTGACACCAACCTCATGGACGAGAAAAAAATGTCCGTGGTAATCGATCCTGTTGACGGTACGGCGATATTCACTATGGGGCTTCCTTTCTGGTGCGTCTCGCTTGGAATATTCGACGGTTTTAAGCCGGCTTACGGTTTTGTTTATTCTCCCGCGTGCGGCCTTTTTTTCAAAAGCGATGACAAAAACGCGTTTTGCAACGGGACCATAATAAAAACCGACAAATCGCTCGCGCCTGAATCCGAAACGAACGTGTTTTTTGCCTCAGAACTTATCAAGGACTATGACCTAACAGTCGCCGGGAAAATACGTAATTTGGGTTCTACCGCGCTTCATGCCGTTTTGGTCGCGCATAATACGAAGAGCAGGGGAGGCGCCTTTGTGGGCGGCGGCAATCTCTGGGATTGGGCCGGCGCGCTGCCGATACTTGAAAAGGCCGGCGCGGGCGCGAAGTACATTAGCGGTAAGGATATCGACTTTTCAGCGGTAGCAGCTAACAGCTGCCGTTTCCCTGAAGTGATATTAGCTTACAGCGCCGAAAACTTTGAGCCCGCCCAAAAAATAATAGCCAAGAGATGAAATTATTTTACTAACCGGTGCGGCCAGGCAGCCAAGCCTCCCTCAAGAACTTTTATGTTACGCCGGCCTTTTTGCATAAGGACGCGCGCCGCCTCGTATGCCCTCAAACCGATTTGGCAGTAGCATATAATTTCACTCTTTTGATTCTCCGGGAATTCGGCGAGGCGCTCTCTTATTTCGGCGAGAGGAATATTTACGGCTGAATTGTCTATGCGCGCGTTTTCAAACTCCGCGCTCGTGCGAACATCGAGAATGAAAAGCGCCTCGCCGCTGTCAAGCCTCTCCTTCAGGTCAAGCGAGGTGATGGTTTTCATCAGGCCGTTCACCTTGTTTTCTAACGCGTGCATGGCGGTAATGCCGGCGTCTACCGGCGTTGAAAAGGGCGGCGCGTACGGGAAATCGGCGCTGCACATATCGGTTATGCTTAAGCCTCCCTTTATTGCCATGCCGTAGCTTGCGATGAGTCGGCTTACGTATTCGGTACCGACGCTTTGCGCGCCTAAGACTCTATCTGTAAATTTTTCCATAATTATTTTGGTGACGATAGTTTTGCCGCCCATGTATGCCGGTTTGTCAAAACCGGCTGATACGATTGTTTCAAATTCGTAGTTGTTCAGAATTGCGGCTTTTTCGGTAAGCCCTGTTGAAGCTATAACATGCTCAAAGACTTTGCAGATGACGCTTTGCGAGGTTCCGGTAAACATCGCCCTGTTGCCTTTCGCCGCGTTTTCTCCGGCGACGCGTCCCTGTATGGCGGCCATATCACCCAACGGCATATAGACATTTGCCCCTGTTACGGTATCCCGGCTTTCCACGCAGTCGCCGGCAGCGTAAATATCAAAATCGGATGTCTGCATATGCTGGTTTACGATTATTCCGCCTAACCGGCCTATTGTGATGCCGGCTTCCTCCGCGAGTTTGATATCGGGAATGACGCCTGTTGATATTACAGCGGTTTCACATTCAAGAAGCGAGCCGTCGTCAAGTTTTACCGCCTGTATATGTCCGTTTTCATTGCCGGCAAACTCAAGCGCTTTGCGGCCTGTAAGGACAGTTATATTTTTTTCTATTAAATATTTTTCGATAAGCAATGACATTTCGGGGTCCATCGAATTCATTACATAAGGCGCGGATTCGACGATTGTAACGAATAAACCCGAAGCGCAGAGCGCTTCGCATATTTCAAGCCCCAGCGCGCCGCCGCCTATGACGACGGCTTTTTTTGATTTACCGTCTGAGCAAATCTCTTTCAGGTAATCGGCGTCGCGCAGGGAGCGCAGGCAGGTAACGCCTTTGAGAGTGTTTCCGGGTATGTCGGGCATTACGGGAAACGCGCCTGTGGCTATTATAAGTTTTGAGTAGCCGAGGCTGCCGGTTTCGCCTGTTTCAAGGTTTTTGAAACTTACGGTATGCTTTTGGGGGTCGATTTCCGTTATTTCGGTACGGGTCCTGAGGATGATATTTTTGCTTTTCAGGTAGTAAGCGCTGTCCCTTACCTCGCCCGCCTGCGTTGAGAAGAGGCTCAAGCGGTTTTTGATGATTCCGCCTGCATAATACGGGTACGCGCAGGTTGCCATTGATACGTCATCTTCTTTCTGGAACATCATTATTTCAGCCGATTCGTCAAGCCTGCGGGCGCGGGAGGCTGCCTTGGGGCCTGCCGCTGAAGCGCCTATTATGATTATACGTTTGGTGTCTGTCATTGTTTGTTTCTCCTGTTTATTGATGTGACTGTGCGGCAGGCGGTCTCTTTTGTCAAGAATTACTGCTGCGGACGGACGCGGATTGATGTATCCTCAGACACATCCGGCGTTGTAGAACAGCCCCGCGCCCTGACGGGGCAATCCGCATGCAAAAAAAATTTAATCTCCGCCTGCCCTCATTCGTTTACCTTATATTGGTAAACAAAATGAACAAGAGCTTTTTCGTGCCATCCCTATGCTTTTTGCTGTTAAGCGCGGCTGCCAATCTGTGGGCCAACTGGATGTTTTTTAACGAAAAAATCTACCTCGCAGGCTCTGTAAGCGCCGCGCTTCTCGGCATAATAGTTTTCTTTATAGTATCCAAAATATCCCTTGTTCCGAAACGCCGTCTCCCCGCGTTTTTTCTGGCCATCGCTATTGCCGCCGCGGAATACATTCTCGCCTCAAGACATTTTAAAGTGAAAGAACAATTGCCGCAAAAAGGCGTCCGCTCAGGCGTACTTTCGGTAACGGAACAGCGTTACAATACTGCCGCGGTCATCGAAACTCTCGCGGAAGACGGAAGCCCTATGCTGATACAGGCTTACGCGGAGCGCGCGCTGTCTCTGAATGCCGGAGACATTATAACATTCAGCGGCAGCCCCTTCACGAACAGTCTAAACCCGTTCACAAAACAGCTATTAAGGCGCGGCATAAATTGCAGTATGGGGCTGAACCCAGGCAACTGCCGAATCGAATACAAAGCGCGGCCCGGTTTCAGGGAGAAAATAAAACAGCGCGCCGAAAATATCTTTAAACGCTCTTTTTCGGACGACACATCAGCTTTAATTAATGGACTTTATTTCAACGACAGGCGTAAAATAAGCAAACTGACGCTTCTTGAGTTTAAAAGAGCCGGAGTTATGCACGTTCTCGCGGCAAGCGGCCTGCATGTAGGCATAATAGCAGCAGTACCTCTCATGCTTTCGGCGCTTTTTCTCGTTTCACAAACCATGGGGCGTTCGGCCGCCTTTATCTTTGTAGCCCTCTATCTGTTCATAGCGGGCGCGCCGGTATCGCTTTTGAGGGCGGCGCTGATGTTCTTATTCCTTATCATCCAGAGGGCGATGTTCAACGAAAAAAATCCGTTCAACATATTGTTTTGGGCCGGAACCGTAATACTCATAATCTCGCCGCACGAGTTGTTTTCCCTTGGTTTTCAACTCAGCTTCGGGGCAACAGCCGCTATACTTGTGTTTTTCAAAAACATAAACGAGCTTTTCTCGTTTATGCCGGCTTTTCTCAGAAACTCGCTCGCACTTACGGCATCGGTAAATATAGTTACAATTCCGATAATAGCGCTCACTTTAAAAGAAGCTAACTATAACTGCATAATAGGCAATTTAGCGGCCATCCCCCTTGTTACAATATTTATGGGCGCGTCGGTCGTTGCCGTATTTGCCTCAATATTATCTGAAAAGCTCGGAATGCTGTTAGGGTGGATGACGGATAAAGTGTACGAATGTCTCAAGCTCGCCATCTCCCATATATCGGAGCTTCCGGCTCATTTTTCGGTTCCCGATGAAATGAGCGTCCCCTTGCTCGCGCTCTCGTGCGTCATGGCGCTGATAGCCCTCATGCCCGTTAAAAAACACAAAAGAATTCAATCGGCATTGCTCTGCGCCGTAATGCTGTCGGGCGGGGCGCTGCTCTATGCGAAGAAAAGCAATATCGATCATGAAACCATACAGCTTGGCGAAGGCTGTAAAATAATACGCGATATGGACAGCGCCTCAATAATCGGCAGTATCAAGGGTTACGAGCACAGCGAAAAAGTCATCGAAATATTGAACCGGCGCATGGCGCGAAATTGTTCTATATACATCGTGAACCCCGACTATGAAAACATCCTCGCCTTCGGCAGAATAGTAAAACAAGCGTATGTAAACAAATGCGTCATTAACAGGGATTTTTATTTCACAAACTATATGCGCGGATTTTTCGCGCTCCTTGAACAGGAAAATGTGGAAGTTACTTTCTTAAAGATGTAAAATTGGGCTCTTCATTCGTTTTGCCGCAGAGGGAAATTATGTAGGGGATGGGGCAGGCGGCAGGATGCCGCATTCGCACCGACACAAAAAAATATTGACACCACCCCCCTGCCGCCGCACCATTGCAAACATGATACAACAGGCAACCCAACAAACGAAAGGTAAACCAAAAATAAACGCAGCCCCCGCGCCCCTTATTGTCGGCTGGCCGAAGGCCAGCCGACAGACAGACAGACAGACAGACAGAAAGACAGACAGACAGAAAAACAGAAAGAAAGAAAAACAAAAAGAAAGAACAAAAGAAAGAACAACAGAAAGAAAA
>Ga0082212_10013562_pt1 | contig 10186 bp, 15 predicted proteins | sample TergutNt197P3_FD_71548 | JGI IMG/M metagenome (GOLD analysis project Ga0082212, IMG submission 71548) | Neocapritermes taracua P3 segment gut microbial communities from Petit-Saut dam, French Guiana - Nt197 P3 | ecosystem: Host-associated > Arthropoda: Insects > Digestive system > Gut ...
TGCACTAGGGTCGGGATTTGCTCGCAAATCACGACCGCTAGATGCTTGCAAGGCGGACTTGCTACGCCGTTAAGCAAGCATCTAAAGCGTTACATGGTACTAGGTCTAGTTCAAAACTTACGATTCCCATAGAGTCTCTTTAGTTTTCAGATGTCAGTGGTCAGTTTTCAGTGGGTTGGTTTCAAGTTGGTAGTTGGTAGTCGGTAGTTTTCAGTTATCAGTGATCAGTGGGGCAGTTCAACTACAAAAAGTTGAACCGCTATACGTGTCTCTTTTCTGCCCACTCGACCAGCGCGGCCCTCATAGCCGAATGTAGCGTTAGCCCCTCGTTGCTGGCAATGCCCTGAAAGTCGTCCCAAAATGCCGGAGGCATTTTTACCGACTTGGTCTTCGCCGGTTTTACAGACTCCCCGTTTTTTGGGCGGCCCCTTTGTGGCTTGAGGTGTAGATATATTGGAGGCCCATCAGGTGGGAACTCTTCCTCAGCCTCTTTCACGCTCTCCCAATAGCGCGACTGGAGTTCTTCGACTGTATGCCCGGTTTTTTTTGCCTGCTCAATAGCCTCTTCCATTGTGATGAGTTTGCTTAATACATCTGTCATTTTGGCCTCCCATGGCTAGTCCTTTTTCTGATGGGGTAAGCGGTAACGGGGTATATCGTGCCGTCCCTTGCAATGTCACAAACCAGCTTGTAGTCCCTGCCATCAATGGTAGCCTCCATGATGTAGCGGTCATGGTATTGGCCAGAGTACATACCGCACCATCCAGCTTCGACTATCTTTTCCGCCAACTCAGGCGTTATGCCGTGCCTAGCAATGTGAGTAATATTGTTTGCATCCCACAGAATCTTCATCTATCTATGGTAGCACCACTTTTTATTTGTCAAACCGTATAGCTGTTATCGCTTTTATTGTTCGCTTACAGCGGCAAAGGCGCGATGTAGTTGGTTCAGTGGTCAGTGGCAAGTGGTCAGTGATCAGTGTGGGTTTCTGCGCCTTGCGGCGCGTTGAGGCGGTGGAGATCGTGGCCACCAGTAGCTATACAGTGGCTTTTTGCCGTGCTTTGATCTCTGCAACTACTTCACGGAATGAGCGGAAGCGCACGTTTTTCATTTGTTCTTCTGTAAGCGGCGGAGCATCGCTGAAGTCAATCTCGTCGTCTGGCATTGCGGCTAAGGCATCAAGCTCTTTCCTGTCTTGGTCTGTCAGCAACGGCGGAGGGCCGTCTAGGTCTAATTCAAAACTTACGATTCCCATAGAGTCTCTTTTTCCAGTGGTCGGTGGCCTTCATTAGTTTTCAGTGGTCAGTTGGGTTGTTTCAGCCAAACAACAAGCTATGGCTACCTACCCGCGCAAGCCTGAGTGTTTGGTTGTCTGGCTTTTTGTAAATCGATAGTAGGTCTGGTTTGATGTGGCATTCTCTATAGCCCCTCAAGGTGCCAGCCAGGGCGTGGTCATGGGCAGTATCGGGCAATTGGCGATCATTGGCCAGCAATTCAACAAGTTTGTATACCATGTCTGAATCTGGTTCGTGCTGTATTCGTTTGAAGTCGCGTCTGAATTTGGTTGTAGTTTCAATCGCCCTCATTCATCCACCTTTTGAAGGTGTTCATATCCTGAAATCGGATGCCCTTTCCTGCCTCCAGCTCGTCAATGGCAGATTTGGTTTCTTTGTTGGGGGGTTTTTCCCAGTCCATCAGCAGGGCATTCATGCCGTCAGAAAAACTTAACCCGAAGCTACGGAAAAACATCACTGCGCCCTCTTTTAGGTTGCTTAAATCTGCCTGTTTCTGCGCCATGTTTTCCTCCACTTGAATCATAATAGGGTATGTAATACCAATGTGCAATCATGGGGGCTTGTTTAGTTTTCAGTGTTCAGTGGTCAGTGGTCAATTTGCGCCTGACGGCGCGGTGGGGATCGGGATTACCAGTAGCTATACCGTGGCTTTTTGCCGTGCTTTGATCTCTGCAACTACTTCACGGAATGAGCGGAAGCGCACGTTTTTCATTTGTTCCTCGGTAAGCTCCGGAAGGTCAGAACAGTCAATCTCGTCGTCCGGCATTGCGGCTAAGGCATCAAGCTCTTTTCTGTCTTGGTCTGTCAGCAACGGCGGAGGGCCGTCTAGGTCTAATTCAAAACTTACGATTCCCATATATTCTCCTTTCGCGTGGTTTCGCTTCCCGTGCGCTGATTATCGTAATTACTAATTCGCCATTTTCTTCCATCGTGTGGGCTACGTACAATAGCAAGTGGTAGCCTTCGACCATTCCAAGCGTCCAGTAGCGGTTTTCGCCGTAATCAAAGCGTCTGTCCGGTTCTGTGATGTTGTTTGGGTCAAAAAACACCTGTTGCGCTTGGCTGAAGCGGATGCTGTGCTTACGCCAGTGTTCTTCTGCATTCTTTTCGTCCCAGGTAATACGCATGATTATCAATTTTATCGGATTTTTTGGAAAAATCTCCAGTCTTTTTCAGTGGCCTTCATTAGTTATCAGTGGTCAGTTTTCAGTTTTCAGTTTTCAGTTTGCGCCTGACGGCGCGCTGAGGATCGGGATTACCAGTAGTTATACCGTGGCTTTTTGCCGTGCTTTGATCTCTGCAACTACTTCACGGAATGGGCGCATACGGGCAAGTTGCTCGTCTGTCAACTCTGGAATGTCGGAGCAGTCAATACAAGGATTCAGACCACCAGCCCGCTGTGCTGTGGCCATTGCCCTGTAGTGAGCTTTCTCCTCTTCGGAGATTGGTGGCAAGTTGTTCAAGTCATAACTTACGATTCCCATAAATCCTCCATTCGTGTGGTTTTGCGGCGCGGGCGGAAATTATTCGTATGATTTCGTTGTCATCTTCGTCTTTGTAAGTGTGGCTCACAACTAGCAACAGTAAGTCGTCAGCCATACCAAGCGTGTTGTAGCGCACTTCGCCGTAATCAAAACGATTATCGCGCACAGTCTTGCAATTTGGATCGTTGAACACCTCTGCCGCCTTTTTGAAACTGATGCGGTGCTTACGCCAGTGTTCTTCTGCATTCTTTTCGTCCCAGGTTATACGCATGATTATCAATTTTATCGGATTTTTTGGAAAAATCTCCAGTCTTTTTCAGTGATCTTCATTAGTTATCAGTGGTCAGTTTTCAGTTTTCAATTTGCGCCTTGCGGCGCGTTGAGTTACTAATGGTCAGTGAGGAGGATGTTTGGTGTGAAGCCCGGCCATGATTTACTTGTGCATTGTTGGTTTAGAATGGTTCCGCCTGTTAGTAACGCACCGATGGCGGCGGCGAAGACTAGGCGGTGGTCGTTATCGGGGTCGAAGGGGTGCGCGGGCGTGTGATGGACGGTGTTTGTGGGAAATATTTTTATTGCGCTGTCTGCCAGCGTTTCTACTCTGCCTCCGAACCATTCGACTAGACGAATGATCCCTTTTATGCGGTCGCTTTCTTTGTGGGGGAGTGTGGATAGGCCGCTGAGTTTGGAGATGTTTGGTGCAAATACGGCTAATGTGGCTAGTGGTGGGGCTAGGTCGGGGCAATCGTTTAGGTCTGCGTGGATGCCTTTTTTTAGGCGACCTGTGAAGATGCAGGTTTCGTTTTCAAAATACCATTCGCAACCAACTTTGCGAAGTATCTCTAGTATTGCTATGTCTGGCTGTCCGTCTTTTGGATTTAGATTGCAGATTTTTATTTGTTTGCCTAGTATCGCGGCGGCACAAAGGGCTACGGCGGCGGCTGACCAATCGGTGGATAGTGGCCTTCTTTCAGTGATCAGCGGGGTTAGGCTGTTTCCGGGGATTTCGATGGAGTTTTTTTGTAGGTTTGCGTTGCAATTAAATTTTTGGAGGCATAGCTGTGTGAGTGTGAGGTAGGCGGCGGAGGCGAGGGGTGTGTTCCAGCTAATTGTCCCACCATTTTTTAGGCCGGCTATTGACATTGCTAGTCCTGAGATGAATTGACTGCTTTGTTCTGCGTCTATTGTTAGTTTTAGGTGGTCTTTTTTGTTTGGTGGCGGGGTGAGTATGCCACTATTTTTTTTGACACTCCACTTTGCTCCGCTACTTGTTAATGCCTCTATCAGTGGGGTTAAGGGACGTTGAAATAATCTTTCGGAGCCGATAAATTTTACCGGTATATCAATGTGCATTGCTACTAGGGGTAGCAGGAAACGGAGTACTGTGCCTGCATCGCTTGCGTTGATTGTGATGGGGAGGGCATTGCTGGCTAGTGTTTTTAAGGCGATATACATCAACTGGATGTCGTCTGGTAGCTGTTGCCATTGTTGCTGGAGTTGGCCCCATGTTTTTTGTACTGCTGGTATCCCGCCTGATAGAAATGATAGTACCAGTATGCGGTTGGCTATGGATTTGGATGGTGGGAGATGCATTGTTTGGTGGCCTTGGTCGAGTGGTCAGTGATCAGCGGGGTTGGGACACCTGAGGGCACGTCAATATTTTTCTGATCACTGGTTGGCTACATGTTTGCAGATATAATCAGCATCTACAACTCCACTCTCACGTATCAGTGTTAGTAGTGCTTGCTTTAGTTCGTCGCCTTCAAAAATGGAATCTTTGTCGCCACCTCTTGATTTGAACATCTCACTTTTTTCAAAAATCAACCAATATGCGAAAATCCATGCGTACAATTCTTCTTCTAAGGGTGCATCTTCACTATCAAAAGAGAATCCGGTTTTATTAAGGTTGTCGAAGTTGTAAAACAAGTGCCCTAATTCATGTGCCAAGACAAGCCTGAATTTTTTGTTGTCCATATACTCGACAGTATCGGCCAGAAAGATATCGCAATAATTCTTCCGGTCGTTAAAATCGGCTCTTGTTTTACTATTGCCAAGGTTTTTGCGCACGATAATAACGAAGGGTTTGCGGCGAACTTTTGATACGGAGTATTCCAGTATTCGTATGGTGTGGGCAAGGTAACTTGATCTATCTACCCATGCAACATTTTTAGCAGTAATTTTTGGGTCTTGGTGCGTGTGTGGCATTAATCGAAGTCTCTCCAAGACCCATAAAGAACAGAGTCTTCAAGCCCAGCTAGTACATCGTCTGAAGCGGTGCCATGACAATGCCTAACAGCATCGATTCCTGTGGCTTCTTTGATGTCTTTTATTTTTTCGTCAGTTTCTTTTAGACCTTTTTGCTTGTAGTATTCCTCAAATTGTTCGCGTTGTTTTACATCCTCCAGTTGCATGTTTTACCTCCGAATTTGGTATTATCTCATATTTTGTGATGTGTTTATAGTGGGTAGTTTTCAGTGGACTTGTTCAGTGGTCAGTTTTCAGTTATCAGTTATCAGTTTGCGCCTGACGGCGCGTTGAGGCGACTTTGCCGCGATGTTACTCTTAGGCCATTCGGCCTTTTAGAGGGGTATAACTGACCGAATGATGGCTGTTTGCAGTGTGTCTGGCAGGTTTATGTGGGTTTGGTCTGCAAGTGTGTTGAGCCATGTAGGTATCTCGATGATCCTTTTTGTGAGAAACCGGTGCAGTTTGGAGAAAACTAAAAAGCCCACGGCCTTAAAGCATGGGCGTTTTGTTTTCTGATTACTGCCTAATTCCAGACCATCTCGTTTCTCATGGTGTATCTCCTGTCCAGTCAAAAAGTTTACCACAGTTTTTGATCGGAAACCCCGCCAAACAACTACCCAGTGCAATCAGGCGGTTTACCAAAGTCGCCCGGTGTATCAGAATGGTTTGTTTGTGGCAAAGAATTTTTTGAGCCTAATTTATGCTATTTAGCATTGCCTGTGTTATATTTGAAGCATTGGAGGCGATGATGTTTTCTGAACGCAAAACCGCCCAGATTGCCGCTTACTTTCTGCACAGGGCAGGCGGAACGATGGAACATGTAAAACTAATGAAGCTGATGTATTTGGCTGATAGAGAGGCTCTTGACGCTTATGGCTCTTCTATAAGTAAGGATACGATGTACTCAATGAAGATGGGGCCAGTGTTGTCGCACACTCTCGACCTGATGGGGGGCAACTATGACCCGCTCTGCGAGGGTGAATGGAGTGGTTGGATTTCTCCAAAAGAGCATTACTGTGTGAGCATCAAAAAAGAGATAACTGACAAAAGTTTTGATGAAATGTCTGAAGCAGAAATGTCGATCCTCGAAAAGATATTCAAAGAGTTTGGCGACTGGGAGATGAGAAAACTGATTGACTATACGCATGGATTTAGGGAATGGAAGAACCCAGGTATTGGGCGCCTGCCAATCGAATATAGAGATATTTTTGAGGCCCTTGGTAAGCCGGAAGACAAAATCGCTGTCCTGCTCGAATACTTACAGGATGAAGCCGAAATTAGTGCGGCACTGGCATCAATATAGCCATGCTTAATAGCTCCACTTTTCTAGGCAATACTGCGCTTATTGTTTCTGGCACAACTCATGAGCCAAACAAGAAACATCTTTTTGTGTACGTTATACTAGGTCGCGTTTAATCCCGATTAAACGCAAACCTAGTATTAAATATCAACCAAGGGTGAAACGGAACTGTCGTCCACTTGTTTGTGGTTTCGTTCCAGTATTGGCGGTGGGATGTGCCCTGTTTTTGTGGAATTTCCTCAAAGCCATGTTTTTTAAGTTTCGTGCTTTTAGAGGGTTATAAGATCAGGAATTTTTTGGATATGGTTTTGTTGACTTCGATTGGTACTGTTGTTACTCCATAAAGGCTTATGTTTCTTGTGTATTTGACGGTAACGTTACATGTGCCTTCGGTGGATGTGCCGGATGGGTCTATGCGGGTGAGTTTTATTGCTCCCTCGGCTTGAGCTTCGGTGATTTTAAGTTGGTGGGCTTTTTCGGATATTCGGGCGAGTAGATCGTGTTCGGTGGCTCTGCCTGCCTGTGTTGCTATGTCTTCTATCGCTGTGATGAATTTGTTGTTTGATAGATAGGCTGGTACTAGTTTTATCCCCGCCGCTACTAATACGCCGACAATTATTAATGTGATAATAAAGCCGATCTTGCCGTCACCTCTCTGCACTTTGTGGGGGGTTGGGGTTGTGTGGTTGGTCATGTTTTCTCCTCTGTGTTTTGTAGTTGTTAGTTTTTTACTACGATGCTTATTAGTTTACCACTGGGGGGAACTATAATTTTTTGGATTGTTTTATCTGCTAGGTGGGGCTGGGCTGTGGGGCAGGAGAGGGCGGCTGTTTTGCGTTCTTGTTCGGTGGCGTTAGATGGTAATGTTATACGCCCCCGCACTTTGCCGTTTATCTGGATAACTATTTCTTGTTGGTCTGTTTCTAACCATGCGGGGTCGGCTTGTGGCCATTGGGCATGCATACAAAATCCTGTGCCACCTGTTTGCTCCCACAGTTGTTCGGCTAGATGGGGGGCGGCTGGGGACATTAGCCTTATAAATGTTGTTAGGGCTTGGTGCATTATGCTTGGGCGGTTTGGTGAGTTTTTTGGAAGGGCGGTGATGTCGTTTAGTAGTTCCATGAGGCTGGATATGACTGTGTTGAATTGATAGCGGGTTTCTAGGTCGTCTGTGATGTGCTTTGTTGCTGTGTGCAATTTGTGCATTAATTTTTTTTCTTCGGTCGACATTTGGGGTTTGGGTGGCAGGCTAGGTGTTTGGTTTTGCGTTTGTTGGCAATGTTCTTCTACTAGGCGAGATACGCGCTTTAGGAAGCGAGTTGCCCCTTCGATTCCTTCAAATCCTGTCCAGTCGATTTCTTTTTCTATTGGGGCGGCAAATGCCATGAAGAGGCGCAGTGCGTCTGCTCCATATTTTTCTATTACTTGGTCGGGGTCTACTACGTTGCCTTTGGATTTGGACATTTTATAGCCGTCTTTTAATACCATGCCTTGGCAGATGAGCTTTTTGAATGGCTCGTTACAGGTTGTCAGGCCGATGTCGCGCAGGACTTTGTGAAAGTATCGGGCGTATACGAGGTGGGCTGTGGCATGTTCTATGCCTCCTATGTATAGGTCGATGGGTAGCCAGGCTGTGGCCTCTGCTTTGGAGAATGGTAGTTGTTGGTTTTTTGGGTCTAGGTAGCGGAGGAAATACCAACTTGAGTCGACGAAGGTATCCATTGTGTCTGTCTCGCGCTGTGCGGGTGCTTGGCATTGGGGGCAGGTGGCGTTTAGAAATGCTGTTGAGGTTGTGAGTGGGGATGGGCCTATGCCACTGAAGGTTATGTCTTCGGGTAGCTGGATTGGAAGTTGGCTCTCTGCTACTGGCTGTACGCCATGTTGGGGGCAGTGCACTGTTGGGATTGGTGTGCCCCAATATCTCTGGCGGGAGAGCCCCCAGTCTTTTAGTTTGTAGGTGGTTGCTTTTTGGGCTTTGCCTTTCAGTTGGTTTACCATCGCTGTGACGGCCTGGTCACTGGTCATGCCGTTAAATTGCTGGGAGTTGATTAGTATCCCTTTTTCCCATGGGTCGTCTGGGTTTGGGGTTTGAATGACTTGCACTATGGGTAGATTATATTTTTTTGCAAATTCGTTGTCTCTTTCGTCGTGGGCGGGTACTCCCATCACTGCTCCGGAGCCGTAGTCCATCAATATGTAGTTTGCGGCAAATACTGGCAGTGGCTGATTTGTGAGGGGATGCAAGACCTGGATGGATGTGGGATGGCCTTCTTTGGTTTCGCAGATCAACCTGTCTTCGCGACTCATGGAGGCTATGCGGTTGCAAAATTCTCTGAGGGATGGGTCGCTCTCTGCGGCTGTTGTTATCAGTGGGTGCTCGGTTGAGAGTGCCATGAAACTTACGCCATAGAGGGTGTCAAGGCGCGTGGTGAACACCTTTATAGTGGTCAGTGGGGTTGATGCGCTTTGGGTGGTGGGTAGGATTGCAAATTCTACGATGGCTCCTTCGCTTTTGCCTATCCAGTGTTTCTGCATGGCTTTTACGTTGTCTGGCCAGTCGATGGTATCCAGGTCGTTTAGTAGTTCTTCTGCATATTTGGTTATCTTTAGGAAGTATTGCTCCATTGGTTTTTGTATTACTGGGTCGCCGGTGCGCTCGTATTTGCCTTCTATCACTTGCTCGTTTGCCAGGACTGTGCCAAGGGCAGGACACCAGTTGACGTTTCGCTCGGCGCGAAATACGTCTCCCCTTTCCCACATTTTGAGAAAGAGCCATTGGTTCCAACGGTAGTAGTCGGGAAAGCAGGTTGCTATTTCTCGATCCCAGTCATAGCTGATACCCATTTTGATTATTTGGGCTTTCATGTCGTTTATGTTTTGGCGAGTCCATACGGCGGGGTGTACTCCGTGCTGTATTGCGGCGTTTTCGGCTGGTAGTCCGAAGGCATCCCATCCTAGTGGGTGACATACTACTGCCCCTTTCATGCGCTGAAATCGGGCTACCATGTCGCCTAGTGTGTAATTTCTGACGTGTCCCATGTGGATGCGTCCGCTGGGATAGGGGAGCATTACTAGCATGTAAAATTTTTGTTTGCCTTGCATTTCGGCAGAGGTGGGGGAGGCAAATGCTTTATGTTGTTGCCATTTTTTTTGGATTTCGGATTCGTAGGTTTGTGGGTTCATCATTTCTGCTTTCTATAGTAATTGCAAAACTCGTTGTTAGGTGCGAGCTTACATTCCACCGTCCACGTTAAGGCTGTGTCCGGCTTTTTTTACCCAACATGACCAACTCTGTCGGGTGTCAACATTGGGAAAGTTTCCAGTGTTGATATTAGCTCTTGAGCTATTCCAAGTTTACTCATTTCAACCGCTTTGACAATGAGCCACTTACAAGCGACTTCATCTGTGTTATAGCAGTACTGTTTAGTTGCGTCAGGCGTTCACCCTGCGACAGCCCCTGCCGTAGCAGAAGGGCGTTGATACTCTCCATGTTCGACAATACCACCAGTTGCTCTAAGGTGGCGTGATCGCGCATGTTTCCGTCTTTGTCATGGTTGTCAGCACGCCACTGTGCCGCTGTCATTCCAAATAAGGCGACGTTTAGCAAATCTGCTTCTGAGGCATAGACGGCAGATGATTGTGCTTTAGTTATCGCTTTCGGTACTATCTGCTCTTTGATTGCATCTGTGTGAATCCGGTAGTTGATCTTTGAAAGGGTACGCTGAAGGTTCCATTCTAGTGATTGACGTTGTAATTCGTCTGATTTCAAACGTTGGAACTCGGTTATTAGGTACAGCTTGAATTCTGGCGACAACCAGGTCGCAAACTCAAAAGCTATGTCGCGGTGAGCATATGTTCCA
>Ga0082212_10013563_pt1 | contig 10186 bp, 9 predicted proteins | sample TergutNt197P3_FD_71548 | JGI IMG/M metagenome (GOLD analysis project Ga0082212, IMG submission 71548) | Neocapritermes taracua P3 segment gut microbial communities from Petit-Saut dam, French Guiana - Nt197 P3 | ecosystem: Host-associated > Arthropoda: Insects > Digestive system > Gut ...
TGTTTGAGCGCCGAAAATGTGGTTATTTCCCTGTTGATAATCCGTTCGTAGAAAAAATCAAACAACTCATGATCAGAGGTATTGCCATTGTACTCGCTTAAATCCTGCATAGTTAAATTCCCTGTATATAATATAGCATTTTGACGCCAGATGGGGTATATTGTATACAGGAAAATATGGAAACCGCTGTTTTTTTAAATAATTCCGGTATAGCCCTTACCGAGGCGAACCGTCCCAACGACGCAATTCCCCTATTCCGCAGGGCGCTGGTAATGGAGCCGGAAAATCCCCTCCTGTGGCTGAATTTGGGTATTGCCCAGCAGCGCACCGGAAACTACGAAGAGGCGGTTGACAGTTTTCAGCGGGCGGTGGGCATCGATTCAAGCCTTGCCGAGGCATGGTTCTCCATGGGTCTGATTTTCTACGAAATGGAGGAATTCGATCTCTGCGGGAATTGCTACGATTCCGCTCTTGCCTCGGGCGGCAACGATCCCAGGATATGGAACAATCTGGGGGTGCTCAATTTTACCCTGGGACATTTTGAGGATGCCCGCAGCTGCTTCGAGGAAGCGGTCAGCCTTATGCCCCACTACTACGACGCTTTGTTTAACCTCCGGGACACCTGCCGCGAACTCGGCGATTACCGCGCCGCGGCGGAATTTGAGCGGGCACTGTCGGGCATGTCCAGCCGGAACGGGCCTGCTTCCTACTATGGAACGGCGTATCCCCAGACATGAAAGTTCTGTATGTTGCGGAGATCGTCGGCAAGGCGGGAGTGTATGCCTTCAAAAAAGCCCTGCCGGAACTGAAACGCCGCTATTCATGGGATTTTCTTATTGCCTGCGCCGACGGAACGACGGGGGGCAACGGCCTGGGCAGGAACCACGCGGCATACCTGCACAAGCTGGGCGCCAATGTGCTGACCACGGGGGAATGCTGTTTTTATAAAAAAGATCTCACCGAAAACCTGGAAAAAATCCCCTATGTCCTGCGTCCCGACAACCTGAACCCCGACGCCCCCGGCTTCGGTTCGCGGATATTTAAGATTCCCGGCATGAACCAGGCGGGCGGCGAAAAAATCGCCGTGGCAGTGCTTTTGGGGCAGAACGGTTTCGGCAGACTGCACGGCAGCAGCCCCTTCGTCCTGCTGCCCTCGCTGATTGAGCGGCTTCGGCAGCAAACGCCGTACATTGTAATTGATTTTCACGCCCAGGCAAGCGCCGAAAAAAAGACCCTGTTCTATGCCGCCGACGGACACTGTTCCGCCGTTATCGGCAGCCACACACGGGTACAGACCGCCGATGAATGTATACTGGACGGCGGAACCGCCGTTATCTGCGACGCGGGCCGAACCGGCAGCGCCGAATCCGTCGGGGGCTGCGAAACCGCTTCCCGCATTCAGGAATATCTCTCGGGCGTTCCCGACTGGACAAAAGACGCCTGGGAGAAGCCCGAACTCCAGGGGGTATTCATGAACATCGGTGCGGACGGCAAAGCCCTCTCAATTGAAAGGATACGCATGGCGGTCAGCGCCCCGGCGGAAACCTTCAGGGAAACGGCCAAAGAAGAATTGTAAAAAAATGCAAACTGTGGCAAAATTACACTAAAGGCTGTTTGTGTCGATAAGAACCAGGATACTAATACCCATGATAGTCGTGGCCATCCTTGTAGCAGCGGCTATTCTTGTCTCAAATATCATGATGTTTTCGAGTTACGTCGATTCCAATATCAAGGCCGAAATGCTGAAAATATCAACATCCATGTTTGACGAGATTGAAATGATGAAATCGAAAGCGCGTATTGCATCGCTGTTTTTCGCAAATGATTCTGCCATTTCCAGGGCGATGGAAAACGGGAATCGCAGGGATTTACTGAACCGCACAATAGAACTGTACAATGAAACCCGAGTTGAATTATGTGTTATTACCGACACAGCCGGCAGGGTTCTGGCGGAACCGTATCCTCCGAATGCCTATGGGACCGATATATCGCTTTTGCAGAGCATCCGGGAAGCGCTTTCGGGAGAGCCTTTTACAACCATTGAATACGGCCTTATCGCAGACATGGTTGCCTGCACCAGCAGTCCGGTTAAAAACGAAGAAGGAACTTTACTGGGCATAATAGCCGTTGGATACCGTCTGGATACGGAAAAATTCGTTGACACTCATAAGATGACCGACAAATACGAAATAACTATTTACCGCGGGGATACCCGCATAGCGACTACCTTATTCAACGAGAACGGAACCCGTGCAACAGGTACGAAAGCGCCGGAGGCTGTCAGCCAGACAGTGCTGGCAGGAAAAGTGTACAGCGACCCGCTCAGGGTATTCAATATTGATATGATGACCCTATACACACCCATTAATAACGCCGAAGACGCGGTGATTGGGATGTTATTTGTCGGGTACCATCTGAGCGACAAGGTAAACACAGTTCTGTCCTTTATTACATCGGGGTTTCTCATAACGGTATTTCTTCTGGGAACAAGCATCCTGGTTATCTTCCTTGTCGTAAGGTATGTATCAACGCCGATTGATAAAATGCTCGATAAAATTCACTATGACTCGCTGACAGAAATTTACAACAGGCGCTTTTTTGACGAAAGCATTGAACGCCTGATAAAATCCATGACCCGTACCAATGGAATGCTCAGCCTTATGATGATCGATATAGATTTTTTCAAGAACTATAATGACACATACGGTCACAGCAAAGGCGATGACTGCCTGAAAATCGTGGCAAAAACCCTCAGTCAATGCGTTACGAGGCCCGATGACTTTGTCTCAAGGTTTGGAGGCGAAGAATTTGTTGTTGTGATGCCAAATACCGACGCAAGCGGCGCCCAAAGTGTCGCACGCAAAATGCTTAAAGGCATACAGGATTGCGGCATCCCGCATGAAAAAAGCGATGCCGCAGACTGTATCACCGTTTCGATCGGCGTAACAACCGGAAACGTGAAACATACACAGAACGGAGACGATTACGTCAAACAGGCGGACAAAATGCTGTATAAATCAAAACAGGAAGGGCGCAACCGGTTCAATTTTGCCGCTCTCTAAAAAATTAACTGTACACATTCATTTTTCTGTAATATAATAAATATGAATGTTTTTCGATTTTCTGTTTGCACTCAAACGTATAAAGGTTTTTGCTCTCATCGGTAACAGCGGCACGGGGAAGAGTTTCCGGGCCAAGCTGATTGCGCAGAAATACGGCATCGAATATATCATAGACGACGGACTGTTAATAAAAGAAAACCGGATACTGGCGGGGCATTCGGCAAAAAAGGAAAAAACATTCCTCGCCGCGGTAAAAGTCGCCCTGTTTGACGAAAAATCCCACCGCGACGAAATAGCCCGCAAGCTCCAGAGCGAGAAGATCAAAAAAATACTGGTGCTGGGTACATCCGAAAAAATGGTCAACAAAATAGCGGCGCGGCTGCAGATGCCCCCGCCGGCAAAGCTAATCAAGATTGAGGATGTTGCCAGTCAGGATGACATTGACAAGGCGATTCGCACGCGCCGGATCGAAGGCAAGCACGTTATACCGGTGCCTTCGATTGAGGTAAAGCGAAGCTATCCCAATATTTTTTACGACGCGATACGGATATTCAGGCGCCCGGCCACGCCGGCGACAATCGGCCCGACACCCAAGGTTCATGAAAAATCGGTTGTCAGGCCGGAATACTCCAGGCGCGGAAAGGTCATAATATCCGAAGCTGCATTGAGCCAGATGGTCATCCATTGCGTGGATGAGTACAATCAAAACATACGGATCAAAAAGATCGTTGTGCGCGACAGGGAAATGGGATACAACCTGGTGATTACCATCGACGTACCGTACGGAATACAGTTGGGCGGAAACATCCACGAACTCCAGCAGTACATCATCGATAACATCGAACGCTACACGGGGATTCTGATTGAGGAAGTAAATATTATTATCGATAAGATAATTCAATAGGGAGGAAACAATGGGTGAGATACAGGTAACATTTACAAGCGGGGAAAAAACACAGAGTGTTCGCTGCCCCTACGGAACTGTCGCGGACGAGGTGCTTTCACAGCTCGGCATGGCAGATGACACTGTTGTCGCCCTGCAGATTAACAACGAGATACGCCCCCTGAAAACCAGGCTAACGGTTAACTCTACGCTGGAGCCGATTCCGGCTGCCTCTGCGGAAGGCGTCAAGATCTACCGCCGCTCGCTTGCCTTCCTGCTTGGAATTGCGGCGCGCAGCCTGTACCCCGGCCGGCGTCTCAATGTAGGCCATTCGCTGGGCAGAAGTTTCTACTACACCTTCAGTCAGGATCATCCTTTGACGGAAAAGGAAGTAGCCGCACTTCAGGCAAAAATGGAAGAACTGGCCCGCCTTAACCTTCCCATTACGTCCAAGTATCTGGGTTATGAAGAAGCCATCAAGGTTTTTACGGAAAACCGGCAGGCCGATACGGTACTGCTTCTTGAACAGCGCTGCACATCGCAGATAAAAGTCAATGAATGTAACGGCTGCCTCGATCTGTACATCAATACACTGGTACCAAGTACCGGCATACTTACGGCATTTGAGTTAATGCCCTATCAGGAAGGCTTTTTGCTTCGGTTCCCCGGAACCGGCAGAGGGACGACCCTTGATCCCTTCTGCGACGAACCGCATTTGTTCAATATTTACAAAGAATATAAAAACTGGGGGCGCATTGTCGGGGTGCGGGTTGTTGGCGAACTTAATTCCCTTGTGGCAAGCCGGACGATCCGCGATTTTATACGAATCGCCGAGGCTCACCATACCTACAAAATCGCCAAAATTGCCGAAGAGATCTGCGGGCAGAAAGACCGGGTAAAAATGGTGCTGCTCGCCGGCCCCTCAAGTTCAGGCAAAACCACCAGCGCGAAGCGGCTCGCCATTGAACTTATGGTACGGGGAATTAAGCCCCTTGCCATAAGCCTTGACGATTACTATGTCGGAACGGACAAGACTCCCAAAGATGAAAAGGGAGATCCCGACTACGAATGCCTTGAGGCAATGGATATTCCGTTTTTGAACCAGCAGCTTCAGGCCCTGTACCGGGGCGAAGAGATAACGCTGCCGGTTTACGATTTCAAAACCGGCAACCGAAGCAGTACCACCGGCAGGAAGATCCGCCTGGATGATCGCATGGTACTGATTGTCGAAGGGATTCACGCCCTCAACGACGCGCTGACTCCAAGCATTGCCCGCGACACAAAATTCAAAGTGTACGTTTCCGCCCTGACCCAGCTTAATCTGGACGATCATAACCGAATCCCCACCAGCGACAACCGGATGCTGCGGCGCATGGTGCGCGATTACCAGTTCCGGGGCAAAGACGCCGCCGGTACGATTAAAATGTGGGCAAGCGTACAGGCAGGGGAGAAAAAACACATCTTCCCGTACCAGAACACGGCAGACGCGGTTTTTAATTCCGCGCTTGACTACGAAATTTCCGTACTCAAATATTATGCCGATCCGATTCTGCGGGCCGTAAAACCCGGTCAACAGGAATATGCCGAGGCATCACGCCTTCTGTCGTTTCTGGAAAATTTCGCCCCGATACCGCCGCAATATGTGCCAGGTACCAGTATTCTGCGGGAATTTATCGGAGAAAGCGAATTTAAGTATTAGGGCCTCGCCCGCCAGGTATCGTCCCGCTCGCGGGTTTCTGCGGCAAACATTTCCTCACGGTATTCCTTTTGCCGTTTTTCCCTGAGTTTTTCCATCACTTTCAGTTCGCGGCTTGCCTCGATGTAGATGTCCCGCTTTTCCTCGACAACCAGCTGTGCGCGGGCTTTTTCTTCTTCCAGGCGCTCGGCTTCCTGTTCAAGGCGGAGGATGTAATTGTCCCATGAAAGCATGGAAAGCGCGCCGCTGACAATGTCGCCAGAATTGCCGCCTTCACCGGAGGCGTCATCGGAGATGGCGTACATTCCCGAAAAACGCTCCATAACGGCCTGACTGTGTATGGCGGCGTTTCGCTTTATGTTATTTTCAATTTCGGTAAGGACGCCAATGGCGCGCCCCAGTTCGACTTTCGCTTCCTGCTCGCTGTACTTTCGCAGTTCAAGCACCTTTTCAAGTGCGAAATTAAACCGCTTCATAATTCAGGGGTTTGCAGGTTACGGGCAAAGAGCGCGGCGACACTGTCCGGCATGGAACCGCCTGAGTCTGCGGACACAGGCATTGCGGATGCTTCGGGGATTATTTGTTCAAAGCCGCCGGGTACTTCATCCGGCGGTATGGGAACGCCGGAAATGACCTCCATCATAGCAAATGTAGCCGGCAGCTCAGAGCGTTCGTCAATCGCCTGTATCAAAAATTCCTCAATGGGCTGATGTTTGGCGATGGCTTCGTCAATCGCGGGATTGGAACCGGAGTGATACGCCCCCACGTTGATAAGGTCTTCGGCTTCGGCGTACACGGCCATGCTCCGGCGGATTGAGCCGGCGGCTTTGGTTACCTGCGATCCCGATACCACGGGGGCAAGGCGGGAAATGCTCTGTAACACGTCAATCGCCGGATAATGGTAGGCCTGGGCAAGGCGGCGGGAAAGCACGATATGTCCGTCAAGAATACCGCGCACGGTGTCCGATACCGGTTCGTCCAGATCATCGCCGTCAACAAGAATCGTGTAAAAGCCGGTAATGCTTCCTTTATCCGAAGTGCCGGAGCGTTCCAAAAGCTTGGGCATGGAATCAAACATGCTGGGCGTGTAGCCCCTGGTCGCGGGAGGTTCGCCCGCGGCAAGCCCAATCTCCCGCTGGGCGCGGGCAAAACGGGTTACCGAGTCAAACAGCAGCATTACATCCATGCCCTGATCGCGGAAAAATTCGGCGACGGCAGCGGCAACATATGCCCCGCGGAGACGGGCAAGCGGCGGCGAATTGGACGGGGTTACAACCAGCACGCTGCGGGACAACCCTTCCGGGCCAAGATCGTTTTCGATAAAGTCGTTAACTTCGCGGCCGCGCTCGCCTATGAGGGCGACTACGTTAACATCGGCGCTGGTGTTACGGGCAATCATTCCCAGCAGGGTCGATTTTCCCACGCCGGAACCGGCGAATATACCCAGCCGCTGACCCTTGCCCACTGACAACAAGCCGTCAATGGAGCGTACTCCGGTAACGATCCGCTCGGTAATGCGCCGCCGTTTCAGGGGGTCGGGAGGGTTTGCCAGCGCGGGGTACATCACCGCGGAATCTATTTCACCCTTGCCGTCGACGGGATTTCCCAATGCGTCCAGTACCCGGCCAAGCAATTTGGTCGAAACCGGCACTTCAAGGCGGCTGCCCTGGGCAATAACGCGGCTGCCCACCTCGATCCCGCTCGTCTCCTCAAAGGCCATAAGCTGTACGGTTTCATCCCGCAGGCCGACAACCTCGGCGCGTATTACCCGTCCCTGCCCCATTGAGGCACCGGAAATTTCAATTCGGCAAATTTCGCCAATGATTGCCTGCGGCCCCCTGCTTTCGATAAGGAGACCCTGAACTTTGGTAACTCTGCCCGTGCATTTTATGGGATCGGTACGTTCTGCGGTTTCAAAATATTTTTCAAATACAGCGGTTTCCACGGTCCCCTCTCTTACCCTTTCGCTGCTTTCGCGTTATTTTCTGGCTTTGGTCCTTGTCTTTATCGGAGAAATTTCCAGTATCTTGGATTCCAGTTCGGCAAGCTGGCTGGAGATGCGGGCATCAATTTCACCAAAGTCCGTCTCGATAATGCAGCCGCCGGAATCAATCGAAGTATCCTCCATTACCTGTATCGCCTTTACGCCTTCAAGCGCCTTGATAAATTCTTTTTTGTTGTCCGTTGTTAGCTTTACGTCGGCAAGGTTGACGCGGATGATTATATTTCCGCGATCCCGCACCTTGCGAAGCGCCTCCGTCACATTGGCGATAACAACCTCTCGCTGATTTTCTGAAATAACCTTGACAACTTTTCGGGAAAGAAGCAGCACCAGTTCGATAAGCTCCCGCTCGGTTTCGGTAAGAATCTCGCCCCGCTTGTCCTGGGCGCGTTCAAGCACGGTCTGGGTTCGCTGAATCAGCCGATCTACCTCGGCCTTGCCTTCGGTATAACCTTCCGCCCTGCCCTCTTCCCTGCCTTTTTCAACTGCCTCTTTGCGCTCGTCATCAAGGGTTCTGCGTCCCTGTTCCTCAATTTCCTGTGCCTTCCTCTGCGCCTCGGCTGTAATCCTTTCCGCATCTTCCTGCGCCTGGGCTTTAATGGCGGCGGCTTCTTCTGTACCCTGCTCCTTTGCCCTTGCGGCGTCCGCATCAGCCGACTGAACTATCTCATTGGCCTCGGCTTTTGCAGCTTCGATCATCGCCTCTTTTTCGACATTCCATTGTTCCCTGAATGCATCGGCCTCCCGGCGCAGATCGTCGGCCGTAGGACCGGAATATTCCTCCACTACGGGCGTGTATTCGCTTTCTTCTTCTCTGGTAACAGGTACAACTCCAGCTTCCTCGTAGGGGGCCGGAGTGCTTATCATCATCTTGTCCTGAACGACAACAAGCTCTCCTGGTCTGAATACTGCCTTGGCCATAACCCTTCCTTATACAACCATCTCGTCTTCGCCGGAGCGGGCAACCACAATCTCACCGACGTCCTCAAGATGACGGATAATCGAGACGATCTTCTGCTGGGCTTCTTCAACGTCCTTGAGCCGCACCGGCCCCATGTATTCCATATCCTCTTTAAGCATGGTAGCAGCGCGTTTGGACATATTCTTGAATATCTTGTCCTGCACCTCGGTATCCACGCTCTTGAGGGCCTTGGCAAGTTCCTGCGAGTCCACTTCCCGCATAACCTTCTGAATTGCCCGGTCGTCCAGCATAACGATGTCTTCGAACACGAACATCCGCTTCTTGATCTCTTCGGCAAGTTCGGGGTCTTCGTCTTCCAGGGCTTCGATAATCTGTTTTTCAGAAGCGCGGTCAACAAGGTTGAGAATTTCGACGATGCTCTCGACGCCGCCGGCTGCGGTATAATCTTCGCTGGACAGCGAAGAAAGTTTCTTTTCCAGAACCCTTTCAACTTCGCGTAACACTTCGGGGCTGGTCCGGTCCATGGTGGCGATGCGCCGGGCCACGTCGCTCTGCACCTCGTGGGGCAGATTCTGCAAAATAATCGAAGCCTTGTTCGGCTCCAAATACGCCAGTATCAGGGCGATGGTTTGGGGATGTTCCTGCTGGATAAAGTTTAACAGGTGCGCCGGGTCGGTACGGCGGATAAAATCAAAAGGCCGTACCTGAAGGCTTGAGGTAAGGCGGTTGATGATGTCGATGGCTTTCTGGCTTCCCAGTGACTTTTCCAAAAGCTCCCTGGCAAAATCTATACCGCCGGTGGAGATGAACTGGTTCGCCATCATGAGTTCCTGGAACTCCTGCAAGATGGCGTCCTTCTGCTCTGGCTCTATGGTTTCAAGCCGGGCAATCTCAAAGGTAAGGGTTTCAATTTCATCCTCGCGCAGGTACTTGAATATCTCCGCGGAAATTTCCGAGCCTATGGTAACAAGGAAAATGGCGGCCTTCTGGCGGCCGGTGAATTCCTTTACGCCTTTTTTCTTTCCCGACGCGGCACCTGAACTTGTAGTGGAGGAAGAAGCAATCTTTGCCATTTATTCCTCCAACAGCCAGGTACGGATGAGCTGGGCGGCGTCTTCGGGATGTTCCTTGGTCATGTTCGCGACTGCCTCCTGCAGCTCCATGCGTGTTCGTTCTTCCACAGAAATGGACACGTCCATTCCCTCCTCTTCGGCCTGCAGGAGCGCCTGCTGCCGCAGCGCCTCTTCCCGGCGGGCTCTTTCTTCCGCTTCCAGCCTCTTTCGCCTTTCGATCTCCCTCGAAATCGTCCTGAAGAGGATGAAGGCGATAAGGAGCAGCGCGATGCCTCCCAGGAAGATCATGACCGTGGTCTCGATCTGCTTCCTCCTGAAATAGGCCGCGTCCTCCTCGGAAAACTGCGCGGTCCGGTCAAACCGGATATTATGCACCGTTACCGAATCCTGCCTGGCGGCATTGTAGCCGATAGCGCCCTGAATCAGCCGCTGGGCTTCCCGTAAATCTTCCGCAGAAACGGGGCTATAGATCCTTTCCCGTGAACCGTCTTCGGCGATTACCGGGTTCCGCTTTTCATCATATCTCAGTTTCCAGGTTCCGTCGATAT
>Ga0082212_10013564_pt1 | contig 10185 bp, 7 predicted proteins | sample TergutNt197P3_FD_71548 | JGI IMG/M metagenome (GOLD analysis project Ga0082212, IMG submission 71548) | Neocapritermes taracua P3 segment gut microbial communities from Petit-Saut dam, French Guiana - Nt197 P3 | ecosystem: Host-associated > Arthropoda: Insects > Digestive system > Gut ...
TACACCTTTTCCGAGGATTTGAGTTATGCTCCGTTCCATTTCGTTTGCCGTTCTCTGCTCTCTCTGTCTGTTTTTGCTGTCTCCGTCCGCCTCAGCGCAGCAGGCTTATGGTCAACAATGGGCAACGTCCAATTCCCAGAATTGGCAACGGTTCTACCATTATCCCTACGTGTACTATCCGCACAACTACTATTCGCCGGAATACTACCGTAGCGGACAGGATTTGTACCATCGGTATCCTGCCGAAATGCAAGTGCCTGCCTACAACAAGGACTGGCACAATTTTTACCCGCAATCACGCCGGTATCACAGCGGGCATCATTTCCGGTTGGATATTTTCTAGTTTAACATAAAAACACGCTGCGCGGCTAAAACGCAAGCGTTTGGTCAGCCTCTGCGTGCATGATTATATGGGGTTGATCCGTTTTCCTCAACCGGTACTGTTATTGACAGCGGTGTTTAGTGCCGATGCCTCTGCGTTCGACTGGGTTCGCAAACGCGCCGAAGAACATTGGGGAGCACTCGCATTGGAAAGCGAAGAGTTTTCCTTCGAAACGTTCACCGATTACTATGCCAAGACGATGGGCAATGTCTTGCCGAAAAGGCTTTGGGCATTTGAAACGCTTATCCGTCCTGATGCGTTGCCGAAGATCAAATGTTTGACCAATGACTGGGAAGTCGAATATAAGACATCCACGACGAGTTCGGCGGAGCGGCCGTTGAACATTGATCCGGGCTACATCGATCTGGGTAAATTGATTTTGGCTTCGACGAAAGATCACGCTCATCGGATTTATTTATCGGAAGGTATTTTTGCCGAAACGACGTTGATGTACACGCAAAAACAATGGAAGCCGTTGCCGTGGTCGTATCCCGACTACCAGAGTGCGGGCTACCAAGAATTCCTGACGCAGTGCCGGGAGTATCTCAAAGCGAAACGTTCTTGATGTCGAACAGTTTCTGCTCTTCGTCGATGGCAGTTCCGTCTAAATGCGTGTGCCAAGGGCATGGCATTCCGATAGGGATGAAATACAAGGAATCCAGGGCGAATCGCAATCTGAAGATTGCGGCTCTGTTTTTTCCAAAATTCTCCCGCAGGTACGACAAAACCTGTCATACCTTGCGCAACGTTTGCGGCTCCTTGGGAATATAATGCGTTGCGAACGTTCACTCACATTACAGAGGAGATTATCATGACCGACAGTATGTTTCAAGTTTCCCGCGAAGTTCCATGGCACGGACTCGGCACCGTCGTCGGCAAAGCACCGAATAGCGCAGCGGCACTGCGATTGGCTGGACTGAACTGGCAAGTGATCCAGGCACCACTCTATTACATGATTGCCGGTGTGACTCAAAATGTTGCGAATCGAGTCGCCAATTATCGTTCCGACACCGGCGAATACTTCGGGGTTGTTTCCAATCGGTACAAAATCATCCAAAACGAGGAGGCGTTTTCGTTTACCGATTCGCTACTCGGCGAAGGTATCCAATACGAAACGGCAGGAAGTCTGAACGGCGGACGACGAGTGTGGCTTCTCGCAAAAATGCCGGAGCGAAAGATTCTCGGCGATAAGTTTTTGCCGTACTTGCTGTTTTCCAATGGACACGACGGCGGCACCGCTGTACGGGTTTGCATGACACCGGTACGAGTCGTCTGTGCGAACACACTGCATCTTGCTCTCGAAACGGCACAACGCACATGGATGTTTTATCACCGAGGAAAAATTGACCGAAAACTGGAAGAAGCACGACGCACTCTCCAACTGGCAGGGGACTACATGAAGTCATTGACGCAGGAAGCCGAGTATCTTGTTGCGAAAAAGATGGGGCAGCGGAGTCTCGTCAAGTTCATCGAGCAGTTATTTCCTTTGGAAGGTACGGATCGACAGAAGGCGAATGTGCAAAAAGAGATCGAACATTTTCACGCTTGTTACATGGTGGATGATTTGGCAAATTTCCGCAACACGAAATGGGGAGTCATTGCCGCCGTCAGCGATTATGCGACTCACAAGCCGATCAAAAATGCCAAGCAGCAGGAATCGCTTTTTCTCAAGACCATCGGTGGACATCCGCTCATCGACCGAGCGATGCAACTGATCCGGTCGATATGATGCGATTGTCAATAAACCGGATTGTACGTTTCGCATGGATTTTTCCACCGGTGTGCTTACAAACGGCATGAAAATCGGTACAATGCCGATAATACAGGGGGGCATTGTGCGCCTCGATCCGTTCTCAACCCTGTTGCCGAGCCATGCCGGAACTCAATTCGTCCGCAGTTGACAGTTTTATTGAAGCGGTAAAAAACGGTGCCGGTGAATCCGCCTCGGCTTTTGTCCGAACGTTCGGCACAACCATTACACTCGAACCGAAAGAGGGGGGAGCGTTCGATGCCGATGAGTTTTCTACCAAACTCCATGAAAAAGGTCTGGCACTGCTCTTGCAAGTTGGGACGCAAGGGATTGCCGTGTTGATTCCCTCTTCGACCGGTTTGATTCCAACATGGTGCGACGAACCGGATGCCACCGGAAAGAGCAAACTCTCCACGTTTGCTCAAGAATGGGCGATGAATCTTGCCCCCGAAGATTTTTTCCCCGAAGATTTCAAAGCCGCCGTCATTCAAGATTTGTCGCAGGGACTCCTTCGGGCAATGCCGGAATTGAATGCCGGCTATTTAGAAATTTCGCTCGGCAAAGAGGACGGCACTTCGGCGGCGGCTTATATGGTTTGGGCGTTATCGTCTCCCGACCAATTGCTTGACGACCCCAAACCTGCTGTGGACGACATTCCGCAGGCACCGTCGATAGGAAATGCCCCGCCGTCATTTGGAGGGCAAGCGGATCCCTTTGCGAGTACCGATTTTGGAACACCGAACTTTGCCGGAGCGGGCATGCCGCAACGGCATCGTCTGGAAGATTTGCCGGGATATGCCCGAAGTGCCTTGAAAGTAAAAATTCCTGTCGCAACGATCCTGGCGAGGGCACGAAAACCGATCAAAACCGTTTTGGAACTCGGCGTCGGTTCGATCATCCAATTTGACAAATCGTGTGATGAAATGTTGGAAATCGAAGTGGGACAATCCATCGTGATTGCCACGGCGGAAGCGGTCAAAGTCGGCGACAAGTTTGGTTTCCGCATCAACACGGTTGTCTTGCCGGATGAGCGGTTTCGCCGAGTGGAAGTCCGACGCGAAGGAGAATATCACGTCAAATCGGATTCGCCGCAGATTATCGGAAAAGCCCCGATCAAGTCGTTCGATAAAAAACGGTAGCAGGTATAACATCCGTCATTGCGCTGCGCTCCATTCCGGCTTTTGTTATTCCTTCTTCTCCCCTCGATCAACGAGCATAAACGCTCCCCAGAAGAACGGATGATTCGCAATCGGCAGTGCATCTCCCGGCTCCTTGCGGACTCGCGGCTCTTGCTCCAAATTGAGCGAATTGCTGCCGACTTCCAAAATCGCCTGCCGCCACGCCGCCGACGCAGGTTTCTCCGCCAACTGCAATAGAAAATGTTCCGTTAAATCATAAGAGACCCGACCACCCGTGCGCCATCGGCTGAGGAGCATCGTTTTGGCTCCGCACGCTTGCAACAGCATCGACGATAAAAACAGATCGTCGCCGTTTTGTAAGCCGGGCGTTTTCAATGAGTGTTCTGCCGGAGAATGAAAACCGGGTAGCACCACCAATTTCGGACCGCCCCAAGGAAGCATCAGCCAACTCGCCACCGGATTTCTTGCCTTCGCCCTATCATGACTAAACGGTGTCCAGCCGAACGGTGCGCCCTTCGGGTCCACATCATCCAACACCACAAGTTGCTGGACCTGCGACGCAAATGCCGATGCCGACGAAGGAAGCGGCGACAATTTATCATCGGCTTTCATCACGGCAAGATTCCGAACACCCGACTGCGTAAAACGGTTCACAGCCTCCAACGACACGTCAAGCGAATCTTTTGACATTAACTTCCCGCACAATACTAGCGTTTCGGCATTCATACTCCGTCCCGATGCGCTGCTCGGCACTCCCAGCGATGCCATCGGAGCATAACGAATCGTGAGCGACGACTGCCCTACCGTAAGGAGCGGACGATATTGGTCGCCCGATTGAACCGACATTGCCTCGAAGGGAAGATACCAAAGCGGTCCCGAAGGAACAATCACCAGTTCGGCAAAATTGGCAGGACGCATTTCGTTACCGAGCAGACGCTTCAACAGTTTCGCACCTGATTCCCGCCATTTTCCCTGCGTGTTTGCCAACTCTTTGGTGCCCACGGCTTGACTTGCCCCTTTGTTGCCGAGGTCTTGGAGAAAATCGGTCATCAATTCGTGAAGCGATTTGTCGCGGGCATTTTCCGGCTGCACTCTCCAATGAGCCAATGTACGTTGGTCGATTAAAAAGCCGTACACCGTGTTGCCCGATTCGGTGAAGACCAGCATTGCCGTCCCGGCGGGCAGTTCGCTGCGAATTTGCTCCAACGTTCGAATCGGCGGAAAAATCTGCGGAACCTTCGTTCGGGACAACGCCATCACACGGAGTACCGACTCCTGCACATCACTTTGCTGTTCGAGTTCGGCGAGCAAGGTTCGTTGCCGCGAGAGTTGCTCTGGATTTTGCGGCACCGTCGGAACATCGACGAGTTGCCTTTTGATGTTTCGGACATTCTCCGACAATCGGCTAAATTCCTTGAACTCCAACGCAAGCGTTTGCCGTTGGAGCAATGCTTCCGGTGTTTGCGCTATTTCTTCCCCTTCAAACAGGAGTCGAAACGCCATCAATCGGGAACCGGCAAGCGGCAGTGCGGCAAAGAATCGGGCTTGTTTCGCCTGCTCCGCAATGTTAAACGCCTTTTCAAAATTACCCCGCTGATACGCCACCGCAAACCAACGTTCATAAGCACGGAGCGGCATTGCCGAGAGAGCGGCAAAACTATCCATCGGCTGCAACAGCCAATCAAGGTCGGTCGATTCCCGAAGAAGTTCATCGTACAATTCATCGGCAACCCGCTCGGTAATCGGTCCTCTCGTCGTAATCATTCCCCGACCGAAAAACTCGTCCAATTTGTTGAGTTGATACAACCGAAGCGAACCGCGCCCCAAAAAGGTGAGAGCGGCATCCAAATGTTTGTCTCCAGAAGCGAGAAGTTGCAGCGACCGCTTGTTGGCAACCTGATTCGTGTAGTGGACACCATAGTCAATCATGGCGGCAAGATAATGGTGCCGTGCTCCGTGTGCCGTATCGAACAGAGTGGTGCCCTTCATCACCTCGGCAGAGAATCCGTTGATCTTTGCGGCTTCGGGATAACGCCGAAGAACGATGTTGCTTTCCGCTTCTTCGTGCAGAATCGGCACCAGGGTCATCGGGCTGGTATCTCGTTGAGCACGGAGAAAATTGGAAGCATCCATAATCGGCGGAAATGCGCGGGTTTTCTGAATCAACCGATGAGCATTTGCCATATTGCGGAAAGTTTCGCCGAGCAACACCGGATCGCCCGCCAACAGATAAGCGGAAAAAGAGGCTTCCAAGTAATGCCTTTGGGCTTCTTCGGCTTTACCGTTGCGCAGTGCAATGTTGCCCAACTCGTTCAGTGCCACGGCAGTTAATTGGTGGTCGAATGTTCCGAGCATCAACAGACCATTGGTGAGTTGCGTTTCCGCTCCGCCATCATCTCCCATTGCCGAAAGTGTTAATCCGTAAAGCACATCGACCCAACTGCCTGAAAAGTGGTTGGGCAAATGCGGACGAGCGGCAAGAGCATTCGCAAGTTCTTTCGTAGCGGGATCGTATTTGGAAAGACTGCCGAGGATTTCTGCCCGACGACGAATAGTGAGTGCAAGGCAATGAATGATATGGTCGGCATGAATACTTGATTTTTCTTGCTGTGCCATTAAGCCGATTTTTTCCCCCACCGGTACGATGTCCAGGTGTCCGTGCGTCATTTGAAATCGGCATCGGCTGAAATCGCCGACGCTTCCTGGTCGAACGGATGCTCCCCACGGAAGTGCCATCCGCGGTGTCATACCGGGTGGAGCGGAAACCGAAATGGACGTGAGCCAATCAGGCTGCTCTAAATAAATTTGCAGAGCAGAGTTAAAGGCGACCATCGCATCGTCGTATCGTGCCATCTGAAAATGACATTCCCCTTGCAAAGCCCAATAGCAGAGGGAATCGAGCCAAAGAAAAACGTTGTGGTTCGCTTGCCGAATTTTGACCGCACCGCTCAAATCTCTTCCGAGCAGACGGAGCGTATTGGGAAAGTCGCCGTTGTAAAAGGAGGTGAGTGTCCAATTCAGATATTCTCGTGATGGGGCTTCCCGGCGAAAATACTGTCCCGATGCGCTGGGACAAGTTTGAACGAAGAGGACGACGCACAGAACGAGCAAACCGCAATAACGAAACATGGCGGGACGGAGAAAAAGCGATGAACACCGTAAATTTAGCGAATTTTGGCGATTCGGTCAAGCGCAAAAAGTCCGGTCCGATTGCATGGTTTATAACAGAAACAGTAGGCAACTGACGGAGGCTCATTCATCGACCGGCTAAATTGTTGTCCCTCTCCTTTTGAGTAACAGCCACAAGAAGAACGGCGCACCGAACAAACTCGTGATAATGCCGACGGGCAACTCGGCAGGATAAAAAATCCAACGCCCCATCGTGTCGCACATGGCAAGAAAAATCGCCCCCATGAGTCCCGTCGAGACAATCAGCAGCCGATGGTCGGGTCCCGTCAACAGCCGGGCAACATGCGGAATAATCAGTCCCACGAATCCAATCGGACCCGTTACAGAAACGATTGCCCCCACAACCAATGATGTTACGATAAACAACACCGCTCGGAACCGCCCCACATTGACTCCGAGAGATTTTGCCCGGTCGCTTCCTGTAACGAAAACATTCATCGTTCGGGATTGTAACGCAAGGAACAACATCAACAACAGCACAATCGGAGCAAGCCGGTATAAGTCGGCGGGCATGGCATTTTGTACCCCGCCCATTGTCCAGCGCAAAATTTGAAAGGCATCATGTGGAGCAGAAAGATACTGCAACAGGACGATCATACTGGAAAAGAAGAAGTTCACGGCAACTCCCGCCAGGAGCATCTGCTCGGTCGAAGTGTCCCGGTATCGGGAGAGGGCGAGGACGATTCCCATTGCCAATGATGCACCGAGAAACGCTCCCAGTGAAACGGTAGGAATGGCTCCCCATACGAGAATCGGCAGACCGAGCCGGATCGTGGTTTGCAGACACACGGCGGCACCGAAAGCGGCACCGCTGGCAACTCCGAGCGTATAGGGAGTTGCCAAAGGATTACGGAACATCGCCTGAAAGACAAGTCCCGCAAGAGCCAATCCGCCGCCGGCAATCAGGGCGAGTACAGTGCGGTGAAAGCGAAGCCAATAGATTATCCAATAGATTTCCGGGTCGGAGTGTGTTCGTCCCACACACGGCAACAGCAGAGCCGATACAACGAGAACCAGCAACAGAACGGCGGGGAACAAAATTCGCTTCGATCTCAATGGGTGTGTAAAAAAGTTTGTGGGCATTGCCAGGTGGGACAATTGCCCCGAAGGGGCAAAATATCTATAACCGCCGGTGTCAACCGGCGGACTCGGACACCTCTCCACCTAATAAGCCCCGAAGGGGCGTAACAAAACCGCATCAGTAACGCCCCGTTGGGGCTACCACGTTATGGGAGTCTGCTACCCCCGGCTTACGCCGGGGGTTATAGACATTGCGCCCTTGCAGGGCGACCTTCACAGTTTTACGTCAACGTCACCCGCTGCTGATAGTGGGTATGCAGCAACTCGTGGGACTTGTGCGAATTCGGCTCTTCAAGGTATTCCTTATAAATCTGCTCGATTTCAGGATTGGCATGACTCACTCGAAGCGTTTCCGTATCGTCGATGCTGTATAATCCGTGCGTTCGCAGTTTGACCTTGCTGATGTCCGTACCATACGGCTGACCGCCGCCGCCGACACAACCGCCCGGACACGTCATCACCTCAATGAAATGAATATCCTTTCTCGCTCCCGCATTGATTTGTTCCAGCAATTTTCGGGCATTGCCGAGACCATTGACAACGGCAACGCCGATCTTCATCCCCGCAATATCGACGTGGGCTTCTTTGATTCCTGCCAAACCGCGCACCGACTCGACTTTCAAGTCGCCGAGTTCATTGCCGGTCATGAAATAGTATGCCGACCGCACCGCCGCTTCCATGACTCCGCCGGTGGCTCCGAAGATTTTGCCCGCCGAACTCCGAACGCCGAACGGCGAATCTGCCGCTTCCGGTTGCAAATTAAGGTCGAGATTGAACCGGCGAATCATTTGGGCAAGTTCCCTCGTCGTCAGAACGGCATCGACATCCCGATAGCCGTCGCGTCCCATTTCGGGTCGGCTTGCCTCAAATTTTTTGGCAGTACACGGCATCACCGAAACGCTGTAAATCTTATGGGGATCGAGTCCTTTCTTTTCGGCATAGTACGTTTTGATGACCGCCCCGAGCATCGCTTGCGGACTCTTGCACGTCGAAAGATTCGGTATGTTCTGCGGATAAAATGTTTCGACGAATTTGATCCAGCCGGGTGAACAACTCGTGAACATCGGCAGCACTCCACCGCTTTTGGCACGATGGACAAGTTCCGTTGCCTCTTCCATAATGGTCAAGTCGGCACTGAAACTCGTATCGAAAACGGCATCGAATCCCATTTGCCGGAGGGCGGCGTGCATTGTGCCCATTACGTCGGTGCCGGGCGCAAGACCGAATTCTTCGCCGAGCACCACCGACACTGCCGGAGCATGTTGAACGACAACGTGCAGATTGGGATCACGCAGTGCCGCCACCACTCGGTCAACATGCGACTTGGCAATCAGTGCCCCCGTGGGACAGGTCGTAACACATTGACCGCAGTTGACGCAACTCGACACGTTCAGCCCTTCGTCAAAAGCGGTGCCGACGGTCGTTTTGGAACCGCGGTTGATGAAGTCGATGCAGGCAACGCCTTGGATGGAGTCACAGACGAGAACACATTTTCCGCATTTGATACATTTGTCGGCATCCCGGACAATCGATTCGCCGGAAGAATCTATCGGATGATGATCGCGTTGTCCGACGAATCGTCGTCGGCGAATGCCAAATGCTTCGGCAAGTTCCCGAAGTTGACAGTTTCCATTGCGTTCGCAGAAGAGGCAATCGTCGGGATGATCGGCAAGGAGCAATTCGATAATGGTTCTTCGGGCGTCAATCACACGGTCGGATTGAGTCTTGACTTTCATACCGCCGGTAACGGGAAAGGCACAGGATGGCACGAGACTGCGTTGTCCTTCGACTTCGACGACGCAGACTCGGCAGGCACCGGCTGGCGAAAGACCTTCGTAGTTGCAGAGGGTTGGCACGGCAATTCCGGCACGGCGGAGAGCGTGGAGTAACATTTCGCCTTGAGCGGCATCAACTTGACGACCATTGACTTCAATTTGGACGGTATTCGGCATTATGACGAGCAAAAAGAGGGATAAACTATCCGAGTGAACATTGTACGGTATTTTTGAGAGAATGCAATATCAAGTGTGGCTTTTTTGGCGTGTGGGTGTCACGCAGGGTGCGTGCAAATTTTGTAGGCATCATTTTGCGTTTGTTTTTGTCTTCGCCCCGGCGGGGCATTCCGTCCCTTTGGGACGATGTTGCCAGTTCCAAAAAGTCCCACAAATTTGCACGCACCCGGAGGACATGCTTTTACCATCATGGAATTGCAATACGATGGCATATTCGTTATAATACGGAAAGCCGAGACGGTGTTTGGGCAACCTGGGAAATCAGATGAGTACAGTTTTAGCGGATAAATTATTGGAAACCGTTGTGGTGCGAGGAGCAAGCGACTTGCATATCGCAGTGGGACAACCGCCAGTGTTGCGGTTGCACGGTCGTCTTCTCCGACTCGAAACAAAGGTGCTCGAACCGGATGACACCGTTGCCCTCATGAAAAGTATTACGCCGGATCGCTGCCAACTGGAATTGCAGCAGTCGGGAAGTACCGACTTCGGTATGGCGTTTGGCGATAAAGCCCGATTTCGTGTTTCCGTATTCAAACAACGCGGCAATACCGGTATGGTGCTTCGGCAAATTCCAAACAAATTGATGAGTCTGGAAGACCTGAATACGCCGCCGATCATTAAAGACCTCATCAT
>Ga0082212_10013565_pt1 | contig 10184 bp, 11 predicted proteins | sample TergutNt197P3_FD_71548 | JGI IMG/M metagenome (GOLD analysis project Ga0082212, IMG submission 71548) | Neocapritermes taracua P3 segment gut microbial communities from Petit-Saut dam, French Guiana - Nt197 P3 | ecosystem: Host-associated > Arthropoda: Insects > Digestive system > Gut ...
CAGCCAGGTCTCTTTTAGAGACCTTCTAAAAGCCACCGCCTTTGGCGGTGGTTGTTTACTTTTTTGATCACGCACTATATGACCGAGCAATTGATTGTATGCGAAGGGTATACATCACTCATATATCATACCTGCTCACTGGTATGCTCTATTGCTCTAATTCTATATAAGATAAAGAATTAAGTCAAGCATATTTACTCATTGTTGCTCACTGCATATCACTACATTGCATAAAAATTGCTGTCATATTTGCTGTCATTTCACCTAACGTTTATCTGAATACCCTGTTTTCCAACCCACTGACCCCATGAAAAATACCCCCGAATGTAGCTTATACAAGCCCGTAGAGCCGTCCAAATCCCCATTACCGTATCATTTCACCTTTAGCCTCTTAATAGCCCTTATAATGCCGTTTTTGCTTTTTTATGATGTCGCATAACGGCAATATGCTTTTCTGTCAAAAAGAGGAACAAATATGGTGGTAAGGCTTCGCCCTATATATAAGCCGCCATGAAAGGAGAACCCAAGCCCCGAAACCGTAATTCCCAATTACCCGCCGCCGCCGCACCTCCCCAATTATTGCCAGTGAAGCCATTATCCCCATTCTTCCTACATTCATGCTCAACGTTAAATCACTCGCTTTTTTGCCCACCCCTCCGGCTACCCAAGACATCATTCCAAAACAGTAACATTATCCGGCAACAGTTAATTTATCTTTTACCGTTGCATTTCCCCATGAAGAAAGGAGGCGTTTCCGTCCGCTTGCCATTACCCCCATTTCTTCAAACAATACCCAACACAAGGAATGAAACCGCAAAGCAAGCGGACAGAAACCCACCGATTAGAGAAAGGTCAAAATTGACAAGCAATTTTTCCAAATCATTAACGCCGCCCTTTTTTGCGCTGCCAGAATTCCCAAATTAAAAAAATCACTCTCCCTGCCCGCCCTCCATAGCGGGCAGGGTAGGGGCAAAAGGGGGCTAATCCTCACGCCCCCTTTTGCCCCTGCAATCTTCCCCAACCGCAACCATCACCACAAAACAGCGCAAAAAACCCCGGCACCCCGCCCCCCGCATACCGTTACCAAAAACCGCAACGTAAAGCACCGTGGAAATAAATCTAGAATAAAAACAGGCAAGCACAATTTCTCTAATAAAAATACGCCGCATTATTCCGTAAAACCCCGGCAAACAGAACGAACATTATGTATAGTTGGCGGCCTGAAGCATATTCGGGCTTTTTGTTACATAACCTCCCGGAACAACAACAAAAACCGTGAATCCCCCCTGCGGGTGGTACGGTTTTTGTTGTTGCTCCAAATTCACCGTTCATATTAAATTTACCGGGCCGCCAACTATCCCCTGCCGGTACATAATGTTGCATTCTGTTCACCGGGGCTTGGTTAAAGAAAACTGCTTTTCGCACCCGGCGTTTAGAATTATCGTTCAATGGGGATTTATCCCACGCCGGGCGCAACTGAAATGTAATGATAACCTTTACTCGCTTTTATGCTTGCCATTCGGCTACTTGAAGCCTCAAAACAAAATGATAAAAATACCGCTTTGCCCACGGCTGACGTAAGTGCTGCCACCGCCCCAATGTTCCGTACTGATACCATCACCCGCCCGATGATACCCCCGCCGCCGAGTGAGGCAAAAACAAAGGCGGTGAAGGCATGATTGCCCAATCTTTTTACCAACAAACAAACTGATACCCGGACACAAGCCGCCAATCGCAAAGACCAGCCACCCCTCCGGCTCTCAAGTTCGCCTGCGGGTAGGCTGGCCGTCAGTCGCAAAAGCCTTTACCCGCAAAGCCACAAAACAACAGCCGGCAAGCGGCAGTTGTTTTGTGGCGGAGTAATACCCAATCCCGCCGCCATGATGAAAAAATGACAATGACATGACTAATACCCGAATTTGGCAAACTCCCTTATCTATCTTCTATTTCTTCTTTCTTTCTTTTTTTTAGATATAATTGTCATTAAAATATATAATAAAAGTATAATAGGAAGAAAAAAAATTCCGATGACAAGTCCCGCATTTACTTGTCATTGATGACAATAACTAATGTCATTTTGCTTTTTTTCAGACTTAAAAATAGCAGGGAGGGAGCGATTTTTACTTTTGATGGCAAGGGGATATTTTTTTTTACAGGGGGAGCGTGCGACCCCAAATTGTCATTTTTTGTAATCAACAAATTTTCACAATGTCAAAAAACAAGTGATTTACCCCCTTTCTTCACCGCCCTTATAAGGGGAGCAAGGGGGAAACACCCCAACCTGAAGCTCAAGCAAAAATGAAAAACTATCTTTGTTCTCTTTTCATTGCTCTTTGCTCATTTCTCATTGCTAATTGAAATCCCCACCCAAAACCTCGCCTCGGCGGTTCTGGTCTGCTGAAAACCAATCTCTTTAAGCCGCAGGGAAAAAAACCGCTCGCTTACAGCGTGTTCGTTGTTTTCATCGCACCAGTCGGCAAAAGCCTTGTATAACTCCTTAATCCGTATCGTAAATTCCGTTTGCTGCTCACAGCGTTCATTGATAAAATTACCGATAACGTCCATTTCCCCGCGGTATTCGTCAGTGGCAAATAACACCGCCCTCGGCGCTTTCAGCCCTTCCCGCTTCCATCGGGCTATCCCTTCCAAAAGCCAGTTCAAAATACCGCCGGCTTCTTCCCGCAGTTTCGCCTCAAGATGTTTGTCCTGTTTTTCTTCGGGAATTCTTGTCGTGAAAGGGATTAACTTTATCCGCCGCCAAATACCGTGGTCAGTCCCTTTAATAACCGGCTTGTGGTTAGTCGCCATAAAAATCTTGAAAGTCGGCAGAAAATTAAAAAATTCGCCATACAAAAATCGGGCGGTCATTTCGTCATTTCCGGTGATTTTTTTAATCAGCGGTTCGGCAAGCCGCCGCCCCTGCTCAACTTCCGTAGTGGTTACAAACCGTGTTCCCCGCAGACGCGCCACATCATTGGTGTATTGATCGCCCGATTTTTTCATAAACGTTTCCGTAGGCGTAGCCGTTGCGTAATCGCCTAACAAATACATTATCGTATTGAGGAACGTTGACTTTCCATTTGCCCCGGTTCCGTATAAAATAAACATCGTCTGTTCCGAAATATCGCCGGAAAGCGACCACCCCGCCGCGGTCTGCACAAATTGAATAAGGTCAGGTTTATTGTCCATAATTTCACGGACAAATTTCCGCCACATCGGGCAGTCAGCCGCAGGGTCATACTCCACATTGGCAATTTTGGTAATCATATCCTCTTGCCTATGTTCCCTGAATTCACCGCTCAATATGTCAACAGTTCCGTTCTTGACATTCAACAGCCACGGGTTAGGGTCTAATTCGTCGCTTTTTATCCGCAAAGCCCCAATCCATGTAGCCGCCTCTACAAAAGCCTTTCGCCGCCGGACACTCTCGCTCATCATAGCCGCTTTTTCAATGTCAATGCGTTCACGGTAATCGGCGGTTTTCAACAGTTCGTCGTAAATGTTCCGCACCATTTCAAGACCTTTTTCATGGATTAAAACACCGCCATCGTCCATTTCCCAATACCGGCCGTTCCACACAACCCATTTTTTCCATGCGGCATTGTAGCGAATATCACGCCCGTTTTCCTTTACCAGCCGCATGGCGTTGGTGCTGTCCGTAAACTGGATTAAACCGTTCTTGAATTCCGAAATCCGCAAGAATACAGACTCATCCCCGATAGGCTCTCTCATTAGTATCCTCCCATTGTTAATACTTTTGCGTATGACTTATACCTGTACCGGAGCAGATCAAATCCAAGCTCTTTAGTGTATTCCGGTAATTCATCACATAACCGTAAATACATTGCATACAGCAAGGTCAAAGACCCCGGCTTACCCAGAAATTCTTTATTGAGAAAAAAAGCGCAGGCTCGATACTCGTCATCGGGCATATCAAGTTTTTTGCACCGATACCATGTAATTAAGTGATCAGCCCACTCAATCTCATGTTCCGCAAATTCTTCGAGTTTTTTATCTTGCTTGCGTACATTATATTTATACCGTTCTTCCGGCGTTCTCCGTCTCATTTTCCTTCATTCCAAACATAGACCTTCGCCGCTTCCCCCGCCGCAGTACGCCCGTCGGCAAAGGTGATGAACGCCCAAAACGCCCACCAGCCGGAAAGGTCTATATCCCCCTCAATACACTCATGGAAAATAACCCCGTTAGCCGTATCGCCGACAGCCGCCTCAAATTCCCCGATTTTCCCGTTAGGCTTGCGGTACTTAATCGCCGCCGCCTCTATCCCTTCCAAATCAACAAAAGTTTTCAGCGTTATACGCAACGCCGACTGTTTAACAAAAATTCTCCCCATATTTCTACCCCCATGTCAAATGAATAATTAGAAATTAGCAATGAGCAATGTTATTGTTTGCTGTCAAAGCGTATTGACAACCCGCTTTGCTATTTGACATTGCTCTTTTCTCCCTGCTCATTCCTCACTCCTCATTCCTCATTTCTAATTTATCCTGCTGTCAAGAATAATCTCCCGGCATATAACGGATTTAACTGACAACTCCTCACTTGCAATGAGAAATCTTTTCAAAAGGTAATCACGAAAAAAAACTTTAGAAACAATGCGGACAAACAACAGCAGCCCCCGGAACACCGCCCCCGCCGCCCGTACCGTGTCCGCATGGAAACGGTAATATTCAGCTGTACGGCTTGTTTCCGCTTCGCTTCCCGCCGTTACCGCCAGCCCCCGGACAAAAGCCCCCGAATGACTGTTTTTTTGGCTGACCGTTGCGGTATCGGAAACAGAACGTAATAATAACACCGTAAACGAACCGTTTTCCGTTCCGCTGACAATATCAAGGACATTACGTATAACATCATGTATTCTCGATGTTTGCGAATTGGTGCTGACGGTATCGGCACAGTTTCTTGACAGGTTACGGTTTTCAAAATTCGCCGTTGCCGCCTTAACCGTTTCCGTAACATTACGAAAGAACGAGGGGAACCGCCCCACATTCACGGTATTATGTACCGTCATTACACAATTACGGAAAAAATCTTCAAACCGCACGAGCAGGGAATTAACCCCCGCCGTCTGTTTTAGTGTTTTTTTGTAATCGGCTTTCGATTTTCGGGTGTCGGTTATTTGTACCCCCTGCGTCAAAGTCCTGAAGTAATTTTGCGCCGATGTGTAAGTAAAATACATGGAAAGTTTTAAATTTTCATCATAATTTAATTTGGTAAAAGTCGCGGGCAAATTTCCGTACGGCTCCCAATCGCTTAAAACGGTACGGGAACCGTAATCAAACCGTGGGAACCAAAAACATTCCGCCGCCACCCCGAACCAGATATACGAGCCGCTTGGAACGCTCCCGCCGCACCTGAAAGACCCCGACCGCCAGCCCTTCGGGTTTTGACCGTTTACCTTAAAATTGATAAAATTTTCCTGTGTTGACGCTCTGGAATACGGGTTACTGTTGATTTCGGTAAAGACAACAGGCCGCCCGCCTTCTTCCCCGTACCCTTCCATGTCGGCCTCGGCATAAATAAATGCGTTGCACAAACCGTTTAATTCTTCGGAAACTAAAAAACGGTTTAAGGCGATAGTGCATTCAAAAAGAAGCTGGCTAAATTCCCCCGGATCGGGTTCCCACATATACTGGCTGCCCACCGTTGCGGTCCCGATGGTGGGATCCACAATAACCGGATAAACCGCCTCGCCCAACCATTTTTCGGGAATTGTTATGCGTAACTCATTACCGATAACCGCCAAATCCCCCCAACACCGCCGCCCCCGCGCGTCTATAATTTCCGGACGGTGAATGTGGCATAACTTCCCCGTACCTTCCCCAAGCAGAGTTTCTTTTTTGTAAACCGCATACGACCCTTTCAGAAAAGGTTCTTTTACAAAATCAGGCTGCCGGAAAAAATCGTAATTTTCCGCACCTTCCATGAAAAGGGTAATTACGTTACTGTCAGGCTCCCTCTCAAGAATACAGTCGTATTCAAAAGCCGTATCGCCGAGAATAGTAAACCGATGGGAACGCCGCCGCCCCTTGTACAAAAGCCGCCGCCTGCCGCCCCGCAGGGAAAACCCCTCGTCATCAGGCGGGACAAACCGCAAACCCTTATTAAAGCGGTACAACCCGAAGGACGGTATATTTTCGCCAAGCACAACCGGACAAGGAAAATCCTGCAAGGATTGACGGAACACAGTACCTTTTTCCCTCATTCTAAATTTTCTCCTCTTAATGGCGGTTTACGACGTTCCGCCAAAGGCGGAATGTAGGGGCGGTCGTACCGAAGGTACGCAAACCGCACCGTAAACCGCTACGCTAAATGACGTTTCAATGTTATTTAGCGTGGGAGTATGCGACGTTTTAATGTCGTATACTCCTCATTGTCCGAGTATCGTAATTTCCCACAACACCTGTAACGTGTCGCTGGATGTAACATTCACGGACGGCGTAATTTGGGCGTAAGCCAGACAGTTAGCCGATGTACCGTTACCGTTCAACAGACACGCCTCATTGATACTGTTGGCGTTCAGCGACCCCGCCGCAAAAGTGGCGCGGTAGGAAAGCGTAGTATCGCCTGTATTCCCGAATGAAGCGTTAAGAGCCGGATACCCGCTGTCAAGCAGTTTCATGGAACCTGTAGCCGCATTGCACCGTGTATTTGTTTTCGTGCTGTTACCCGTCCAGCCTGTACCCACCTGAATATATCCCGATGAAGAAGTTACCTTCGTTTTCGTGGGAGAACCCAACAGAGCGTCCGCAATTAATGCATCCCCCTCTCTCGTTACAATGTTGTGATGACGGTATTCAATAGGCCGCCCCCGCAAACCGAACAACCGCCCGAACCACCCCGGCGCACGGCGTTTGACATTACCGTCCTTATCCAAAACCCGAACAGTAACCATGCCTTTAATTCGTATTCTGTCCTTCATACCCTCTCCTATATCAATGAGCAGTTATCAATTATCAATGAACAATGTTTTTGTTAGCAGACTAATCGTGTTGACAACACGCTTTATCCTTTTTTCATTGCTCATTGCTCATTTCTCTTTTCTCATTCCTCATTCCTAATTCCTCATCAGGATTGTTCCGCCTATGCCAATAGCAAGCCCGCCTAACAGACAAGCCAGCCCGGTAATAACGGCGTTTTTAACCCCCGCCTTTTTTGTCTCTGCAATAATCTGTTGCCTCAATTCCGCTTCAATTCTCCAGCGTTGGGCTTCTCTTAACGCCGCCGCTTCACGTTCAAGAGCCGCCAGAGCCGCCGCCCTTGCACCTTCCGCCGCCGCCTGTTCAATCGCTTCATAAGCCGCTTCGGATATATCGTCAATCAATAAATCGACTTCGGTATCGCTCCAGAATTTCATCCCGCTTTCGGTCAAATTCGGCGGCTGCCCCGTCAGCGGCTCTGCGAACATCGGGAACCTCAAGAAACACATCAGCAGGACGATTGATAATATCCTCCCGCAACCCCTCAATTTCAATTTGCCTTTCCGCATACTCAAAAATCTCCTTATCTCTTTTATTGGTGAACCAAAACCCCCAAATAACGCCGATTATTAATACGGCGGACAACACACCCGCAAGAACCCCGTACCAAAAAACCTTCAAAGCACTCTCCGTTTTTTCATTGTTCATTGATAATTGTTCATTGCTCATTGTTCTTTCCCCCCTAACTTCCATTGTGCTAACACTTTCAAACCGACAACCCCGAACATGACAATCACGAGAACACAAAACCAAATCCAGTCCTTAATATGTCCGTTGACGAGAAGCCATGTCGCAATCAAAAGGCACATCGGCTTGAACCCAATCATTTTGGAAGGAAACGAAATACACCGCTTCCCCAAAATCACCCACAGTTCCTTAAAGGAATGTTCCCATGTCGGCTTGTCGGATATTTTGATACCGTCAGACGTAGGCATATAACCCCGCTTTAGGCGGCATGGATGCCGCTGTTTCCAATGCTTTAGCTGGAGTTTTGCGTTGCAAAACTCCGATCTGAAAAATCGGCATGGAAGCCGATTTTTCAGACTTCCTTATCAACGGACGGCGTATCATCAGCGGGTTAGACGGAACAGGATACAGCAACAGTTTTTTTTCAAAAACTTGCTCGGAATATTTTGTTTTCGTCATATCCACAAATTCATCACAGGCTTTTTTTGCCAGCCAGTATTTTTCTTTGTGGTTTTCCGTTTTCTTTTTTTGGGAACAAAAGTACAGGCGGTTGTTTTCCGTTGACAATCTTGAAACCCTGCAATACAGGCAGTCAATACAGGTTTTTGTTGTTTTCATACCAGCACTCCCAATTTGCCCCTTACCCTGTCTTTGAATTCGTCAAACAACGTGGGATTTTTAACCCAGGGCAGGGGACAATCCTTCCAGCCGACAACTTTTTTGTGATGCCCGATGTCCTCTGTTGTCAAATTATTTTCCCGTACCAGTTTCGCAACCAGTTCCGCGGCGGCGGTAATTGTTTCCGTTGTAAAATTACCGTTACCGTCAATACACAGTTCAATACCGATGGTGCAGTTATTGGGGCTGTTTTTTGTCGGGTCCAAAACATAATGCCCGAATTTCCGCCTCGCCCAATCGGTATAAATCCGTCCGCTTGCCGGATCTGTCAAGGACGAGCCGCAATGGTAAGCAACCTCATTATCAGGAACGCAACGGTAAATATCGCCGTTCAGGTCGATAATATATTGCGTACTTGAATAGTGCTTATCCCTCGGACAATCCCTTTCAAAATAATTCCACACCGTAGCCGCTCTATGCCCGTTTACTCCCACATAATGCAGGATAATCGCCTTACATTCCGCAAGCCGCCGCCCCGGCCGGCTGTAAGGATTGACCGTCAAAAGTTTTTCAATGATGTTCATGTTTATTTCCCTTTGATAAAATTGAAAATGAAATTCACCAGCACCGCCAAAGAAGCAATTATCAAGCTTAAAACCGATATTCGCTCTTTACTCCGTTCACCTTCTTTTTTTTCAAGTTTCTGAACCCGCTCGACAACGTGTTCTTTGAATTCCCTCATTTCGCCCTTGAGTTCCTTCATTTCCCCTAACGTCTCGACAATCAACCGCCTGTCTTCATTTGTCATATTCGCCCCCCGATTTGAATTTCTATTCGCTTTCACTTTCTCCCCCTCTCTGTAGGTCTATCCGCACAACCGAACAGCAATCTTTCATTGCTCATTGCTCATTGCTCTCTGCTCTTTGCTCATTTGTATTCCCCCCTTCCTCTGTAATCCTGAATGAAGCGACAAACGCCCTATCCCGCTTGTATCTCAACGAAAACGCATTTATCGTCCCCGCCATTTCCTCATTTCTTGTTTGTATTTTAACTTTCGCCCCGACACGGGCATTGAATAACGCCCTATGAGTTTTAACCGTAAATTCCCGCCGCTGTTGTAACCGTTCCGCCAGTTCCCGCATAACCCAATTTTCGTAATGGGGAGAACCGTCTATCTCATAATCAGAAAAATAAGACCCCGTAACATTCAAAGCCGCAGTACCGTAAGCCGCCGCCGCCTCGCTGTCCGTCATAAAACAAGAACGGTTAAGGTCTAGCACAATCGGGCGGCCGTAAACACAAGCCCTGTATACATCGCCGTCATTTTCTTTACGGAGTGTCAAAACCGCCCTGTCGTGATTGGAAGTTACGTCATAGTGGGAATACGAAAAAGGGCCGCCGTCATAATCGAGCCTGTTTTCCGCTGTCTCTTTATTGTCTATCAAGTCGGCAAAGACTACGTTCCGTTCCTTGCCGTCAGTGTCGATGACTTTATATTTCGCCTCAAACTTCCCCGCTTCTATTTCACGGACAAGCGGGTATTTGAACGGATAATGCGGTTGTAAAAATTCGTCATAAAAAACAGGGTGTTCGTCATACCGCCATATCTCTTGTTTCTCCAGCGATACAGGCATATTGACTTTAAGCCGTACCGAATTGCGGTACAGTTCCGCCCTTGCCGTTTTCCGCAAATAAAAAATATCATTTCCGGTGAATGTGTAGGAGAATTCATTATCCGTTAGCGGTTCCGATTGATACGGTGAATGGGCAAATACAAGGGGTTTTTCAACAGGGCATTCCAAATGGCAACGGTAGGCGGTAGCAAGGCTGGATAGTTCCGCCCAAATGTTTCTACGCAAACGGACAAAGGGGAGTGTT
>Ga0082212_10013566_pt1 | contig 10183 bp, 11 predicted proteins | sample TergutNt197P3_FD_71548 | JGI IMG/M metagenome (GOLD analysis project Ga0082212, IMG submission 71548) | Neocapritermes taracua P3 segment gut microbial communities from Petit-Saut dam, French Guiana - Nt197 P3 | ecosystem: Host-associated > Arthropoda: Insects > Digestive system > Gut ...
AAAAGTTCTGATTGTTGATGATATCAGTACGAACCTGAAAGTGGCAGAGGGCCTGTTACTGCCGTATGCAATGCAGGTTGAGCTGTGCTCCAATGGCACACAGGCAATTGAGGCGGTAAAACAGAATAGTTACGATCTGGTGTTTATGGATCACATGATGCCCGAAATGGACGGCATAGAGGCAACCGCCGCCATTAGAGCGCTGGAAGGCGAGTGTTTCAAAACGGTGCCAATAATCGCACTGACAGCCAATGCCGTTTCGGGAATGAGGGAAATGTTTATAGAGAAAGGATTTAACGACTTTCTTGCCAAACCTATAGAAATTTCGAGGCTGGACGAAATACTTGACCGCTGGATACCCGATGAAAAGAAAGGGAGCGGAGGGGAAAGAATTGGGGAGAAATCACCCCATGTCCCCAGCTCTCAATTTTCAATTATTAATATCCCGGGCGTAGACACACAATACGGCATTAAAATGACCGGCGGCACGGAGGCGGGTTACCGTAACGTGTTATCCATATTCCGCAGGGATGCACAGGAGCGGCTGCCGCTGCTGCAAGCGGCGCCTGAGGCAGGTGCTTTGTCTGCATTTGTTACCCAGGTACACGCCCTGAAAAGCGCGTCAGCATCCATCGGTGCGGCGGAAATATCCGAGCAGGCAGCCGCTCTTGAAGCAGCGGGCAAGGCCGGGGATATGGCTTTCATTCAGGAAAAACTGAACGGCTTTGCAAAGCACCTTGAGGAACTGGCGGATAATATCAAGGCCGCTGAGCTTCGGCAGAACCGGGTATCCCCTCAGGAAACTCCCGGTTCATCATTCCCTGTTCCGCTGTTCAATGAACTTGCGGCGGCGCTGAAATCGCAAAAAGCGGAGGATATTGACCGTATTCTGGACGAACTCAGCAAACAGTCTATGGATTCGAAAGCAAAAGAAGCCCTGGAAAAAATATCCGATGATGTGCTGATGACCGAATTCGGCAGCGCCTTAAAAACCATTGACGAGCTGGCTGGCATAAAAAGTTAGGGGTGCGAAAAATGGCGAATGAAAAAAAACTTGTCATGCTGGTGGACGATAATCCGGCTAATCTCCGGATTGGCAAAAATGTACTGTCGGAAAAATACGTTGTTGTCACCGCGCCTTCGGCGGCAAAGCTTTTCAGTCTTTTGGAGAACAACAATCCTGTCGTGATCCTCCTGGATATTGATATGCCGGAGATGGACGGCTACGAGGCAATAAAAATCCTCAAATCAAGACCGGAAACCAAAAACATCCCGGTAATATTCCTTACGGGGATGACCAATTCCCGGGACGAAGAAAATGGCCGCACCCTGGGAGCGGCAGACTATATCACTAAACCTTTCGATCCCCCCGCGCTTTTTGCCTGTATCGAAAAATATTCCTGATGAGACATATTTTTGTTGACTTCGCCGGGGGGCTGTGCTAAAATAACGGTATCCAGTTTGGAATAGAGTTTTATCATATCTTTTTGGAATAAAGCGATGCAGTATTTTGATACTCACGCCCATTTGGGGCTTATTGTTGATGACCCCATTGAGCAGCTCATTGTCATACAGGAAGCCCGTCAGGCTTCGGTAAACCGGGTTGTTTCCATCTGCAATAGTCTCCATGACTTTGCACGAGTGTACGAAAGCCTTAAATCGTCATCGAATGTCTACCATGCTGTTGGTGTCAGCCCGTCGGAAGTGCAAAACCCCGGCAGAAACTGGCAGCAGACAATCGAACAAAGCGTGCAGCTTCCAAGAGTTGTGGCTTTAGGGGAGATCGGCCTGGATTATTACCGTAAATTCGGTGACAAAAAGTCCCAAATTGAGTTGTTTATCACCCAACTTGACCTTGCCGCCAAGCTCAATCTGCCCGTAATTATCCACAACCGGGACGCAGGGCATGACGTTCTGGAAATTCTCCGCGATCGCCTGCCGTCAAAAGGGGGCGTGCTGCACTGCTATTCAGAGGATGCCGCTTATGCACGGGAAGCTCAGAAACTGAACCTGTACTTCTCCTTTGCCGGCAACCTTACCTACAAAAATGCCCGCAACCTTCACGAAACCGTTTCCGAGCTGCCCCTGGACCGCATACTTATTGAGTCGGAAAGCCCGTTTATGGTTCCTACCGGACAAAAGGGCAAGCGGAATATGCCCAAATACCTGCCGGAGACCGCCTTATGCCTTGCCAGAATGCTCGACATGGAACCGGAGGCGCTTGCAGGCCAGCTTTGGGAAAACGCCAATCGATTCTTCGGCCTACCGAATGAATAAGTGTCATTAAACTGGAAAGAAATTAACCTTGTTCTCGAAGAACTTGATCTGGCGGGGGCACAGATCCAGAGGGCGGCGCAAAGTACTTTTGACGTTCTTGGACTGCGCCTTCATAAAAGAGGCACAACAAGACAACTGCTTATCGCGCTGAGTCCCGGTGCCTGCCGCATACATGAAACTTTCCGCTCCTTTCCCAAAAGCGACAAACCGCTGCGCTTTGCCCAGTTTCTCAATTCCAGAATGGTGAACGGCTGGATAACAGAAGCGGCGCAGTTAGGGGACAACCGCATTATCCGGCTTTTGGTTAACAGAGGGGAAAACCGTTTCCGCATGTACATCCGATTATGGTCGAATGCGGCAAACTGCATCGTCACCGATGAAAGCGGGAACGTGCTGGACGCAATGCGCCGCCTGCCCAAAAAGGGAGAGAGATCAGGCGGCCGTTATGCCCCCGAAGAAGATGAGGATGATACCAGAAAAAACGACCGTGAATATACGATTCGGGAGTTTGCGGACAATACCCCTGAAGGTGATTCCTTTAACGCGAAGATAGATGCATATTACGCACAGCAGGGCAGCGCCCTCTCCCTGGAAGCGCTAAGGGATAAGGCCCGGCGAAACTGTGAGGCAAGCATGGGGCGCCTGCAGGCGGCGTTGGAACGGCTTCGGGCCAAGGAGGCGGAATTTGCCGCCGCGGATCGGCTGCGGGAATACGGGGACATTGTCCTGGCAAATATCGCCGCCATTAAGCCGGGTGACGAATGGCTTGAGGCGGACAATTTTTTTGCAGGAGGAACGATTCGTATAAAGCTGGATCCCCTTAAAAGCCCCCCGGCACAGGCAGAACGGTACTACGAACAATATACAAAAGCGAAAAAAGGTCTTGCCGATGTCCGGTCGGAGATTGCCGCCGGAGAGAAGGAGTTAGGCAACGTTGAAAAGAAACTGACGCTGCTCCTCGCCGAGGACAATCCCCTGGTTTTGGCAAAACTGCTGGGCCGCGCCGGGAGCGGCACAGCCGGCGGGGCAAAAACCAGCCCAGCCGCCGTCCAAGACAAAAAGCGTCCCGGACTTTCCTTTAGGCGCGGAAATTGGCTGCTGATAGTGGGCAGGGATGCAACGGAAAACGATGCCCTGTTTCGCCGTCATGTTAAGGGCGGTGATCTGTGGCTCCACGCCAGGGACTTTCCCGGGTCTTATGTGTTCATCAAGCAGAGAGCGGGCAAAACCTATCCCCTGGATATACTTTTGGACGCGGGAAATCTGGCGATTTTCTACTCAAAGGGGCGCAGCTCAGGCGAAGGTGACCTGTTCTACACCCAGGTAAAATACCTCCGCCGGGCCAAAAACGGTCCAAAGGGAACGGTGATTCCGACCCAGGAAAAGAACCTTCACATCAGGCTTGATGAGAAACGGCTGAAAGAGCTGGAATTATGCAGGATTGAAAAATAGGACAAAAACGTTCAACCGAACAATTCCTCAAGAAAAACCGCAAGGCCCTCTTCGGCATTGGAACCAAAAATAAAATCCGCCGCCTGCCGGACGTTTTCCCTTGCGCTGGACGGGGCTGCCGAAAAACCTGCAACGCTGAACATCGGCAGATCGTTTTCTTCGTCACCAAAGGCGATAATCTCCTCCGGTTTTAGGTCCCGGCAGGCCATAACGGTTTTGAGGCCCTCGCCCTTGGAAACTCCGGCGTTCATTATTTCAAGAAAAGTCAGGTAGGTACAGGATATGTAGATACGGCTGCCGAAACGGTCGAGCATCTTCCGGCGGATTTTATCGTGCAGTGCAGGATCGGTGACGAACATTGCCTTGGGACAACCCTGTAAGGCCGGCTCGCTTATTGCCGTTTTCAGGTCGGTGACTATCGCCCTTATGCCGGTGTGGTTTTGGTACATCTGTGCTTCCGCACCGTGTTTCTCGATGAGCAGAGTTTCCCAGCGATCTGCTCCGTCTTTTGATCCCTCTTGTGGAGGAAGAAATATCTGAAAATGAACGTCCATGTCCCTGGCCAGATCGACACAAAAATCAATCACATCAAGATCCAGCAGGTTGCAGCTGATCATCTTCATACCCGGTACATCCACCACCTCGGCGCCGTTAAAAAACACCATGGGGCCTTCCGCACCAATGGTATTGTAATACCGCCGGGACGATTCGACTGCCCTGCCGGTGCAGATTATCACCTGAATTCCCCTGGCTTTCAGCCGTTTGAGGCATTGCACGGTACGTTCGCCCAGACTGGTATCGGGCAGGAGCATGGTTCCGTCAAGATCGATAGCCAGTGCTTTTATCGCTGCAGGATTAATTTTTTTGTACATGGATGAAAGTGTAACGGAAAGACAGAGGAGGGGCAACATTACTTGATATTGCTTCCCTCTCTGGTGTAAGGTAAACCATGAGCACAAACCCCGTTGCCGCATATCTTGCGTCTACTCCGCCGGAAAAGGTGGATACAAGCCTTCTTGCCTATCTGTGTAACCTTACCGAGACAGCTAAATCCGCACCGGAAATTTCAGCTTCTATCGTTAAGGAGCTGGAAAACCAGCGAAAACGAATAAAGCTTATCGCCAGCGAGAACTACTGTTCAATGGCTGTACAGCTTGCAATGGGCAACCTGTTAACCGACAAATACGCCGAGGGGTTTCCCTATCACCGTTTTTATGCGGGAAACGAAAATGTCGATGCAGTTGAGTCCCTTGCCGCCCAGGAAGCATGCGGGCTTTTCGGCGCCCAGTATGCCAACGTGCAGCCCCACTGCGGCGCGGACGCCAACCTCCTTGCGTACTGGGCGATTCTTTCCACACGGATTGAAAAACCGGCGCTGGAAAGATTCAAGGCCGCCAATAGCGGTCAGCAGTTTAATCTGTATAAATTGAGCGATGCCCAGTGGAAGGAACTTAAAACTGAATTGGGAAATCAGCGGCTTCTGGCTCTGGATTACTATTCCGGCGGGCATATAACCCACGGCTACCGCTACAACCTCACGGGCAAGCTGTTCGACATTCACAGTTATTCGGTTTCCAGGGAAACGGGAATGCTGGATTACGACCAAATCGAACGGCAGGCGCTCGAAGTGCGTCCTTTCATTCTGCTGACAGGCTATTCCGCCCACCCGCGAAAAATCAACTTTAAGCGGATGCGGGAAATTGCCGACAAAGCCGGCGCGGTTTTTATGGTTGACATGGCGCATTTTGCGGGGCTTGTGGCAGGCAAGGTGTTTACCGGCGAATACGATCCCATACCCTGGGCGCATGTCGTTACCACTACCACGCACAAGACCCTGCGGGGTCCCCGCGCCGGGATGGTGCTTTCAACCGCCGAATTCGCCGAGTCCCTGGATCACGGCTGCCCGATGACGATGGGCGGACCTCTGGCGCATGTAATCGCCGCCAAGGCAGTCGCCTTCCGCGAGGCCGCCGCTCCGGAATTCCGGGTGTACGCACAGCGCATTGTCGATAACTGCCGGGCGCTGGCAGCTTCCTGTATAAAAAACGGGCTTGAAGTACTCACCGGCGGCACGGACAATCACTTGCTTTTGATCAACGTGCATCACATCGGGCTTACCGGCCGGCAGGCGGAAAGCGCCCTGCACGAATGTCACGTAACGATCAACCGGAACAGCCTGCCCTTCGACCCCAACGGCCCGTGGTACACTTCCGGACTGCGGGTAGGAACCGCCGCCGTCACCACCCTTGGCATGGGCGAAGCAGAAATGGAAGAAATCGCCTCAATCATCGCACTGGTGCTAAAGGGAACCACGGCGGCCCCGACTGAGCGGGATCCATCGGTGCCGAGCAGGGCCAGGTACGTCATCGACCCCGCCGTAAAAGCCGAGGCTATAGACCGGGTAAAAAATATTTTGGATCGTTTCCCTGTTTACCCCGAACTGGATCTGTCCATGCTGAAAAAGGCATTTGTGGATTGAATATGGAGCCGTTGATAATAACGCTGCTGGTTATCGCGGCAATAATGGTACAGATAGCGGCATTTTTTATTACCCTGCGAATCAGGCGTAGGCTGGCCGCGTTGGACGAAGCGAAGCAGGGTGAGTAATGTCCGTCCCCTGTTACCCCGATTTTGTACCGTTGTCGCTTGAACAGAAAAGCCTTTTGCACCCCCGTCTTTCGCTGACTGCGGACGGGGTTTCAGAATTCACCTTTTCCGGCCTGTACCTTTTCAGAAACCGCTATAACTACCGGATTTCACGCATTGGGGCAAACGGCGGCTTTATTGTTTCGGGGGAGCAGCACATTGGGGAAAAGGCAAAAAAATTTTTCATGACCCCCTGCGAGTCCCCTCCCCGCGATATTCTTGAATCCCTTTTTCAAACCCACGACTACTGGAAAAATATTTCTGAATCAGTGCTTGCATTGTCGCGGCAGCAGCTTGAAGAATGGGGAATTGCCGCCGGAGAAGACCGGAATAATTTTGATTATCTGTATTTTCGCAGCAGCCTCGCCGCCCTGACGGGAAAAAAATACCACAAGAAAAAAAACCTGGTGAATCAGTTCCTCCACGCCTACACCCACGAACAGAAGCCGTTGACACGCGATCTTGTTCCGCAGGCGATGGAAATTCTCGACCGGTGGCGGCAGGACAAGGGCAGCGACGGCGATTATTGGGCGGCAAGGGAAGCTCTGGAACAGTTTGATTCCCTTTCGCTGAAGGGCTATATTTATTTTGCAGACGGCAAGCCGGCGGGCTACTGCCTTGGTGAAAGTATCGCCAAGGGGAAAATGTTCGCCATTCATTTTGAGAAGGCAATCGATCATTACAAGGGAATCTACCAGTTTATGAATCAGGCGTTTGCTTCGGCGCTCCCGCGGTTTTTTGAGTACATTAACCGTGAACAGGACCTGGGCGACGAGGGTATTCGTCAGGCAAAAATGACCTACCGCCCGGCTGATTTTGTAAAAAAATATTCAGGGTTCAGGGAAGCAACATGAATTATTTAACCGGATTTCACGCCATTGAAGAGCGGATCAGATCGGGAAGGGAATGCGGCCCGCTGTTATTGGCGAAGGCCGGGCCGCGCGCCCGGGAACTGGTAAGCCTTGCCGTTAACGGTAAAATCCGCGTGGAGCGGGTGGGAACACATGATATCGACCGGCTTGCCCCCGACAACCGCGGTGTCGCCCTGGTTGTCGAAGACCTCACCCGCGACAGCGCCGACATCGGCTTTGAGGAATTTCTGGCAGGGCTGGGAGAAACCGCCGACGTTCTCGCGTTGATCCTCGATGAGATAACCGATCCCCACAACTACGGCGCGATACTCCGCTCGTGCGATCAATTCGGCGTCGACATCGTAATAAGCCGCAGCCGGCGCAGCGCCAAACACGCCGAGGTACTTTCCAAAACATCGGCGGGGGCGGTTTCCTGGGTTCCCCAGGCGGAAGTTCCCAATGTGGTGCGGGCGGCGCAGCAGCTTAAGGATGCGGGCTTCTGGCTCTACGGCGCAGAGGCGGGCGGAGACAACGCGCACGAAAAGGACCTGCGGGGAAGGACGGCGCTGGTACTGGGCAGCGAGGGGGCGGGCATTTCCCGGCTGCTGCGGGAATGCTGCGACGGCACGGTGGGAATTCCCACTTGCGGCAAAATTGATTCGCTTAACGTATCGGTTGCCGCCGGAGTGCTGCTGTACGAGGCGCGCCGGCAACGCCAGTTGCCGCGGCAGCAGCGACAGCAATAGCTGCCGTTTGGTAACGTAACCGGCTTGAATCAACGGTACATACGTTGACATTCCATAAAAAAAGTGATACACTAATGATACACCACAATGGGGAGAAAACAATGGCTGCATCTAATCCGAGAATAAATATAACAATACCAAAGGAAACAGCCCTGATATTAAACAGAACCGCCAAGCGAAACAAAAAATCAATTTCAAAGACAGCTCTTGAACTTATTGAATGGGCAATTGAGGAGAAAGAGGATATTTTCTTCTCTTCCATTGCTGATAAAAGGGAGCAATCTAACCCCAGGTGGATAAAAGACAGCGATAATATTTGGAAATGAAATGGCCTATTCAATAGAATTCGAGGATAGCGTCATTAAAAAGGATATACCGGCTATCCCGATGCCGTATAAAGAGCAAATAAAAATTGCCATTAGAGAAAGATTGTCTCAGGAACCTGTCAAACTGGGAAAACCGCTTAAATATTCGTTATTTGGGTACAGGCGTTTACGCATAGGCGACTGGCGGGTGATATATAAAATTAGCGGCAATACTGTCAGGATAATTAAAATTGGAAACAGAAAGGACATCTACGACAACTAACCGGCCCAAGTTACCCGGTTTTGCGTCATTGAAAAACCCGTTTCCGGTGTAGTATTATTTGTGATATGCCGTCAATCAGGACAATAACCCGAATAAAAATTTGCAGGAATAAATCGTTTTTTTCCGTTGGCCCGATGGAACTTTTTGAAAAAATAGAAATTTATTCTTCCATAAAAAAAGCGACTGAGGCGATGGGGATGTCCTATACCAAGGCGCTGAGGATCATCCGTACCGTGGAGGAGGAATTGGGCTTTCCGGTTGTGGTATCAAAAAAGGGAGGGAATGATCGGGGTGAGACGAATTTAACCGAAAAAGGCAGACAGGTTCTTGCTGTTTTCAGGGAAATCTATACCGATGTATCACAATACGCCGAAAATTTGGTAAATAAAAAATTTAAATTTTAGCCTGTATGTATTGACATAATAGCAGCAGCATGAGATATTTATCTTGCCGATATACAATAAAATGTACATCGGGATACTAAAAAAGGAGTTTTCTATGAAAAATGTTCGTTTTCTGGCAACGGCACTGCTGTTGACGCTGTGCGTGTCAACATGCACCCGCAGTAAAGTTTCCTCCCACACCGCAGACGATATCGAATTGGTGGTATTCGGCGCCGCTTCCATGACCGAAACACTACAGCAAATCGCGGAACTGTATGCAAAAAAAGCCCCGAATGTGAAGCTGGTTTTCAATTTTGATTCTTCGGGCACGTTAAAAACCCAAATTCAGGAAGGAGCGGAATGTGATGTCTTTATCTCAGCCGGTCAGTTGCAGATGAATCAGCTTGATATTGCCGCCAATCCATCGGTGAATGTGGACAAACTGGATTTCGTGCTTGCGGGAACGCGTTTTGATTTTTTGGAAAACAGGGTAACTCTCTGCGTTCCCAGGGGCAATCCTGCCGGAATCGGCAGTTTTGCCGATTTGGCACATAAACTTGCAGATGAAAATATCCTGTTTGCGATGGGCAACAGCGATGTGCCGGTGGGACAGTATACGCAAAGAATACTGGAATTTTTCAATCTGGATGAAAGGGCATTGGCGAACAGCGGCAGGATCACCTACGGCTCCAACGTAAAAGAAGTTACCACACAGGTAGCGGAAGCCAGCGTTAGCTGCGGAACCGTATACTGCACCGACGCTTTCAGCGCGGGACTGGAGATCGTGGACTATGCTACCGCCGAAATGTGCGGACAGGTTATTTACCCCGCCGCTGTAATGAACGCCAGCACAAACCCCGAAGCGGCTCAGGCATTTCTGAATTTCCTCAAAACAGACGAGGCAATGGCGGTATTTGAAAATGTCGGCTTTGCGGCGGCTTGGAAGTAAAAACTAATGGACTGGTTTCCCTTATGGAATTCACTGCGCATTGCGGCCATAAGCTGCGTGTTGGTGTTCTTCCTCGGTATCTGTGCCGCTTACTATATCGCCAAACTGCCGAGGGTTATTAAGGGGATTCTCGATGTACTTTTGACTTTGCCCCTGGTTCTGCCGCCAACGGTGGTGGGATATCTGCTGCTGCTGCTTTTTGGCGCACGGCGGCCTTTGGGAATTTTTTTGCTGCAGTTTGGAATCAAATTCGTGATGACCTGGTACGGCGGTGTAGTAACTGCCGCCGTG
>Ga0082212_10013567_pt1 | contig 10183 bp, 10 predicted proteins | sample TergutNt197P3_FD_71548 | JGI IMG/M metagenome (GOLD analysis project Ga0082212, IMG submission 71548) | Neocapritermes taracua P3 segment gut microbial communities from Petit-Saut dam, French Guiana - Nt197 P3 | ecosystem: Host-associated > Arthropoda: Insects > Digestive system > Gut ...
AAACAAACGGCTTTGCAACCGACGAGGAAATGAATCAGATATTTGCCGATTTTAACCCATAAAATATTATCGGAAAACATCATCATGCGTATCGTATTCATGGGGACGCCCGAGTTTGCGGTAGCGTCGTTAGAAGCGCTGATTGCATCGGGAAATGAAGTGGCGGCGGTAGTCAGTTCGCCCGACAAGCCTGCGGGCAGAGGTCAAAAATTACAGGAACCGGCAATAAAAAAGTGTGCCATGAACCATGGTTTGCCAGTGCTGCAACCCGAAAAACTGAAAGATCCTGCTTTTCTCGAAACTTTGCGCAGCTATCATTCCGACTTGTTTGTAGTGGTTGCCTTCCGGATGCTTCCCGAGGAGGTGTGGCAAATGCCGCCCTTAGGAACCATTAACCTTCATGCTTCACTGTTGCCGCAATATCGTGGCGCTGCGCCCATCAACTGGGCAATCATCAATGGGGAAACATGCAGCGGAACCACCGTATTTTTCATCAATCATGAAATAGACAAGGGGAATATCATTTCATATCGTGAAGAAGCGATTCATTCGGACGACAATGCCGGAACGGTTCATGACCGCCTGATGCTCAGCGGAGCAACCCATTTGGCTGAAGCGGTACAATCCATTGCTTCGGGACATATCAAAGTCATACCTCAAGATAGCGCCTTGCAAAGCCAACCATTGAAAGCCGCTCCCAAAATATTCAGGGAAACCTGTAAAATCAACTGGAATAACGACATCGTGCAGTTGCACAATCTTGTTCGCGGACTTTCACCCTACCCCGCAGCATGGACAATACTTGTGAACGCTAAAGACGACCGCTTGACGCTCAAAATATACGAAACTTTGATACTTCCTGACAGCGCTCCGCCTGCTCCGGGAACCATTCACTCGGACAATAAAACATTTCTGCGAATAGCAGCAAACGGAGGATGGCTCGCTATCCGCAATCTACAGTTAGAGGGGAAAAAGCGGATGGAGATATCGGATTTCCTGAGGGGGGTACAGGGAATAGAAACGTATCGGATAGATTCATAACCTGTATATGTCAAAGACCAAAACCATTTTTTTTTGCAGGAATTGCGGCAACGAGTCGTCCAAATGGATAGGGCGTTGTCCCGGGTGTGGCGAATGGAATACTTACATTGAGGAGCCGGTTGAAAGAAAAACAGCGCAGCCTGCCGTTTATGAAATTGCCGAACGTGCGCGTCCGCAAAAACTGTCCGAAATATCGGCAGTCAACTATCAGCGTATCAACACGCACAACGGTGAACTGGATCGTGTGCTGGGCGGCGGGTTGGTGCCGGGGTCGCTGGTACTTTTGGGCGGCGAGCCGGGTATCGGCAAATCGACGCTTGCCTTACAGGTAGCCTTGCAACTCAAAAACCGCACAGTTATGTACGTTTCGGGCGAAGAAAGCCTCCAGCAAATCAAACTGCGCGCAGAACGCATTGGCGGCAAGGATGATGACTGTTTCTTCCTGAACGAAACCTCGCTCGAAAATATTTTTGCTTACTGCAAGGAACTGAAACCTGCTCTGCTTTTTATCGATTCCATCCAGACCATCAGCACGCAAGGCATTGATTCATCGGCAGGCAGCGTATCGCAGATACGCGAATGTACCGCCGCTCTGCTTAAATTTGCCAAAGCCACGCATACCTCCATTTTCCTTATCGGACATATCACTAAAGACGGGATTCTTGCCGGGCCGAAGGTATTGGAACATATTGTGGATGCTGTACTTCAGTTTGAAGGCGATCACAACCACGTGTACCGTATCCTGCGTTCGCTGAAAAACCGTTTCGGATCTACTTCCGAACTGGGTATCTTTGAGATGCGCGGTAACGGATTGCGCGAGGTCAGCAATCCTTCGGAGATGCTCATCACTACCAACGACGAAGGGCTGAGCGGCATCAGCATTGGCGCTACCATTGATGGTATACGCCCGTTCCTGATTGAGGTGCAGGCGCTGGTTAGCTCAGCAGTGTATGGTACGCCGCAACGCTCATGCACCGGATTCGATTCGCGGCGGCTGAATATGTTGCTGGCAGTACTCGAAAAACGCGCCGGATTCAAACTGTCGGCCAAGGATGTGTTTCTCAACATTGCAGGCGGTCTCAAGGTGGACGACCCTGCCATTGATATGGCCGTGATTGCCGCTATCATGTCGTCAAATATCGACACTGCGGTCAACCATCTTTACTGCTTTTCGGGCGAAGTGGGGCTTTCGGGCGAGATACGTCCCGTAAGTCGCATTGAACAACGCATACAGGAGGCGCAAAAACTTGGTTTCACAAAAATATTCATTGCTAACGCCAACCGCAAGGGCATTGACTTGTCGGGATTCAACATTCAGGTCGTGTTTGTCAGCAAAGTGGAACAACTGTTCAAGGCGCTGTTCGGGAAAAATTGACAGGATGATGATGCAGGACAAGGTAATATCAAATAGAAATAATATTTTTGTGCGTTAAACTTTAGACAGGATTTACATGACAAGTTTTTCTTTAATAGGCAAAATAGCCTTAGTAACAGGAGGATCCTACGGAATAGGATTTTCCGTTGCATCGGCGCTTTCCGAAGCCGGCGCCACCATCGTTTTCAACGACCTCAAACAGGAATTGGTTGACGCAGGGCTGGCCGCTTACCGCGAAAAGGGCATCGCTGCCCGCGGGTATGTGTGCGATGTGACCGACGAAACGGCCGTGAACGAACTCGTTTCACTTATTGAGAAAGAAGTGGGAATCATTGATATTCTGGTGAACAATGCGGGTATCATCAAGCGTATCCCGATGGTAGAAATGACGGCCGCCGAGTTTCGCCAGGTGATTGACGTTGATCTGAATGCTCCGTTTATCGTTGCGAAAGCCGTTATTCCGAACATGATCAAAAAAGGGGGTGGAAAAATTATCAACATCTGCTCGATGATGAGCGAACTGGGACGCGAAACCGTGTCGGCTTATGCGGCAGCCAAGGGCGGTTTGAAAATGCTCACCCGCAACATCGCTTCGGAATACGGGCAGTACAATATTCAGTGCAACGGCCTCGGACCGGGGTATATTGCTACGCCGCAAACCGCGCCATTGCGCACCGAAGGGCATCCGTTCAATTCGTTCATCATTTCCAAAACTCCCGCAGCCCGCTGGGGAAACCCTGATGACCTGGCAGGCCCCGCGATTTTCTTAGCTTCGCCGGCTTCCGACTTCGTCAACGGGCACATCCTCTATGTTGACGGCGGTATTCTGGCATACATCGGTAAACAACCTTGAAAAAAAACAAGATGAACAAAATATACTTTTTTATCGTTGTTCTGTCAGTTATCACTGTTCAGTTGTCACTTTCACAAAATCATAAAGGAGAAATGCTTTTACCTGTAAGATTAGAAACACCTGCACCAATACAGATTGATGTCATTGCAGGGATTGAGAATGTGAAGGACATAACCTTACAGGAAATAGCCTCTGATATCAGTTATGTGAAACTCGAAGACCATCCGTGTTTGCGTCAATTATTAAATGTCAGCATGATTGACGATTATTTTTTAATTAACACTATTGATGGCGTGTACCTTTTTGGTCTTGATGGTAAATTTGTAAGGCAATTCATTAATAATCAAACAGATTTTCAAGAACAACCGTTGTCAGATGGGAGTGGTAGGATTTTTCGAGGTTTTAGTTATTTGGATGGAATTGCGAATAGTTGGTATAGTTCAAATAAGATGCAACTAAAAAGTTTTAGTTATTATACAGATGGCTCTAATAGTAGCAGAAGAGCAGGATATAAGATAGATAATATTGCTGAAATATCCGTTAAGGATAATAAAGAAATACCGCAAATAAGCAGCATATATGAAAAATCCGTACCGCTATCATGGTCAATAGCCAGTGAAAGATTTAGTTTTGAAAGTTCCGATATCCCTGTCGGATTTGGAGATGATTTTATAGCCACATTCTATTACTTAACACCTGTCGGAATAGAATTAATTACCTTTAACAACGAAGGAGATACGCTTTGCCGATTTCCAATCTTTTCCAGCATGAAAAATTTGGGATTTACCCCTCACAATCCGCCCGCTGAAATGCACTATTATTATCATGACCGATATACATTCCGTCATCTCTACAATGATACTGTATTTCGTATATTGTCGCCCAACATTATTCAATCTGCATACATTTTAAATTTTGGTAAGTATAGTCTGACATTCGATGCGGCTTTCCACCGACCCAATGAATTGAAGGACTACATGATGTGCAGCGTTTTGTGCGAAGATGACCAATATCTCTATCTTAGATTTAACCATGGTTTTGACAGTCCCAAAAACAGAGAAGAAGATATTGTCAAATTCTGGTGGGGATTGTATCAAAAATCCACCGGTAATTTTTCTGTTTTACCAGTCAACAGCAGTAAACCCAACGATAAAGGAATAAACAACGATATAGACGGCGGTATGCCATTCTGGCCAGAAAGCGTAGACAACCAGGGAAGAAGAATAGCATTAAAAAGCGGTAAACTCATCAGAAATATGCTGACAGACAAATGGTTTGAAAACTCTAAAGCATCTTCGCCCGAAAAAAAAGAACTGCTTGAACAATTCGTGAAAACGTTGACCGATACTGATAATGTAATTATTATTGTTAAATAGTTGAAAGATAAATTTTTGAATAATAATGAGTGCGAAAGAATCTTTTGGCCGCCTGATTGACATCATGGATGAGTTGCGGGCGAAATGTCCGTGGGATCAGAAACAAACCATCGAAAGCCTGCGGCATCTGACTATCGAGGAAACTTACGAACTGGCCGACGCTATCATCGAAAATGATATGGACGGCATTCGCAAGGAACTGGGGGATATATTGCTGCACATCGTGTTTTATGCAAAAATAGCGTCCGAAACAGGCGCGTTTACGCTCACGGACGTTATCGACGGGATTTGCGATAAGCTGGTTTTCCGGCACCCGCACGTATTTGGCGATGTGTCGGTGAATGATGCGGAAGATGTTAAAACGAACTGGGAGAATCTGAAAATCAAGGAAGGCAATAAGTCCGTTCTGGCAGGTGTTCCCAAGTCGCTGCCCGCTGTGGTGAAAGCGCACCGCGTGCAGGATAAGGCGCGCGCTGTGGGGTTCGACTGGGATGAGCGCGAACAGGTGTGGGACAAGATTGAAGAAGAGTTGGGTGAACTGACGGTGGAAATCAGCCGGATGGACGCAGAAAGGATGGAAGCCGAGTTTGGCGATTTGCTCTTTTCGATGGTCAATGCGGCGAGGCTGTATGGCATCGACCCCGAAGCCGCACTGGAACGCACCAACAAGAAATTCATCCGTCGTTTCAACTACCTCGAACAACAAACCATCAAAGCCGGACGCCCGCTAACGTCCATGACTTTAGACGAAATGAACGCGATCTGGGAAGAGGCCAAAAAAATATAAATCATCGCCCGATTTTTTAAATACGCTATCTTTGTGAATGTCAAATTTTGATGATATGGACATCGTATGTATATCTTCTACCTCGTGGGAAGGAACTTTTGTGAAAAGTACAGTTGAGTTAATGAAAAATATGGCTCAACGTCACCGCGTATTGTTTGTAGATTACAACTATACCTGCAAAGATTTGTTAATGAGCGTACTGAAGAAAGGTTCCGCCCCCGTCAAACGCATGTTAGGGATACAAAACAGATTGCAAAAGACAAAAGCAGCCAATGACAGTGCTTTGTGGATCCTCACATTGCCACCTGTTTTTCCTGTCAACTTTATTAAAAACAGAAAGTTGTATGTTTTCTTCCAGAAAATCAACGTGGCCATCATACGACGTTCCATTTTAAAGGCTACTCAAAAATTACAGTTTACACACCCCGTAGTGATCAACGCATGGAATCCGCAAATTGGTATATTTCTGTATCAAAAACTTCGTGAAAAATTAACCGTATATTATTGTTTTGATGAGATCAGCACAGGCCCCTGGACGAAAGAACACGGCGCATATTTCGAAAAACAATTATTACAAGTAGTTGATGCGTGCGTTGTCTCGTCGTCAGGATTATACCAAACAAAAGCGCCGTTGACCCGGCGTTGTTTCGTGGTCAATAACGGCGTTAATTTCGATTTGTTCCAATCGACTTATTCGTTCCCCAAAGAACAACCTGTTGTGATAGGTTTCATAGGTATGATTGCCAGCCGACTTGATTTTCAGATATTGGAAGAGATTGCGCGCCGGTTTCCCGACGCTGTATTAATGCTTGTGGGGGGCGTTTCTTTTGATGGTCGATCGGTGGATGAAGAAGTAGAGCGGCTGAAATCATACCCCAATGTAAGATTAACAGGCGTGCAACCTCATGAGAAATTACTCAATTTTCTCAAAAGTTTTCATATAGGGATTATTCCTAATGTAAAAAACACGCAAACCGCGGCTGTTTATCCTATGAAAATCAATGAATATTTAGCAGCCGGTATTCCGGTGGTTACTACTGATTTTGCTCCTTTGGATGATTTTACAGGTTATGTTACCGTTGCACACTCAGCTGACGAATTTATTCAAGGCATAGAACAGGAGTTAAAAACAGATAGCGACTTCAAGCGTAAAGCCCGGCAAGAGTTAGCCCGTCAAAATTCGTGGAACAACCGGGCTGTCGAATTTGAAAAGATTATCGAAGCGAACTTATCACTTTTGCAAAAAACTTAGGACGCAAACAAGCTGCGTACATCCATCTGAAATCAGACTTTGATTTATATTTTTCCAATAATTGTTGAACATTTCCAAAAAACAAGTTTTTCAACGACATGACTTTGAAATCTTCCGGAAGTAATATTTGAGGATTTCCGTATCGAAGAACATTAAAAAGTGCATTCATCATAAAAAACAGCAATTCAGACTGATGTCGTTCCCAAAGACCTTTTTCTTTGAAGATCTTCCAAACCATCCGCCGAATCGCCAAAACATGCTGGTATTGTTTTTCGGAAAAAGAATTGGAGATGGAGGATTCCCTGTAAATGTAGTAATAAACTTCCGCCGGACACGAAACAATGATTTTAGCGTTGAACGCTAATGACAAAACCATGATAACATCCTCATTATGGGTTATTTCAGGAGGACAAAATAGCGTTCTTTGTTCGAAAAGCGCATGGCGGAACAAACGTGCCGGCGAATAGAAATCATCATTCTGAAAGGCAGTCCGGATAAATTCTTCCTGATTTTGAATATTGTCGCCACGATTGATGAATGTTTTTTTATCCGGCATCAGTTTCACAATAACGCCATTGACAATATCCGCATCGGTTTGAACAGCGCTTTTGTACAGTGTTTCCATGGCATCCGGCGCGATGTAGTCATCCCCGTCAATAAATGTGAGATAATCGCCCGTTGCATGAGCAATACCGGTTTCCCTTGCGCGTACAACTCCCTGATTGGGCGTATCAATGACCTGAATGCGAGCATCTGCATCTGCTAATTGCGTAAGTACGGAAAGGGACTGATCTTCGCTGCCATCATTAACACAAATGATCTCAATATCCCCGAATGTTTGGCTCATACAGGACTCAACGCATTTGGCAACATAGGGTTCCAAATTGTAAACGGGGATGATGATTGATATTTTAGCCATGTAATCAGACTTTACACCATTCTTTTTTGTCAGAATCATATTGTTTGATCACTCTTGCCGGATTGCCCGCACAAATTGAAAGTGGAGGCACCGAACGGGTAACCACGCTTCCCGCGGCAACAACGCTATGCGTCCCGATGCTTACACCGGGAAGTATTACCGAGTTGGCGCCTACCCACACATCATCGGCAATGACCACCGGTTGGGTTGAAATTCCCTGATCATTGATGGCAATGTTCACATCATGAAAGTTATGATTCAATCCTGTAACAGTTACGTTTTGAGCAAAATTGACCTTATTCCCGATTTGTACAGGGCCTATAACCGTATTTCCAAGTCCTATACGGGTATGGTTTCCAATGACGACGTCGCCGACGGCATTGTTGACAATGGAATAATCCTCAATAACCGACCGTTCGCCAAGTACAAAGCGGTTGAACGGAGTGATGTCCTTTCTTACGCTGCGGTACATCACCGATTTTTTACCTCTTTTTACATACAGAAAACGCAATTGCCGGAACCACCACCTCGGACGGGTTTTTACCGGGTGCATGAGCAATTTCAAAACGAATTGCTTCAATCGCGGGTTTTGTTTTATTTTTTCTTTGATACCCGACATATCAAACTTTATATCTGTGAGGTTCCACTGCAATTTTCACAGGTTTCAAACCAAGTTTTCTCCTGAAAAACGAATTAGCGTACACATACAACATTTGGAAGAAAAAACCGAGATGAAAAAGAAAATCGCGAACTTTACCCGAAAAGATTAATCCAATGATGTTAAAGAAAACACGAATTTTGTTTTTTTCTTTCATCTCATAAAAAAGTACGCATATTTTTGTCGAATAGTAACCATGACGGATACACCAGCTTTTGTCTTTGTGGTACCGGTATAATTCGGTAATATAGTCTACGTTGCCGTACAATTTTTCTTTCATGTTTTTCCCTGCCCAGATACCGCCCTGATGCTGACGATATACTCCGAAAACATCATGGAAAATATAACCTTTACCTATCGCCAGGGCTTCGGCAAAAAGAGTGTCGTCCTTTATTTTTGAATATTTATTCAGCCCCTCAAGACATTCCCGACGGACACAGACAGTTAAAAACCAAAACAAATACGGATAAAAATAATTATCCAGAGTAATCGTTTTTCCCTTAGGATATTTTTGCATCACATCAACAAGCCATTCGAGATCAACAACTCCGCTGTTCACGTTTTCATATATGGTTTGGTACATGCCTCCGCATATGGAATAATCGGGATGACTTTCGAGAAAATCCACCTGTTTTTGCAACTTTAACGGGTTCGTCCAGTAGTCATCGCCTTCGCATACGGCAACATATTTTCCCTGCACTCTGGAAAACAGGAATTTTCTCTCCACACAAACGCCCTTTGAATATTGATTTTCCTTTTGATAAATTGGTTTGATGATGTCCGGGTAACGGGCTTCATATTCACGGATAATATCGGCGGTTCCATCCGTCGATGCATCATCATGAATTAACAGTTCGAAAGGAAATGATGTTTTCTGCATTAGTACTCCTTCAATTGCCTCCGCGATATACGCTTCATGATTGTATGTCGTCATGCATACAGAAACAAAAGGTATGATATCTTGTTTCTCCATATACTATATTTATATGAAATGTTTGTAATTATCAAGCATTTGGTTTATTTTTTCAGGCGAATTGTACATGATCACATCAAGTATGGAAAGATTAGGCTCAAAAGTCGTATTTGCTTTTTGCGGATATTCATCCATTGCAATTTGATGAAAGTTCAGTGTAATATTTGCTTTGTCGAATTTTTCTCTGTTAAAAATGGATTTTCCTCCGGGGAGATTGCGATATTCGTCGGCATTCAGCGCTTTGGAAATATTCAATGCCCAATCGTCCGGTTCCACTAAGGGACCAATGGATAAATTCATTTCCGAATAAATGCGGATATCTTTCTTTATGGATAAATAATCGCACACGGAATGCAACGCTTCATGGTTGAGGGCGACAATTGAAGTATATTTCTTTGAAAAGATGTTTTCCAACAAATCAACGGCTCGACGATAATACGGCGCCTTCTTTTTATAATGTTCAATCTGCGCAAGTATCTTTCTTTCCCAATCAATGTCATTATTGATCTTAATATTTTTGATTAAATCGCTCTGATGACGCTTCTTCAATGGCACCTGTATATATTGCCATCCTTCCGCCGGTTTCAATATTCTGTTTCTCTCAATCCAGCCGTGTCGGATAAATTGCACTTCGTCCAAAAGAACAAACATATCGGTATGCTTTACGAGGCTTATATATCCGATATAAGGCAAAAAATACGGTTGCATGATACCTAATTTCATAATTGTCCCTATTTTATTTTCTGAATCATTATACGAATATTCAGGGAAAAGGTTTTATTATATTTATGCCATATTTATTTACAAAAAAATGAGATATATTATACTCAAATAGGAAAAGATGTTATATTTGCACATTAATTTTTTTAAGATAAAACTTATGAAGCACTCGTTAATAATATGGTTATTATTTTGCCTGACCGGTTTGTATGCACAAACCAACAATTTA
>Ga0082212_10013568_pt1 | contig 10182 bp, 9 predicted proteins | sample TergutNt197P3_FD_71548 | JGI IMG/M metagenome (GOLD analysis project Ga0082212, IMG submission 71548) | Neocapritermes taracua P3 segment gut microbial communities from Petit-Saut dam, French Guiana - Nt197 P3 | ecosystem: Host-associated > Arthropoda: Insects > Digestive system > Gut ...
TGTGGGCTTGCCGCCAATGGGAAAGAAGCTTACGACCTTTGTATGAGAGAAAAGCCTGATGTGGTGTTGATGGATATGCGGATGCCCAAAGGGAACGGCGATGTAATAGCGAAGAGAATTAAAGAATCGTTGCCAGAGACCAAGGTGATTATTGTCACGGTCTTCGACGATAAAAGATCAATAACCGCCGCTCTGGCAAGCAAAGTGGACGGGTATATCCTCAAGGAGGATATTGAAAAAGAGAAGCTCATTGGAACGATTAAAAACACCTATGACGGGGTGAACAGTTTAAATGCGGGGGTTTTCAACAAAGTTAGCACCAATATGTATCCGGTCAGTCCGCCTGACAATCTAACTGAAAAAGAAACAAAGATCGTGGCCCTGCTTGGGAACGCAAGAAGCAATCAGGAAATCGCGGAAGAATTGTGTTGCAGCATAAAGTCGACCAGGAACGATGTTTCAAGATTATTGAAGAAGTTCGGCTTCAGGGATAGATCGGAGCTCGCGGTATATGCGGTTAAAAACGGGTTGGATAAGTGGGAAGGGGAGGACTGAATTGTGTGACTAGAGCCACATAATCTTGTGACTTGAGTCATGTTCTATTGTGATTTTAGACATCTATTATTATAGTATTTTCGGTGGTATTGTTGTAATTGCTTGGAAAGGCTCAACAGGGAGCGATAACCTTGTTGTAAGGTGCACTTTGCATAGAGGCTTTGGATTGATTGCAACAGTCTATAGCCATTCAACGATAATGAGAGGAGGTCAGAGGTCTAGGTTTGGTTGGGAGTGCCAAATAATTGGTAAGATTGGTTATGAAAGATATCAATAAAATAATTGAAATTGGAGGACGAATAGATGAAGAAAAAAATGATTGTCATGTTGATTGTTGTTACCTTGTCCCTTGCTATGGCTTTACCGGCATATGCGGATACAGCGACATCGGTAGTTTCTGGCCCGTCTCTAACAACGAGTGGAACACAGTGTGCAAAATCATCTACCTATAGTTTGACACCAGGTCCCTCTGGCAATATTCCTAAAGGTAGTAAGTCCTACACATTCTTCTCGTCGTACTCAAGTCTTTCGACTGGCTTCACAGCTGTTGACAGAGGGATGGACATTTTCCTGATGAAATCCGATGGAATTACAGTGAAGACCTATACAGCGAAAATTGTTAATAGAAAACTTAGCAGTGTAACATTGTTTGGCACATCAACCTCAGGCAACTTATCAACAAACGGAACAGCAAAGCTATATCTTTGCGCTCACTTGAAGGCCAAAACTGGTGATACAGCAAAAACAAATGCCAAGTTGTTTAACTTCCAAATAGGTATCAACTCTTAACAGAATCTGCGTTTTGGGCTGAGGCGTGTATCGCCTCAGCCCAAAATGCATTATTTTATAAAACGATAAAGAACAGGAGTTTGCTATGGCGAGACAGTTTACAACATTTCTGAGTATTCTATTTTTATGCGTGATGTCGGTTTCAGGTTGTGGAACCAAGAATGACGAAACTATTGGTTTTAGCTATAACGCAAAAATGGTATTTGAAGAGAGAGAAGATGGATGGGTGTATATTTCGTCTTATGAGCATTATGTTGATTTGGATGAGTTTTTTTATGATTACGATGCTTACAACTTTAAATACCAATATGTTGAGGGCTATGATTTGCTTATATTGGACGAAGAGGGGAATATCGTTGATAAGGCGACAACAATACTGCCTTATATGGCCGTTAAGCCTGAAGCCGGCAATGATAGTCGTGCAATCGGCGATTATATTAGCAATAATAAAGTGGAGGATTTCATAACTGAGGAACAAATAAGGGACCTTACGTTTGAATACTTCGACAAAAGTGATGTTTTGAGAATGTTTAATAATACGATTGCTGCGGAATTCCAAACAGAAGGAAAATACAAGAACCTTCAGATGTTTCATATGCTTCAAAGCGATGTTGTCAATAATTATAAGTGGCAGGCCGCCTATTATAATTGCTATGGCAACATAGTTGTTTTCAAAATCGAACTCATTTATGTTGACAATAGCAATAATGAAATCCACCTCTCAGATCTGGTGGATAGCAAGACTGCAACCGCAGAGCAGAAGGAGATATACGACAAATATAAAGAAGTTGAGAGAACGGTTTTAGCTAAGAACAGTTTTTCCGATGGGAAAGTGAAGAGCAATCTGGAACTTGGAGGGGTTAAATTCGGACAGTTGAACGCACTGCTTGACAGATATGAGAGGGGAGAGTACTAGATTGATCAATTGCGAAGGCATCTCCAAGCAATACAGCGAACAACAGATTTTCAACAACTTCACATATGCTTTTCCTGAGAAAGGGTTTGTTTTGCTGTTTGGAGAAAGCGGTTGTGGCAAAACGACCCTCTTGAATATAATTGCTGGGTTGATCCCGTTCGATGAGGGTGCAGTCAGCGTTTTTAACGACAGATATGAGAAGAAGATCGATTCTTCTCACATAAGCCCACGCATTGCTTATATTACGCAGGACACACATTTCATTGATTATTTAACGGTGTTTGATAATATGAAGCTTTGTTCAACCGACGACAAAAGGATAGATGATTCCCTTAAGGAAATTGGGTTGAAGCACAGGAGTGACAGTTTTCCAAAGACGCTGAGTGGTGGTGAGAAACAAAGGCTGGCTATTTTACAAGCATTACTCTTGGATAAGGATATTCTTATTCTTGACGAGCCCACCTCGTCTCTGGACAAACACAATAAGATAATGGTATTTGAGACATTGGCTAAGATCAAGCAGGATAAGCTTATTATATGCAGTTCCCATGATGCAGAGGCCCAAAAGTATTCTGATGAAGCCATTCTCTTTCATCGTTTGGATTTATATAGAAAACCTTTGTGGGAGTTAAGCGAAAGGGCAAAACCTCAGTTCAATGAGGATGTTCCGATCAAAACAGAGAAAAGGAAACTGTATCCATTCCTGAAACAATGGAACACCTACACCGGCCGTGAAAAGAAATCGATGTATCAGTTTGTGGTTGTGATTACATTATGCATTCTTGCCCTATGTTTGGGTGATACACCCCAAAACAAGCTTGACTCGAATATCCAGTATACGTATAAGCTTAACCAATTGAGAATAACCATGCCGAAAGAGGAAGAAAAGGATTTTCTCAACAAATTGACGACGGACAAAAACCTCACAGAAATCACGTTACAATATAATATGTCTATCCCGTTACTTGTTGACGAAACCACTCTATTTCAAGAGTATGAGTTCGATGTTATGGCGGATACATTACCTTATAGTAGAGAGGCGTTTGCTTTTTCAGATCGAATCAGATACGGCAGTTATTTCACCAATGAAAATCAGGTCGTGTTATCTTATGAAAAAGCGTTTGCTCTGGGGAATCCGGAAGAATTATTAGGTGAAGAGTTGAGGTTAGAGTTGTATGATGATGTGTATCTTCTTGAAATCGTAGGAATTTTCGATAAATTCTCTGAGATTGAAACGCAATACTTGAAATCGACTGGAATAACGAACAACGCTGACTCAGGAGGAAATTATTTTCTTAATGGAAAATTCACGAGCCGATATATTTCTGATGAGGATTTCTATATGTTCGGGAACAGAACATACGTAGCCTACTTTCAATCGTTTCAAAATATGAAGGCTGCGTATAAAGGGGTTGACAAAGAGAACAGCCGTATACAATTGTATTATGCGGATGTCGAGTCGGAGTTAATTGATTTGTTCAGAAATCTATTTTTGGTTCTTTTGCCGCTTATTGCTTTGGTGGTTCCATTGACAATGCTGTTTTATTATCAAACCCAGAAAATCGAAATGACATATAATAAGCATATTTATTCTGTTTTTCAATATTTAGGATACCCGATGAAAACAATTAAGCGGTGCCTCATTAGAGCTAACTTAGCGCAAATGCTGAAAATGACATTGCTGGCTGCTGGGATTTCGGTACCGCTTATGATCATGACTAATATTGTGAATGGCGTGTGCGGTTTTGTGCCTTTCATCATTTTCACGGCAAATGTCATTTTGATCATATCATTCTTTTTGGTCATTGTTCTATTGAGCGTGTTGCTGACGACAATTCTTATCAGAAGAATAAAGCGCATTGGATGGTATGATGTTTTGCTGGGGCAGAGAGATCTGCTATAGAATAAAGAAGTATATCGAGAAATCAATGCTTAAGGGGTTTGCCAATATGATCATGTTGAAGGGAATTTCCAAGGCCTATACGGACAACGTTCTGAAAGGGATCAGTTATCAGTTTGAAGCCGGAAAAATATATGTCATCAAAGGGGTCAGCGGTTGTGGGAAATCAACATTGCTTAATATTCTGGGTGGATTAGAAACCGATTATTCAGGTGAATATCTGTTAGACGGAATGGCGGTTAAATCCTATGACAAGAAGCAATTTGAACATTTCCGAAGAAAAATCGGCTATGTGTTTCAAAACAGTTTGCTGATATCAAACCTTACGATCAGGCAAAACCTTTTGTTTATAAAAAACGTACCAGAGCTGATCGAGGAATATGCGGGGATGCTTAAGGTATCTCATCTCTTGGATAAGTTTCCTGAGCAGCTTTCCGGAGGAGAGAGGCAAAGAATATCCTTCATAAGGGCATTGATCAATTCCCCCTCGCTTATTTTAGCGGATGAACCAACAGCCTCTCTCGACAATTTGAATTCTTGGCAAATAGCTGAGATGTTACGGAGTATAAGTAACGCAGAAAACTGTTTGATCATCGCAACCCACGAAAACTGTTTTGATAATATTGCGGATGAAATCATTTGCTTGGATTATGGGATTATTGGAAAGGTAACTAAGAATAGACTTTGTGATTCTAGAGAATCAAACTTGCTTTTGGATCGGGGAAAACAACAGACTGCTCCGGCGATGTCTGGATCCGGCAAAAAATTTTCGTTGCTAAAATTTATTATGCTAAGAAATTCTAAGATGAAATCTTCCTGCAAGGCACGATCAATGAATCCCCTAAAATTGCTGCCGACCACCCTGATTCTGTTGGTTTTGCTGTTTTGCTTGGCGGTGCAAAACAATGCTCAAGCCGAATACATTAAAAGCGTCGAAGAGCGGTATCCTTTGACGGTGTTTTGCCTAGCAGAAAACCAATACAATGACTTATCTCATGAATACGATATCTTCGTTTACGATAACTATGTGATTCCGTCTGAAGAGTTTGCATGTCTACCATTATTTTACGAAAAAGACAGTGGCTTGTCATATGGCGGTGTTATTAAATATGGGGATTTTCCAGAGTCCTTTGATGAGATTATAGTTAATGCGGTGTTTCTGGATTCTCGTTTTCAAGGAGTAAAGTATGAAGACTGTTTTGGCATGGAAGTGATTATTGACGACCAGATGTATAGAATAGCTGGAATCATAACTGATGACTTGGATGATACACAAGTCAATCTCGTTTTCTACAACGTTTATTATCAGGATTATTGGCTTGATGATCCCCTGGTCTTCATGCCTTATGATACGATAAAGCAACGAGGGGAACTGGTTCAAAAACCTGCAATTATGGTTCGCTTCGACGGATTATATGACGATAAGGCCGCATATGAAAGCGTTAAGGGAGCGTTTCATAATGAAATATCCATCTGGGACGCAAAAGTGAACACTCTCAAAGCAATAGTCAACTTTATCTTTGCTATTATTTTATTAGCTGTGGGTGTATTGTCCATCATTGCGTTACTTTTCCTAAAAAACGAGATTCAGCTCGAGCTACATTATCGAAGAAGGGAGATCGGGTATTTGCAAGTGTTTAATGTTGGTAAGGGTCGTGTTAGGAAAATCATTATTCTTGAACGTATGCTCAAAAATGTGCTCGCTCTTATATGTGCTGTTGGGTTTTATGGTTTCATAAGTTTGTTGCTCAGCTTGATTGCAGGAATAAACCTATACCTGCCGGCGATTGTTATAGGCTTGTTTGCTGCGATCGTTTTGGCGTATAGTTATTTGGTTGTGTATCTGCCCTGTAGAAAGTTTTTGCGTCAGAGCATCATAGATCTTATTAGCAAATAATCCCTCAAGAGCAATCTCAGAAACCACGAATGATTAATGTGGGCGTGGGCTCAGCGAATTTTTCCGCGTTTTTTGGTAATGGTTAATAAGGGAAATCCGGATAAATCGCTGAGAGGTCTGGGGGAGCCGAGTATGTCTTTTGGATTTTTGCCGCTTTTTTTGCGAAAAAGCGGGTCTTTGGTTCTGAATCATCTTGGGGTTCTGGTCGGGGCTGTGATGGCGGCTTTGAGTGTTAATATTTTTATTATTCCTAATCATATCGCGGACGGCGGTGTAACCGGCATCGCGATTATTCTCCATTATTTACTGGGTTGGAATGTGGGCTTGGTTGTGTTTGTGCTGAACCTGCCTTTGTATTTTCTGGCGTTTCGTATCGTGGGCAAAAGATTTCTGTGGCTCAGTGTTTTTGGGGTTTCGGTTTTTTCTGTAGCGATGCAGTATACCGGGGAGATTCCCTTGCCGAATGTGACATCTGAGCCTCTTTTGGCTTGCATATTCGGCGGGTTGCTTTCCGGGATCGGGATCGGAATTACGTTGAAATCACAAGGATCTTTGGGGGGGACTGATATTATCGGCATTCTCATTAACAGAATGACGTCTTTTAGTGTGGGGCAAGTCATTCTGGGTGTGGATGTGCTGATTTTTGTTGCGGCGGTTGTGTTTATTGGACCGGAAGTGGCGATGTACGCTATGATCTATATTTTCTTTACAATTAAAGTGGTGGATTTTGTGTTGACGGGGTTGGATAATTCTAAGAGCCTGATGATTATTTCCAGTGATCCGGAGGTTGTGGCGGAGGTTCTGAGCCGGGAGCTGGAGAGGGGGGTTACCTTTCTTGATGCGGAGGGAGCCTATTCCGGGTTGAGGAAGAGGATTATCTTCTGCGTTATCAGTCGGATGCAGGTAACCCAGACGAAGCGGCTGATCCGCGAGGCTGATCCGGAGGCGTTTGTGGTGATCGGGGATGCTTCGGAGGTTATTGGGAACGGGTTTAGACGGTGGCAGACGTGACATTGTTGTTGACTCGAATGAGTCAGGAATTTGAATAAGAGTTGCGGTGGGGAATATATATATATAGTAACAGCATGAACGGCTAAGGCGGTCTTCGACGGCAAGTATCCAGTATTCAGGATTCAGGGTTCTGACGGGGGGCATGAGGGATGAATACAGCGGCGAAAGTCATTGTTGTGTTTGTGGTACTGTATTTGGCCTTTTGGATATTCCGTAATTATATCACCGGGATCTTAGGAGTATGCTTCTGGCTCATCCGGGGAATGGTTTTCTTGGCGCTGATTTTGGTGCTTTTGCATTATTTACTTAGGATTTTCTTTGGGATTAATCTTATGAATATTATTCGAGAGTTGTGGCGTTAGTCTGTTTTATCACATACATCTCTAGTAAGGGATCTCCGACAAGAGATCTCCGACAAGAGATCTCAAGTAAAGGAATTCAAGTAAGGGATTTCCGGCAAGGGATCTTGGGATGGGCACGGTTCGGGGGCTGCATAGGAATCATCGAGAACGGGGGTGGTTCGGTGGAGATATCTCTTTATTGGCAACAGTGCATCCGAGCCGGCATATACGCAACCAAGGAGAACGCTTTCTCTGAGGCCCAAAATGCTTTGTCGAAAGCGTTGATTGAAGCGGAGAGAATGGAGTCGCCTATTTGTGTTGCTTTTTCTTGCCGGCTGTTGGGAGCCTTGTATTTACGTATGAACGATTTACAGAATGCTGAGGCAAAATATCGAAGGGCGTTTACCGTTTGTTTAGGGCTTGGCAATGAGAAGGGATTGGCGGAGAGTCTGGCAGGGCTGGCTTCGGTGAAAAGCAGGCAACGTCAGTTTGAACAGGCGCAACAATTGTACTCTTATGCAGCCAATATTTTTCCTCAAGACGTGTCGCCATTAAGAGAGGCGGCTTTGTATACGGAATTGGCTCATGTATGTTTTCGATGTATGGACTGGGATAGTGCGCAGACGGCTTTGCGTAAGGCAGCGAAGATTTACCGCAAACACGAATGCTTGGCGGGGGAAGCGGAGATTCTTTTTCTGTATGCCGAGATTATGTTTACACGATCACGAAAAAAGCTGGCCATGAAGTATTTCCGCAAGGCGGGGGCGTTGTTCCTCCAAATCGGGGATTTCCAGGCGTTGGCGGCGATTCATCATATTGTGGCGTTTGCTTTTGTGGAAAGTGCGGTTTGGAGTGATGCGCTGATGTATGAGGATCGGACAGTGGTGTTGCTCAAAGACGGGTTGGGGGTTCCCGAGGGTGTTGAAGAGACTTCGATTAAAGTGACTTTGCGTGAGGCGTGTTTCCTGCAAGGGTACGTATGCTGGCAAGCCGGGTATTTAGAGGAAGCGGAGGCGCGTTTTCTTGAGGCGGTAGCACCGGCCAACGCCACAGATCAGTTCGATGAATTTGATCAGAAGGCGTGTGTGTTTCAATCTCTGGCGCTGGCTTCATTACAACGGCAGAATTTTTCGTCGGCAAAGGAGTATTATCTTCAAGCGATGAAGTGGTTCCAACATGCGGAGAACGGGCCCAAGATAGGGGAGATTGCTGAGGAGTTGGCGTTTCTGATAACCAACGAGAAGGCACTGGAGAAAATCAATTCCACCACCCTCACAGATGAGGCGCGTTGGAAGTTGTTGCTTAAGTCGGCTCATAATCTTGAGCGGGACAATCAACCTTTGAAAGCGGTTCAATTCGCTTGGCAAGTACTTAAAATCCTCAGGGAGGAAGGGGATGATAAAGACAGCGTCCGGGCTGTTGAGGAATTTGTCCGGTCGTTGTCGCAGAAGATTCGAGGATGATTTAGGGACTGTTACGAGCCCACGTGTTCCTCCTCCCCAGCGGCCATTGCCGCGACCATAGCAAACGGCATTGTGACGGCCAATGCCGTGCCTGTTGCCGTGGCCGTAGCCACTGTCATTGCCGTGGCTGTCGCCATTCCCCAGGCCGGAGTCATGGCCAAGGCCGGATGCGCCATTGCCATAATCTGTGCCGTCACCTGTGCCGATAATGTAGCTGATGCCGTTGTCATTTCCATAGCCATTCTCCAAGCTTTCATTGTCAGAATCTCGTTACTCGTTTGTGTCGTCATGTGAACACCTCCTGGTAATAGTATAGACCCTTACCCCATGTCATCGTCAAGCCTTATTTATCGAATAATGTGCCTTATTGATATTCCGCCGGTTTATTTGGTATAATTATATCGCGGTTGACGTCGATTAATAATGAATCGGCGCTCGTGATCCGAGCTGTGAACCACGAAGCGGGACGAAAAATATTGAGGAGGATTTACCATGGCATTTTTCGATGATCTTGGGAAAAAAATCACGCAAACCGGGCAGGGTGTTGCGCAGAAAACAAGGAATGTGGCGGATACGGTTAAGCTGAACTCGATGATTTCTGATGAAAAAAAGAATGTGGATAGAGCCTATTTTCAAATCGGCAAAGCTTATTTTGAAGCTTACGGCAACAACAACCCGGATCAGCTGTTTGATCAAATGATTGACGGGATCAATGATTCAAACGCCAAGATTGCAACGTATACGGAACAGATCAAACAGATTAAGGGCGTTGTCCCTTGCCCGAAATGCGGTACCGAGGTTCCTTATAACGCTCCTTTTTGCAGTTCGTGTGGCGGAACTATGAACGTCGCGTCTGCGTCGGAACAAAGCGCCGACGGTGCTGTATGTGGTGTGTGCGGAGCCCAAGTGACCCATGACAAGGCTTTTTGTACGAGTTGCGGGAATAAGATAACACCTGCCGAAGAAGTGTCGACGCCGGCCCCTGTCGTCAAAACCGTTCCCCCGGAAGCGGTCCAGGTTGAATCGTCGAATGTCGATGCGACCGTTGCGACACCGTCATTTGAGTCTCAAGAAAGAACAGAAACCTCGTCTGGCGAGGCGAAAAAATGCCCGACTTGTGGCAGTGAGATGGCTTCTCATGTGATGTTTTGCCTAAACTGCGGACAGAAAGTGGATGGGTGAAGACAAAGGATTGAGGGATTCATAGGCATTGAGGGATTCATAGGAATTGGAGGATTCGTATTGAGAGAGGGGGCTGTTGCAAAACAACAGTCCCCCCAAAAAAGAAAAAGCGAGTTTGTAAAAAGCTC
>Ga0082212_10013569_pt1 | contig 10182 bp, 11 predicted proteins | sample TergutNt197P3_FD_71548 | JGI IMG/M metagenome (GOLD analysis project Ga0082212, IMG submission 71548) | Neocapritermes taracua P3 segment gut microbial communities from Petit-Saut dam, French Guiana - Nt197 P3 | ecosystem: Host-associated > Arthropoda: Insects > Digestive system > Gut ...
GAAAAGCTGCAAAGCGGTAAAAATCGACTTTTATGCCGAGGGATGCCGGGACATCAGGATTTTTTTCACAGGCCCGCAGCCTGTAGCCAAAGGGAGTGTCGTAAATAACAATTTTGGAAACAAAAAGCAGAAGAAGGCCCGCATAAACATACAGGCTGTGGCCCGCAATAACGGGCAGGAATTGAATGTCGCGTAACGCAACAACGCCGCGTGTGTTAAACAGATAATGGGACAGCACAACGGTCATGCCGCCGGCAAAAAGGTTAACCGCCAGACCGGCAATGAATACATTGGATCGCAGGCGCAGAACCGTAAAGGCGAGGAGGGCGGAAAGCGCTACCGATGCGAGAACGGCGGCGGCGAGCCCCGCGGTATAATTTCCCGTATAGTACACCGCTGTAATGGCGGAAAACGCCCCGGCAAGAAGCATCCCCTCCAGCGCGATGTTTAACATTCCCGCCAGTTTTGTAAAATAGCCTCCCGTTGCGGCAAAAAGCAGGGGGGTCATAATTATCAACGCGCTGTGCAGTACGGGAATTATATCTTTCACCGCAGTTCCTTTTTTTTGAATGTTCTCTTTAACATTGTACCTGTTGCCAGAAAAAGAATTACCGACTGAACAACCGCGGCGGTTTCAAACGTCATGTCCGAATTCTGCATGGCGCTTCTTGCTCCTGCGGATATCCATGCAAAAAAGAGGCTTGACGGTATAATCGCCGGCGAGTAAAACCCGGCAACCAGGGCCGCAGAAAGGGCGTTCCAACCCGTTCCCGCCGAAAATTCTTTGACCGTTCCGTAATAGGTGCCGAAAATCGCAAGCCCCCCGGCAAGGCCGTACAAACAGCCGCTTAAAAACATCGCAAGAACCGTATTCAGCCGGGTGTTGATCCCTCCGTAACGGGCAAAAATTTCATTCGCTCCGGCCATTCTGAATTCATAACCCCGTTTCGTCCGCTTAATGAAAATGTAAACGACAGCAACAGCGGCCACAGCGATAAATAGTGCCGCACTTAAATTCGATGGAGGCAGAATCAGCGGCAGCCTGAGTGCGGCAGGGATCTTTGCCGTCGATTGTAAATTTGTGCGGGAATCGAGAAAGGGACCGTTAATAAGATGATTAACAATTAATATCAGGATGTTTGACAGAAGAAAAGAGGTTATCAGTTCGTTGGTGTTCCATCTCGCTTTGAAGAACCCTGACAGGGCTGCCGCCATACCGGCAAAAAAAGCTCCGGCAAAGAGGGCGAGAAAGCCGCCGAAAAAACCTAACGGCGCCAATGCCAGCGCGGTAATTGTTGCGACAAAGGCCCCGGAATAAATTTGCCCTTCACCACCAAGATTCAAATTACCCGTCTGCATGGCAATGCTGATTCCCAGCCCGCCCAGGATAAGGGGAATACTGGTGTTCAGCATATTTCCGAAACTGTAGAGATTTAGAAACGGCCCGAAGAAGAAAAAATAAAGGGACCTGCCGGGGGTTTTACTGAATATGCAAACCAGTACAATCAGGGTCAACAACGCTACGGACGAAACGGTCATTATCCTCCGTAAGAGGACCAGCCCGGGACGGTGGAGGCTGGGTAAACGGTTTGATGCGGGGATGTCAGGCGGGCCGCCGATGGTAACCGGTTCCATTAAAAAATCCCCTGCATACAGGTACCGATTTTTTCTTTGAGGGAAATATTGTCTGTTCCAAACATGCCTGTATCGGATTTATCACTGTTGTTGAATTCCCCGGCCGCCCTTCCCTTGTACATAACAATGATCCTGTCGGCAAGGCTGAGTATTTCATCAATATTGGTGGATATCAGGATAACCGCTGTTCCCTTTTCGCGTAACAAGGCGATTTCGTCCCTGACAAAATTGCCGGCGGCATAATCGAGACCCCAGGTTGGCTCGGAAAAAACAATATAGTCCCTGATTTGGCCGATTTCCCGCCCCAGAACAAGTTTTTGTATATTGCCGCCGGAAAGTTCGGCAGTGGATTTCGCTCCGGCAGTCCCTGTGATATTGTAATGCCGAATAAGATTTTCCGAATAATCGTGTATCAGTTTGCGGTTAAGAAAACCTGTACCGGTAAATTCACTGCGGCGGTTTACAATGATATTTTCTTCAACCGTAGCTTCCGGGGCAGTTCCCGTTTTCAGGCGGTCGGAAGGCACGTATGCAAGGCCCCTGTTGCGCAGACGGCGCATATTCAGGGAGGAAATATCTTCTCCGTTATGTGTAATTGAACCTGTTGCGGGATGGAGAAAGCCGCCCAATACGGCCTCCAGAACCCCAAGCCCGTTACCGCCGACTCCGGTAAATCCCATTATTTCACCGGGCCGCACGGCAAATGAGATACTATCCAACAGCGGAAGTTTCTGCCCCCGCCGCATTACGGTAACATTATCAAAGACAATAACAGGCTTATCGCAAATTTTTGTTACCGCCGCTTTATCATTTTTATGCGGATGACGAATCTGTACGTCGCTCCCGCCGACCATTGTTTTGGAAATCATATACTCATCAAATTCCCCTTCACAGATTCCCGCTATTTCTCCATGCCGAAGTACTGCAACCCGATCTGCAATACGTTTTACTTCCGGCAATTTATGGGTTATGAGGAAAATCGATTTCCCGGCCGAAGCCAGCGTTTTAAGAGTCGTGAACAAAGCCGTGATCTCGTATTCGGTTAACACCGATGTAGGCTCATCCAGGATGATAATATCCGCATTCAGGAGGAGAAGGCGGCATATTTCCACCTGCTGCATCTCGCCAACACTCATTGTATAAACCGGCCTGCCGGGGTCTATTGAAAAATGGTGAGCGTCTATTATTCGGGCAGATATTTTTTCAGCCGCCTTTCTGTCAAAAAAAAATCCCCATTTGCGCGGTTCCATTCCCATCACTATATTTTCTGCGGCAGTGTATTGGGGAAAAAGCATAAAATGCTGATGCACCATGCCGATACCGAGCCTTCGGCTGGCAAGCGGCGAATCAATGGTAACCGCCCTGCCGTTAATGTAAATTTCACCTTCGTCGGGATTTTCCATGCCGCAGAGTATCTTCATCAATGTGGTTTTTCCCGCACCGTTTTCTCCGGCAATGCAGAGGATCTCGCCCCTGCGCAGACCGAGGTTGATGTTGTTATTGGCCTTTTCCCTGCAGCCCGCGTATGTTTTGGTGATGTTGCGCAGCTCTACGGCAAATGGCATCCGGGAAAACCCCGATTGGGTTCCACTAAAATCATTTTTCATAGGGCCGGAATCGTATACCCTATCCTGCCTGCCCTGAGATCATCCATAAAAAGATCAAACCTTTCCCTGATCTCGGGAGGAAGGGAATTGATATAACCGGGATCATCGGAAATAAAATTGAGGTAGCCCTCTTTTACCCCAACCGTCCTGCCGGTTCCGTATTGAACATTCCCTGCCAGCACGTTGGAAAGAATCTCCTTTACCAGCTTTTTCTGTTCCATTATGCCACAGCCGACGATAAAGCCGGGTGCGTTGCTGTATTCATTGGTGTTAAAACACACGGCATACGCGCCCTGCTCCTGAATTGTACGATACAGTCCCTGCGCAGCACCGCCGGCAATAGCGGTAAAAATATCAACCCCGGCACGGATCATGCCTGAGGCAAGTTCCGCCGCTTTGCTGGCATCATACCAGTTGCCCACAATGCGGTAATCAAGCTCAATTTCAGAATCAACAAGGCGCGCCCCGTCAAGAAACCCGGGAACGATATGCCTGTTCAACAGCGGGTATTCCTGCGCTGCGATAAAACCAATTCGTTTGGATGCGTCGGAGTGGGGCATCCGGCTTGTAGTGACAAGCCCCGCCAAATAACCTAAAAGCAGGGCCTGCTCGTACTGGTTGTACATCCATGTGCTGATTTGGGGATTCCCGCCGTGTTCGCTCCCTGAAGGAAAAGCGGCATCCGTGATGATAAATTTTTGCGAAGAAAACAGCTTTCCCACATTTGCGCAAATTTCCGGCAGTGCCGGGTTGGAACCCAAAACCAGGTCGTATTCGCCTCCCGCCACCATGGATCGCAGCTGTTCTTCCCACTCGGCCTGATTGAATCCGGCTTCGTATACCTTCACGGTAACATTGCTGTTTTCGCCGGCAAATTCTTCGGCCCCGGCGGCAAGCATCTCATAAGGGGGGCTTCCCGCAGTTACACCGGTGATGAAGACCAGTATGGATAAAGGCTTTTCCCGATCAGGCTGTCCCGCATTTGAATCCCTGGGTTTGCAGGCGGGAAAAATAATTGCGCATACCAATAAAAATACCGCTAATTTCTTCATGTTCACCTCTGACTTAATTGGGTTAATATGAATATATCAAAATTCAGGCGTTTTGGCTATATTGAAATTAGTCTGTGAACAACATATTGGCAATACCAACCAAATATGGTACTATATAAAGACAGGAGAATTTTATGATAAATTTGGTGGAAGATATCAGGTCGATATCTTATGTAAAATCACATACCGCCGAGGTAATGAAACTGGTCAGGGAAAAAAATAATCCTGTGGTAATAACCCAAAACGGAGAGGCAAAAGCTGTTTTAATGGATGTAAAACAGTATCAAAATATTATCAATGCCATAAATTTGATGAAAATATTGTCCATTGGGGAAAAAGACCTGAAGAACGGAAGAATTTATACCCATGAAGAATTAAAAAGAAAATTGAAAACAATATTGGACTGAACATGAAACATGAAATTATCTGGTCAAAAGACCCGGGGGATGAACTTGCGGAAATTATTCTATATATAAAACACAATACGGGAATAATGACCGCAGAAAAAATATACACAAAAATAATTAACGAGGTGGACAAAATATCAAAAAATCCGGAGGGAAGAAGAATAGTCCCTATATTGAGGGATTTTGGAATAAACTATATACATCAAATTAATATAAGTCCCTGGGTGTTTTTTTACAAAGTAGAGAATAAAAGAATGGAAATAATATCAATAATAGACGAAAGAAGGAATCCAGAGGAAATACTCTATAAAAAAATTATGGATGGAAAAATAACCTGAAAAAACCCGTGGAGAAATTTAAATTGATGCCTTGCCGTTTTACCCCCGAAAAACGGTTACAGGGATTTGGATTCCGGGTCTTTAGTTTTCGTGAAAAGCAGAACCAAACGAATAACGGAGCCGAGCGCGACAAGACCGAACGCTACCAACAGCATTGTGTTCATAAATACTCCTTACAGAAAATATACAACGCCAACAGAAAACCTGCAATACCGCAAATTTCCGTAAAAATACTCCTGCATTTCATGGCATGAAACACTCTCAGAGTATCATCATCGTCAACTAACCAGAGGAACGGCAACAGCGGCTTTTTCCCGCACTATTTCGCTGATTATTTCCGCAGGGATTTTATGGTCTGCTACGGTTTTGGTGTTGAGAAAATTAGCGGTAATTCCTCACTCCCCTCCTACCTCCCCCTTATCTGCCGGGCAATTTCAAGGTTCCGCTTTGCGTCAGGGTGGTTCGGGTTGATCCGCAAAGCCGCTTCAAAATCCGCAATGGCCCGATCCAGATCACTTTTCCTGATGTACGCAACCCCCCGGTTGGAATATGCATCGGCAAAATTCGGGGTCAGCCGGATTGCATGGTTATAATCCGTAATGGCCCTGTCATATTCGCCTTTGTTTAAATACGCATTGCCCCGGTTGGAAAACGCAGCGGCATTATCGGGATTAAGCCGGATCGCCTGGTCAAAATCCGCAATTGCCTTGTCGTAGTCTTGTTTATCATAGTACGCGTTGCCCCGGCTGCTATACACGGCGTGGCCATTGGGGTTCAGCCGGATAGACTGATCATAATCTGCAATGGCCCTGTCCAGATCGCCTTTGATTCTATACGCCATACCCCGGTTGTGATACGCACTGTGATCATTGGGGTTCAGCCGGATAGCCTGATTAAAATCCGTCATCGCCCTGTCAATATCTTCTTTTACCGCATACGCAACACCGCGGTTGCTGTACGCATAACCATTATTGGGGTTCAGCCGGATCGTCTCGTCAAAATCTGCAATGGCTTTATCATATTCTTTTTTGATATAGTACGCGCCGCCGCGAAAATGATACGCGCCGTGATCATTGGGGTCCATACGGATCGCCTGATTAAAGTCCGCTATCGCCCGATCGGTATCCCCTTTTTCTGTATATGCAAGACCGCGTTCCTTGTAAATACCTGCATTATCGGGATCCAGCCTCAGCGCCTGGGTAAAGTCCGCTATGGCCTGGTCGTAGGCACGCGCCTGGTCGGCGGTTACCTGCCCGCCGGTTGAAGTTACCCCGACGCTGCTGAAATTATCTCCTACTATGACTATCGTGGACACACTGGCAAATAAAGCCCTGCCCCGCAGTAAATACGCGGCGCTCAGTTCCGGGTCCAGCTCGATCGCCCCGGTAAAATCGTCAATCGCCATTTCGTAATCGCTCCGGCTGGCGAATAAAATGCCGCGGTCAAGAAAGGTTCCGGCGGTTTGCGGTGTTCTGTCTTCGCTTACCCCGTATTTGGCGGTTTTAACGGTAGTCTGCCGGCTTGCAAGGGCCTCGACCATGTCCCGCGTTTCCCGGTCGTTCCGCACCGTAAGCCGGGTAACGCTGTCCCGTGTGGCCTTTTCCACATGGATGGCGCTTGTACGGTAGCGGTATGAACCGCCCAGGCTTTGCAGCTGCCCGGTAATGACCAACTGCGCTCCAAGGAATTTACCGATGGACTGGGCTGTCTCGTCGCTCACATCCCCGGACATCTGAAAGTCCAGTTCCTTGAACACATACGCTAAATTCTGCCTGTCGGCAACCTCAATGTCACGGTCAACCAGTGCGCCGGTGATTTCTTCCATGATGAATTCCGAAAGGTTGTCGTTTTCCGACTCAAATGCCACGATTGCCACGCGGCTGCCTTTGGGCAGTTCCCCCGCTATTTTTTCCGCAGACTGTTCAATGGCTTCGTACAGAGAAATTCCTGTCCCGCTTCCGCCACCGGTACTTGCACATCCTGCGAGCAGGAGTACCGCCGGAAAAATCAGCATAAAACGTTTCATGATATCGCTCTCCACTCTACACTTTTGTACTCCATATCTCTTTGAAAATTTCCTTTACGAGGATATTATCGATTTCGCCGTGACGAGGAACGGAAACCTTTTTCCCCGTTGTACTCTGTCTGTAAATATCATGCTTTGAACCACTGCGAAAAAAAAACCACGTCATTATCGGCAAGAATTTTTATGAATTCATTTCGTTTCATCAGGCTATTTTCAGTACCCCGTGATGTTTTGGTTCAAGGGTGCCATCCTGTATCCAACTGTAAATTTCTTTTAGGTGTTCTTCAAGGTCCTGTATATCTTCGCCCTGTGTCGGGTATTCGGGATAATCATCAAGATGACCAACTAAAAACTTCTCTCCTTTTTGATAGGTATAATCCAGTTCCATAATATATTCCTCCTGTCCCATTATACAGCCTAATACCCAAGCTGTTCCACACGATACCCCTTGTCTTTCAACTGCCGCAAAAGGCCGTCCGGCCCATGTAAATGCATAAGGCCGACTATGACAAAATATACCCGCCCCGTAGCCAGATACTCAACAATTTGAGGTATCCATGCGGCATTTCTGTCCGCCACCAGGGTTTTGTATATATCGGGCCATTGCTCCTTCATTTCAGTTGATGCGGCTTCCGTGCTTGATGATGCTCCTTTTTTCCATTCAGCTACAAGCATTGCGAGTTCCTGTTCGGTAGTTGTCATATCGGCCATGGAATACCGTACATATTCGTTTTCGTATCCATCGCCCATTGTAACAAGCGCGTCAATCTGAGTTTGTACTGTTTCAAGAAAAACAATGGGTTTGTTTTGCTGTTTCGCCCTGTCCAGGTAATACCCGTCAACACCCTGCTGCACAAAACCGAATTTTTGAATTTGAAACATGGCCAGCATATTCATTATCATTGAAGGCTTAAAAGCAGAAACAGCGTCTAAAGGAATACCGTATTCATAGCATGCTGTTTCAAGCAGTTCATATGTGTCCGAATCCAGAACCGATTGCAATGTTTTATTATCGGGCAGGATCATCCGGCTCATCAGATATTCGGCGATTTGTGTATCCGCGATTTGATCTATATCGGCTTCCAGAACCAGTACTTCCGATTGCGAAAAAGCATCGTCAAATTCTTTCGGCAGCGGAAAATCAATGTCCCGCAAAATATGTATGCTTCCGCCCAAAAACAGGGTATTGCCGTTTTTGCTGACTTTCCAGACGGAAGAGCCGATCTCGCTCTGGCCGGCGGCGGGGGGTGTTTTACAGGATAAAAGCCCAAAAAAAACAAGTAATATCGTACAAACAGAAAAAATACGCTTCATATAATAATATTAAGATGTTCAGGCTGACTTTACAAGGTTTGTGTAAATTAATAAAGTTTATACATGAAAATATCCCTTACCGGAATCAAGCCGACGGGCGATCTGCACATCGGCAATTACTTCGGCGCGATAAAGCCCGCGCTGGAGCTTGCCAAAGAATACGATGCCCGTTATTTTATCGCCGACTACCACGCCCTTAACACCATGAAAGATCCCGTTGAACTGAATTCGACAATCAGACATGTGGCGGCGGGCTGGCTTGCATCGGGGCTTGACCCGGAAAAAGTTTTCTTCTACCGCCAGAGCTCCATACCCGAGGTGTTTGAGCTTACCACAATGATAATGGCGTTTACCGCAAAAGGTTTAATGAACCGTGCACATGCCTACAAGGCGGCCGTACAGGAAAATAATGACAAGGGGAACGATCCCGACGCGGGGGTCAACGTAGGATTATTTACCTACCCCATTCTGATGGCTGCGGATATTATTATTTTTGATTCCGACGTGGTGCCGGTCGGCAGGGATCAGGTGCAGCATATTGAAATGGCCCAGGATATAGCGCAGGCGGTGAACGCAAACTACGGTAAACCGGTGCTGAAGATCCCCCAGGCGGCGGTGCAGGAAAATGTTGCCGTTGTGCCGGGCCTTGACGGCAGAAAGATGAGCAAAAGCTACGGCAATACGATTCCCCTGTTCGCGCCGGAAAAAGTCCTGCGCAAAACGATCATGCGTATCGTCACCAATTCCCAGGCTGTTGAGGAATCCAAAGATCCGGACTCAAGTCAGATTTTTATTTTGTACAAATTATTTGCAAGTGCGGATGAACAGGCCACCCTTGCCGCCCGTTACCGCGCCGGGGGTATGGGCTGGGGCGAGGCAAAGGAGGAACTGTTCCGCGTGGTAAACCGCGAGCTTGCCCCTATACGGGAAAAATATGAGGCCGTTATCGCCGATATTCCCGCGCTGGATAAAATCCTTGAACGCGGTGCCGAAAAAGCCCGGCGCGTCGCCGCGGCTACGGTAAAACGTTTCCGGAAAGCGGCGGGGATCGATTAGGCTGTTCGAACAGCATTTTACAATCCCCGCCTTATTTGCTACAATAAATTGCCATGCCTATAAAGATTCCCCGGGCTTTGCCCGCCTATGACGCCCTCAGCCGGGAGAGGGTTTTTGTGATGACCGAAGACCGGGCGGAACAACAGGATATCCGTGCGCTCAAGGTGGCCATTGTCAACCTTATGCCTACGACCATTGATACTGAGATTCAACTGCTGCGGCTTTTGGGCAACAGCCCCCTGCAGGTTGACATCACCTTTTTGCGGATGGGCAGCCACGAATCCAAAAACGCCCCGCCCGGCCATCTGGAAAAATTCTATTCAAGCGCGGGGGATATTATCGCCGGGGATACCCGCTTCGACGGCCTCATCATCACGGGCGCGCCGGTGGAGACCCTGCCCTTTGAGGAAGTGGATTACTGGGACGAAATTGCGCAGGTTATCGATTATTCGGAAAAAAAAGTTTTTTCCACCCTGCACATCTGCTGGGGCGCGCAGGCGGGACTGTACCGCCGCTACAATGTTCCCAAAAAGCCGCTGGAAAAAAAACTTTTCGGGATTTTTCCCCACGGGGTGAACGAGCAGTACCATGTCCTGTTCCGGGGCTTTGACGACGAATTCCTCGCCCCGCAATCCCGGCACACCACCTGCGACCGGGCCGCAATTGCCGCAGAGCCCCGCCTGACGATTCAGAGCGAAACCGAGGAGGCCGGCGTTTTTATCGCCACCGCCCGTGATGGCCGTGAGG
>Ga0082212_10013570_pt1 | contig 10181 bp, 9 predicted proteins | sample TergutNt197P3_FD_71548 | JGI IMG/M metagenome (GOLD analysis project Ga0082212, IMG submission 71548) | Neocapritermes taracua P3 segment gut microbial communities from Petit-Saut dam, French Guiana - Nt197 P3 | ecosystem: Host-associated > Arthropoda: Insects > Digestive system > Gut ...
GAGGATTGATAAGGTCTGAGGAATGTCCCATGTTCGGCAGAGCGTGCAGCCCGAACGACCCGTTAGGCCCGTGCATGGTGTCGCACGAAGGGAACTGCAGCATCGCGTTCCGTTTCGGCAGAAAAAAGTGATATTATGAGAGTGCTCGTGATCACCAACGATTCAACGGTCTTTCTCAAGAAAGGGGTATGTTCCGCGAAAGATATGTTCGGCGGCCGGGTGACGGAGGTGAAGAACTTCTGCAATCGTTTATCGGCGATATGCGACGTCTCGTTCGGAATAATATCCGGAAGGTTCGGTTTCGTTCCCGGAGAGTACGTGGTGATGCCCTACGACGAAGTGACGGACACTCCGGAAAAATATTACGAACTTCAGGAAAGGAAGGATTACGCCACCGTGATAAATCAAACGGCCAGGCCGTTCGACCGTATCATCGTGTTCGTTCCGAAGGCGATGATGGCAATTCTTTTGGACAACGAAGCGTTCCCGAGGAAAGTGATCGCGGTGACGGACGAGGATTTCAAAGAATATTTCGACGGGAACCGATGGTCGTGGTATCCGAGGTCCGGCGCGAGGATCGGGAAAGAGAACGCGGACGCGATCGCAAAGGAGATCAGATCTATAGCCAAGGACATCGAAAAAAGGGATGTCCGGAAACTCACTTCCGGCGCATCGCCTTGATCTCGTCCTTTTTCGGATCGCCGACCCTGAAGGAATCGGTTATTTTGCTTAAGGTTTTGTTGAAAGTGAACTTATCCAGCGTATTATTTTTCAGATACTCCATGGTTCTTTCGGGAAATTTGATGAAACATTCCGAGACGCACCACGCGACCCCCATCTTAACGTAATATGCGTCGTTCTTGATCATGTCCATGTAACACAATATCTCGTCTATGTGCGCTGCGTCCATGAAATGGAACCTCATAGACGCCACCGCGAACCTTATCTGAAATTCTTTGTCCGTATCGACCAAGGGGACGATGTATCTCCAGAAAATGTCGGAATTCTTTTTGTTTATCTTCAGCGCGGAACTGAACGAGTCGCATACGGCCCAGTTGTCTATCTTCGGGATGAACGTCCTCATGAGATCGAGTCTTTCTTCGATCCCGGCGTCCGAGTATGCGATGATGAATCCCCTGACCATAAGGTCCTCCATGTGCTCATCACGTATATCGTTCAGATAGGACCTCCAGTCGCCTTTGCATATCTCTTTGGAGTACTGTTTCAGAACGGGGAGCCTTATCCCGATCGCGGGATATTCGTCGCTGGGGACCGAGATCTTTTTGGTGAATTCTCTGTATCTCTCTTCGGCGTTCCTCAGCAGTTCTTTCCTCAATTCCTCCGGGGAAGGCATCCTTCCACCTCCAGCAGATATTCTTTGAACGGAATGCCTCCCGCGTAACCTCTCATTTTTCCATCCGACCCTATCACGCGGTGACAGGGAATGACGATGGATATAGGATTCCTTCCTATCGCGGACGCGACCGCCCGTACCGCTCTCGGAATCCCGATGTCCGCGGCGATCTCTTTGTAAGTTCTCGTTTCCCCGCAGGGGATCTTCATCAGCGAACCGCACACGTTCTTTTGAAGTTCGCTTCCTTCGACGATGAACGGGATGTCGAACTCTTTTCTTTTCCCGCTGAAATATTCGTTAAGCTGGACGATCGTCCTTTCGATGACCTCGGAGGTCTCCTCGACATCGTATCTTTTCTCGAATCCGATATATGTTATCGATTCACCGGACGCGCATATGTGCACAGTGCCGGCGGGGGTCTCCAACGGTGCGCCTGACATATGCCGCGGAAGGTCATCCGAACTTATATCATTGTTCATTTGGATGCCCGGCGGCCCGTTGAGATATCTTCCCTCTCATCGCCCCGGCCGTTCTTTTCATCTTCCTGTGAGAGGTTCTGTTTTTCCTCCAGGCCGGGGAAGTTGTCCACCTCCGCTGAACGCATGTATTTTCTGAGCCTTTCCGTTTCGATGAAATACGTCTCCAGCCGTTCCTCCTCGGTGGCGCCGAACGATTCGGGGCGGTCCAGTATCCTTCTCAGCATGTCGCAGAATTCCGATTTTCCGTACTTGAACGCTCTGTAGTTGCTCTCGATCTTAAGCGCTCTGTGGAATCCGAGTATCAGCGCGGAGTGTAACGATATCACGGTGAGGAACAGCTTCGAATAGAGTTCGAGGTCGATGAAGGTTATCATCACAGGTATGACTATCGATATCGGAAGCGTCCAGCACAGCACGTAGAAATGGAATCTTCTGTGCCATTCCGCCCTCTTTTTCCAATACAGGAGCGCCCCGAGCGTGCGTTCTAAATGCGCCTGCAGCCTTTTCTTCCCTTCCGCACTGAAATCCGCGTCATTGAAGGTGTCCTTGAACCCCTCCTTTTCTATTCTTTTTTTCACATCGATCTTCTTTAACGTGCCTGTCACCACGGGCAGGAACGTGATCGTCGCAACGATGCAGTACACTATGGTGGCGACCAGCCAATCCTCCATGCCGAACATGAGAAAGAAATCACGATACAGATATAAAATCCCGCACACGGCGCCCGGGTACGGAACGGTAAAAGTACGGACAAAGGGACGGCAAAAGTTTTTGTTAGGAACGGCTATCCGCGTTCATATGGCGGACGAACTCACAAGAACGAATTACATCGTTCTGATAATATTGGCGTTATTGCCGCTGATAATAACGATCATTGCATTACCGTTCATGCCTGACACGATCCCGGCGCATCGTTCTTTGGGCGGCGTGGTGGACAGATGGGGCAGCAAGTACGAGATGCTCCTGCTTCCAGCGATCGCGTTGGTCACCGGGTTGTTCATGATGTGGATAACTAAATACTCTTTATCTAAGGACGATTACGCAGGAAGGATGGTGTTCTATGTTTCAGCGGGAACGGCGATCCTTCTCATCGTGATCACCATATGGCTGACATATGACATCTCGACGTTCGTGTGATCCTTCCATGCATCAAGAGATGGAAAGGATAGAATTATCGGAGATACAGTTCGAAGTCCAGTTTTCCGCGCTCGGTGCCGTTGACGATGAGCGTGATCGAATGGGTCCCCGGATAATGCTTCCTCGTGCTGACGTCGGCGAAGGAATGCTTTCTTGTGTATGATCTTTTCTCATTCTCTTTCAATGAGGTCTCGGAGATCTGAAAGATCTTTCTGTTCCTTCTGCCGTTCTGTTTCACGTAGTCGACGCCGTATTCCAATCTGGCTTTCGCGGCTTCCTTCGAAGCGATCGAGAACGAGAAAGCGATATCCTCTCCTATCGAGACCGATGTTCTGTCCAATGCGAGATCGTACACATCAACGGAACCGGCGTCGCCGCATCCGAACATAGTAAGTATTTCACGATCGCCTTTTTTCAATAATGTCCTGCATCCGTGTTTTACGACCCAATCCGTAAGTTCGTTCTTACCGTACCAATCCTTCGCAAGTTCTTTGACAAGGTCGGGATGCGTCTTGGAGATGTCGTTAATGTTATTGGCGACGCTTTTCCGCACCCATACGGACGGGTCCGCTTTTAATCGTTCCAATATGGGGAGGATGGGTCTCGGGTCCTTTTTGAAACTGTTCAGCGCCGGCGCCCAGGGCAGCGCCGGACGGCATCCCTCGCAGGAAAGCCTCCGGACCAGTTCGTTCTCGTGTTCCGACCACAGATACATTTGGGCCATCATTCGTTTTTCGTTCTTGATGATGAACGGTCTGACCGCCATTTCCGATGACGAGTACAAGGTATACCTTTCCAGCGCCGCCACGGAAACATCCCAGTCGGCCTCGTTCTGTCCGTAAAGTTCAACGAACACCGGAAAGAACCATGCGAAACCTTCAAGCCAGGTGCCGTAGTTCATCACCACTTTATCAATAACGCCGACGGCTTCGCGGTAATCCTCAGGAAGGAACTTACCGAGACCTTCGGCCACACGGTAAGTTCTCTCTTTCAATTCCAGATCGTTCCAGGTTCCGTCCATCACATATCCGACGAACTCATCGGCCCGGAACGTAACGTGAACGGAACGGATGTCCGCGGCCACTTTGTCCAGTAACTCACGGTTCAGCAGATTTTTCAATGGTTCCGACATGTTAAGATCTCCTTCGGCAATATGAGATTCACATAGTTCGCTACTATAATAAGAGTTGTTGGTGCGAGTGCCGGGATTCGAACCCGAGTCCTAAACTTGGCAAGCTCAAGTGATAACCAACTACACTACACTCGCGTTGTAGGGGTCGTGAACAAATCGTTGAATATAAAGTTTAGGATGTGTCCTCGGTGAAAGGACGTCTCTCATCAATTCCTTAACGGGGGTTGTGAACATGACCATATTATAAATACGTGTAATCAATCGCGCACCCGTTACAAGCGGGGTCTGCGCAGTCGCAGGCAGTGAGTTTCAGAACCAGTGATATCATGGTTTCAGAGTTCGAAGAATTAGGAATTTCATCAAGCGTCGTGAAAGCGATGGAGTCTATGGGCTGGACGACGCCCACGCCGATACAGACGTCGTCTGTGCCGGAAGGGATAAGCGGATCGGACATGTTCGCGCAGGCGCAGACAGGCACGGGAAAGACGGGAGCGTTCGGAGCGATAATATTATCGAAGATCGGATCGGACCAGAAGATCCCGTCGTCGATCATACTGGCGCCGACCAGAGAGCTGGCGACGCAGGTGGCCGACGAGATGAACAAACTGGCGTTATATTCGGGACATAAATGTGTCGCGATATACGGCGGAGCGTCGATAGAGGGTCAGATCGCCAAACTGAGTAAGGGTGCAGATGTCATAGCCGGAACTCCGGGAAGGGTCAAGGACATGATACAACGCGGAAATCTGAACTTATCCAACATTTCCATTTTGGTGTTGGACGAAGCGGACCGTATGCTCGACATGGGTTTCATCGAGGATATAGAATTCATATTGTCGGCTATGCCCAAAGGAAGGCAGACGCTTCTTTTCTCGGCGACGATGTCGGAGAACGTGAAACGTCTCGCCACCGATTACATGGTCAAACCGAAGGAGATCACAGTATCCGAGGATGAGCTTGTTCTCGATCTCACGAAACAGTATTACATCTCCGTCGGGAGAAAGAACAAGGTATGGGCGCTCTGCCGCATATTGGACATAGACAGGCCGAAAGCGATAATATTCTGCCAGACGAAGAGGATGGTCGATATTCTGGATGAAAGACTGAAAGGCCTGGATTACAAAGCGGAAGCGATCCATGGGGACATGTCGCAGACGAGAAGAGAAAAGGTTCTGAAAGACTTCAAGGGCGGTAGCGTTGAGATATTGATAGCAACGGACGTCGCGGCGAGAGGCCTCGACATCGACGATATCGCATATGTGATCAATTACGACATTCCCGAGGACGTGGACACGTATATTCACCGCATCGGAAGGACGGGAAGAGCGGGAAAAGAGGGAACGGCAGTTTCATTCGTGACGTCCGAGGAAGAATATCTGATAAAGGAATTTTACGCGTACACCGGAATGGAGATCGCCCTGAGGGACGTGCCGGACGCGGAGGGAAAGGACACCGTTCGAAAAGTCATAGATTACGATCAGATATCCGACGTCTTCGGAATGGTCAGATTTGAGATCAATTTAGGAAAGAACGACGGCCTCGGAAAAGTGGGTCTCGCCGACTTTGTGATAAGAGAGGTGCGTGTGCGCGACGCCTCCATCGGCAAAATAGAACTTGGCCCGGATTCATCGATAATGGAAGTTCATAAGGAATTCGCAAACAGGATGACGATGGACCTTCCGCGCGGAAGGTACAAGGGGAAAAGGATCAACGTTCGTGTGATCCAATAAAGATCATAAATGCCTAAGTTGCAAAAGTGCGGATAAATCAATTGCGGAAATCCCCCTAAAACTGTTGCGGAAATCCCCCTAAAACTGTTGCGGAAATCCCCGTAAATAATAAATATGGTTATCTGGGTATGGTGTTATGGAAGATGCACAATCTCTCTCAAGAGAGGAGATAATAAAATCATATCGTCCGCGTGTAATAGATTCTTTGTTGAATAAGGTACTCAAGATATTCGGAGGTGTGTTGATCACAGGTCCGATGTGGTGCGGTAAAACTTGGACAGGAGAGTACCACGCAAAGTCTTCCATTAGTATTCGGAACGATGAAATTGTTGAATATGCGAGCCTCAACCCAGAAATAGTTATGAAGGGAGATCAGCCGCGTTTGATAGATGAGTGGCAGGAAGTGCCTAAACTATGGGATTATGCCAGAGGAATAATAGATTCGTCTGTCTCGAGAGGGAGGTTCATATTCACAGGTTCATCCTTGCCGTCAAAAAAGAAAGCTCCATTGCACAGCGGCGCCGGCAGATTCATAGATATCAGAATGCGCCCAATGTCATTATTCGAATCTGGCAACAGTAGTGGAGAAGTAAAACTGACTGACCTTTTCAACGGTTCCAAATATGAATCCGTTCAATCTAAAATGGATGTTCCGATTGCGATGCGCCATGTATGCAGAGGAGGATGGCCGGTCGGGATCGGTCTCGAAGATTCGGATGCGATGATGATATCCGGTGCATATGTTGATCATTGTCTGAAGAAGGATTATTCAAAGATCGACGGAAAAAGGCGTAGTCCCGCAACAATGCGATCTATTATGGAGTCTTTGTCCAGAAACTGCGCCACCATGGTCAAAAAATCAGTCATTGCCGCAGATATCTCCAGAGACGGCGAACCCATCAAAGAAGAAACTGTTGAAACATATCTGGCTGCCCTCAGAGGGACATTCGTGCTTGACGAACAAAGGTCATGGGTGCCAGAGATAAAGACAAAGGCACGCATACGCGGACCGGTCAAGTATCATTTCGCAGATCCATCGATAGCCGCCGCGATTCTGAATCTAACTCCTGAAAGATTGGTCAGGAATCCTAAGGTAGGCGGTTTTTTCTTCGAGTCGCTTTGCTACAGGGACCTTTCGGTCTACGCATCCGCAATAAGGGGGGAAGTGATGCACTATAAAGATAATACATTGGAGGTGGATTCTGTCGTGGAACTGAGTGACGGAAGGTGGGGTGGCATCGAAATAAAACAGGGAAGGCACGATTTCGATGAGGCCGCCGAAAATTTATTGCGCCTGAAGGAAAGAGTGGTATCCGAACCGTCGTTCCTTGCCATTCTGACGGCCACGGGGTGGACAGCATACACTCGCGACGACGGGGTTCATGTTATTCCTCTGGATTGTCTGGGGCCTTGATGATGCGGCCGAGCTGAGATCACGGCTCAATGGCAACGAGTATGCCGCCGACCTGTATCGTCTCCACCTGCTTGCCGTTGAGCATCAGCCGTTTCTCCAGTTCAAGGAACTCGTTCGTTAAGAGAACGTCCTGACCCTCGACGGTAAGTTTCACGCCGCCAGCTCCGAGATCGGCCGCGACCTTCGCCGGGTCCATCTTCTGTATCTCCGCTACGATCTGCTTCGCCGCTCCCTTGAATGCCGGACCGAGCTTCGCATGCACAGGCTTCACGGAAACCACCTCTTCGGTAATATCGGCCTTCTCGGCGATCTCCAGTCTCTTCGCCTTTATCGTCTCTATGATGTCGTCGCGCGCATCGTTCAATACCAGCGCGTCGCCTATCAGTTCCACCAGATTCAGTTCAGCGTTCAGCGGCATCTTCTTATCGGATTTCCAGCCGCGTATGGCCGCTATCACTTCTTTCAGAACGTCCCCGGCCGTTTCCGCTTCCTTATCCTCGAGTATGAACTCCGGCCATTTCGAGAGATGGATGCTCTTCGCCTTCTCATACTCGGCGAAATGTTCCTGATAAACTTCTTCGGCGATATGGGGCATGAACGGCGCGATCATCTTCACGCTTCCAAGAAGAACTTCGTATAATGTGTATTTCACCGCATCGTCCTTTCTCGCCTTCACCATCTCTATGTAATGGTCGGCGAGTTCATGCCAGATGAAGTTCTCCGCGTCCCTCATCGCTTTATCGAACTGATACGATTCGAAGTATCCCGTCACCGTTCTGACGACGTCGGAATATCTGCTCAGTATCCACCTGTCGGATATTCTCAGTTTCGATGGTCTGGAAGGTTTGGAATCGAATCTCGGTCCTACGAATTTTCCCATGTTGAAGATCTTGTTGCAGAGTTTGCGCCCTCTTATCACATCTTTTTCTCTGAACGCGTGGTCTATGCCCATCGAGCAGGTGCATGCGTAATATCTCAGCGCGTCGGCGCCGTACTCCTTCAATATGGGTATCGGGTCTATCACGTTACCGATCGACGAATGCATCGGCGTTCCGTCGGGGGCCATGATGAAACCGTGTATCATCACGTCCTTCCACGGAATGGAAGAAGCGATCTGTTCGCTCCTGAGCATGGTGTAGAACGCCCATGTGCGTATTATATCGTGGGACTGAGGCCTCATGGACATAGGGAACATCTTCTCGTGCATTTTCTGATCGCGTTCCCAGAATGTGTTGTACAGCGGGGAACCGGAAGAATCCATCCACGTGTCGAACACGTCAGTACATCCTATCAGTTTGCCGCCGCATCCGCATTTCGCCACGGGGGGAGAATCCTCGGTAGGGTCGACGTAACACTGTTCTTCCGTAGCGGCGACCGCCTTTCCGCAGTCCTCGCACTCCCATACCGGGACCGGAGTGGCAAATATTCTTTGTCTGCTGAGCACCCAGTCCCATTCAAGCGAGTTCACCCAATCCTGTAAACGAATTTTCATGAATTCCGGGTACCAGTTCATCTCGTCCGCTCTTTTCAGGACCTCTTTCTTGAAATCTAACGTCTTCAGGAACCACTGAGGGACCTGCAGGAATTCCACGGGGGTGTGGCATCTCCAGCATATCGAGACGTTCTGCGGGTTGTCCGTCTGTTTCACGAGAAGCCCGGCAACCTTAAGATCTTCGATGGCGGCGGCCCTCGCGTCCTTAACGCTCATACCGGCATATTTTCCGGCGAGGTCCGTCATCTTCCCGAATTCGTCTATCCCCTTCTCCATTTCGAGTTTATATTTCATGACCCATTCCAGATCGTCTTTGTCACCAATGGTGCATATCATCACGTTCCCGGTCCCGAAGTTCGGATCTACTTTCGGATCCACTATCACTTTGACCTTGCGTCCGTAAAGGGGGGTTATAAGTTCCTTTCCTATCAGGTGCTGTTTCTCTTTGTCGTCGGGATGTATCGCCACGACCTTGCAGGTGCACAGAAGTTCCGGTCTCGTGGTCGCTACAAGTATATGATCATCGGAACCGTTTATCACGAATTTTATGTAATTCAGTTTCGTAACGTTCTCGTCGTACTCCACTTCCGCGTCCGCCAGCGCGGTCATGCATCTCGGACACCAGTTCACCGGGAAATTGCCTTTGTACACCAATCCCTTTTTGAAGAGTTTGATGAAAGATATCTGAGTGATACGTCTGTAATACGGAGCGTCCGTCTGATAATAGATGCTCGGATCCATGCTTTCGCCGAGTATCTCGAAATGATGTTTCATCTCGTCTATGAAGCCGTTCGCGTACTCGGAACACAATTTTCTGTATTCCTTCCGGGGAAGGTCGAGTTTCGTTATGTTATGTTTCTTTTCAACTTTAACTTCAACAGGGGTACCGTTAACGTCGAAACATAACGGGAAGAAGACGTTGTATCCGTTCATCCTCCTGTAACGGGCGACGAAGTCTATCATCGAGTAACCGGTCGCATGACCGAGATGGAGCGGTCCCGAAGCGTATCTGGGAGGATTGTCTATGCTGAACACCGGTCTGTCGGAATTCATGTCGAAATGATATATCGACCCGTCCTTCCACATCTTCTGCCATCTCTCTTCGATGGAAGCGGAATCATATTGTGACATTGTATCCTCGTGAATATAAAAAAGTATTAAAAAGGTTGGTGAGGAAAAGGTTTACTTTATCTTCTTCTTTTCGTCCATCTTTATCTTCTTAGATTCCATGACCATGGTCACAAGTTTCTTCAGAAGGTCCTCGGCCGTCTTCGGAAGGTCCCATCCTATCTCTTTGGCGGCTATCATGTCATCGTCGAGGATCAGACGCGCGTTCATGCTGTATTTGTGTTTCGCGCCCGTGGCGTTATATTTCGTCACGTGTATGGTGAGCGACTGCGGTCTGCTTACTTTGGCCACTTTCCCCATCTCATGGCTTATCAG
>Ga0082212_10013571_pt1 | contig 10180 bp, 9 predicted proteins | sample TergutNt197P3_FD_71548 | JGI IMG/M metagenome (GOLD analysis project Ga0082212, IMG submission 71548) | Neocapritermes taracua P3 segment gut microbial communities from Petit-Saut dam, French Guiana - Nt197 P3 | ecosystem: Host-associated > Arthropoda: Insects > Digestive system > Gut ...
GCAAGCGTTAGACGACAATGCCGCCAATAAGCAACGCATCGAAATACATGCCATTCGTTACGGCGAACGGAATGACGACGTCGATTTTACCCTCTCTTACCTGTGTGTGGATATCCGTAACGCAGACGTCAGAGGAGGCGCCTATTTTGCCGACCCTGTTGCCTTTATCGAAAACCTGAAAGTATCGGATAACAGCAAACCGGATTATGAATTGGTTATGTTAAATCCGAAAGGGAAAATCTATCACGGTCAAAAACATAGCGTCGGCCTCGTGATTACAAAATCCGGAACGAAAATTGCAGGGCAGACCCAATATGCAGTCGGATCGCTTCTTACGCCCTTAAAAACAGGGGCGGGCAATGCGATTCTGCCAATCGTGTTCGGATTAATCGTCGGATTTGTATTGCTTGGTTTGGGCTTTCTTTTTATGCAATTAGTCATTCCTTTCGTTCGGTTTAAATTCGAGAATTTCAATCAAAAACATGTTCGTATCTATTCTTTTGAAGAAGATACGGTTGTGCAATGCCACTATTGCCTGAACGAAATCCGGGACGGCGACGAAATCGTTACAAAATGCCGGCATACCGTACACAAACATTGCTGGATTGAAAACGGCTGTAAATGTACCGATTACGGCAAGTATTGTAAGCACGGGAAACAATTTTTGTACGACACGGGCAGTCCTTTCAGTATCAACAACCGTCCCTACTATACCCAATGGGCAATGTACGGTATGGCAGGCGGACTGTGTTCGTGGCTGATTTTTCAAATTCTGCTCTATTTCATTCCAACGCTTTTCAATCCGCTAACACAATGGTTGTTATCATTATTTCCCGATGCCGCCGACAACCCGATGTTATCTTCTTTTTATCCGAAACTCGGAGGGCTTTTTGTAACAGGGTTATTATTGGGATTTACGCTTGTATTGATCTTTTCCATTTTGAATAAATACCGGCAGCGAAAAAAGGATTCTGCCGTCATCCTCTTATCGAGGAGTATCGCAGGCGCCGTTTTTGTTTTTATTACATTCCTCGTCAGCGCTGTTATTTTTATTGCCGCCAATGCTGCATCAACCGTAATCGTTTTGGACTGGCTACCCTGGTTGCTATCGGGATGTGCGATGGGCGCAGTACTTTTCTACGGGACAAATACCGTGTTTGGGCAAATCGTACCCGGCGTGGTCGTTTCAGGCATAATTTGTTATTTGATTTTATTGACAGGACTTTGGTTTGGAGTCTATGCAGTAGTTGTCGGATTGATGATTTTCGGCGCGGGCGCAGGTATTGCCTTTATCTCGGCGCGCAAGATTATCCATAAATATTTCCTGAAATTTACGGGCGAAAAACCGGAAAAGGTTGCCATATATAAATGGATGAGTGTTGCCGGAGGAAGTAATGATGTCAGTATCGGAAGCTCTGCGGACGCCACCATTCGGATGACGTGGGATGACAATCCGTCTATCAAAGATATACACGTTAAATTGTACTATCACAAAAAGAACCGGCTCCCCTGCATCAAAATATTATCGAACGACGTTACCTATAACGGAGTTTTCGCCAAAATCAACGAAGAATACCTGTTGAAAAACGGCGTAAAATTCAAGATAGGGAATACGGAGTTTCAATACGTGGAAAATTAATGCTGTCAATTTGCGTATATTTAATCGTTGTATGCCATTTGCGTTAGGCCGTGCAAATTTTAAAGAAAAGAAAAAATACCAAAAAAAGTTTACATTTAACGAAACTTTTGTATCTTTGCTGCTTTAAGTGATTAAGAGATGGACAAACATTTTGAAGTTAAATTTTTAGACGGAACTTTCGAGTTTTTGCAAAGTTTGGAGCGTAAACATTACGAAAAAATACTTTACAACATTCGTAAAGTGCAGGTAGAAAATGACCCCGAACTTTTTAAAAAATTGAGAGACGAAATTTGGGAATTTAGAACTACATTTCAGGGATTAAAGTACCGTCTCCTTGCTTTTTGGGACAAAACTTCCACTACGAAATCCTTAGTGGTTACCACACACGGGCTTATTAAAAAACGCAGTAAGGTTCCTGAGTATGAAATCCGGAAGGCTGTTCAAATCAGGAAACAATATTTTGAAGATAAACAATAAATTAAGTAGAAAGAGATGAAAACTTACACATTAGATGAAGTACAGGACAAACTCATCGGGAAAATTGGAACCCCTGACCGCGACCTGTTTGAATATGAACTGCAAATGGATTTAATAGGTAAAGCCATAAGACAGACACGACAGGAACGAAACTTGACACAGGAGGAATTGGGAAAACTGACTGGCGTTCAAAAAGCCCAAATTTCACGACTTGAAAAAAGAACAGGTAACGTGACAATGGGCACATTATTAAGAGTTTTCACAGCATTAAAAGCAAAAGTAAGCATGCAAGTTGAACTACCCAACATTAATGTAAATCTTGGACAATGATGAAAAACGTCATATAACAAGCGGTTTATGCGAAATTGGGGGGTAAAGTGATAACCCGAACTTTGGTGCATCCTTTAACCGTCGGTGGTAACCCAAACGGCGTACGGTTGAATCCCCAACTTCGCAAAGCCGCCGGGACGTTCGTTAGAGGCAAGTTTGCGAACAGTGTGCCAACGGAGAAATTGTCTAAAAACATTCTGTAATAATTTGGAAAAATGTTATAATTTTGCACCTTAATAGAAATTTGAAATTCAATGGAAAATAAAACAATAGATAAAGCGACAAGTGATAAAATAAGTTTTGTCAGTTTTATTGTTCCTGCGTTTGCCGAAGCATATAAAATGCCTGTTCCTGTTGCTTTTAAGTATTTGAAAAAATATGGCGGTTGGGATTTTCTAAACAAACACTGGTGGGCTTTACATACAGATAACGATATTTGGGCTATTCACGATATTTACGAAATTTGTTATAAAAACGGAGGAATGCGGTAATGAAAGTTTATCACGGCAGTTATATGAAGGTTGATAAAATTGATTGAAACAATAGAGTAGTCAATGAACGATTTTGAAGCATATATCAGACAAGGCGAACCTTCACAAAAAGAGAAGGCACAAATTTGGCAAACTGCTATTGGTCTGCAAGATGTTGATAGGCTGAAGCCGTCAGAATATCTGCTTAAAACGGCAAAAGAAAATATTGAAAACAAAATCACGATTGGCGAAGTTCAGCAGCGTATTGACAGTTACTACAAACAACAGTCGAATCGCAGGGACATTGAAACCAAACGCACCGAAGAGGCAGACAAGGTTTCGGTTCGCATTACCGAAATTCTGTCGAACAATACCTTTTTATTTTCGCCGCTCGAATACATTGAAATTCATCGCCGATTATTTACCGGAATTTACAAGTTCGCAGGAAAAATTCGCGACTACAACATCACAAAAAACGAATGGGTTTTGAACGGAAAATCAGTGCTTTATTCCGATTATATGCTTCTTAGACAGACACTTGATTATGATTTTGCACAAGAAAAACAAGTTGACTATGGGCAAGTTGATTTATTGCAATCAATTCAACACATTGCAAAATTCATTTCAGAACTTTGGCAAATTCACGTTTTCGGCGAAGGAAACACGCGCACAACGGCAGTTTTCGCCATAAAATATCTTCGTTCCTTCGGTTTTGAAATAGACAATACGCTTTTTGCCGAACATTCGTGGTATTTTCGAAATGCACTTGTACGAGCAAACTACAACGACTTGAAAAACAACATAAAAGCAACCACCGAATACTTGATGCGCTTCTTTGGAAATCTTTTACTCGGCGAAAACAATATTTTGAAAAATCGGGAAATGCTTGTTGATTGGCAAAACGACAGCGAGTTTCAAAGTGCTACAACCAAAGAAAACGAAGTTTCAAAGAGCAATATTTGCACTTTGGAGGAACACTTTGTTTTGGAATTTCTGAAAAATAATCCCAAAGCAACACAAAAAGAAATTGCCGTACACATTCGCAAATCAGAGAGGACAGTAAAAACCATAACAGCCGGCTTACAAACAAAGCGCTTGCTTGAACGCAAAAATGGCAAACGAAACGGATTTTGGGAAATAATAAATTTATATAGATCACATTAGATAATTACACAAAATGAATTACATTAGTACAAAGCATATTTCCGTCATTGCGAGGAACGAAGCAATCCAGTATAGAATTGTACTGTTTTTTCTGGATTGCTTCGCAGGCTCGCAATGACGAATAATGTGTAATTAATAATTAGAAATTATATAAAATGAAATGAAAGAAAACGATTCAAAAAACAATGTCTTTTCGATGCTTTCATGGTTTAAGGCTCAAAAAGTAAACGACGCTAAGGTCTTAGTCGTTGGCGCAGGGGCGTTGGGCAATGAAGTGTTGAAGAATCTGGCGCTTTTCGGCGTTGGGAACATTGTCATCGTCGATTTTGATACAATAGAACAAAGCAATTTAACGCGCTCTATTCTTTTTAGGACAGATGATGCTTACAATCAATCATATAAAGCAACTATTGCGGCGCAAAGAATCAAAGAAATAAACCCCAAAGTCCATGCGCTTCCTATCAATGACAAATTGGAAACCGGCGTCGGCCTGGGCCTGTACCGCCGAATGGATGTTATCATCGGTTGCCTTGATAATCTTCAGTCCCGTATTATTTTGAACCGTCTGTGTTATCGTGCAGGAAAAGCATGGATCGACGGCGGTATAGGCGATATGGAAGGGCAGGTTAGCGTATATCAGCCGGGGACAAGTTGTTATGAATGTAACCTTACGGACGAAGAAAAATCGGATTTCGACAAACGGATATCGTGCGCCGGCATCGTCAGAATGAACGAAAGCGCCGGACGGGTAGCCACAACGCCCGTCAGCGCCTCCATCATAGCGGCAGTACAAGTACAGGAAGCAATGAAACTCATCCACCGGGAAGAACATTCTCAACCCTCTTATCCCACTTTGGAGGGGGCAGGGGGAGGCCTCAACTCTCAACTCTCAACTCTTAACTCTCAACTCTTCTCCACCCTCGCCGGTAAACTATTCGTCTATGAGGGCATGCATCCTGCGTTTGACGTCTATGACTTTGCCGCTTTCGACAACAATTGTACAGCGCATGAAAACTGGTCGCCTGTCATAGAGATTCCCGAATTAAGCGCCGATACCAAGATTCATCAGGCGTTGCAAATCATTAAAAACCGGCTTGGCGTCCAATCGGTTGAGATTAACCTGAGAAACAATAAGTTTGTGGATAAAATAGGTTCGCGTATAACGAATACAAATTTTTTACCGTTGCTGCCCGAATCGAAAATCCCCGATTATATCAATCAATCGAAAGAATTGAGGGACATACAGGCAAACGAAGGATTTTACCGGAACAGTTTTGAAAATATCAATGAAACGTTTCAATATCTGTATTTTACACTGAAACAAATCGGCATCCCTTATTTTGACGTCATTCAGGTTACGACCGAAAACGGCGTATCCTATGTAGAACTATCCAAAGATAAAGACAAATATGAGAGATTCATCGCATAGTCACGGAAATATCAAAGATTTATCACAAAATCTTGACAATATAAAAGCCGAATCATTCCTGTCGTCTATGATGGAATCCGTTTCAGCCGTTCAGTTTGAATTTCAGGGCGTGTTCAGCCGAAACTACTACAATGATATTATTTACATTGATCAGGAAACGGATACCGAAAGAGATCTGTTGAATATCAACTTATCAAGAGACAGTATATTTCACATTCTTCCCGAAGGGATGTTTTTCCGCGAAGATGAGTTGAGAAAAGTACAGAAAGAACAAAATCCGGAAAAATTCAAAGCCATCTCGGAAAAAATAATCCGGGAAAAGATGAAATTACTGGCATTTTTTTATCCGTTCGACAAAACTTATTTTAGCTTGCGATTCGAGTTAGAACAAATACTGAACGAATTGGCTCAAAACAAAACGTCACTATTGATAGATAAATTGTTCGACATCTACCGGATCGATGACAAAAATGATCTCATCCGAAAAATAATCCCCTTATTACCACTTGCTTCCGAAATACGAAGCAACAAAATGATTTGGAGGGATATTTTTAAGAACGTTTTTTATCCTGCTGATATTGAGATGCGAATAGTCGAAAAACAGAATGATGCGGGCGTGATGAAACAAATTGTAAAAACGACGATTCTTATTGAAAAACTGTCGAATGCAGAATTTAAAAAATTGACAAAAGATGTAGATGTTTTCGCCCGGTTTTTCTACGAATGGTTTTTCCCCGTCGATATGGGATATGCATTTAAAATCAAAGATAAGAAAGAACGTTTTGTGTTGGGAGGGGATTTAACGCTGGACTATAATACGCAGTTAAGCAATGAGAGTAAACAATTAAACGACATATAATTATGAAGCAAAAGGCACATAAAATTTTTTGGCAAATCGGACAGGAAATAACGCCTGATACATTTATACACGCCGATAACTATATTTGCAGTCAGCACAACCTGATTCGCAGGCTGATCGCACATGACAATTACGGACTGTTACCTCCAACCAAAACAGACCTGCCTTTGTTGGCCATACAAACAAACCTGAACAACCGGGATCTGTCTTTTGAGAGATTAGTTTGTTACGGCACAACCAAAGCCGGTTACTTGATTGAATCGGAAAGTGGGTTAGCGAAAAAACACCTTTCCATTCCTGATTCAGAAACCAAAACTTTGTATATAGTTTTGCAGATCAACCCATTTGAACAGGTACTGATTGAACCCGTAACAAACGAAGAAGCCCCGGCGGCACATGCTGCCTATGAGCTAAATATCAGAGAATTAGACCAGGTTGGCGAGGATGAATTAGCGATTCTGAAAATTGATAACAGCAGCTATACGCCGGTAATCGACCCGAATTATATCCCGCCCTGTATGTCTATCAATGCCTGCCCCAAATTGTTGGAAACGCACGAAAAGCTAAAACAACTCCTGACCGAAATCATGTCGCATATAAAGAATAAAGGTTATCTTTCCGGCGCCATCGGTTATCCGCTGCGTATGTTATACGATGAATTTGATGATTTTTCGCTGTTGAATATGCCCATTGAATTGATCCGGTTAATGAAGAAAATCGCACGCACCTATCAATTTTTCATTCCCGACGTCAAAACAATCAATATACCGGATTGGGTGCGCATATACAATCATAACGATATTTCGATCACTTTCAAATCATTATTGTCCTACCTGCAGAGTGTTTCAAAGACTGTCAGTGAGGGAGAAGAAGATTTTACGCCTCAAATATAAATAAGTTATCAGCGAACAGTTGTCAGTTTCCGAAAAAGAAAACTGAGAACTGAAAACTGAGAACTGAAAACTCTAATAAGATGTACGGAATTAAAATACCTGTAACCATTACGGAAGCATTTACAAAGGAAAATGTGACCGGTAAAATAAAAGAGTCAATCGATAATTTTATTGACCTGCTGGTTGTCTCCCCCAATGGAAGTTTCAAGGCAGATTACAAATTCGGGTTTGTTTTTCAAAATTTCAGGTATGAGAATTGCGATGCAAACGAGCAAATCAATGATAAGAAACTCTATGGGCTGAGCGTTAATAAAAACAATTACGCGCACGATTTGAAATTAACAATCGAGACGTATGAATCCCGACTGAGAAATGTGGAGGTCAAGATGGACTATGACTCTAAAATAAAGCAAATTTCGTTGGAAATCACAGGAAAATATGAAGAAGATTTCGAATACAAAAAATATCAGAAAAATATTTCATTTACAATTTGGTAAGCAATGGATAAATCATTAGAATATCACCGTAGGCAACTGATTAAGGAAGCGATTGAGCACTGGGACGAAAAAGGAGAATTGAGAGAAATCGATAGCGATCCGGTCGTCAAACTCCTCTTTTCTGCCTTAGCGTATCAATCCCATTCCATTACGCGGGAGATAGCCACACTGAAAGATCAAGTGGTAACCGAATTTCGCAACAAACTGATACCCTATCATCTGATCAAACCTTTCCCCGCCTTCTCAGTGATAGAAACAAAATTGGGGAAAAATAAAGATAACAGTATCAATCCATTGACGTCATTTTATGTGGATGAAAAATGCGTATTCACGTTTGGGAAAAGTAAAATACCGTTTGCCCCTTTGTTCAAAACAAAGATTATTGATGCTAAAATATCAGACAGACAGATCAATGAGGACGAAAACACCATACAGATGACTTTGTCTTCCAACGAGATCATTGAAGATTTTTCCGGCGTCTCGTTCTATTTCGAAGAATCAGAGATGGCGCCGGACATTGAAATATCCCTGAACGATCGGTTTTTACCCTTGATAAAACCCGATGATTGTGATAACCTGCCTTTTACAGATTGGTTTCAAAATCACTATCTCCTGAGGGAAGAAAATCAACTCCAATACGGCAATTACGACTTTTGGTTAGAATATTTATTCAAAAATCATACATACATATTCTATATCAATGATTATAACTGCAATAAAATTAAAAACACAAGCGTTTCCCCTGTATTTAAAATTCATTTTAAAAACAAATTGGAACTTGCCTGTTTTCAGAATCGCGAAATTAGAATCAACTGTTTTCCGGTTCTCAATGTGCAGAAACAATCCGTCACACTGACTAATAATGAACCCATCAAAAAACTGTCAGTCGATAAAGGCGTTTTCCTGAATCTGTTGATGGACGAAAATATGGAAAAAAATGAAGACGATTTCTTTATCCGACACTTTGGGGTCGAACGATTCAATCAGGAAGAACTTCTTTTTCGGATGCACGATTTATTCAACCGCTTTATTTCCGATTATTATGCGTTCAAAGATATCGAAGAGTTAAAAAAAGGAGATAAATTAGAAAATTTATATAACGTTTTCAGGGAAATATATCCTGTGTTGATGCGAAACGACAACAGTAATTATTCGGGCGTGTATGCTATGCTGAAACTAAATAAAAACCTTAGATTTCAGTATAATAACGTCAGAATTGATTACTTGACAACCAACTGCGAATGGGCAAACAATATCAAAGAAGGAGAAAAACCCGGCACAGCGTCTGAATTTTTGGATAAAGGAAATACGATCTTGTTGAAAGATACGTCCGGCGGAAGAGAAGAAATATACAACGAAGCAACTTTAAACAGGCTGGCTCGGTATAATCTGCTTACCAAAGACAGACTCATTACTGTCAGCGACCTGAAAGCGTTTTGTTACAGGGAGTTGAAATATAAAATTCAGAGTGTTTCAATTCAAAACTCGGGAGAAAGGATTGATATTACAATCCGGTTGAACGAAGAAGATGAGTTATCGTCGGACGAACGTATGTATTACGAAACGCTTTTACGGAAAAAAATAAAAGTGCGTTCGCTTTTCAGCATTCCGGTATATGTGACAATAAAATAGTGCTATGTTAACGTTAAAATGGCGCCAAATTCCCCCTTTGAAGGGGGTTAAGGGGGATGTTATAAAACATTTCACGATTAACTTAACAACAGTTTTCAGTTTTCGGTTCTCAGTTTTCAGAATGGGTAAGGGAAATAATAATATAGGTTAAAAAAGTGAAATTGCGGGCATATTACATATTAGGACTGTGCATTGCGTTGTTTCAACCGGCTACTTCTCAGGAAAAACAAGACGTCATAGGCTTGCTGATTGAATGTTATCAATTCCTGTATGCGCCCGAAACTGTGGTTTTTGAAGATACAGAGGCCGCAGTAGCTTATGTTTGCATCGAACGACCCGGCAATTTTTACGATGACTTCAGCGATGTCCGCATCGGTTTTGACTTGCTTACTCAGATACGCGACGTCAATACGTTCTCGTTCAGCGACAGCGTCAGCGCTCCGCTTAAAATACCATTGAGGATTACCTCCCGATATGGAGAAATAAGATCAAGGAGTATCCATCAGGGAATCGATTTCGGATTAAGCATTGGCGACACGGTTTACAGTTCGTTTTGCGGCGAAGTGCGCATTGTCGCCTACCAGCCTGACGGATATGGCAATGTTGTTGTCGTGCGGAACTACAATATGAGTGAAACGCTTTACGGACACTTAGACAAAAGTTTAGTGCGCAACGGTCAAAAGGTGGTAACCGGCGAACCGATTGGAATAGGCGGCAATACCGGCACATCAACCGGTCCTCACTTGCATTTTGAAATACGCTCATCGGGTTACAGCTTTAATCCGATGAT
>Ga0082212_10013572_pt1 | contig 10179 bp, 9 predicted proteins | sample TergutNt197P3_FD_71548 | JGI IMG/M metagenome (GOLD analysis project Ga0082212, IMG submission 71548) | Neocapritermes taracua P3 segment gut microbial communities from Petit-Saut dam, French Guiana - Nt197 P3 | ecosystem: Host-associated > Arthropoda: Insects > Digestive system > Gut ...
TTATAGGGTGGCTCCCCAAGCCGTTTTCAAGGAGCCTGCCCCATGTCCGCGCGGAAAATTCTTTACCTGGAAGCTCAATCCGGCATCAGCGGCGATATGGCCGTGGCCGCCCTGCTGGATTTGGGCGCGGATCCGGAAAAATTAAAACAGGCCCTGGCCAGCCTGGGCCTGGACGGTTACCGCCTGGAAATAAGCCAGGTCAGCAAATGCGGGATCCTGGCCCGCGATTTCAACGTAATCCTTGAAGAAAACGAAGATTTGGCCGAACACAGCCATAAACACGCACATCACGAGTCTGTATGCGGTCATGCCCACGGACACGACCGCCTCCATGGGCCGGAACATCCGCCCGCCCGCTCCTCGCGGAATTTTAAGGATATAGTCCGGATCATCCGGGGCTCCGCCATAAGCGCCAAGGCCAAGGCCCTGGCGGAAAAAACCTTCCGGATCCTGGCCGAGGCCGAGGCCGAGGCCCACGGCCTGTCCCCGGAAGAGGTGCATTTCCACGAGGCGGGCGCGCTGGATTCCATCGTGGACATAGTGGCTGCGGCCATCTGCCTGGACGATCTGGAGGTGGAGGAGACGGTCATCTCCAGGCTGACCGAAGGCCGCGGCCACGTCCTCTGCCGGCACGGGCTCCTGCCGGTGCCGGCGCCGGCCGTGCTGAACATCGCCCGCACCCACGGCCTTATCCTGCATCTGGCGGAAGAGGAGGAAGAAATGGTCACCCCCACCGGGGCGGCCATTGCCGCGGCTCTGAAAACCCAAGATCATCCGCCGCCGGGCTTCATTGTCCGCGCCGTGGGCCTGGGCGCGGGAAAAAAAGACTTCCGCCGGGCCAATATCCTGCGGGCCATGCTGCTTGAAGAACATGACAAAGACGTATATTTTCAGCCGGACAGGAGGCAAAATGCCTAAAATCCATATCCCGGCCCTATTCCTGGCTTTGTGCCTGTACCCGGCCTACCAGGCCGTGGCGGCGGAAAACACGGTAAACAGGCAGGAACTGCGCTCCCTGCTTCGCGAACTCCTGAAGGAAGATCCCGGCCTGGTGCTGGACGTCTTGCGCGATCACAGCGAATTCGTGCTGGACGTGGCCCAGCAGGGCGCGGATCTGCGCCGGGAAAAAATGCTCCAGGCCCAATGGCGCCAGGATTTGACCAAACCCAAAAAGATCATGCTGGAAAGCCGCCCCACCCTCGGTCCAGCCGAGGCCCCGGTGACCATCGCCGTCTTTACGGATTTCACCTGCGTATACTGCCAGCAAGCCGAGCAGACCATCAAACGTCTGCTCCAGGTCTATGACGGCAAAATCCGGGTGGTCTACAAATACATGCCCATGCGCAGCCATCCCGGCGCTCTGGAGGCCGCCGAACTTATGCTGGCCGCCTACCGGACGGACAAACGAAAAAGCTGGGAGGTCTTCGATACCTTTTTTGCAAACCGGACCAAAATCCTTTCCAATGAAGGGCAGACTTTCATGCGCGCGATAATCGCGGAAAAGGGCCTGGATCTGAAGAAGCTCCTGGCCGAGGCCCAGGGCGGCAGCGTCCAGGGGGTGCTGGCCGAGGATGAATCTGACGCGAAAACATTGCAGTTTGACGGCACTCCCAGCTTCCTGGTCAACAACCTAGTCATCCGTGGAGCCTTGCAGGAAAACTTTTTCCGTCAGGCCGTGGATCTGGCCCTGGCCGAGGCCACGAAAAAATAAAACGGTTATGGCAAGATCCTTTACCGGCATAGCCTGCTTCGGTGGAGCGCTGCTCATGTTATTCGTGTCCGGGACGGCCACGGCCGCCCCCGACGCCGCAACCGCGCCCCAGCCCAAGGCCACCGCGGAGATCCCCTCCCCACTTGTTCCTGACAGCGCCATGACGGAAAAAGGCTGGCTCCCCCTGCTCCAGAGACTCCATGATGATAAAATTTACGATCAGGATGTCGGCGAATGGTTCGCCGGCCTGCAAGAGAGCTATTCCCCGCGCCCCATGGGCGCGAAAGTCGGCGCCATGTTCAGGAACCGCTACCAGCCGCCGCCCTTTTCCTTTTTGCGCCGGCCGAAAATTCCGCCCAGCCTGTACCCCGGCACCCTGACCCCGGAAAATATCTCCGCCTGCCGCGCTTTCCTGCGGGAACACGCGGATCTTTTACTACAGGTGGAAAAACGCTATGCCGTGCCCAAGGAAGTTCTGACCGCTCTCCTGCTGGTGGAAACCCGCCTGGGCAACTTCCTGGGACAGGATACGGCCATCTGGACCCTGGCCTGCCTCGCGGCCTCAAATGAACCGGAAACGCTCGGAGAGTTGAAGCCGCCCACGGCCAACGACACCCAGGAAGCCTGGCTGCGCGAACAGCTCAAGAAAAAATCCGACCGGGCCTATAACGAACTCAAGGCTCTCATCGCCCATGCCCGCAAGTATAAACACAATCCGCTGGAAATGCGGGGATCCAGCGAAGGCGCGCTAGGACTGTGCCAATTCATGCCCAGCAATATCAACATGTACGGCGTGGATGGAACCGGCAACGGACGTATTGACCTTTTTTTCCTGCCCGACGCCCTGCACAGCGCTGCCAACTTTCTCAAAATCCACGGATGGAAAAACAACGCCGCCAGGGACAGGCGGATACGCACCCTGCTCCGCTATAACCACAGCCGGCTATATGCCAATACCGTCCTGACCCTGGCCGAAGGGCTGGCCAAAAAATAATAAACCGCCATGTCCGCCCACGAAAAATCGTCCCTGCCCCAAAAACATCGCCGGGTTTTACACGGTACGAACCTGGGCAAGCCGCCCGGCCCAGACCTGCGGGAAGAGCTGGGCCGCGTCCTGGAAGCCGTTGCCCTGGTCTTTCCCTTGAAACCCAAACACCTGCGGGAACTGCCTCTGGCCGTGGAGGATCTTTCCCTACGCCTGACCACGGATCGCGGACAGGGGCGCAAGTACTGGGCCAGCCCGCGTCTTACCGGCGCCTATCTCTATTATTTCATGCCCTGGAACCTGCTGCGCCTGGCCTGGCTGCTCCCCGGCCTCCCCCTGCGTCTGAAGCCTGGAGATCAGGTGCTGGACTTGGGCAGCGGCCCCTTAACCCTGCCCTTGGGGCTATGGCTGGCCCGGCCGGAACTAAGAAAAACGGATCTGCGCTTTGTCTGCGCGGACACGGCCCCCCAGCCCCTGGCCCTGGGGCTGGATATTTTTCACAGAATAACCGGCCGGACCAGGGCGGACAACGGGGAAGAAATGAACTGGCAAGTCCGCGTCAAGCGCGGCCGCCTGGAAGCGATGGGCGTACGGATCCAAGGGGGGGCGCGCCTGATCACCGCCGGCAATGTGCTCAACGAACTGCCCCAATCCGGAACGGAACGCCTGGAAGAAAACCTGGAAAACCTCTTTCTGGATTTTGACCGGATCCTGGCCCCCGGCGGGCAGATTTTCCTGCTGGAACCAGGAACCCGCCTGGGCGGCAAGCTCCTGGGTCTTTTGCGCGGTCTGGCCCTGGAATACGGCTACCTGGCCGAGGCTCCCTGCACCCACCAGGCCCCCTGCCCTCTGGCCGAAGCGAACAAGTCCGGCGGCTGGTGCCATTTCAGCTTCCCCGCCGCCGGAGCCCCTCCAAAATTGGAAGAACTCAGCCTGGCCGCAGGCTTGAGCAAAAGGCAACTGCACCTCTCCTGTCTGCTCCTGCGCAAACCCTTCCAAGAGCCGGCGGCGGCGGAAACTTCGATGCTCAAACCCAGGACCGTGGAAAAACCGCTAGATGTGCGGATCATTTCCGAACCCATCCGCTTGCCGGGGCAAGAAAAAACGGCGCGTTACGTCTGTTCTTCCATAGGCCTGGGACTGCTGCGCGATGCCGACGGCATGAAATCCGGCCAAACGGCGCGGGCCGCGCTCCTGGAAAACAGGACCAGAGACCCCAAGAGCAACGCCTGGAATATGATGCAATACCCGGATAAAAACGCTTAATTCATGGATTTGTGCCAACGGAAAGATTATCATGCCCCCTGGAAAAAAATGCAACGAAGGAGAGGACATGCGCATAGCTCTGCTGGGTGATTCAATCTGCGCCGGGTACGGGGTGCGGCCGGACAAGGCTTGGGCCGCGCTGCTGGCAAAAGCCCTGGAATACGGACTGCACAATGACGGGGTGAACGGCAGCACCGCCCAGGAAGGCCTGCTGCGGCTGCCGGCCCTGCTGGCAACCCGGCCGAATCTGCTGTATGTTCAGTTCGGCCTGAACGACGCCTGGATGGAGCTGCCTGAAGCCGAGTACATTCAGACCATGGACCGGATACTGCGCGAGGCCCTGAAGGACGAAGCGCGGACGGTTATCCTGGGAACCAACCACCTGGTCTATGTAACCGATGAACAAATCCGCGCCGGGGGCACGGCTTACCCGGAAAAGGTACGCCGTTTCAACGACGCCTTACGGGATCTCCTGAACCCTCTGGAGCCGCGGTTGATCCTGGCGGACATCGAGGCCTGGACCGCCGATCTGGCCCCGGACGAACAGGCCATCTTGCTGCAATGGGACGGCGTGCACCTTAGCGAAGAGGGCAACGCTTTTTATTTTCAACGTCTGGAACCTGTGTTCCGGGGCATCCTGGAGCAACCGGCAACATAAAAAAAGGAGGTCATACATGGAACTGCGGCGAGCCATTGAAGAAAGACGCAGCATTCGTAAATTCACCGCCAGGCCCGTGGAGCGCGCCCTGTTGGAGGAACTGCTGAAAAAATCCCTCTGGGCGCCTTCGGGCATGAACCGCCAGCCCTGGAAATTCGTGGTGGTGGAAGGGGAAACCTTGAACCGCCTGCTCAAGCTTTCCGTAAACCTGGCGGAACACATGGACACGGCTTTGCGGGTTTTTAACGACAAGATGCGCCAGTTCATCAAGGGCTATTTCCGGGACCTGGGCGGCGCGAAGACAGTAGTCGTCTGCCTCTCCAAGGCGGAAGAAGGCTACCTCGAAGACCACACCAACATGGTCTCCTGCGCGGCCGCGCTCTATAACTTCCTGTTGCTGGCGCACGAAGCCGGGATCGCCACCTGTTGGATGACCGGCTACGACGAGGTGGAGAAAGAATTCTTAAATATCCTGGGGGTAAGCGGCTATAAGCTGGTCGGGGTCACCCCGGTGGGTTACGCGGACCAAAGCCCGCCCATCCCGCCGCGCAAAAACGAGGATATTGTCTGGCTGTCCTGACGGCGGCCTTTATTTTTATTTATGGAGGCGAATATGTTCAAAAAACTTCTCATTACTTTAATTATGCTCCTGGTTCCCGCGGGCGCGGCCTTGGCCGCCGACAACATCAAGCTCCCCCCTCCGGACAAGGAGGGCGGCATGCCCCTGATGGGCGCGCTCAATGCCCGGAAGACCAACCGGGCCATCAGTCCCGAAGCTCTGCCGGAAAGCGAAATCTCCAACCTGGCCTGGGCCGCTTGGGGCATAAACCGCGCGGACGGCAAACGCACCACGCCCACGGCCAGAAACGAACAGAAAGTTCAGCTTTATGTGGCTCTGGAGAGCGGGGTCTGGCTGTATAAAGCCGAATCCCATGAACTACAGCGGGTCATGTCCCAGGATCTGCGCGGCAATTTCGGGGGCGCTCCGCTTACCCTGATCTATGCCGCGATCGCTGATTCGGAATATTCCGCCATGCATGTGGGATCCATGTACCAGAATGCCGGACTGTACTGCGCCTCGGCCGGACTGGCCAACGTGGTCAAGGGATCCGGCCTGAAAGCCCTGGAGGATCTGCCCCTGCCGTCCGGATACAGGGTCTTCATCGCCCATCCCATCGGCCGCCCCAAATAGCCGCCTCTTAAAAAAACAAACCGCGGCCGCCGGCCTCTGCCGGCGGCCGCGGCGCAAACGTCTCCTATTCCACGGAAACGTGCAGATCGTTGCTAGACTTATAGAAAGACATCTTGTAGCGTTTGCCGTTCATGGGTTCTATCCCGAAATAACGGTAATTTTTAAGGTTTTTCAGCCCTCCGGACCGGCGGTTTATGGTATCGGTATCGCCCGGACCTTTAAGGCTGGATGTGCCCATAAGCAGCCACTGGCCGGAATCGGAATCGTGGACGTATACCTTGAAACTCATATTGGAATCACGGCTATTGTTATGCAGCCTGACGCAGTCCTCCATGCCGCCGGAACCATCGTTGCCCTTGCTGCCTGGAAGGCCGAAAGTGTCCACCGTCACTACCGCCGCTTTGCCTGCCGCGCCGCTGAAGGAAAATTCCGGTTTGGGATAAAGCAAATTGCTGGAAGAAACGCAGGATACCGCGCCACACATCGCCAATAAAGCCACGAACATAAACCAACGCCGCATAAAATTCCTCCTTGGATTTACAGATACAAAGTTCGTTCCTGAACGGAACCATTGTTATTCCACCGCCCTCTTGTCAAGCTGGAATTATGCTTTTATACTATTTTTTTGTGAATCCGTGAGTCCATGACCCCCATGACCGCGCACCCCCCAACCGGAACAAAGCCATGCCTGTCAAAGGTCCGCATATATCCATAAAGTCCGAATCGCTGGTGGATCGCATCCTGCACATCAAGCTGGACGAATTTGAGGAGTGGCCGGAGACCGTACGCCACCTGACCATCGAGATTGCCGAAGAACTGTTCATGGCGCGCTATAACCCTTTCATCAACCCGTCCACGGTGCGGGCCAGCGTGCGCGACCGCTTTGAACAGTCCCGCCGGGGCCTGTCCATACACTATGCCAATACCATCAGCGAGGGACTGACCATGTTCTGGAGCGCCCACGACTCCGACATGGCCTTCCGCGAGGAGATCATCGCCAAGCTGGCGGAAATTCTGCCCAAAGAATGTATCGACCTCCGGCCTTCCTCCAGGGTGGAGAACGCCACCGATGCCACGGACTTGCGCCTGGAACTGCCGCTCTTGGTAATCACCCCTTTCACGGCTGAAGAAGTCAGCCGGGTGGTGCGCCTGGCCAACGAGATGCAGTTCGCCCTCATTCCCAGGGGGGGAGGCAGCGGTTATACCGGCGGGGCCATTCCGGCCCGCAAACGCTCGGTGGTGCTGGCCCTGACCAGGTTCACCGGCATCCTGTCCCTGGACAAGGAGGCGCGCACCCTCACCGCCCAGGCCGGAGTGATTACCAACCATGCCGCCCTGGCCGCAGCCGGGGCCGGCCTGCTCTTCACCGTGGACCCTGCCTCCAAAAACGCCTCCAGCATCGGCGGCAATATCGCGGAAAATTCCGGCGGCCCCCTGGCCGTGGAATACGGCACGGCGGTGGACAACCTGCTCTCCTACCGCATGGCGCTGCCCACCGGGGAACTTATCGAGGTCATCCGCCAGAATCACCCCCGGCGCAAGATCGAAGAACAGGATCTCGCGGTGTTCGAGGTGCGGGATCTTTCAGGCGGCCTGCGCAATGTGGTCAAGCTGCCCGGCCGGGATCTCCGCAAACCCGGCCTGGGCAAAGACGTGACCAACAAGACCCTGGGCGGCCTTCCGGGGGTGCAAAAAGAAGGGGTGGACGGCATCATCATCGACGCCACCTTTGTGCTGCATCCCAGGCTTAAGCACTCCAGGGTCATGGTTTGGGAATTTTACGGTTCCTCCATGCACAACGCCGCCCTGGCCATCAATGATCTCATCGCCTTGCGCGGCCTGTTCGCGGCCAAGGGCGGGCTGGTCAAACTCACCAAGCTGGAGGAATTCGGCAGCAAATACGTCCAGGCCATCGAATATACAAAAAAATCCTCCAGGCATGAGGGAGACCCAATATCGGTGCTCATCCTCCAACTGGACAGCGATGACCAGGACGCCCTGGACTGGGCCGTGGGAGAAGCGGAAAAAACGGCCGCCGGCTATGCCGGGGTGGACGCCTTTCTGGCCAAGGATGAAAAGGAGGCGGAACTGTTTTGGGAAGACCGCCATAAACTCCCGGCCATCGCCAAGCGCACCTCCGGTTTCAAAATCAACGAGGACGTGGTCATTCCCCTGGCCGCTCTGCCGGATTTCGCCCTCTTCCTGGAAGATCTCAACCTGGAATACATGGCCAGGGCCTACCGCCGGGCCTTGCAGGAGATCGGCCTTTTACGCGGCCTGGCCGAGGACGACCGGGAGTTCAACCGCGAATTCACCTACGCCTCGCGCCTGATCAAGGGCGAGCGGACAACGGAAGGACAGGAACAAGGCGAACTCACCGAACAGGGGCTGCGGCTGCACGTCGTGCTCTACCTTAACAAACTGCGGGGCATGTACCCGCAGCTGGCCGAAAAAATCCTGCGCATCGAGGAAAAGATGCTTAAATCCCAGGTCGTGGCGGCCAGCCACATGCATGCCGGAGACGGCAACTGCCATGTGAATCTGCCGGTCAACTCCGGGGATGTGGACATGGTGGCGGAGGCCGGCGAGGCCGCCTTCCGGGTCATGGCCAAGGCCAAAGAGCTGGGTGGGGCGGTTACCGGCGAACACGGCGTGGGCATCACCAAGATCGCCTTCCTGGACAACGAACGCCTGGCCGAGCTGCGGGAATTCAAGGCCCTGGTGGACCCGCACAACATCATCAACCCGGCCAAGCTGACCCAGAAGGAACTGCCGGTCAGCCCTTTTACCTTTTCCTTCAACCGCCTGATCGAAGACCTGAACCAAAGCGGCCTGCCGGAAAAAGAACGGCTGATCGAACTTTTGACCATGGTGCAGATCTGCACGCGCTGCGGCAAGTGCAAGGAGGTCTGCGCCGGGTATTACCCGGAAGAGGATCTGCTCTACAACCCGCGCAACCGGAACATGTCCCTGGGCGCCCTGCTGGAGGCCGTTTACTACTCCCAGGTGAACAGCGGGGTGATTGACCGGGAGCTGCTGAAAGAACTGCGCGAGATGATGGAATTTTGCACCGGCTGCAACAAATGCCTGGCGGTCTGCCCGGTGCGGATCAATTCCCAGGAAGTGACCCTGACCCTGCGCGCCTTCCTTGAAAAAGAGGGTGAAGGCGGGCATCCCTTCAAGAACAGGGTAATCACTTACCTGTCCGAAGATTTGCCGGCGCGTTTCCCACGTTTCGCCAAGGCCGCCTCCCTGGGACAACGCATGGCCAACCGCACGCTTCCCCTGGTCCCTTCCTCCTTGCGCGCCCGCTTCTATAACCCGTTATTTTCCGGGCCAGGCCCCCTCACGGGATACAGAAACCTCTTTGAAAGCCTGAAACTGGAACGGGGTTCGCTATTTGTTCCCAAGGACGGGTCCAAGGGCACGGTCCTATATTTTCCGGGCTGCGCCGGGAGCATGTTTTACCGCGCCATCGGCATTTCCGGCGCGGCTTTGCTCCTCAAGGCCGGCTGGGCCGTGTTCCTGACGCCGGAGGCCATCTGCTGCGGCTACCCGGCCTTGTCCGCCGGACTCCAGGATATCTTCCGGGCCAACCGGCAAAAAAACACGGAGATCCTGGGCGCCTGGACGGAAAAAGCCGCCCGGCTTGGCTACCCCATAAGCCGGATACTCACCGCCTGCGGCACCTGCCGTGATGGCCTGGAACGCTACGCCTTGGGCGATCTGCCGGCCACGGCCTTTACTGAGGGCGATACGCCGCTGGAGGATGTTTTTCAGTTTCTCAGCCGGAACCTGCCGGATAAGGACGCGCCCCGCTCCGTTTCCGCCAAGGCCGGGCTGATCTACCATGTCCCCTGCCACGCCGAATGGTCCGGGGCGGCTAAAAACAAGGCCGCCGAAATCTATGCCGAGGCCCTGACCCGGCACAGCGGGCTAAAAACGCTTATCAGCCACTACTGTTGCGCTGAATCCGGGGTGGGGGCGATCATCGCCCCGCTAGAGCACAATATCCTGCGCCGGCGCAAAACCGCCGACCTGCGGGAAGCCATGGCTCTGGCCGGGGACGAGGCCCCGGTGCTGGTAGGTTGCCCTTCCTGCAAAATGGGGATGATCCGCACCCTCATGGGGATGCGGCAAAAACGCCCGGTGCTGCACACCCTGGAATTTCTGGCCGGGGAAACCTTCGGCCCGGACTGGCGGCGGCGCGCGCGCAAACTCCTGGCCGGCTCGGAGGCTGCCGGCGACGGACTGCGCCTGGTTGACATGGAGGGACGCGGCGCGAACGCTCCCGGCCCGGATCAAGATGAAGAAAAAGAGGAAGATGATCAGGCTTGAAATACCTTTGTTTTGACTACGGACAAAAA